>Ga0182013_10000511_pt1 | contig 53666 bp, 36 predicted proteins | sample 612S2MmetaG_FD_120487 | JGI IMG/M metagenome (GOLD analysis project Ga0182013, IMG submission 120487) | Permafrost microbial communities from Stordalen Mire, Sweden - 612S2M metaG | ecosystem: Environmental > Terrestrial > Soil > Wetlands > Permafrost | place: Sweden: Stordalen | collected...
GGTCCGCGAATCGCTATTGCTTGGGTTTCGGCTGCTGATCAGGCTGATTCTTGGGCGTAGTGATGTCCTGCCCCTCGTAGATGATCTTGGCTGTTGATCCGAATCGCTTGTATTCGGTGTATTTGACGGTGTCGCGAATGTGCACGTCCTGGGCCATGCTGTAGTTGCCCCCGGCAAAGTGGAGAATGCCCTCGCCCTTGGTGTAGACCGGGAACCAGTAGTGGCCGTCCACTTGCTGCCGCCATGTCATGAAGGGCGGGTGCAGGTCCTCGTGATTTTTGCGCGTGTCGTCGGGCACCATCCTCCCGTCGGTCACCACGATCTGCAGATCGGTCGCGTCCACCCAGATGCGCCCCTGCAGGTAGCGCTTATTCTTTTCGATCTGCTTCGGCGCCACTTCGAAGACGTAGCAGTCCACCTCGTCCACCTTCTGCCGGCCGACGTATTTCACGTCGTATTGCCCGATATCTTCAGTGGTAAGAACGAAGGGATACCCGCGCTGGATGTCCTGCATGTCCGAAGGCGACATGATGACTCTTTGCAGTGTGTTTTGCGGCGCGAAAACCACCTTTTCCACGCGCTTGCCTGAGGGGTCGAAGATCACGTCGTCCACCTCGTAGTACTGGCCATCCACTTTGTTGTCGTCGTCCACGGTCTCAACCCGCGCGATGCGGCGATAGGTGTAGTGGTTCAGCGCCTCCTGAAACTCGCTTTCCTTGGCGGCAAACTTGCGGATAATCTCCTCCGGAGGCGTCGCCGGCGGCGTAATATCCATGTGCCCGAAGCCCGCGTCGAGGGCCATGGGTGTAAAGCTGTCCTTATCTTGCGCAGAGCTTGCCAGGACGCAAAGCCCGGCTGCTGCGACTGCCATCCATATCCGTCTATTCACCTTCCTGGACTCCTCCCTGGCGGTTCCCCGGGATCCGATGAAGGTGGAAGTATGGTCATCCATCGGAAGTCCCTTAATCGCTCTCTGTCTACCACCTTAGACGCATTTACACTGACGACGGGGGTCTGAAGAATGGCACGTTGGCACGACTATCCCGGACCTGTGCCATTATCACCTCACCAATTTGCCCCCGGTCGGTCCACCGAGAAGCTGGCAACGTATGATTTGCCGCGCAAGGTCAACCAAATGAGCTAATGTTATTAGTTTTAGAACACCTCAGACCGAAACCGCGCTGCAGAGTTTGATCGCGCTTTCCACCAGGAGATGGTTCAAGGAGAATTCCGGTTTCCATGCCCGATACCTACCACCTTCCCGCGCTCATTCTAACCGTCCTCCTGCTGCCGGCGTTTTTTCACCTTTACTGGCGCTCGCGGGATCTCCGCCCGCTGCTGTGGTTTCTTGGCTTTCTCTTTGCCGCTTTCCGCCTGCTGCAAAACTATACGTTAGGGTGGTGGGACGGCTCCGACGCACTGGCGCATCCATGGTTTGCCGCTGCCGGACAAGCTGCCGCCCAAATCAGCGCGGCCTTGTTGCTGGCCTCGTTTTCGCCGCGCAAGTTCCGCCTCGGCCGGATGCGTATTCTCTACGCCATCGCGTTTGCCATTCCCCTGGTCATTTACGCCATTCTGCTTTTTGGCGTCTACGGCGGCGGGTTGCCCGTGGGACTTCCGTTTCTAATCTTCCCGGTGCTGGGCGCGCTCTCTCTCTTTGTGGGCTGTTTCTGGGGTTACAGCAGGGCCAACATGCCCACCTGGCTGGGCTTGGGCCTGTGCATCGTGCTCGGCGGCGCCGGTCTTTGGATTTGTGTCACTCTGGGGCGCGATTGGCCCTTGGTGTTTGTCGAGTGTGCCCTGCACGCAACTACTGCCATGCTCGTCTTTTATGCTTTCCGGCGCTTCTCACTGGGGACCTTGTTGACCGGGCTGGGGTTTGTGGCGTGGTCGCTAGGCATTGCGCAGGCTTTGCCCGTCGTCGTGGCCAATCCAGGGTTGCACGTCAACCTGGTTCGCATCGACCTTATGGGAAGCGTGGTTGCCGCGCTGGGTCTGATTCTCCTTGCCCTGGAAGACGAATTGGAGATCAAGAGGGACGCGGAGGAGCGGGAACACCGCGCGCGCAAGGAACTGGAAGCCTACACGTTTCTTACCCTGTCCCGCCGCCGGGTGGAAGAGTTTGACCAGCAGGCGACCCAGATATGCGAGAGTGTCGTTACCAACAGCCGCTTCTCCGGGGTCACGCTCATCCTGTTGCATGGCTCGGGCTCCTTCCGCGTGGCCGGCTCTGCCGGACTGGACGAAGCCACAGCAAATGCGCTCGAGGCGTTGGTCGCCCGCATCCCGGTTGCCGGCTTTCTGGCTCCCGGATCGGGCACACCTGCCGTCCAACATAGCCAGACCCTGGTCCTCGATCTGGAGCCCTGGCTTCTTCCCGGCGACGATCTCATCCGCCTGGGGCTCACCACGGTTCTGGCCACCCCGCTCTATGGCCGGTCGGCCACCGAAGGCGTCCTGTTTCTGACCGGAGACCGCGAGCCGGATGTACCCATCCGCGCCGATGATTTGTTTCCCGTGGAGATGCTGGCGGCGCGCATTCAATCCGCCCGCAGCCAGACCATCATGTTGGAGAAGCTGATTGACGCGGAGAAATTTGCCGGGCTCGGCCAGATGGCCAATAACGTGACCCGGCAATTGAACAATCCGCTCACCGTGATCCTCGGCTATGCCTCGCTGCTTGAGGAAACCGAGGAGCTCCACCCCCAGGCGCAGCGCGCCGTTGAAGCCATTCTGACCGAAGCCCGGCACATGCGGTCTACGCTGGAAAGCCTCTCCCGCATGTCGCGCTCGCAAAGCGAACATCTCGCAGCCATCTCGATCACTGAGTTGCTCACCGACATGGAGCAGTTGCACCGCTCTGAATTCGTACACCGCTCCATCGACTTTCGCCTCCAGATTGCGCCCTCGCTCCCCCGCGTCCTGGGCAACCCGCAACAGGTGCGCCAGGCATTGCTCTATTGCCTCCATTACGCCATGGATGCAGTCGAGAAGCAGGATGCGGCCGGCGAAAAAACTGTCCGCATGGAAGCCATTGCCGAGGAAGGTCGCGTGAAGATTGTGATTTCCCACACGGGCCAGGGATTCCTTCACCCCGCGCGCGCATTCGACCCCTTCATTCCCACGCAGGCAGAAGGCGAGACCTCCGGCCTGGGTCTGAACCTCTGCGCTACCATCCTTCGCGACAACAACGGCCGCGCCTCGGCGGTCAACTGCGAGCCTCGCGGCGCCGCCATTATCCTGGAACTCCAGGCCGCATAGGCCGCTCATGCCCGGTGTACACTTTTCCTTCGCGCACTCTGGGTCTTTCCCTGTGCGCCGGTAGGAATCTCATGCGCAGAACTTCATTCATCCTCTTTCTTTTCGTCGTCGTCTCCACTTTCAATTCCGCCCAAAACGCCCAGCCCAAGCGCCCCATGACCTTTGAGGACATGATGCAGATGAAACGGCTGGGCGAAACCGCCGTCTCGCCTGATGGCAAATGGCTGGCCTACTCCGTCACCACCGTCAATCTCGACCAGAACACAAAAACAGCGGAGCTGTGGGTGCAGGCGATTGCCGGCGGTGAGCCGCAAAAGCTGGCGGTTGCGCAGCCCAACGACAGTGGCCCGCAGTTTGCTCCCGACGGGCACTCCGTGCTCTTCCTTTCTGGTCGAGAAAGCGGCCAACAAATATGGCTGGCGGACTTCGACCCCGCCACCGGCGCAACCAGCAACCCGAAGAAGCTGACAGCGATTTCGATTGGGGCGGATAATGCCCTGTGGTCGCCGGATGGCCACTCCGTGGTATTCACTTCCTCCGTTTATCCCGACTGTCCGGCGATCAGCCCCGCGGACGGGGGTACCGGGGATAGATGCAACGCCGATAGGGACAAGGCCCTCACCGACAGCAAGGTCAAGGCGCAGATTTTCACCCATCTGCTCTATCGCCACTGGAACCACTTCACCGGCGACAAGAGGTCCCACCTCTTTCTCGTTTCGGTTGAGACTGGTGGAATCCGCGACCTCACGCCCAATGATTCCCACGACGTTCCGCCCTTTTCGCTCGGCGGTGGTGGCGGCTTCGCCTTTGCGCCCGATTCGAAGGAACTCGCCTTCACTGAGAATCTCGATCCCGAGCCGGCCATCAGCACCAACGCCGACATCTTCACGCTCGACCTCACCAACCCCGCCGCCAAGCCGGTCAAGGTAAGCACATCTCCCGGCGGCGACTTCAACCCCGCCTATTCACCCGACGGAAAATATCTGGCGTGGCGCTCCCAGGCCCGCGCCGGCTACGAAGCCGACAAGTTTCGACTCGTCCTCTACGACCGCACCGCGAAAACGACCAAGGATGTGCTGCCAAACTTTGATCGATGGGTAGACGAGTTTACGTGGGGACCGGATTCGCGGCGTATATTTTTCGTTTCGAGTCAAACCGGGGAAGAGCCACTCTTCATCGCTGATCTCGATGGAGAATTCATGAACTCGCAGCTTCCAGGCGAATTTAGCGACATTCATCCGCTTGCAGACGGGCGGACTATCATTGCGTCGATTACGACAGCCCAAAAGCCCACAGAAGTAGCAGTTCTGGAGTATTCGTGGACATCGGATCGATGCCTTCTCGCGTGTCCGCTAGACATGGCTGGGATGAAACCCATAACTCACTTGAATGACAGATTGCTTTCTGGCCTTGAACTTCAATATATGCAGACGTTCTGGTTTGAGGCGGCCGACAAAACACTCCTGCAAGGCTTCATTATCCGCCCCCCGGCCTTCGACCCCGCCAAGAAGTATCCCGTCAAATTCCTAATCCACGGCGGCCCGCAGGGCGCGTGGGGCGACTCGTGGAGCTACCGCTGGAACGCGGAGCTTTTCGCCGCCAACGGCTACGTCGTTGTCATGATCAATCCACGCGGGTCCACCGGCTACGGCCAGGCCATCGTCGATGGCGTCAACGGCGACTGGGGCGGCAAGCCCTTTACCGACCTCATGACCGGCCTCGACTACGCCGAGCAGCATTACCCGTTCATCGACAAGAACCGCGAGTGCGCGCTCGGCGCCAGCTACGGCGGCTACATGGCCAACTGGATTCTCGGCCACACCGATCGCTTCAAGTGCATCGTCTCCCACGACGGCATGTTCAACGCCGAATCGGCTTATGGAACGACAGAAGAGATGTGGTTCAACGAGTGGGAGTTCAAAGGCCATCCGTGGGACTACTATGGGAAACCCGACAGCGAGAACCCCTTCCGCAAGTGGTCGCCCATGCTCTCGGCCAAAAATTTCAAGACCCCCACGCTCGTCGTTCACGGCCAGCTCGACTACCGCCTCGACGTGAGCGAGGGCTTCCAGCTTTTCGACACCCTGCAGCGGCTCAAGGTGCCCAGCAAGATGCTCTACTTTCCCGACGAAGGCCACTGGGTGCTGAAACCACAGAATGCGCGCCTGTGGTACAAGACAGTGAATGACTGGGTGGACCAGTGGACGGCAAAAGCAGCTACTAGCCACTAGCCGGGTGCCCCACGTCTCGATTCTGAGACGTGGGATACCGCCTTCAGCCTTAACAGAACGAGCTAGAAGCTAGGAGCTAGAAGCTGCCTTTCAAATCCAAATCGCCCCGCGCCTTCCTCAACGAAGCCGGCCTTTACGACTACGCCACCAGGGCACTCGGCCGCCAGATGCGCACCGAGGCCGATTTGCGGCGGCTGATGAAGACCCGCGTCGAGCCGGGTGAACGGGGCGAGGTTGTCATCGCCGCAGTTGTGGCCCAGCTCAAAGACAGGTGCTATCTTGACGATCAGTCTTTTGCCGAGACCTACGCCCGCTTGCGCCAGGAGAACGAAAAACTCGGTGTCCGCCGCGTCCGCCAGGACCTGCAGAAGAAGGGCGTGGCCGGCAATCTCATCGCCGAGACTCTCGACGCCCGCTACGGCCAGACCAACGAGGAGGCGCTGGCCCGCGCGCACCTCGAGCGCAAACGCATCCGCAAGCCGGAGAACGAAAAAGAGACCGCCCGCGTGATCCGCCGCCTGGTCACGGCCGGCTTTTCTACCGGCGTGATCTACAAGATCCTCCGCCAGTGGGACGTGCCCGAGGAAGCGCTCTCCGCGCTGGAATCGATCGACGTGGAAGACACTGAGAAATGATTCCTCCCACCTCCGGCATGTGCCAAAGCCTGATCTGCGCCGCATCCGCGCCCCCAGCCAATTACACTAATTAGGCTATGCAATTGCGCTCAGGGAACGAGATACGCGAGACATTTCTGCGCTTTTTTGAGTCGAAGGGGCACCGCCGTGTGCATTCTTCCTCGCTGGTGCCTGCCAACGACCCCACGCTCCTGTTTACCAACGCGGGCATGAACCAGTTCAAGGATCTGTTCCTGGGGGCAGAGCGGCGCGACTACTCCCGCGCCACCACTTCGCAAAAGTGCGTGCGCGCCGGTGGCAAGCACAACGACTTGGAAAACGTGGGCTTTACCCGCCGCCACCACACCTTCTTTGAGATGCTGGGCAACTTCAGCTTTGGCGACTACTTCAAGCGCGATGCCATCGCCTTTGCCTGGGAACTGGTCACCAGCCCAGAGTGGTTCGGCATCCCCAAAGACCGCCTCTACGTGACCATTTTCGAGGGCGCCGACGGGGTTCCGCGCGACAACGAGGCCGAGGGCTACTGGATCGAGGCGGGTGTGCCCAAAGAGCGCATCGGCGAATACGGGCTCAAGGATAATTTCTGGCAGATGGGCGAGACCGGCCCCTGCGGCCCCTGCTCTGAGATCTTCTATGACATGGGCATTGAGGCCTCGGAGACCGGCAAGGATTTGCCCTTCGGCCAGGACGACGCCCGCTATGTCGAAATCTGGAACCTCGTCTTCATGCAGTTCGACCGCTCCGCCATCGTCGACGCGGCCGGCAAAACCACCGGCTACAAGCTCGCTCCGTTGCCCAAGCCCTCCATCGACACCGGCATGGGCCTCGAGCGCGTGGCCGCCGTGCTGCAAGGCAAGCTCTCCAACTTCGAGACGGACCTGTTCACGCCTCTCATCAAGCGTGCCGCAGAATTGACGGGAGCTCCGAACGACCTCGCCAACGCCAGCCTTCGCATCATCGCCGACCACGCCCGCGCAGCTACGTTCCTTATCAATGACGGGGTGCTGCCCTCCAACGAAGGCCGCGGCTATGTGTTGCGCAAGATTCTCCGCCGCGGAATCCGCCACGGTCGCCTCCTGGGCCAGGAGCAACCTTTCCTTTACGAGATGGTCAATGCGGTCCGCGACGAGATGCAGGGTGCGTACCCCGACCTGATCGACTCCGCCGCACGTGTGGCCAAAGTAGTTGAAGCGGAGGAGAAGCAGTTCGACCGGGTGCTCAAGATCGGCCTGACCCGCCTGGATGAAGAGCTGAAAGGAGATTTCACGGGGGACAAGGCCTTTCATCTATATGAGACCTTCGGCCTGCCGCTCGACTTCATGGTCGATGCGGCTCGCGACGCAGGAGTCAAATTCGACGAGAAAGGCTTTGAGAAGGCCCGTGCGGAGGAGCAAGCCCGCGCCCGTGCCTCCTGGAAAGGCGGCAGCCAGAAGACCGCCAGCCCCGCCTTCCGCGATCTGCCCAAAACCACCTTCGAGGGCTACCGGCAACTCAACTCGAACAATTGCGAAGTCCTTGCCATCGTCAAGAACGGCGCAGGTGTTCCCGCAGCCGCAGCGGGCGAGCAGGTGGATGTCGTGCTAGATCACACCAGCTTTTACGGCGACTCCGGCGGCCAACTCGGCGACACCGGTTTTTTCCTCGCTTCAGATGGAAATTCCACTGTTGCAGAGATCCTTGGCTGCGTTCTGCCCGTGCAGGGCGTGCGTGCCCACAAGGCCCTGCTGAAGCAACCGCTCGCTGTGGGCGACCATGTGAGCACTGTTGTCGACGGCGTCCGCCGCGACGCAATCCGCCGCAATCACACCGGCACGCACCTGCTCCACGCCGCGCTGCGCCAGGTGCTTGGCACCCATGTCAAGCAGGCAGGCTCGCTGGTTGAGCCCACGCGGCTGCGCTTTGACTTCTCCCACTTTGCGCAGGTGGCCGACGAGGAGTTGGAAGAGATCGAGTCCATCGTCAACCGTGAAGTGCTCGGCAATGCGCGCGTGGAGACATTGGAAGACGTGCCCATTGACGTGGCTGTGAACGAGTACCACGCCATGGCGCTGTTCGGCGAAAAGTACGGCGACAAGGTGCGTGTGGTGAAGTTGTCAGACGGTTTCTCCACGGAATTATGTGGGGGCACGCACACTTCTGCCACCGGCGAAATCGGCTTGGTGAAGATTGTCAGCGAGGGCTCCGTCTCTTCCGGCGTGCGCCGCGTAGAAGCTGTCAGCGGCCTGGGCGCCCTCGATGCCTTCCGCCAGGATTTTGCCGTAGCCCAACTCGCTGCGCAAGTCGCTCCCGCTGCGGGGGGCAGCCTCTTGGAATCCTTCCGTGGCAAATTAAGCAGCCAGGAAGACGAACTCAAGCGCCTGCGCCGCGAACTTGAAGAAGCCCGCATGAAGTCCGCGGCTGTCGGGTTGGATGAGGCGGTGGGTCGTGCCACCGAGATCAAGGGTGTAAAGGTGCTGGTGCACCGCGCCGATAACCTGGAGCGCGGCCAGTTGCGGACTCTGGTCGATAACTTGAAGCAGAAGTTGGGCGAAGGCGTGGTGATACTGGCTTCGGCACAGCCGGAGGGCAAGGTCGCTCTCATCGCCGGGGTTACGCCGGGCCTGACCAAACGGATTCAGGCCGGCAAGCTGGTCGGTGCGGTGGCCAAACACGTCGGCGGCTCCGGCGGCGGCAAGCCCGAGATCGCCGAGGCCGGCGGCAAGGACCAGGCGCAGATTGACGCCGCGCTCCACGCCGCGCCCGTCATCGTGGCGGAGTTGCTGGGCTGAATCGGTTTCATGATTGCTCTACCCCAAAACAATAGTTCTTGAATGGCGCTTCTCTTGCCGGGGCTCCAGCGAAAGGTCTTCGCAGCTGCTGTGGACTTGGAGTCCGGGGGATTCAGTTACGTCAGCCGGCACGGGCCCTCGAGAATGACGTAATCTGTGCCAATGGCCATGGTGAACCGTGAACCGGAGGAGGTCGTCCAGCTGCGCGCCCGGCTGCTGGAGTGGTATGAGCGCAACCAGCGCGACCTGCCCTGGCGGCGCAGCCGTGATCCCTATGCCATCTGGGTTTCTGAGGTCATGCTGCAGCAAACGCGTGTGGCCGTGGTCATTGAGCGCTACAAGGAGTTTCTTGAGCGATTCCCCACCCTCGGCTCGCTGGCTCTGGCTCCGGAGCAGGTGGTGCTGGGCCTGTGGAGCGGGCTGGGCTACTATCGCCGCGCTCGCATGTTGCAGAAAGCCGCGAAGTTTGTGGCCAGCCACGCCCAGGGCAACCTGCCTGCTTCGGCTGCCGAACTGCGCGAGCTGCCCGGCATCGGTGCCTACACCGCGGCTGCCATCGCCAGCATCGCCCACGGCGAGCGCGTGGCCGTGGTGGATGGAAACGTGGAGCGCGTTGCGTGCCGCTTGCAGGGCTGGGATGCGGCCGGCCGCACCGGTGGCGCCGCAATTCGGCACAAAGTGGAGGGGCTTGCGAACGAGCTTCTGGATCCCGGACGGCCGGGCGACTTCAACCAGGCGCTCATGGAGTTGGGTGCCACCCTCTGCGCTCCGCGCAACCCGCAATGCCTGATGTGCCCGCTCGCAGCTTTGTGTCGCACCCGCGGCGAACACAAAACGCCCACACGCCCGCGCATGCTCAGCAAGGAAGTGGCCCGCGCACTTGCCGTGCGCACCGGCCGTTTGCCCGGCCTCAATAACCGGGAGGTTCTGCTGGAGCAGCGCCCGGAGACGCAAACCGTCATGCCGGGCATGTGGGAACTGCCCGGTCTGCGCGAGTCCCGGGTGCCGGAACAGGACCTGTGCATGACCCTGCGCCACGCCATCATGCAGGTCAATTACTACGTGCGCATCCGCACTGTGGCTGAAGAGGATGTGGAGGCTCTCACCGTGACCGCGGGCGAGCGCCGCTGGGTTTCACTCAACCTGGCCACCGGAATGGCGCTCACCGGACTCACCCGCAAAGTGCTCGACCGTGCTCACCTGTTGCCCAAGGCTCCGGTGGAGATCACTCCCCCGCTTCCCGATGAGAACGATGCTTAAGCATCTGCGCCAAAAAAATCCCGGCCGCTCTCTGGATCTGCACGCACCCAGCCGCCGGACGCGCCGCCCTCAGTAGTAGTCCGAACAGCTCAGGTAGTAGCCGCAGCAGGTGCAGACCAGCTTGCAATGATGTCCGGTGAGCCGATGGCCGCATGTGGGGCACACCTGGCAGTGGTGTTCCACGGGTGCCTCCTCCGCGTCTGGGCAGGCCGCACCACTTTGTGAGACATCGGGCACAAAATCGGGGTCAAAGGCCTGGGGCCGATGCGGCAGCATGCAGGAGAGATTAGCATGGAGAAGGGGTGGCCTGCCCCATGGCATCCCGGCAGGTGCCTCAAGCATCAACTCCCTAGCGCCGGCTTTATTTCCCCTGCGGCGGCGCACAAGATTTCAGAAAGTCCACCAGAAACTGGAACTCCCAAGGAGGGATCATGGCAAGCAAGGCAAGTGCGGTTTGGACAGGTTCATTAAAGGAAGGCAAGGGCACGATCTCGACGGTCACGGGCGTGCTGGAAAACGCGAAGTACTCCTTCGCGACGCGATTTGAGGGCGCCGACACCGGCACCACTCCCGAGGAATTGATTGCGGCGGCGCATGCCAGCTGTTTCTCCATGGCCTTGGGTGCCCAGTTGGGCGGAGCCGGACTGACCCCGACCAGGATCGAAACGCAAGCGGCCGTTACCTTGGCCAAGGTCGATGGTGGTTTCGCCATCACCCGCATCGCGCTCACCACCACGGCCAGCGTTCCCGGCGCCACAAAGGAAGTCTTTGACAAGGCCGCCGCCGACGCCAAGGGCGGTTGCCCCATCTCCAAGCTCTTCGCCAACAATACCGAAATCGTGCTCGACGCCAAGCTGGTCTAAGTCGAGTTTCTCAGCTAATTCTCGTTTCTGTACGTCATCCCATCCTCCCGGCTCCGCTCAACCTGCGGAAGCACCGGAAGGGTGGGATGTCTGTATATCCCTTCGCTGCCCGCACCGGCAGTTAGCCGCTTGCACTTTCTCGCGCGCATGTGGGAAATTAGTTCCACCCCAAAGCCCCGTGGGGCCCATTTACTGAGTCGGCGCAGACATGAGGAAATACAACTTCGATGCCAGAATTGAAGCTGTGTCCAATGGCGGAGCCTACGTGCTTTTCCCCTACGACGTCCGGGCGGAGTTCGGAACCAGGGGCCAGGAGCGCAGGCGGCCGTTTCTCGTCGCATCTCCCCCGGATCTTGAGCCCTTCGCCGCGCGGCATTGAACACCCGTCTGCCAAGGAGGTTCCATGCATCATCTGCACTTCAATCACCTCGCCGTGATCGTTTCAGCGCTGATCCTCTGGGTTCTGGGCGCGGCCTGGTACTCGCCGCCGCTCTTTTCCAAGCCATGGATGGCCCTGCTCGGCGTTCATCCGGACAAAGGCAAGAAGGGCATTGTCCCCGGCATGATCTCGTCGTTTATCGGTGACCTGCTGCTGTCGTTTGTGCTGGCGCATATGGTGCTCTGGTCGGGCGCAGAGTCGTTTGGCATGGGAGCCTTTATCGGCTGTATCGTCTGGCTGGGGTTCTTTGCCGCGCCCAACTTTCCCCAGGGCATCTACGAGAGGCGCCCCTTCAAGCTCTTCGCGATCAACAACGGCTACTGGCTGGTCGGGTTGCTCCTCTGCGGGGGCCTGTTGGCAGTCTGGCACTGATTTCCGGCGTTGGTCCGCAGGGCGTATCTCGCTACAATCAGGGCATGAGCAAAACCGTCATCGCCACTCCTTCGGCGCCCGCCGCCATCGGTCCCTATTCGCAGGCTATCCGGGTTGGCAACCTGGTTTTCACTGCCGGCCAGATCCCTCTGGACCCCGAGACCCAGCGCGTTGTGGCCAGCGGCATTGCGGAGCAGACCACCCGCGTGCTTGAGAACCTCAAGGCCATCGTTGAAGCCGCCGGCTCCAGCCTCGACAAGGCCGTGAAGACCACTGTTTTTCTAAAGGATTTTAATGATTTTTCCGCCATGAATGCGGTCTATGGCGCGTATCTTGCCTCGCCCGGCGTGACGCCGCCCGCCCGCACCACGGTTGAAGTCTCCCGCCTGCCCAAGGACGTGCTGGTAGAGATTGAATTGGTCGCCGAAGTGTGACGATATGCGCCGGCCGTATCTTCCCCTGGGCCGCGCGCATCCAATCTATGTTTCGCAGTTTCAGGAGGCCCCTATGAGCGATGCACCCATAAAAACCGATACGCCCGGGAAGGTAATCCGCAGCGACGCCGAGTGGCGCGCGGCGCTTACCCCGGAGCAGTATGACGTCCTGCGTCAAAAGGGGACCGAGCGCGCGTTCACCGGCATTTTGACTGAGAATCACGACACCGGAAACTACCACTGCGCCGGCTGCGGAGCATTGCTGTTCCTGAGCGGGGCCAAATTCGACTCCGGCTGCGGCTGGCCCAGCTTTACGCTGCCTGCCGGGTCCGCTGCCGTTGAGGAGCACGAGGACCAGAGCTGGGGCATGCGCCGCGTCGAAGTCACTTGCGCCCGCTGTGGCGGCCACCTGGGCCACGTTTTCCCTGACGGACCCCGCCCCACCGGCCTGCGCTACTGCATCAACTCCGCCTCGCTTACCTTCGAGCGCCAGAAACCGTAACACGTTCCACAGGGCTTCCCGAGCACAACAAAACCCCGTCCTCATGAGGACGGGGTTTTCGTCAATTCTGATCTTTCCGGATGCCCGATCCTCACCGCATTAAGCAGTCGGGATGGGAGGGTCGCCTCTTACGCCTTGGCGATCTTGCCGGCCTTGATGCAGCTGGTGCACACGCGAATCCGCTTTGCCGATCCGTTCACCAGCGCCTTTACCGCCTGCAGGTTCACGTTCCAGCGCCGCCGCGTGATGTTGTGCGCGTGTGAGATGTTATTGCCAAACTGCGGTCCCTTGCCGCAAATATCGCATACCTGTGCCATCGCTAAACTCCAGATCCTTTTGTGTTTCGTGTCGCCGAGGCCTACTTCAGGCGTCCATTCCGTGGCGCCTTTACCGGCTGCAATGCCGGAACGCCCATCGGGGCGCACAAAGACACACCACCCCTCGGCTTGCCGAATCTTCAGTATACCCCGAACCGCCCTCGCCGCCAAGCTGCCCGGCGCTCCGGTAATGGAGTCAGCTCGAAATCGAGTGAAAGTGGCAATGCTCCCGAGTGGTTTCCACGCCTGCAGCAACCAAGGCAAACGTGGCAGCATTCACAACCGGGACCAGGTAGAAACTAAGCGGGTGTTTGCCGGCAAACGCAATCGGACATGTCAAACAGACGAGAACCCACCCAACGCCGTCTGTGCCCGGCCGATTTCCAGGTGTCGCGGCGATGTGAATTGTCCAAAAAACGACAATTAAAGTGCCCTTGCAAGCCCACAGAAAATTCGGCTTTTCAGCCCGCTGCACCTGCGCCTGACCGTCCCAACTCACCATCGGTAGCGCACTATCATCGAAGCCGGTGCAAAGTGGGAAGCCGCGGGTTAGATTCTTGCCGCGTTTCCGGAATTGCATCCGAGGACGAGAATGGGAAAGCGCATTCCTGTTTGTTGACGCGGCATTCACCTGTCCATTCCGGACCGGAGTAAGGTGGTGGATACCGGCTCACCTGCCGAAATTTCTGCCCATAGCTAGAGGTGGATCATGACCATTTCTGCCGTCGCGCCCTTACCCTCCGAGCCCTCATTGAAAGGCTACAGAACAGCATCCGGCGTGGATGCCCTGGCACAATCCTTTCTGGATAACCTGTTCTTCGTGCAAGGTCGGTCGCGTGAGCGGGCCACAGTCAACGACCTCTATATGGCTCTGGCGCACACCGTGCGGGACCGCCTCGTGGAGCGATGGATACAGACCGTGCTCAACTACCAGGCACAGGATGTGCGCGTGGTCTGCTATCTCTCTGCGGAGTTTCTCACTGGACCACACCTGGCGAACAATCTCATCAACCTCGGCATCTACGACGAAGCCGAGCAGGCCATGCTCAAGCTGGGCCTGGACCTGGACACACTGATTGAACAGGAACAGGAACCGGGCCTGGGCAATGGCGGGCTGGGGCGGTTGGCCTCCTGCTTCATGGATTCGTTGGCCACACTGGACATCCCTGCAATCGGATACGGCATTCGTTACGAATACGGCATCTTCGATCAGGAAATCCGTGATGGATGGCAAGTGGAAACCACCGACAAGTGGCTCAGGTTTGGCAATCCTTGGGCCCTGGAGCGGCCGGAAGATGCATTTGAAGTGAAGATGGGGGGCCGCACCGAAAAGTACACCGATGCGAACGGGCAGGTGCGCGTGCGCTGGATTCCGCAGCAGTTGGTGCGTGGAATTCCCCACGACACGCCGATTCTGGGATATCGTACCAACACCGCGAACACGTTGCGGCTATGGTCCGCGCAGGCTGTAGAGTCATTCAACTTTGAGACCTTCAACGCTGGAGATTTCTTCGGCGCAGTCGCGGATAAGGTGTCGTCAGAGAACATTTCCAAGATCCTTTACCCAAACGACGAAGAGATTCGGGGCAAGCAGTTGCGGCTGGTCCAGCAGTTCTTCTTCGTCTCCTGCTCGCTGCAGCATATCCTTCGCATCCAGAAAACTCAGAACCGGCCCCTGGCCGATCTGCATCGCAATTTCGCCGTTCAATTGAACGACACCCACCCGGCTATCGCGGTTGCGGAGCTGATGCGCCTGCTGGTGGACGAGCACGGGTTGAACTGGGAGACGGCGTGGAATGTAACCACGCATACCATGTCCTATACCAACCACACCCTGATGCCGGAGGCTCTGGAGCAGTGGCCGCTGGGCCTCTTCGGCTCCTTGCTGCCTCGCCATCTTGAAATCATCGATGAGATCAACAGCCGCCACCTTGACAATGTGCGTGCCCGGTATCCCGGCGACGAAGATCGCGTACGCAGGCTTTCGCTCATCGACGAGAATGGGCAGCGATTTGTGCGCATGGCGCATCTGGCGGCTCTGGGCAGCCATTCCATTAATGGAGTCGCCGCTCTGCACACTGAGTTGCTTAAGACCCGTGTGCTGCGTGATTTTTACGAACTGACACCGGAGAAGTTCAGCAACAAGACCAACGGAGTGACCCCGCGCCGCTGGATGGTGCTGAGTAATCCCCGGCTGGCTCACCTGCTGACTGCGCGTCTCGGCCCCGGCTGGATTCACGACCTGGACAAGCTGCGCCGCCTGGAGCCGATAGTCGACGACGCCGGGCTCTGCCGTGAGTGGAGGGCCATTAAGCAACACAACAAGCAGTTGCTGGCCGCCTACATTGAGCAGCACCTCGGTGTCACCGTCGATCCTGCGTCGATGTTCGATGTGTTGGTCAAGCGCCTGCACGAATACAAACGCCAGCACTTGCAGGTTCTGCATATTCTTACGCTTCTGAAACGCCTCCAGCGCGATCCGGACGCGGATATCCAGTCCCGGACTTTCCTTTTCGGAGGCAAGGCCGCTCCCGGCTATCGCATGGCCAAACTCATCATCAAGCTCATCCACTCTGTCGCCGAGGTCATCGACGCCGATCCGCGTGTGCGGGGAAGGCTCAAGGTGGTCTTTCTGCCCAACTACAACGTGAAACTGGGCCACCGGGTCTATCCCGCCGCCGACCTGTCTGAGCAAATCTCGCTGGCCGGAAAGGAAGCCTCGGGAACTGGCAACATGAAGTTCGCCATGAACGGCGCGCTCACCATCGGCACCCTGGATGGCGCCAACATCGAGATTCGTGAGGAAGTGGGCGCCGACAACTTTTTCCTCTTCGGACTGACCGCCCAGCAAGTTGAGCAGAAGAAGGCCGAAGGCTACGACCCTCGCACGTACTACGACGCCAACCCCAACCTGCACGAGATTATCGATGCCCTGGGCGGCGGAGAGTTCTCCCATGGCGACCGCTCGCTCTTCGAACCCCTTGTTCAGTCGCTGCTGCATCGCGATGAATACATGCTGCTGGCCGACTACCAGTCTTATGTCGATTGCCAGGACCGGGTGAGTACCGCCTATCGCGACCAGGACCGTTGGACTCGCATGTCGATCCTCAATGTGGCACGCATAGGCAAGTTCTCGTCTGACCGAGCCATCCGCGATTACTGCGCCGACATTTGGAAAACCTGGCCGGTCAAGATCGAGTTATAAATTCGCTGCGTTCTGTCTTTGCCCATCGCGGCGGCTATATCCACTGGGTGCATCCTTCCCATTGCGAAAGGCTACTTAAGCCAGGCCGTTTACCTTCTTGACCGTTTCGATCTTGCGGTCATGAAAAGCCTTTCCGCATGCAACTCCGCAGTCCCCGCCGGCTTACGCCGGGAGTCGGATTCTTTACGGCGACTGAATGTATACTTGCCCGTTGCCGGGAATTCAAGATTGGGAGCCATGAGCGTGTGCGAATTTACATGTGGCGAGCAGGCCGGAGCAGATTTTCGCCAGACGGGAAGATTTCCCTTGGGCTCAACGGAGTTTGGCATGAGTAACTCGAATCATCTGAAGGTGATCGCGATCGAGGCAAACTGGAGTGTTGCCAGGCCGCACGACCAGACATGGAGCATGGCATGAACCGTCTGAGCAAATGGATGGCGGGCGGCCTGATGATCACCGATGGTGCCTGGGGAACGGAGTTGCAGGCGCGCGGTTTGCCTCCCGGCGAAACACCCGACAAATGGAATCTGACTCATCCCGAGCAGGTTGAATCGGTGGCGCTCGCCTATGTTCAAGCAGGCAGCCAGGTCATCTTGACCAACACCTTTCGTGCCAACCGGGTAGCCATGCACGACTGCAGTGAGGCGGAACTCGACGCCATCAATCGCGCCGGAGTCGCGCTCTCCCGGCAAGCGGCGGGGAAGGCACTGGTGTTTGCGTCCATCGGTCCGCTGGGCAAGATGCTATTGTCGGACGAGATCGACGCCGCGGAGGCGTCCGCGGCCTTTGCCTCCCAGGCTGCTTCGCTTGCGGATGCGGGTGCGGATGCGCTGCTGGTGGAAACGATGAGCGATATCGAAGAGGCACGCCTTGCGGTGGAAGCGGCTCGACGCACCGGGCTCCCAGTCATTGCTTCATTTGCATTCGATTCCGGCAAGGGCAAGGACCGCACCATGATGGGCGCTACGCCCGAGGCTGTGGCTGCGGCCATGGTGGAAGCAGGTGCTGACGCAGTGGGCGCAAACTGTGGTGTTGGCGTGGAGCATGTGGTAGCCATCTGCCGGCGTCTGCACGCGTCCTGCGATCTGCCCATCTGGATCAAGCCCAACGCCGGTTTGCCCACCATCGAGGGGGCGGCCATTCGTTATTCCACGTCGGCGGAGTTTTTCGCCTCTCACTACGCGGCCCTGCGTGAGGCGGGAGCCGCGTTTCTGGGCGCCTGCTGTGGCTCCACGCCCGACTTCATTCGCGCCCTGGTGAGCGCAAGGCGCGCCGCAAAATGATTGGCGTCGATGCCTGCGCTGTTCTGTGAACGCACCGTGATTCTTTGAACGGAGGATGGTGTGATCTCTCGACGCTCTTTTCTAGGACAGACATTGGTGACCGGCGCAGTGGCAGCTACCGGTGTCGCCTCTGGCTCCGCTTCCATAGCTGACGATCGCATCGGCCGCGGTTCAAGCTTTCTTGACCTGCTCCGTACGCCGGATGCAGTGACGGCGTTTTCCGGCCTCGATAATCGCTTGCCGCTCGATCGCACCGGCGATCGCTTTGCAGCCCGGGACGTGATCGTGACCGTCGCGGTACGCGCGACGGAGTCGAGTGTGCGTCTGGCCGCGTCCACTACCCCGCTTACCCACGTGCGGTTGCGTTGGCTTGCCTCGGTTGATCCCATGCTCATCTGTCTTGGCGATCACTGGGAACGCAGCTACGGCGATCTGGCTTGGCGCGGCATCACGCCCGAGCGGGTCATGCCGTGGTATTTCGCCACTCACGATGCAGAGCAGCTTCATGCCTATGGCGTGAAAGCCGGGGCTGCGGCACTGTGCTTCTGGCAGATCGATCCAGAGGGTATTTCTCTTTGGCTGGATGTCAGCAACGGCGGCGAGGGTGTCCTGCTTTCGGGCCGCCAGCTCGACGCGGCCACCATCCTCACACGCCGTGGCGCACCGGGCGAGCCGCCGCTCGCGGCCTTGCGCTCCTTTTGCCGCCAAATGTCTCCATCGCCACGCCTCCCCCAAGGGCCTGTCTATGGAGTCAACGACTGGTACTGTGCCTATGGCGACAACAACCAGAAGATGCTGCTGGACATGGCCGGCCTGGTCGTAGATCTCGCCCCCTCCGGCGCGGTCAAACCCTACGCGGTTGTGGATATGGGATGGAAGGAAGGCTCTGCCGCTTTTCCCAGCATGGCTGGCTTTGCCGCACAGGTGAAGCAGAGAGGCGTGCGCCCGGGTATATGGATTCGTCCCCTTGAGGCCCTGCCTGGAGCTGACTCGAAGCTTTTGCTGCCGGAGAGCCGGTTCTCCCAGCGGAAGGAGCGTTACCGGGAACTGGCCTTTGATCCCACCATCCCCGAGGCAATGGCGCAGGTAACGCAGAAGATGAAATACCTGGCTGACTGGGGCTTTGAGCTGGTCAAGCATGACTTCTCAACCTACGATCTGCTTGGCCAGTGGGGCTTTGAAATGGGCGCGCAGCCTACGCTTCCCGGCTGGCATCTCAATGATCGCACCCGCACCAACGCCGAGGTGATTCTCGATCTCTACAAATCACTGCGGGCTACGCTGGGTGAAAAGATTCAGATTCTGGGGTGCAACACCATCGGGCACCTTGGATCTGGAATCTTTGAACTGCAACGCACCGGCGACGACACCAGTGGAAAGTTATGGGAGCGGACAAGGCGCATGGGCGTGAACACTCTCGCTTACCGGCTTCCGCAGCACGGCACATTCTTTCATCTGGACGCGGATTGCGTCAGCATCACCAAAGCAGTGCCGTGGCAGATGAATCGGCAGTGGCTCGATCTGGTTGCCCGCAGCAAGACCACGCTGTTTGTCTCACCCGAAATGGACCAGGTGGGAGCCGAACAGCGGGCGGCCTTGCGCGAGGCGTTCGTTATGGCCACGTCGAATGCAGCAGCTGCCGAACCTGCTGATTTCTTCCATGACACCACTCCGGAAGATTGGAAGACAGAGAGCGGGATCAAGCACTATCAGTGGTGCGGCGCCGAAGGAGCATCCCCTTTCGCCATCTAATTTCTGTGCTGGGATTGACACTTGTCCTTGCGAGCGACCTGCGTTGATCTCCTGCTGGTATTTCGAAACGCTTTTCCTTCGCCTGAAGAAGCGCCACGAAGTCATTGCCAGCCGCCCTATTTAGCGCGGCGTGGCGGCTCCATTTGAAACTGCTGCGGGCATTGAAAGAAAATCCAGCAACTCCCGGTTTTCGAAGAACTCGGGAGATTCCTCGTGTCCTTTGCCATGGATGACGACCAATCGTACAGAATGGCATTTTGCAGCGGCAAGTCCGCTATTCGGCGCCAGCGGGACTAGTTGGTCCGAGTCTCCATGGACAATAAAGATCGGAATTCCAGCCCGTTCCAGCGGATCCAGCCGCAGGATGGGATTGTTATTCGGCAGATCTTGCAGCAGTTGCGCTGCGGATTCCTGGTATGCCGCCTGCAAATCCTTCTGGTTGAGCCCCGGCCACGTTTGCATGTCCATCACCGGGTAAATTCCACCGATGCATCTTACGGATTGAGCGTGTTCCGCGGCCCAGTTAAACAACATGAGTGCTCCCCGGCTCTGGGCGAGCAGGCAAGGACTCCCACTTAATCCCATCTGCACGGCTTTGGCATAAAACTTTGAGAACAGTTCGCGACCCTTGGGCGATCCGTAGCTCTCGCCGATGTCGAGCCCTGTCACGGCGATGCCCTGCGCCAAAAGAGCGCGGAACAGGAAAGCGTGATGCTCATTCGGCTCGCCATGGAGCACAGGCGCGAACCACACCCACGGATGATCGGCCCTGGGGTGCAAGGGCTGGAGCACGAACCCACGGTGTTGGTCCACGATGATACTGGCTCGGGGATAGCCGTAATCCGGAATGCCGGAACCGTGGCAACCGATGAACAAGAAACTTGAGAGGATCAATGCACGAGAGAGCATAGTGACTAGATCAGTAGGACTTTCCCCTTTTGAATGCGAATTTCCCCGAATTGTAGCGCCAAGCTGCCGCAGGACGAGACTCTCGCGTTCACCGAACGCTGCACATGGATCAAGCCGCACCGCCAAACTCCCGGTTAGCCAGAAAGCTACCCGGCAAGTTTACACCTCAGTTGCCAAACGACGATTAAGTCGCTGGCTCCAATGGCGTGCCAGTCATTGAAACGTTGGAGCCAAGCCATGCATCAATTGGCTTCCCAGGCACCATTCAACGAATAGGGGATATGCATTTGCGCCATTTCAGTGTTCACTTTATCCCGCTGGGTGAGCTGTGAGAGAGCGCGGATTAAGGGGATCCCCGGCAATTCCCTGTGCGTCTGTCACCTTCTACAACAGTGAGGTCGTATGGAAACAGGCAAGTCTCAGGAAACCCTCCTTGACGGAAGGGCCGGTGTTGTCGACTCCGCAACTCAGTCGCCGGGTCAACCGAAAGATCCTGAATCCCAATCCGGCATGAAGAATCGGCTGATGAACAGGTTCCTGCGCTGGCTTTACCCAAATCAACGCAAAGCAAGCCGGCACCCTGAGTCGCCGCTTGTCGGCTATGTGGGGACCATCCGCACTTCGCAGGCCTTTCCGGCCGGCGATATCAGCTCCGATGGGTTCTATATGCTCACTGCTGAGCATTGGTTGCCTGGAACAGTGATTCCTGTGACCCTGCAAATCAACGATACCCACGGAACTGGCCTCGCGGGCACTCTCATCGTGCAGGCGAAGGTGGTGCGCTCTGGTCCGGATGGCGTGGGCTTCGCGTTTGTCATGGCAGAGCGTGGGAATCTGGAAAGCGGCGACTCCCAGCTCGAAGGCTGGGGGGACAAGGATGCGCTGGAACGGTTCCTGCAGCGCCTGAAGATGGCGCAGTGTAAGGAACCTCAGCCACCAGAAACTACATAGACAGATTTGAGCGACGAGCCGCGCAAGCAACGGCGCGCCATGAATGTCCGAAAGCATCTAAAGTGCGAAGCCAGGCTTCGCCCCTGGAAGTGCGTTTGGTTGTGGAATTGATGCCGTGCCCAGCAAGGTTCGGATTCGCCAACCCTTCCTAAAACCGGCTCCAGTGCAGAACATCCGCCAGTGCCCGCTTTTCGATTTGCGGGTTCTCGGCCGGATAGCCAAAGGAGACGATGGATATAAGCTGCCGGTCTTCAGGTGCGCCGAATGCCTTGACCACTGCGGGACCGTAAGGCTGCCTTGAACCAGCCACCCAGCAGGAGCCAATGCCGTGCGCGGCGGCGGCGATCAACAGGTTCTCCGTTGCTGCCGAGCAGTCCTCAATGGCGCAGTCGGTTCCACGAGCCAACACCAGTACGGCAAAGGCTGCGTTGGAGATAAACTCCGCGTGGCCTAACATGGGCGGAATCTTCTGCAAATCTGCCTTGGCAGTGAGGACGATGAAATCCCACGGCTGATCGTTCATGGCCGTCGGAGCGAGGCGGGCGCAATCGACGATTTCCTCGATTGTCCCGCGCTCCACAAGCTCCGCAGTGTACGTGCGGATGCTGCGGCGAATGCGCAAAGTTTCAATAGCGTCTTTCATGGATTTCCTTTGGCTTAATTGACCGAAAGCGCGGCCAACACATTGCAATCGGTGTTCCTTAACACCTCAATTGAGAGGGCTCATGCCTACGCTTATTCTTCTATGCTACGCGAGGAGGTTGCGGGATGGGATGAAAGCGCACTCCACTCCGTCATCATGTGCTCCGGTCTTCACATCGATTGTGGCAATCAATCTACAAGTTCAAGTTCGATCTGCTCCAATGTCTTCCCTTTGGTTTCAGGAAGTCTGAAGAAGATGAAGAAGAACCCGCATAAGCAGATGGCCGCATAGACCCAGAAACAGCGCGCCAGACCAAGCCTTGCATACATCAGCGGAAATGTTTGCGAGAGTAGAAAATTGCCCAGCCAGAGTGCCCCGACTGATACGGACATCGCCGCTCCACGAATACGATTTGGAAAGATTTCAGAAAGAATGACCCACGTGACCGGCGCCAACGAATAGCAGTAGCAAGCGATCGCAGCAACGACAAGGACGACAGGAATCAATCCCGTTGCACGCGCGTAGTAGGCCCAACCGGTCGCGAGATAGATCAGTGTCAACCCTGCCGCGCCACTCAGCATCAGTGCACGCCGTCCCCATCGGTCTACAGTGCCGATAGCGACGAAGGTCATAATCACTCCCACCACACCGGTGACGCAAATGCTGAACAGGATACCCGACACGGCATAACCTGCGTCGGCGAAGATACGCGACCCATATTGAAAGATGACATTGATTCCACACCACTGCTGAAACACCGCGAGCACCACGCCCAAGAACAGAATCCTTAGCATCTTAGGTGTCCAGAGTTCACGGAAATCGACCTTATCCAGTTCATTAGTCAGCGTAGCCTCAATCTCCTTTAGAGAGGCTTCTGCGTAGGCAGCTCCGCCGATTCTAGTAAGGACTTTCAGAGAGTTGGCGGAGCGTCCCTTCTTTGCCATCCAACGCGGACTCTCGGGCACGAGGAGCATGGCGCCAAAGAAGATGATGGCGGGCAGGGCCGTAACTCCGAACATCCATCGCCACGCGACCTGGACATTCCACGAGTCAAGCGGGATTTGTGCGACTGTCGTGCCGGCCGCCATAGGCCGCGCGATGGTCCAGTTCACAATCTGGGCCATCATGATACCGAGGGCGATGGTGAGCTGATTAAGAGAAACGAGGCGGCCTCTCATACTCGCCGGCGCAACTTCAGCGATATAAAGCGGTGACAAGCTGGAAGCGATACCGATGGCGACGCCGCCGAGCAACCTGTTGATGACAAAAAAGACAAAGTTCGGCGCGAGACCTGTACCAATGGAGGTGAGAACAAAGAGCAGGCCAGAGGCAAGCAACAATGGCTTGCGGCCAAACTTGTCGCTTAATCCACCAGCGCATGTTGCTCCCGACAAAGCGCCGATTAAAGCACTGCTCATGGCCCAGCCGATTTGAAGCGCGCTGCTCAGGTGAAGGTACTTTTCGTAGAAGATCTCCGCGCCACCGATGACGACCCAGTCGTAGCCAAACATCAGTCCACCCAGCGCGGCGGCGAGCGCGATTGCCAAAACGTAGGCGCGGCTGAATTTAGTGTCGCGCTCAATCCGAATCGGCGCAGATGGTATGGGAGTTATCACTTCAGTCCTTCCTCGATCTGGTGCGGCCTAGTCCGTGGCTTGGAGGGCTCGAAAAACCTGCGGAATTGGGATTCAGGAATTGTTCCCGCGTCAGCGCCATGCACGCTGTGGTCCGGCAAGTGAGGCAATCAACATCGCCCGAGTCTTTGCTGCTGTCCATCGTTATCCTCTCGCGACACGATCAAGTATCGATCTGCCGATAAACCGCGCATTCGAGCCAAGATTGCGCTCAATACGCAGAACCTCATTCCACTTGGCCATTCGCTCGCCGCGCACAAAGGACCCCACCTTAAGCTGACCGGCGTTTGTTGCCACAGCCAGGTGTGAGATGAATCCATCTTCTGTTTCGCCTGAACGCGCGGACACGACCGGGTTCCAGGCCGCCTGTTGCGTCAGCTCGATTGCGGCCAACGTTTCAGTGACGGTGCCGATCTGGTTAAGCTTGATGAGCACGGCGTTGGCAACTTTCCGCTGAATGCCGGTGCGGATCCGCTGCAGATTTGTTGTGAACAAGTCGTCGCCGATCAATTGGATTCGATGACTCAGGGTAGCCGCAACTGTATACCAGCCTTCCCAGTCGCTATCCGCCATCGGGTCTTCAATCGAAACAATCGGATACCGACCGCACCAGGCAATCAATAGATCGGCGAACTGGGCTGAGGTAAAGCTCTGCTTTTCCAGCCGAAACGAATAGCGTTGTGTGGCAGGATCGTACAAGTCGCTCGCCGCAATGTCCAACGAGATCGCAGCGTCGTCGCCGGGTGTGTAGCCAGCAGTGACGATGGCGTCGGTCATAAACTGCAAGACCGCCTCATTGGTTGAAAACTCGGGCCAGTAGCCACCTTCGTCAGCGACCCCGTAAAGCGTGCCGCGCTTTTCCATCAGGTCTCCAGCGGCACGGTGGACGTTGAACGTAATCTCTATTGCCTCCTGAAACGACTTTGCGCCGGTTGCGATAAGCAAGAAATCCTGCACGTCAGTGCGCCAATGTGCGTGTGCTCCGCCTCCAACGATCTGAATTTCCGGCAGGGGCAGGAGCGTTCCACGGGATTGACCCAAAGTTTCATACAGTGGCTGCCGGAGCGCGGCGGCTGCGGCGGTAGCAGCCGCCATGGACACTGCGAGAATTGCATTTGCACCCAGTCGTGATTTTGTAGGGGTCCCGTCGAGTTCGATCAAATGCCGGTCCAGACCCGATTGGTCGCAAATGTCCCAGCCAATCAATGCTGGGGCAATCTCGCGCTGGATGTTGGCGATTGCCTGGAAGACCGATTTTCCGCGGAATCTGTTCGGGTCGCCGTCGCGCAACTCCAGGGCTTCGAATTGACCCGTTGATGCGCCTGAAGGCACCATCCCGCGCCCGCGTTCGCCACTCTCAAGCTCGATTTCCGCTTCGACGGTCGGGTTGCCGCGAGAGTCGTAGACCTGATATGCGCAGATAGATTTAATCTTCATTACTGTACTTTCCATTCATTGATGGCGCTGAACCATGGTTGCAGAACATCGCTCAATTTGTAGCATTCTGACAAAATCCCTGTCCGGGCAAACTGACGGACCCAGCCGGTCTGCTGCGGATTTGTGAGGTACTCAACCGGCGATTTGCCATCTATTCGTGCCAAAAGAAGCATCAGGATGAGCCTTGCTACGCGCGGCTCCAGCGCGTGCAGATCGACCGCCTCGCCGGCCACTTCGATGTAGCGTCGCCAGAAAGCGTGACACATTTCTTCGAGTCCGATTCGGTGCGGAGCGTGATAAAGCCCTTTAAGTAGCAGATGGGTCAGCAAGAACGCCAGGTCGAAAGCAGGATCGCCATACCATGCGACTTCGCAATCGAGCAACACCAGCCGCGCAGTCGAGATCATGATGTTTTTGGGGCTAAAATCCCCGTGAACTAGACATTGCCGCGTGGACGCAAGGCGTTGCGCTTCAGCTTCAAATAAATGGCGAAGGTCCGGATTCCGGCTGCCGGTAGTGAGCAGGTAGGGATCAATGCGCAGTTGAATGAAGTTGGCGGTGGAGTCAAACTGACGCGCTAACTCGGCATCTGCGGCAGAGTGGATGTGAATGTGGCCGAGCACGGAAGCGGCTTTAGTTGCATGTTCGATGCGGGCCTCGCCGCGCAGTAACATCTGTTTCCAATTGACGAACTCCGGTCCGAGGAGTTCCATTGCGAAGTAACCACGGTCGAACGCGCCGGGACGAAGAGACGGCACGGCCTGGGGCAAAAGCCGGCCAACATACTGAATGTACATTTGCTCAAAGCGATTGCGACCGATGTCAGCCGCCCAGTCGTCCTTAACTCTAAGCTTGGGAAGCGCGCGTTTGACAACGAAGGAGTCTTCGCCGTCGTCGACACGAAAAATCTCGCTGGATACGCCGTCCGTCAGCGGTGTAAGCATCGCGCCTGAATGCCGTAACACACCATCGCGTCGAAGCGTTTCAAGAAAGCCATCGGGGATCGTGTTTTGCCGGCTGTTATTGATGGCGGGCGGTCCTTCCAATCGCTAGGGATCCATGTCTAATGAGTCCATCGAAAGTGTACGCCAGCCCGAAGCAAATGCATCCGATTCTGACTCCGACGGCCTGCCCGGCGGATAAAACCACTACAGTTGAAGTGGGCGCAATCGAATAGCGAATGCAAAAGGATAGAATGGCGTGCATGGACAAACAATCCCAGCCGCGAACAGTCATGCTGAAGATCGTGGCAGGTGTGTATAGCGCAAGTAATGCGGAGGATTGAAGGGACGGCGCAGTCCAGGCAAGGGGACGACATGGGGGAAAAGTATAAGCAGGATAGGCGGGACTTCCTAAAGCAGGCCGCGGGCGCCATTGGCGTGGCAGCGCAAACAGGCCATTGGTCATCGCCTGCTGCGCTTCAGATTGGGCCCGAGCATAAGCAACCGGATCTACCTCGCAAAGAAACTGATTATCCGCGGCAATTTCAGGGACGCCAGCTGCGAATGATTTCCTTTCCTCTGGGGGGGATAGCTGCCGGCAGCATCGGTTTGGGAGGACGTGGACAGCTCCGGGACTGGGAGATCTTCAATCGGCCTAACATAGGATTTCGCCCGCCGTATGCCTTTCCATCGATATGGGCGCGAGCCGGGGCAGGGAAACCAGTGGCGCGCGTCCTCGAGTCACGCATTCTTCCCCCGTATGACGGATCGAGCGGACTCGGTTCAGACGATGCTCCTGGTTTGAGCAGGCTGGAATCTGCGACCTTTACCGGGCAATATCCACTGGCGCACATTAGATTCCAGGATCACTCCCTGCCTGTAAAAGTGGAACTCAATGCGTTTTCGCCATTTATCCCGCACGATGCGGATGATTCGGGCCTGCCAGTTGCAATTCTTGATTATCGCGTTACGAACCCAAGAGCGGTGCTCGCCAAGGTCGGGATCGCATTCTCCATTGAAAATACGGTGCAGGCTAGCGATCGGCGAGCAAATGGCTCGAACCATGCAAGCGATACACGGTTGAATGAGTATCGCAGCAACGAGGGATTGGCCGGTCTATATATGACCAATACCGGGTTGCCTGCAGAGGATCCTATGGCGGGCAGTTTCGTGCTCGCCGCGACTTCCGAACCCGGCGTTGCAATCTCTCACTGGCTCGGGTGGCCCCAGGGCCGGTGGTGGAACTCACCGCTTCTCTTCTGGGACCAATTCTCAATGGCTGGGACCATGGGCACGCAGCCGGAACCCCATAATGGCGTCGGAGTATTGTGCCTAAACAAGACAATCGCTCCGGGTCAGTCCGCCAGCTTCCGCTTCTTGCTCGGTTGGCACTTCCCCAACCGTACGCCGGAATGGTGCGGGTGGGATGCGCCCCCGGGCGAAGGGAAGACAGTAATCGGCAATTACTATGCGACTCGGTTTCGGAATGCCTGGGAGGCCGTTGCGTATACCGCAAAAAACCTTGAAAGCCTGGAAGCGCGCACCAAGGCGTTCGTAACTGCATTCGGCAACAGCACATTGCCCGCGACGGTAAAGGAGGCGGCCAGCGCCAATCTTTCGACCCTGGCGACGACGACCTGCTTCCGCACTGCGGATGGAGAGTTCCATGGATTTGAAGGCAGCAATGATACCGAAGGCTGCTGCTTTGGTAACTGCTTACATGTGTGGAACTACGAAACTGTAACACCCTTTTTGTTCCCCTCATTTGCGAAGTCGCTGCGCAAGAGCGCGTTTGGCTACTCGATGGATGAGGCCGGAGCTATGCACTTCCGCCAACTTCTGCCAGCGGGCAAAGCGCGCTCGGGATTCGCCGCCGCAGATGGCCAGATGGGTCAGATCATCCATGCCTGGCTCGACTGGAAGCTTTCTGGAGATGATAAGTGGCTACGGAATCTATGGCCGCGACTGAAGAAGGCGCTTGAATTTGCCTGGGTGCCGGGCGGATGGGACGGGAACCGCGATGGCGTATTTGAAGGCGTTCAGCACAACACATACGACGTCGAATTCTACGGTCCGAATCCGCTGTGTGGAATCTATTACCTGGGAGCACTACGCGCCGGCGAAGAGATGGCCGAGGCGGTCGGTGAGAATTCCTCTGCAGGCGAGTATCGGCGGCTCTTTGAGAATGGGCGAAAATGGATCGATGGGAATCTGTTCAATGGCGAGTATTATGTCCAGAAAATCCGCGGCTTTCGCAAAGACGAGATTGCGCCAAACCTGCGCGGCGATATGGGCTCTGAGAACACTGAGGCTCCGGAGTACCAGGTGGGTGGTGGATGCCTGGCAGATCAGCTGATCGGTCAATATCTGGCGGACGTTGGCAATTTGGGCCCTCTCGTCTCTCCTGAGAACATTCGCAAAACGCTTCGTTCCATTTACAAGTACAACTACAAGCCCACGCTGGTGGACCACGAGAATGTTGAGCGTACCTATGTGCTCAACGATGAAGCGGCGGTAATGGTCTGCGACTATGGAAAGGCTGAGCGTCCGCATATTCCCTTTCCCTATTACGCAGAGGCCTGGACGGGTCAGGAATACCTGGTAGCTGCTCTGATGATGAACTGGGGCATGGTAGAGGAGGGTCTGGAGTGCGTAGGAAATATCCGCTCGCGATATGACGGAGAAAAGCGAAACCCCTGGGATGAACCAGAGTGTGGACACCACTATGCTCGCGCAATGTCGTCGTGGTCGCCTCTGGTTGCATTGAGCGGTTTCACATACGATGGCGCATCAGCTTCGGTGATCGCTGTACCACGAATTCCACACGAAAACTTCAAATGCTTTTGGGCGACAGGAACGGGTTGGGGGACATTTGCCTACCGGAAGGGTGTATCCAGCACGAGATTCACTCTCAACGTTCTTGCGGGGACCCTGCTATGTCGCTCTTGTGAAATCAGCGCGCCCGGTCAGAAGGCTTCAGTTCTATTCGGTTCGGCCACTCAACCCTGCCAGTTGGAGAAACGCGGAGAGCGATCCGTGGTGACTCTTAATGAGATGCTTACTCTTTCGGCCACGAGTGAACTGCGGATCGAGGTACATGCTTGAACGCCGGTGCCCGGCAGTGGAGACCGTGGGTAGTTGTAGTTGGTGGCTTATTGGGCGCAGGAAAAACCAGTCTCATTCTAGCCGCGGTGAACATCCTTGAAAAGACTGGTGTGCGCAGCGCCGTGGTGATCAATGATCAGGGCGAGGAACTGGTGGACACGCGCCATGTGCAACTGCGTGGGGTCGCCTCACGCGAGGTGACCGGGGGATGCTTCTGCTGCAGATTTTCCGCTCTTCTATCCGTGATGGAGGAGCTTCGAGCCTATGCTCCGGAGGTGATCTTTGCCGAGCCGATGGGAAGTTGCGCAGATATAGCGGCTACTGTGATACGCCCATTGCAGGATGAGTTTGAACTCTGCCGAGTGGCGCCACTCACTGTGCTCCTGGACCCTACCCGCAGAAACCTTCTGATTGCTGGGGAGGCCGATCCTAACCTGGTGTTTCTGATGCGGAAGCAACTAGAGGAAGCAGATCTAGTCTGCATAAGCAAGGCCGATCGTAATCCGGGAGCCGCGGGTATTCCGAGCATCGACGCACGACTCATCAGTGCGAAGACTGGTGCCGGCGTTCACGAGTGGCTAGACGAGGTACTGGCGGGATCCTTGGAGGCAGGAAGCAGGACGCTGGAGATCGACTACGAACGATACGCCTACGCGGAAGCTGCTTTGGCATGGCTCAATGTCAGCTTTACCGTCGTGTTGGTGTCTCCCGCGGCACCAGCATCGGTTGTCGGGCCGTTCCTGGATGACCTGGACAATGCATTGACCGAGGCAGGTGTATCGATTGTGCATTTGAAGCTCATCGATCGATCGCCTGCAGGGTGGTTGAAGTTAGCGATATGTGCTAACGGAGAGGAACCCACCATTGACGGGAGTCTTGACGCATCCCCTGCCCACAGGCACGAGCTACTATTGAATCTCAGGGCTATAGGGAGCCCGTCTCTGGTACAGGGTATCGCAGAGGGAGAGATAGGGTGCATAGATGGCAAAGTGCTCGACCTGCGAATCAATTGTTTCAGTCCTGCTCCGCCAATTCCTGAACGGAGACGAGTGAAAATGCGCAGGCCCTCTGGCTCGCATGATGCCGTCTAACGACGACATTACCCAGCCAGCCGTACTGGGTACAGCGCAGCTCCGCGTCAGGTACTGCTTGACTCTTCAGTATGCTTGCTCGCTTCGCAGAGTCAAAGGATCCTCAAGTGTAATTGATTTGTAGACATGTACCTTGATAGTCACAATCTGCGTGCATCGATTCTGCATGACTGATAAGATAGCCACATCATTTTTTCAATGTACTCCTATGAATTTGTCCCGCTGTTGATCTTGCGCAACCTTCTTGGCGTTACAAAATAGCGCCAACGATAATCGGCGGAGAGGCCGGCAGGGGACAGCTCCCATGACGATTGGGCATCTTCGAACTCAATTCGTACTTTAACTTGGTCGGCGATGGCATTTAGAAACTCAAGTATGAAATTGGCTTGGAAGCCCGCCGTGAGCGGTTCACCGGAGTACTGCGCAGGAATGATCTCTTCATCCCCATTGGCCGCGATATTATCCCAGCTGACCCCAACCTCACCGTTCCTCAGCTTGAGTAATAATGGCATTTCGCGCCAGCCACACTGTTGGTGCAGGCGGCGGACTGCCGCGCTCAGGTCATTGGCTTCAACATAAAGATACTTGGTGCGACGTCGCTCAGTCACTTCTTTGTAGTTAGAGAACCTGTCCACAGGTTTTGCCCAATTCAACGCGATATCTCCCAGGCGAAAACTGCAGGCTTCAGCACTTTCAGAAAGTTCCAATTTCATAATATTTGTGGTCTTTAGAATCCGACCGAGTTCGAGCAAGATATCCCGCGGGATGACGATGCTCTGGTGCCCAAAAATGCCAACAATGCGCTCATTCGCTTTCTCCATGGATGAAAGCCGATACCCATCTGTGGCTGTCAGAGAGACTAAGTTCGGCTGGAGCAGAAGAAGAGCAAATTGGACATCCCAATGCTCCCCGATGGCAAAAGCGGTGCCTTCAATAAGCTTGTTGACCACGTTGGCTGATAACGAGATCGAATCATCGGTTGGGGGCAATACAACTAACCTGTCTGGAGACGACACCGTATACTTGAGCCATCCTAAATAGCGAAGGCCAATCCGGAATCTAAATCCATCCTTGCTCTGAGCAAGCTCTACTGTTGCCCCGTCAAAACCAGAAAGAAGCAGTTGCAGCGTACGCATGACATCGCGCGGGACCATCATACGTATCTCTTTGTCTATGCCCGTCAATTGATTGGTAGTGACTTCTGCGACGAGGAGTCGATAGCCGTCACGGGATACGACAGCGAGTGCATCGGGCCTAAACAGCAGTATCCACGACTTGTTCGGGCCAAATAAATCGTCAAGGTCCAGGTCTTCTATCAAGTTTCTGAGAGTAATGGCTGGAATAGTAATGGAGAATTCCGTAGGGAGTTCCCCGTAGTCGAGATTGACTCTCGCTGGCATCACTACATAACGCCAGCGGTAACCATTGTCATTGCCTTCGGCGCGTATTTGGCCGGCAGAGCTAGTGTCTCTAAGTTCAAGACGCACTTCGTTCTCGTTGCCGAGAGCGCTGAGGAAGTCAAGAAGATAGCTAGAGTCAAACCCCACAGCGACTTCCTTGCCTGAATAATCGACTTCTAATGTCTCTTCGCCCTCTCCGAAACATGTATCGGTCGAGCAGATCTTCAGCTCATCCTGCTTCAGTTGAATTCGAATCCCGCGTCCATTGTTGTAGGCGGATTGGACGGCACGTTGGATAGCTCCTGACAGCTCGCCCGCACGTATTACCACAAAGCACTCGTAGTCCGATGGAATTGCCGCCTCATAGTCAGGGGTCTGCTGGGCCGGTCTATCCCAGGCAAAGATCCGATTCCCAATGCGGAGGCCCAACGATTCCTCATCCTCCACCAGTGCGACCTTCTCGACCTCAGTGACCGGCAACTGCTGTAGCTGGCGAAGGATAGTGCATGGAATCAGGAACTTCTTCTCTCCCCCGTTGTATTCAATGACCTCGCCCGTCTTTTCTGCGATGGAATATCGGAAGCCGTCTGTGGCAACCATGACTACGGAATCCTGCTTTAGGTGAAGCAGGGCATAGCCGCCTGAATAATTGCTCTCGCCACCATCAATGACAAAAATAGTTCGGTCGATAAGCGCGCGAAGCGATCGTGAAGTTAGAATCGCCTCCCGCGGAGAAGCTTGAAATGTAAGTCCGACTGCATCTTTCCTCCCTCGTATGATTAAGCTAGACTTATCAGGTCTGACCTTCTGTGCGAGATCCTCAAAGTCCTTCTTAGCTCTTTCAATTTGATTCCGGACGGTTGCTCCCATTTCTTCCAGAAGGTCTCGGGTCTCACCCTGCGCGCACTCTGCATCTTGCCTTAGTCGGGCAATCTCGCTGCCTCTTAGAGATTCTAACTCCTGTTTAATCGCGGTAGTCCGGCTTCGGATCTGACTTAGCTGAAGCTGTACGCGAATCAAGTCCGCGCCGATTCCATAGCGCGGTGCAGCTTCCGGATTGTTCTCGCAGAGGGCAAGAATACTCTTAAGCGCGGTCTCGTCGCACGCTAAAAACGCGCTATCGACTTCCGCCAACAGGCGCTCGCGTCGTATTCGGTCCGGCGCATCCGTAGCGATATCAGGGTGAACACGGAGGACAACCTCCCGATAGAGCCATTTCAATTCTTCGGATGGGGTGAAGGGCTGAGCCCAGTTCGTCTCGCAATGCGCCTCCGAATAAGATGCTTCGGCCAGGACGCGCGCTTCTGCCGCTAAGGCGTGTGCCTCAGGAGTTCCAGCCTGGTCTGCTCTGCGTTCGGCGATACGCGCATTCCACTCATCCAGTTCGGCGTAAAGAACTCCGACGCAGCGAAGGTAGCGGCCATTGAAGGCAGCTAACTCTGCTTTGAGGCTGGCAAGAGCGAGCTCCTGCTCGACAAGCTGAACTTCCTGGCGCGCCAACTCTTCTCGCTTGGCGGCAAGCTCATCCTCACTTGGCGATAGTCTGCGAATAACTTCCAGGCTCATGGTAGAAGAAAACAAAGTTGAAGTGAGTGTAACGCCGGCTCGTCCAGTGCGCAATCATTTCCAACTGTCACCCCGTGAATGGCGCGGCCCATCCTCTGATTAGCTCCCTTCAGGCTTAAGCGGCTGACGACTAGCTTAGTAACACTCTGAGGTAACGTGCCTCAATTATAAGAGCAAGAATTTGTCTTGTTTGTGGGTTCATTGTGAGCTCGGATTGGCTATCCCAGGTTTCCTGTCACTCAATGAGAGCGAGTGTCGCGACGTCGTATCAATCCGATTCTGCGTCGAAGGCTGATAACTTACCTTATCTCTTGATCGGACGGAAATATCCCGCATACTCATATTCAGGCGATATCACGATCTCGCCAACTGTGTTCATATAGCCCCACTTTCCGCTTACAACCTTTACGGCAGCAAGGCCACTAGAAAAATACCCGACAGCGTCGAATTGTGGCTCAACAGTAATCTCTCCAGCCTTATCTACATAACCCCACTTGCCACGATCATCCTTAACAGCTGCCAACTCATCGGTGAAATCTCTGACTTCATCAAATCTCGGCACAGTAATAACATCTCCATCTGTGTTTACATATCCCCACTTGCCACTTGTATCCTTCACCGCCGCAACGCCACCACTAAAATCCCTCACCTCATCGAATCTTGGCTCAACCACGACTCGGCACCCGGTGTCCACAAAGCCGTATCTTCCGTCCAATTCGACTCGGCAGAATCCCTCCCGAAACTCTCGAGACGTACTCCAGCCCTGTTCAGGCCTCTGGAATGGCCACGCCTCAAGACCTAGGCCACACTTCCCATTTTCCTTGAACAGAGGCGCCGCAACTGCATCTCCACTGCTGTTGATCCAAATCCATTCGCCGCCCAAAGTGAGTACTTGTGCATATTGATCCAAGAATCCATGCGCATATTTGAAACGCGCTGGAGTCAGGAGATTTCCCTTGCTATCGATGTAGCCGTAAAGACCCTCTCGCCGTACGATTCCTTTGCCAAAGCGAAAATCACCGACCGCCTGAAGGGAGGCTTCAGTTATTCTTTCTCCGCGCTTGTTGATATAGTAGCTATCTTCTCTCTCAAAAACAGGACAGGCCCCGTCACGAAAGATACCTATCTTCCGGCAGTCACCTTCACATGCGATGTGATTTCCATCTTCATTTAGGATAAGACGGCCCGGTGATTCGTCAGAGGTCGAATAGCATTGTTCAATCTCGATCAACTTCTCCTCTGGATCGTAACAGATAACATCTCCCCAGTATTGATCACGAATTAGGTGCGATGCAATGTTTCCGCGGTTATCAAGGAGGTCTATATTTTCTCCCGAAAATGCAGACCAAATGTTGCCGCACTCTGTTGCTTCTATTCGGTCGTAGACCGGCTCAATTATAAAATCACCTCGATAATTGATGAATCCCCACTTTTTCTCCAGTTGTGCCGGTACTACTTCCTCTTTTGAGCGAAACGTTTGCCAATGATCAATATAATCGCAAGCGTTCCCGATACGCTTACCCGATTTGTCAATAAAGCAAAATTTACCATTGAGCTTGACGGGGGCTGCACCCTTGAAGAACGGGCGGGCATCTTCATATACAGGCTTAACAGCGAAGGCTCCATCCATAGCAATATAGCCAAACCGGCCTTCGAACAGGACGAGGGCAAGTCCATCAACAAAGTCCCAGTTAACTAGACCCTTGGGAATGGTCGAGGCTGGTCCAAACTGTCGGGCTATAACTTCCTCTCCATCCAGATTCAGATAACCCCATGTACCCTCGCCATAGTCTGAAGAATATGAGAACGATGCTCGCCCGCAACTAAACTCGCCTAAACAGCCGAAGCTGGGGTGCACAATAAACCTTCCATCCGTACCCAGGTATCCCCATTTGCCATTGAGCTTTACTTTAGCAATGCAAAGCGGCTCCGTATCCGGGGCCAATGGATTGGGACGTTCCTTGATACACTGCGATTTCAGGTTCGGCGAAGCCTTTTGAGATTGATCATCAAATTCCTTTTTCGTCTCTGCAATCTGTTCGCGGACTACGGCCGCAATTTCTGATAATAAGTCTCGCGCCTCTTGTTGTGGGCCTTGCACATCCTGCCGAAGCAAAGCGATCTCGCTCGCCTTTAGAGAAGCCAACTCGTGCTCGATTGCTGCGCGACTGACCTGATATTGGTTCAACTTAACCTGAGGAAGAATCAGATCCGCGCTGTTTCCATTTCGCCGTACGGCCATCGGGTCAGTTTTGAGACCGGCAAGAATGCGCTGCAGCCAATCTTCGTCGCATGCCGTATAAGCTGCGTTGGCTTCGCCTATCAGGCGCTCACTCCGTATCCGGTCGAGTTCGTCTGCGCCGGGACCTTGGTGAACTTGGGCCGCGGCCTCCCTATAGAGCCTCTTCAATTTTTCTGATGGAGCGAACGCTTGAACTTCCGCGGCCTCACTATATGCCTCAGAATGCGACTCTTCAGCCTGCGCCCGCGCTTCGGCTGCCTTGGACTTTAGCTCGGGAGTTGCAGCCTGTTCGGCCCTGATCTCAGCTAGCCGCGCCTTCCACTCGTCCAGTTCCGCGTAGAGAACTCCCACGCGGCGAAGGTAGAGACCCCTAAATGCGGCCAATTCGGCTTTGAGACTCGCAAGAGATAGCTCCGCCTCAACAAGCTGCGCTTCCTGCGCGGCCAATTCATCCTGCTTGGCGGCGAGCTCTTCTTCTTCCCGTGTCAGTAAAGGAGCGACTTCTCTGGCCATAAGATTCTCAGCGTAGGCTTTAACCAGAGTGTAACGCAGTTCGGGCGCACATCTGAACCCGAGAAAACCCGCTCATCGGCCCCAAACGTCTTGTGCCCTCAGAAATGGGGCAGCGACATTGTCAGGGGCAATAGACTCATCTCTGCCGCTTTTCTTCCTTCCCACTCAGTCTCTCTGACGCGCCTTGGCCTGCAGCTTTGCGGCCCGCGTGCAGTTAGTGTTCCACTTAAGACACATTCCCCTCAACGATGCCGAATCCAGTTCGTTAATCCCTTGGAGCGACTTCCATCAGCAAGGCAGGGAGAGGGCGGCGGTTCACCCTTCGAGGTTAATGATGGATAGGCTGAGAAGTGGGACCGGTAAGTATGAGTTGATTGAGGCAGTGGCTTCGCGCATATGTGATTCACTTGCTCGGTCAAGCCTCGTCTGGAGGAATCTCGAAGCTGATCAGCTCGGCGCGGAATCCGTGCGTGCGATATGCCCCGTAACTGATGCCGGTAACCATCCATATGGCGCCTAACAGTAGCGCTGGGCGGCTGAGATGAACCCAGATAAAGGCACAAATCAGGAAACCAAGAGCAGGCACGATCAGGCCGCTCAGATTCCGGCTTCGTTTATGCCGCCAATGGTGAACGAATGACGAGGCATTGACGCCCATGAAGGCTATGAAGGCACCGAAATTGAGCGCCTCAGCACCTATTTCGTATGCGCCACCGCCCAGCCTGTCTGCGAAGAACTCAAGAATGCCCGCTCCAGCAAGCGCAAAGAATCCAACGATCATGATATTGTTGCGCGGAACGTGTTGTTTCGGTTCGATCACACCGAAGATTGCCCTGGGAAGGGCATTACCGCGCCCCATGCCGTACAAAAGCCGACCAGCAGCAAGTTGCGAGCCCATGCCCGAGCCCAGGTTTGCCACCAAGAGTGTGAAGTTGACAATCTGAAAAAGGATTGCGCCTCCAGCCTGACGCGAGAGAAGGGCAAAGGCCGATTCGACCTGATCGGTCGGGAACGGCTTAGACCCCCAAATAAGCTGTGCGGCATAGACTTCAAGTCCGGACAATAGGCCGGTAATCAAACAGACCAGGACAGTCGCGAGAAGGATGTTGCGCCGCGGATTCTCAACCTCCTCCGACAGAGTGGAGACGGCGTCGAAACCAATATATGTAAGTACGGCGACGGATGTGCCGGCAAAGATGCTTGACGGATAAAACGCGCCTGGCTGATAGAACGGATGAGTGAAGAAACCAGGATCGTGGTGAACGTGCCACACTGCGCGAACTACACTGCCGAGAAACAACATGACGACGATTACCATTCCGCCGCACAGGGCTTCATTCAATTGCGCTGAGGTCTTAATGCCGCGCAGATTCACCCAGGTAAAGAAGCCAGCAAAGATCAAGATCCAAACATAGTAGGACAGGCCAGGAAGAATATTCATCGCGGCCTTTGCACAAAAAGCCGTACAGATTAGGGGATTCAGAAGATAATCCATCACCATGCCCCAGCCCACAACATAGCCGAGAGCGGAGTGCATTTCCTGGCCCACATAAGTGTAAGCAGAGCCGGCACTGGGGTAGATGCGCGCCATTCTCCCATAGCTGATTGCCGTGAAAAGCATAGCGATCATGGCAATGAGAATTGTGGTGACAACGTGGCCATGGGCCTTATTACTAATCACGCCGTAGATTCCCATTGGCGCTGTCGGCTGGATGATCACCATGCCGATGATGATGAGGTTCCACAAACCCAGCGTGCGACTAAGTCGAACTGCACCAGTTGCAGAATCGGCCGATGAAGTATCTGTTTGGCTTTGTTGTGTCATGGTGGAGATCCTCTGAGCGATTGCCTTTCGATTCCTGCTCGTGTGATCTATAGCGAGACTGGAGGCATGGCAGCCGCGAAGTTGAGAATACAAGTTCTATCCATGCACGGATTCACCTCTCCCGCCTTGATGAAGCTGCTTCACCCGCAGAGGAAAGATAATTCCAAATGTCCTATGCCACTCGAGTGATCGTGCCTCCGTAGTGGTCCTATTGAGGACGGAAGATCAAATGATATCCAATCCCCTTCAGACTCATCATCTGACGTGGCATTTACAAAGCACCAACTGCAGGTGAGGCAATGGGTAATCAATTCGTCGATCAGGTCTGTCCGAAACAAATGGCTCATCAGATCATCCTATAACTAGCGAAGAACAAGAAGTGCCGGGTTTGACGGCAGGCAAGGGAATACGTCGAGGCCAAAGCAATAGTTCGGCGGCCACGGGGTCTGGTTAGAACAAGACAAGATCAAGACAATGACTCTCGGTCAGTCGGGCCGCTCCATCTGCGTGAGCCAATCTTCATTCATTTCGACATGCTTGATGGAATATCTGCGGAACGTGTAAATGAGGTGAATCTTGCCATCCGGCGCCTGGAAGATGGAAGGGTAGGAGTATTCGCCCGGGTTAGTCTCGACTATCAGCGGCTCGCTCCAAGTGCGACCTTCATCTGTGGAGCGCGCAATGTGCAGCGGCGAGCGGGAATCGTCTTGATCATTGAAGACGAGAAGCAGATGGCCATTCTTGAGACGACACATCGAGATTCCTGCATTCGGGTTATTCAACTTTGTGGCTGCCGGCGTGCTCCAGGTTGCTCCACTGTCGCGTGATTCCGCTGCAACGATATTTGGACGAACGCGGAGATAAGCGAGAAGTGAGCCGTCTGCGCGCTGAACAATTGTGGGCTGCTCTCCTCCGCGCATAATCCCGCTGCGGAACCAGGTGGCACCGTTATCTTTGGTTGCCAAAAAGAATGAGAGGTCAACTCCATTTCCATTGCGTTCGTCGCTCAAAGGTAGGAGCAGCGTTCCGTCAGTCAACGTGATCGTCAAATTACGAGGCAGCCAGCCAAGCGTGTCGTGGAAAAAGGGCTTGTCTTCCGTCCAAGTAATTCCGCTATCTTTGGAGGTTCGGAAAAATAGGCTGCATGCATCCCAACCAGTACCGCGAAGCATGGGCTGCGTGCCTTCCATACGGCCCCACACCAGCCATACACGCTTGTCTGCTGTGGTGAAGAGCACTGCGTTCCCCGGTGGCCTTCCCGGGCTGCGCACGAGAATCTCAGGCTTTGACCAAACGCGAGTTCCCTTAGTCAATCGAGATAGAAAGAGCACCTGATCTTCGGATGACTCGTAGCTGCCTCCATACCAGGAAACAAGCAGGTCGCCATTTGGAGCCAGTGTAATCGAAGAGCAATGATGCACTGGATAGCCGTCTATCTTGCTGAAGATGAGCTCAGAAGAGAATTCGATTCCGCCGTACGGATCTGTGATGGCTCGCTTAGGAAGAAGTGTTCCTATGGGGGTCTCGGTCACTGCGGCCTCGGAGTGAGGGAGATCCGCACCTCTATCCAATGCAGCCACCGGCGCGGACAAACCATCGATTGAGCCGGAGAACACAAGCTTCCCCGTATGATCGATCAGGAAAGCCGACGGAGTGACCTGGGCGCCCAGCCTCCCGGCAACCTTTCCTCCGGGATCCAGATAGACGGGAAAGTTGAAGCCGTGGGATTGACAGTAGCGACGAACTTCATCACCGGTGAGTTCGTCTCCTGAGAAGACCGCGATGAGCAACATCCCGCGGTCCGTAATCTTGTCATTTAATGCCACGATTTCTTCGGCCGCAGTCTCCGTACCCTTGTCGCGAGACGACAAAACGAGGACCGCAGTGGCGCGGTGTTCCATGTAGTTGTTCATTGAGACACGCAAACCCTCTGGTGAGGTCAGCTCAATGGTGCCCATTGGTTTACCGACTATCGAGCCGTCTTGCGCAAGCAGATCAAGATTCCCGAGCAGCGCCATAAACAGGATAGCCAAAAGAAATCGAATCATCTCTCCCCCATGAGTCAGATCCGTACCCGTATGTCGTCAGACTTGATCATCAACTGCATGCGCTCAGTGTCACGCCGACTAAATACGAACGCCGCCACCAAAAGCAGGATACTTGCGCCCACATAGGCAGACGAGGTGACAGCAATAGCTTCGCCGAGACCAATGTGATTGGCCAGAAAGCCAACAATGAGTGGCGCCGATCCGCCTCCCACAAGCCAACCCATCAGATTCATTACACCAGTTGTAGCACCGCGCGCTTCTGGCCGGACGACGTCGAAAACAGAAGCGAAAATGTTAGCTTCGTAGCAGCCCTTGAATATGCCCCAGAGCAGAAGACCAAGTATGAGTAAACTCATCGAGTGTGTAAGGGCGCACATTATCACGAATGGAGCCTCGATAAAGATACCGATCGCCTGAACCAGGATGCGTCCGCCGGGCATTCTCATGCGAAGCACGTCTGCCATCCAGCCGCCGATGGGCGAACCCAACATGCTGGTGGACTGCACGTACAGGGTAGCGGTCAAGCCGGCCATGGCCAGACTCAGATGAAACTTGTTGTAAAGGAGCATTGGCATCCAGGTGAAGAGAACCATCGTAGTGAAGTTCTCACACATAAAAGCCGCCATGCACAGGAGGAGTGTTGGCGTGCCGGCGATGATCTTCAGGGACTCCGGGATTGAAGCGTGATGCGGAACAACGGCTGCAGGGGCTGCTGCGCCTAGATCAGCACGGTCCGCGGCGCCACGAGGGGGTTCGATCAAGAGTCTGCTCAGGATGAAACTGAGGAGAACTCCACAACCGCCAAATACCACAAACGACGAACGCCAGCCATAATGCTGGCCAATAAGGCCGGCGAAGAAACCTCCCGCAATGGTGCCGACATAGACGCTGGTCTGGTGTGTGCCCATGGCTCGTGAGCGTGTCTTCTTGCCGTGGTAGTCGCTGATCAATGACATTGACGCGGGAAAGTACACAGTCTCGCCTAGACCCTCGGCGGCGCGGAATATCAAGAGGTGGCCGAATGTACGCGACACCGCCGTCGCCATGCAGATGAGACTCCAGATGCGAAGGCCACTTAGAATTGCGGCTTTTCGTCTCACACGATCAACGATGTGCCCTGCCACTGGAGCCGAGATTCCGTATACCCATGCGAACGATGATCCCAGCAGGCCTAACTGCACATTGCCCAGATGAAATTCCGCCGCCAGTAAAGGGAACAGGGAGAAGATTGCCTGGCGGTCGGCGTAATTAAAGAACGCGATCCACCACAGCATCCCGACCACGTACCATTTGTAATGCTTCTTAAACAGGCTCATGGGGACCGCATGTATCGATCAGGTCGCTTGGGGATTGTCAGGTAGTACAGGAACGGGTGTCAACATTCTCTGCGCCGCGGCATACATTGCAGCACGATCAAGGTAGGAGATTTCATCGGCAATCCAATCGCGCATCCGTCTCCCCTCCTCTGACTCCTGCGAAGCGGAAACAAAGTTCAGGCGGACTCCGAGGCGTTCTTCCAGAGCGCACACTAGAATCGGCCACGCAACACCTATATCTGCTGTAATTGGGATACTGCCTTCCAGCCGGGAGAATCCCGACATCTCCATGCGGAAGGGAATGCCGGTGCATTTTGTCTTTGGCAAGCCATGATTGATGGTCTCCTGCACTTCGGCGTCCCGTCGTTCCTTTTCCCAGGCGAGCTCAAGGTTGGGATCGAGATCGATCCGGATGAGCACCTTGCCGGCCAGACTATAGGTCTTCATCTGATCCCAGGTGGCCCATATGCCGTGTCCTGTATAGGTCTCAAAGGGATCGTCATGGATCTCCTGCGTGAGCGCAACAGCGGACTCGTCGATCACGTCCGCATCAGCAAGCATATCAGCGATCAATCGGGAGCGGCTAGCGATTGAAATGGAATCTCCAATCGCGATGCCAACCGCGCCGCCGCCAACGAACTGCGGGATGGAGACGAGGACGGGAACCCTTTTTAGAGCACTGGCACCGATCATGGTCATGGGACTGGCGCCTAAGCCGGCGAAGAGTTCAAAAGGTACTCCATACTCGCTGGCTACTTTTCGAATTTCAGGGGCCATCCTCTATGTGCGGAGCCCCATCGGCCATGCCATATTTCCCGCGGCCTTGATAACTTGGCTGCCGGGCAGCGCTGCCAGGCGATCATACAAGTCCCAGCCTTCCGGGAACTCTTTCTCCATTTCGGTGCGCCGCGCCGTAGATAAGCAAGTAATCTCGAAGACATCGTCTCGCGGCAGTGCAGCAGCCGAGAGTGCGGAATCCGCTCCATGACTCACATTGACGCGCTTGACACGATCGAGCGTTCCTGCCATCTCGTGAGCAATTACCGCAGAGCTAGTGATGACGCCGTCGACTAGACCGTGATGAATTAGTTCTGCGATCTGCGTGGTCACACCCTCATGAAGATTCGGACCGCTGCCGGTGACGACCACTACGCGCCCACCGCGCTGCTTGGCCTCCACGATGCTCGAAGTGGCTTTCTCCAAGTGGTACTGCGCGGATGCACACATCGATTCCCGGAATCGAGCCACGGTTGCAGAAGTTGGCCTCATCACTTGGCTCCGCCCGCCAGGATACGACGAACTCGCTCCAGGTCCTCTTGAGTATCCACTGAGACCAGCTCACCTTCGCACTGAGTTACCACGGTCTGGATGGATATGCCGTTTTCAAGGGCGCGTAACTGCTCCAAACACTCGATCTTCTCCAGGCGGGACGGCGGTAACTTGGAAAGCTTGGTAAGGCACTCTCTCGTATAGGCATACAGACCTATGTGCTCGAATACTTCAAAGTCATCCGTGCGCCGACGCGGATAGGGAATAAGGGACCGGGAAAAATAGAGCGCCCGGCCACGGGCATCGGACACTACCTTGACCACGCTCGGATCATGGTAGGCATCCTCGCCGACTTTCTTTATAACTGTGGACAGACCTACGTCGTCTCCGTTTCGCAATGCACTTTTCAAGGCCAGAACACATTCGTCGATCATTCTCGGATCGAGTAGCGGCTCATCTCCCTGAATGTTCACCACAATTCCGGCGTCGGACCCGGCAGCAACTTCGGCGACACGATCCGTACCGGATGCATGATTCGGACTGGTCATCACCACCGTGCCTCCAAAGGCTCTCACCGCGTCGGCAATGCGTTGGTCGTCGGTCGCCACCACGACGCTGTCCAGACATTTGGTCTTCTGCGCGATCTCATAAACATGTTGAATTAAAGGTCTCCCGTGAATATCCGCGAGCGGTTTGGCCGGCAGACGAGTAGATTGGTAACGTGCAGGTATAATGCCAATAACCTTCATCCCTATTCTCCAAGCGAACCTATGAAACTTGATCCAAAGGTATACTCTTCTAAATCTGATCCAATTTCAGGTCTCGAGCTGTTGCCCAGTTTCGCAGCCACGTGCGAAGATGCTCAATCTGGCGTTGGCGTGTCTTCGACAAAGGCAGATGCATCGGACCGCTGGTGATGCCGCGCTCTCCTATTCCTACGCGAATCCACCGGGGGATGGGAAGGCGAATCACTTCGTGGATCAATCTATCCAGCATCGCCTGGTAAGAATACGCCTGCGCAGTGTTGCCGGCGCGACAGCTTCGATACTCGGCAATGATCAACTCAGGGACAAAGCAGGCTATACCGGATACGACCTCGTTCCACCCGGATCGCAGAGCATCAAGAGGCAAGATGTCGTCCCCCACCAAAGCCTCATAGCCATATTCCTTGCGCCATCGACCGAACTGTTCGAGATTGTTCCTTCTTCCGCTACTGTCTTTGATGCCAATCAAATTCGTAATTGTCTTTAGCAGCCGGACTGCTGTGGGCACTCTGATTTCACTGGTAAAGGAGGGAAGATTGTACAACAAGAAAGGTGTGGGAACCGAGGCGCAAACTGTCTTTGCATAGGCGACAAGATCGTCCTGGTTGTAGCGATAGAAATATGGCATTGGAAGAAGCAAGGCATCGTTGCCTGCGTATACCGCACACTTCGTCAGACTAAGCGTGGAATAGATTGAAGAGGTTCCGACGCATGTGATTACGAGCCCTCGTCCGGCAATACGTTTTACTGCTTGACGCGCGAGCGCGGCGCGTGTACCAACATCAAGGTGCGGATATTCGGCCGTGGCTCCCCCAATCACCACCCCGTTGACTCCACAACCAATCACGAAGTCAATTAAACAGTCAAAGGCGTCTATATCGGGTCGGCCAAGATCATCAATAGGTGTAATCAAGGCCGCGAATACACCGGACATAGAGATTTTCATTTGGAATATCCCTACGCCACATCGCAAAGGGATACAGCTTGTGCAAGCCCTTCCAAAGGCTCGCGAGTGGGCATGAACTCGTGTCCGACATAGCCTTTGTAGCCGAGCTCCAGCAACGTACGCATAATGGCCGGGTAATTGATTTCCTGGTGATCGTCGAGCTCTCCTCTGCCTGGATTGCCTGCTGCATGTATATGGCCAATTAAGTCGTGGTATTGACGCAGACGTCGAATCACGTCGCCGTTCATAATGTCCACGTGATAGATATCGAAGAGAAGCTTTACATTGGGCGAGTTGACCTGCCTAACAATGTCAGCGCAATAGTCCAGGTTGTCGCCTTGATAGCCAGGGTGACCTTTCATGGGATCGGAATGATCTCGTGTATTAAGCTGCTCCAGGCAAATGGTGACATTCTTTCCTGCAGCATATCGGCCTAGTTCTGAGAGCCCGCATACGGAGCTGGCTGCACCCTCTTCGAGCGAGATTTCACCACTCATCGGGTCCTCTGGATCACGCCACTTATACCCCGTGAACGCAATCACGCTGGGAATGCCGAAATCAGCGGCTTGATCGATAGCATGTTTCGTCCGAGTAATTACTTCTTCGTGATTACTCGCGTTGTTCAAACCCTTATGGAACATCGGGTCAGGCATTCCGTTTGAGGCGAGGGCGGAAGTAATGTGATGTTTGCGCAGCACTGGCCATAACTCAGTAGGAACAAGTTCTACGCTCTGGCAGCCCAAGCCACTCGCCGTTGCGCAGATGCGCTCAATATCCCAATTCCACGGCGCCGAGTTCAAGCACCAGAATGTCAGCGACTGCCTGATACGGCCATGCTTCACGACTCGCGGGATGGTGCCAGCGCTCCCGGGCGCCAGATTAGGAGTTCCTGAAAGCTCTGGGATTGCGGCCGTTCTCTCGCTTGACACTTCATTCCTATAGATATAGTTCATTGGTTGCTCCTTCAACTTCCGAGGTCAAAAGTAAAAGGCCAGGCGCCTAAAGAGCAAGGCGAAACGCACGAAGAACGCGTCTGTCACCCTCGAACTACGACGACAAGGAACCGAGAGAAGTCAGAAACAAACCTATGCCCAAACTCAGATATTCGAATCCGCTTGTCTTAGCGGGGCCTCGTTTGCCTTGGCGAGGCCCCGCTGACCCGCAGGTATTGGAGAGTTTGGTCTACTGCACCGGGCTCAGGCGCAACGTCTTGATCTCCCAAGGCTTCATGTGGAATTGAATGGTCTTTCCCTCGCCGGCGTCACCCACTTTGACATCTTCCAGAAGGGTTGTTTCCGTGGCCCGCACAGGGCGCGGGAATTCAAGGGACACATCACCATCGCGACCTTCAGTTTCAACAAAGCGCGCGATGGCATCCGTGTCGTAAAAGCCCTCCATCTGTTTGAAAGCATACAGAACCACGTGGTCGCTGTTAGTTTTGATGAAGGAGTAGGATGCCGGCAGGCCGCCGTCTTTGCCTGCCCACTGCTCTTGAGGGCTGGCGTGTTGGGGTTCCTGCATGGCCAGTAGTGGGGAGTTGAACGCCAGGGCCTGATACACCACTTTTCCTTCGCGCCATCCTCCGCGATGCGGGTAGATTGAATATCCAAACGTATGGTCGCCCTCGTCTGCGCGGGGGTCAGGCGCCCATGGGCCGCGTATCACGGAAAGGTGGATGGCATTGTCCCGGGCGTCATAGCCATTACGGCCATTGTTGAGGATAGCCACGCCGTCCTCTCCGTTCGAGATGTCGACCCATTTCCCCATGACCGCTTCTTCGCCGTCCTGGCTGCGCTCGATCACGCCATAGGGAATCTCCGCACTGACCTTCCCGGATTGAAGCGCCAAGGGAAATCCGGCCTTGAGCAGGGTTGCGCGCTCATACCAGGCAACTGTCATGGAGACATCGACGCGTGGAACGCCCGCAACCAAACTAATATCCTGCGTAAACCGGGAGTCGCGGAATCGTCTCACCACACGAATTGTGGCGCGCACTGGCCCTTGTTCAATTAATTTCACGCTTTCGGCCTTATCGATCTCCCACTTCTTTCCGGTCAATCCGATATCCCAGGCCGGTCCCGCATACTCCTTTGAAGTTATCTTGGCCCGCTCCGCTGTATCTTCCCAGGCAGTCAGGGAATTGCCTTCTCCATGAAAAGTCTCGCGCTTGTTCACCTTGTCGTAAAGGTTCGCAATGTTTCCGGTCTTCGGATCAATTTCGACCCGGAAGAACTCATTTTCCAGAAACGGCCGGGGCGTGGAGCCAGTCTTCAGCAGAACCGGTTTGCTTTCGGAGCTCCTCGGTGTGTCAGTTTGGGGAGTGCCGTGATCGGCGACAAGCCGGTATAGCTTTAATCCCATCTGAGGAACGTCTTTCGCGACAAACGCCACGGTCGCTGTCTCGCGGGAGCCCATCGCCGCGGGCACTCTCAGGATTTGCACCGGCGTCGTCTCTCCATCATGAATCGCAACCATTCGCGTCGGAAGGGAGGAAGCAGAAACTTCCGCGATGACGAGGTCTGTGCGATTCCACGATTGCGGATTGTAGACCACCAGAGGCACGCCGTCTCCGCGGGTTTCGAGCTGAAGGCCGAGAGTTTCCAGCGAGAAGTCAAGAGCTCGCTTGCCCCGCTCAAAGACTTCCTGGTATTGGCGCGCAGCGTCGGCGTAGATCGGACCAATGCCGGAACCGGCAGCCAGATCGTGGGCCTGGTTGAGCAGGACCAGTTTCCAGGCCTCGCTGAAATCGCGGGTCGGTGAGTAGTCGCGATAGTGGAAGAAAGTGGAGATCTCCGACATCTTCTCGGCGTTCAGCAGCAGTTGTTCTGCCTGCCGGTTGTGGCGCTTCATTTCCACCTGCGTCGTGTAGCAGCCAGGAAAGACCGGGTTCAGCTCCTTTTCGTAGATGGGGAAGTCCTTCTTTTCGGCCAGCAACGTGTCGATGTAATCCGAGACGTTGGTGGGCTTCACTCGCATTTCATTGGGTGAGGCATTCATGGTCGCAATGGCGGCGACGTCTTGAGGGTTCGGTCCACCGCCGTGATCACCCGCGCCGTAGAGGATCAGCATATCCTTCACGCCGGACAGATCTGCGCTCTGCATGGCCGGCACGGTGACGCGCTCATGATTCAACGTTCCCGCATACTCGCTGGGAGTCGAATAGCCCAGCACTCGGCTTCCGTCCAGGCCCTGCCACCAGATGATCCGGGGGCGGGACGGATCATGAGGGCGGTCAAACAGGTAAAGCTCGATACCGGCTTTGCTCGCAATTTGCGGCATCGTCACCGGATGGCCGAAGACGTCCGGCTGCCAGGCGAAGCGGACGTAGTGGCCGAATTTCTCCTTGCTGAATTTCTGTCCGTAGAGGAATTGCCGCACCATGGATTCGCCGTCGCTGACGTTTTCGTCCATCTGCACCCAGCTTGAGGTGGCGGGAACGAATCCGCCTATCTTCGCCTGCTGGACTAGACCCTTGAAAACGTCCGGATAGTAGTGCTCCATGGAGTCAAGAACTACCGCCTGATCCTGCGCGAACGTGAAATTCGGATTCTCATCCATCAACTTGAGTTGATTGGTGAATGTGTTGTACATGATGTCGTGAATGGACTCTTCCCACCGCCACAGCCAGGCCATGTCCATGTGCGCATAACCCACCACATGCGCCGTGTAGTCTTTGGGATTCGGCGCCGTCTGCGCCGAGGATGCACATACAAAACTTGCAAAGATGACAATCGCGAGTAGATGCCTGCGCACAGCCTTGCCTCCTGAATGAAATTCCCACATCTGACGCAGTATAGGCGCATGAGGGTGCAGTGGTCCGGCTGCGGTGTATGGCGACCCTTTAACCGGGAACATTGAGAGACAACCCGGAGATGGCTTGCGGTGGCACAAGGGGAGGGCAGGCGCCGGACCAGATTGTGATCCTGTTACGGTAGATTGAATTGGCGGGGACCCACAGTCCGGCAGAAGCCTTAGTCCCCATCGATGGTTCTAAATCCAGGCGAGGCCATGCGAATCTGACCTCGCTTCCATCCAAGACGTAGAATTGACATTCTGGATTTGGAAGGAGACGGCTGTGGATTCATTGCAGCGGGTGCGTAACACAGTGCTTGGTAAGCCAATCGACCATCTTGCCTGTCAACCAATGCTGATGCAATTCGCGGCCAGGCACTCGCAGATGCCGTATATCGATTACACGCGGGATGGCAGGAAAATGGCCGAGGCGCAACTCCGGGTTTGGCGGGACTTCGATATCGACGTCTTGCTGACATGCTCGGACCCGGCGCGTGAAGTGATCGACATTGCAGGAGATGGAAGCATCGAGTGGTTTGAAAACCAGGGTCCGGCAATCCAGGAGTCTCGGGCGGCATTGGCCGACAAGACGCGATTGAAGGAGTTTCGCCTTCCAAGCCTGGATCCTGCCGGACGAATGTACGATCGCATTCGAGCCATCGAAATGATGCGTCGCGAGGCCGGACAGGAGGTTTCAATCGTCGGTTGGGTAGAAGGCCCGCTGGCGTTGGCGGCGGAACTCCGGGGAATCAATCACATTATGACCGATTTTTTCGATGACCCAGAGTTCGCCCATGACTTGCTGCACTTTTGCGCCGACGTCGCCATTTTGTACGCCGACGCCCAGATCGCCGCGGGGGTAGACACCATCGGAATGAGCGACGCTGCGGCCAGTATGCAGGGTCCGATCTTATATAAACGGTTCGTTCACGGCGAGCAGATGAGGGTTTACCGGCACATCAAAGAGAATCACCCGGAAGTGTTGACTCGATCACATATGTGTGGAAAAACGACCCTGCTAGGGGCAGCGATGAGTGAGCTGCCCGTCGACATCTACGAAATCGACTTTCCGTCCGACCTGGCAAAGATGAAATCGCAACTTGGTGACCGCGTCATCAGTGGCAACATCTCTACAATTACCGACATGTTGGAGGGCACGCCCACGCAGGTCTACGAGGCGGTCGCGCGCTGTCATGCGGTGTGCGGCAAGTATTTCATTGTGAATTGCGGATGTGAGGTTCCGCCCGCCAGCCCCTATGAGAATCTGAGGGCAATGGTCCGCTACTCGCGGGAGCACTGAATCGCATAGAATTCATGCGATGACTGAGGGTAGGTTTCACTGTCAACGGAGAAGTAAATCCAATCGCTTTTCCACTTCTGAATCGACGGTCGTACTCCGGAATGGGTTGCAATTTGAAAGCGAGGAAACCGTGAGCGGCAACATCAGCAGACGAGACGTCTTGAAATCGGCGGCCATTGGCGTAGCCGCCATGGGCATGCCGCCAAAGCTACTCAGCCTGGAGGCAAACGATCAGGATCGAGCCATCCTGGAGTTCATTCAGCCCCCTGATGATGCACGCCCATGGGTCTACTGGTATTTCATGGACGGTCATCTAACCCGGGAGGGAATGGCGGCTGATCTCGAAGCGATGGAAAAAGCGGGCTTGGGCGGCGGGATCTTTCTGGAAGCGGGAATCGGAATCGAGCCGGGCCCCGTCGAATTCATGAGCGAACCCTGGCAGGAACTTGTGGGTCTTGCTTTCTCGCATGCCGACCGTCTCGGCCTGCAGTTGGCCCTTGCGGCGGGGCCCGGCTGGTGCGGTACGGGTGGCCCATGGGTGAGTCCGGATCAATCGATGCAGCACCTCGTGGCCAGCAAGACCGTTGTGCAGGGGCCGGCCGAGTTCAGTGCCCGCCTGCCGCAACCGCCGCCTCACACGCCGTTTTTCGGCGAAGATACCCTCTCTCCCGATCTGCTCAAGACTTTCAAGGAGTTTTATCGCGACGAGTACGTGCTCGCATTTCCTACGCCGGCCGGAGGCGCTTCCATTCGCGATATCGATGAGAAGGCGCTCTATACCCGCGGCTCCTATTCCTCCCAGATTCCCGGCCCGTACACCAAGCGCGCCTGGGTACGGCCATTCCTGCCCAGCGAAGACAGATATGAATCCATTCCTGTAGACATGTGTGTGCCTTCGCAGAGAGTTGTGAACCTGACCGGCAAGCTCTTGCCGGATGGCACATTGAACTGGAGTGTGCCCCAGGGAAGTTGGACGATCCTGCGATTTGGCCGCACGTTGACTGGCCAAACCACGCGCCCTTCTCCTAAACCCGGACTCGGGCTCGAGTCCGACAAGTTCGACGCGGGCGCAATGGATGCGCACTTCGACGCCTATATCGTCTCGCTGCTAAAAAAGACCGGCGCGCCTCAGCATCCCGGCCGTGGGCTTGTCGGCCTGCATTTCGACAGTTGGGAGATGAGTTCGCAAAACTGGTCTCCGCATTTTCAGCAGGAGTTCAAGAACCGCCGCGGCTATGACCCGGTGACAATGCTTCCCACCTTCGCGGGCTTAGTGGTTGACACCCCTGAAACCTCCGAGCGCTTTCTCTGGGACATTCGCAAGACCGCACAGGAACTGGTCTGCGAAAAACAGGCACTGCGTTTGCGCGAGCGCGGCCGACAATATGGGCTTGTACTCTCACTCGAGCCGTATGACCTGAATCCCGCCGCCGACTTGGAACTAGGGGCCACTGCCGATATTCCCATGGCGGAATTCTGGACCAGAACAGAGTATTATCCGCCCACGGACTTCAGCCTTCCTGAAGCTACTTCGGTTGGCCACACGCAAGGGCGTAAGGTCATCGGCGCCGAGGCGTTTACGGCGGAGATGGAAGAGAGAGGCCGCCAGCATCCCGCGTCGATGAAGGCGCAGGGGGACTGGGCATTCTGCCAGGGCATCAACAAGTTTGTGATTCACCGCTTTCAGGCGCAACCCTGGCTTGATCGTTTCCCCGGAATGACGATGGGGCCGGATGGAGGCTTCGGCGTGCACTGGGATCGGACCCAGACTTGGTGGGATTTCGCGCCCGCCTATCATACCTATGTCACCCGTTGCTCGAACATGCTGCGCCGCGGGCTTTTTGTCGCCGACATCCTCTATCTCTCTCCAGAAGGCTCGCCTTGCGTATTCTTTCCCCCGCGCTCCGCGTTTCGTGCCGGCGAGTTCCCCGATCGTCGTGACTACAACTTCGACGGATGCGCTCCAGAAACATTGATTATGCGAGCTTCAGTTAAGGACGGGCGCATTGTTTTTCCCGATGGCATGTCTTACCGGCTATTGGTGCTCCCGCAATTTCAGACCATCACGCCGCGTACCCTTGAGAAGGTGGTGAAGTTGGTCGAGGAGGGCGCAACTGTTCTGGGTGCGCCGCCCGATAAATCGCCCAGCTTGTCCAACTATCCCGACTGCGACGGTCAGGTACGTGAACTTGCCGCCAGGCTCTGGCCCAATGGCGAGATGCTGCCGGAACGCCGCGTCGGCCTTGGCCGCGTGATCTACGACTCTGAAGCAGCGCACGACAAGGCTGCAAATCCTCTCGCGAAAGCGAAGTGGATCGGCTCCGCGCCAGTCGAAACAGGATCGGCCCCAACCAGTGGAAACCTCTATTTCAAGCGCGAATTCTCCATCGCCGAACCGGGCGACGTGCGCACCGCGGTCGTGGCCGTCACCGCGGACAAGAACTGCAAATTGTTTCTCAACGGACGCTTCGTCCTCACCGGAGACGTTGTGCAACGCGCCCATCGTGTCGATGTCGCCGCCTTGCTGCGCCTAGGCGCGAATGTGCTGACAGCTCTTGTCGAAAACAGCGCGCAGGCGTTAAGCCAAACCGCTCTGAGCTCCTCACGTGTCGTCGATAAGTCGGCCCAGCCCAAGTTGATTGCCTCCCTGGTTGTTCGCCTTCGCGATGGAAGCGAAACCGCGATCAGCACCGATCGACATTGGACTTGTTCCGCGGCGGAATCCGGTCCCCAGTTAGCCGTCGAGGAGTTGGGACCGTTCGGCATGGAGCCCTGGAAGCTGGACGATTCGGCAATCGAGCAGGCTGACATCTATCCCAGCTACGCTTCCACAGCGGAAATTCTGTCGCGGATGGGCGTCAAGCCCGACTTCGAAACCGACGCGGTTCTCCGCTACATCCATCGTCGCGACGGAGACGACGATTTCTACTTTGTGGCCAACGGTGAATCCCGTATCCAGAGCGCAACCTGCACATTCCGCGTAACAGGCCGTCAGCCGGAGTGGTGGGACGCGATCACCGGAGAACGCCGCGACCTTCCCGAGTTCACTGAACGCGGCGGACGAACCGAAATTCCCATGCGTCTCGAGGCGCTCGAGAGCGGCTTTGTTGTATTTCGCAAATCCGCCGTTCGCACGGCCTCCGCGCGCGGCGTAAACTTCCCCAAAATCGAGACAACTGTTACGCTTGATGCGCCCTGGGAGGTCTCTTTCGATTCCAAGTGGGGCGGACCGGAGCGGGTTGTATTCTCGCGGCTCGAAGACTGGAGCAAGCGCCCTGAGCCAGGAATACGGTACTACTCCGGCAAAGCCACCTACAGGACTACCTTCGACTGCGAACGGCTGGGTCCTCAGATGAGCTACTTTGTCGCGCTGGGAAAAGTCGCCAACATCGCTTCAATCAAGATCAATCAACGCGACCTGGGTGTGGCCTGGTGCGAGCCATGGCGTCTTCAAATTCCCAAGGGCGCGCTCCAACAGCGGGGTAACTCGTTGGAAGTCGTGGTGGCCAACCTCTGGACCAATCGCCTGATCGGCGACAGCAATTTGCCTCCGGAGAAGCGGCTGACATGGATCACTGGGAACCCGTTCCATCCTGAGGACACCCTGCTCGAATCAGGATTGCTTGGTCCGGTGACAATCCAAGCTAGCGTGTCCTGATTCGTGTCCGTCGCCCCAGCGATTTTGCGCAGCAGATTGATAAGCCATGCAAAATGAGGGGCTTGCATGGCGAACTGCTAAGGAGTAACGCTTGGCGACTAAAGCCTAGCCCCTTCGAAATCAAGATCTCTGCAACTAGCTCCGGCGCTAATCGAGGACTCAATGGTCAGCCCTCGTTGCGCGTCCTCACAACCTTGGCTGCAGTATCGGAGATGCGCCCGGCCCAATCTGTGAGGTATGTAACCGGTCCGTACCTGTTTCAGGGGTACCCCCATCCCCCTATTCTGTAGATAAATTCTCTCTTTTCATGCGTTTAAGGTAGGGGTTGAGCCGCAAAATATTGATTCCGCAAGAGTTATCTGCAGAATATAGACATTAAAGGAGTTAAGCCCCCCCCTGGGGCACGCGGAGGATGGTTTGCTTGCCAAATTCACGAAGGCAAGTCCCCTTCCGCCCCAGCCGGTGCACAGCTACCGAACCCGTTGTTCGACTGGCGATGCTCCCCGTCCTTGCATTCAACTCAAATTCCATTATGCGCCGCGCGCACTTAATTCCCTGCAAAAGGGCAGCCGCTCTCAGGATTCAAAGGGAAGAGCATCGCCGGACGGAGAGCCGTATCCGGCCTTGTTGGTTTTTGGACAGGCTCTAGGGCCTGTACGTCGCCCCGGATCGATTCAGCGTAGAAAAGTATGCCTATGCCCGCCGAGGCAGGCTGCGAGCAGGGCTATCGAGGTCAGATTCATGTCACCGTGCGACTGCTCGTTTCCTTTTCGCCTTCGTCTCACCCGCCAGGAAACGTTGTCCTGATAGCTTCAAGGCCGAATGGGGATCTCCGTCTTGTCGAAATCCAGCAGACCCAGGCTAATAGTATGTTGTGCACCCGCCACTGGAAATCCTTGTGCATCTGCAAGATAGAGGCGCGCGGAAAAGGTGATGCGCATCACTGCGTAGCCCTCTAGCAAAGCGCAACATAACGCGGGCTTTTGGGGGAATA
>Ga0182013_10000512_pt1 | contig 53529 bp, 51 predicted proteins | sample 612S2MmetaG_FD_120487 | JGI IMG/M metagenome (GOLD analysis project Ga0182013, IMG submission 120487) | Permafrost microbial communities from Stordalen Mire, Sweden - 612S2M metaG | ecosystem: Environmental > Terrestrial > Soil > Wetlands > Permafrost | place: Sweden: Stordalen | collected...
AGAAGGAAGGAATAAGCGTGCGTGAGCTGCGCAGTGCAGAGTGGTTTTCCAAGCATGACCGTGACGGCGTAGTCCATCGTTCGGGCCTTCTTCTCCAGGGTTTGCCCGAAGACGTCGTCTCGGGACGGCCCGTCATCGGCATCGCCAACAGCTGGTCGGAGCTCACCCCGTGCAATGCGCACCTGAGAGCCGTGGCCGATGCCGTGAAGCGGGGGGTCTGGGAGTCCGGCGGCCTGCCCCTCGAGTTCCCGACGATCTCGCTCGGTGAGCAGATGATCAGGCCCACGGCCATGTTCCTGCGCAACCTGATGTCGATGGACGTGGAGGAGGTGCTGAGGGCAAACCCTCTCGACGGCGTGGTGCTCCTCGGTGGGTGTGACAAGACGACGCCCGCCCAGCTGATGGGAGCAGCCAGCGTCGACCTACCGGCCATCGTGGTGACGGGCGGGCCCCAGCTCAGCGCTCATTGTGGCGGCGAGCAGCTCGGTTCGGGCACCGACCTGTGGCGCAAGAGCGAGTCGGTCCGTGCCGGTGACATCTCGGCCGACGAGTTCTTCGCTCTCGAGGGTTGCGCGGTGAGGAGTATGGGCCATTGCATGAGCATGGGCACCGCTTCGACCATGGCGTGCCTCACCGAGGCGCTCGGCGTCCAGCTGCCCGGCGGGGCCGCTTGGCCCGCAGCCGACTCGCGCCGGCTCCGTCTCGCTCAATTGACCGGGCGCCGGATAGTTGAAATGGTGAGCGACGGGGTCAACCTGTCCACCTTCCTCACCCGAGCGGCGTTCGAGAACGCCATCGTCGCGCTGGCCGCCATAGGCGGCTCGACCAACGCGGTGGTGCACCTGCTGGCCCTGGCCGGTAGAGCGGGCGTAAGCCTGGAGCTAGACGACTTTGACAGGCTGGCACGGCCCGTCCCGACCCTCGTCAACCTCAAGCCCTCGGGCGAGTTCCTCATGGAAGACTTCGCATATGCGGGCGGCATGCCGGCGGTCATGTTCGAACTCGCGCCCCTGCTCCACGGTGATGCCCCCACGGTTTCGGGCCGCTCCGTCGCCGAGAACTGCCGGTTCCAGGAGACAACGGACCGCAGGGTCGTCTGGCCGCTATCTCGCCCTCTCCAGCCGGCCGGGTCGGGCACAGCCGTACTGCACGGCAACCTATGCCCGAACGGGGCGGTCATCAAGCAATCAGCGGCTACAGCGTCGCTTCTTACCCATCGCGGCCGGGCCATCGTCTTCGACTCGGTGCAGGACTACAACGCGGTGCGCGACGACCCCGACCTGGCTGTCGACGAGACCTCCGTGCTCGTGGTCCGCAACGCCGGCCCCCGCGGGTACCCGGGCATGCCGGAAGTGGGCAACCTCCAGTTGCCGCGCGCGCTCCTCGAACGGGGGGTCACCGACATCGTGCGCATTTCCGATGCCCGGATGAGCGGCACCGCCTACGGCACCATCGTGCTCCACGTCGCGCCTGAAGCCGCCATCGGGGGCCCGCTCGCGCTCGTCGAGACGGGGGACTTCATTACCCTCGACCTGCCATCACGGACCTTGGACGTAGAGGTGGGCGAAGAGGAGCTGCGACGCAGACGGGACGGCTGGCGTCCCTCGGTCGGAGCCGTTGCGGACCGCGGCTACGCGCAGCTGTTCCGCGAACACGTGCTACAGGCGGACAGGGGGGTGGACTTCGATTTCCTGGTTGGGGGGAGCGGCCACGCCGTGCCCCCCGAGTCTCATTAGTGCCTTTGCGGGCCCCCTAAACAGCGTCGCCGGAACGGCCCTCGTGTTTGGGGTTGTCTTCGGCGGCGCGCGACGCGGGTGGCTCCAGGGCCCGGTCCACGCCCCGTAGCCGCCTCCAGCGGGCCCGGCGCCGGTAGGCCAGCACCGACTCGGGATGGAGGAAATAGCTAACTTTGGGGCCGTTGCCGGTGTGGTCCAGGGCCCGGACGGCGTTCAGGATCCGAAGGTCGGCCGTCGTGTAGCGGCCGCGCTGGCGCAGGTACCCTCCCCAAGAGCGGGTCACGAACGATTCGAGAAAGCGGCCCGGTCGCTCGGCGTCCTCAAATACGCTCCAGCGCGTCGCGCCGGCACGGCGCCGTACGACCCGCAGCTCCTCCATGGCCTCGATAAAAGCCTCGTGCTTTTCGGGGTCGGTCCGGAAGTCGACCATGATCATCACGGGGCCATCTTCTTCCTCGGGCTCGGAGACGAGCTCTGGGTGGGGCCGGGGCACGACCTGGAGGTCGCGGCGGTCGACGCTGGGGAGGTGGAGGCGGTTGGTGAGAAGAACGCCGCCCAGCAGGCAGCCAGCGGCGATGAGGAGTGTGGTGCGCACACCGACCACGTCGGCGACGGCGCCCCACAGCAGGCCGCCGAAAACTATTGAGGCCTGGAAGACCATCAGGTAGGCGCCTAGTGCCCTCGAAAGGATCCAGCGGGGCACGGCCTGCTGGACGCTCAGGTTGAGCGTCGTAACCGACACGAGCCATGTGGCGCCGAAAATGGCCAATGCCACGGCGGCCACGGCCCGGTGGTTGACGAGTGCCAGGAGCACCGTGCCGCAGGCTGAGATGATGCTGGCCACGGCCAGCATGGGGTCGAGCGGGAAGCGTTCGTACAACCGGGGCAGGACCAGGGCGGCGCTGACCGAGCCGGCGCCGACGGCGGCGAGCAGGAGCCCATAGCCGACCGAGCCGAGGTCCAAAACTCGCGACCCGAGAAGCGGCAGCAAGGACGTGAGCGCACCGGACGGCAGGACGAAAAGGACCGTGCGCCAGCAGATGACCTGGAGGACAGGGGCGTTGCCGAGGTACCGGAGCCCGGCGGCTACGGCGCCGATCACGGCTTCGGCGCTGCCTTCGCCGGGGGTGGTGAGCCGGGTCCGCTGGCGGCCGCGCCATATGTACAAGAAGGCCACGATGGTGGCGATCAGCCCCGAGGAGATGGCGAACATCCCGCCGGGGCCGAGGGCGGCGAGCAACGCGCCACCGAGGACGGGCCCGATCACCTGGCCGATGTTCCACTGGAGCCCGTCGAGGCTGAAAGCCCGGGCCAGGAGGCGTTCGGGTACGAGCTGGTGGATGGTGGACCAGTACGCCGGGGAGGAGAAGGTCCCGACGGTGCCGAGCCAGACGGCGAACACGATCAGGGCGAAAGGCGATAGAGCGCCCCCGAAAGCCAGAAGGGCGAGGGCCACCATGCCAAGGAGGTAGAGGAACTTGGACGTAAGTACGACGAGGCGTAGGTCGGTCACATCGGCCACGGCCCCAGCCGGGAGGGCGAAGATCACGCCCGGCAATGCCAGGGCGACAGGTAGGGCGGCAACCAGAGAGGGGACGTGAGTGAGCTGGGCCATGACATACCCGCCCATGACCCCCCAGATCCAGACCCCTATGTTGGAAACGAGCGCGGTGGCGAACAACCAGCGGAAGGCGCGGACCTTCAGCGGGCTCGCCGGTCCCGGCCGGGAGGCTTCGGCGGTGGCGGCCTCGGCCTTGGCCTTGGCCTGCGCGTCACTGGCCCGTCGCCCGAGTTGACGCGCCTTCGTCAGCGGCGCGCCAGACAGCGCGAGCCGTCGCCCTCTCAGCGGTACTCCCCTGATTTATTCTGTGCACACCGGCTTTTTTGCACGCGCCGCGCTCTCCTCGTGCCCGTAGTCAGCGCTAATAGTCGTACACAATGCCAGATAAGGGGCGAGGAAACTGGGAACGCTCAGAGAGGCTGGTCCACAGAGCCGGCGGGCGGGCGGCGCAATGAGTGCCGGGAGCGGTAGAGCTCCAGCAGTTCGTAGCCCGCGGCCGGCACCTTGAGCCACCAGCGCTCCAGGAGGCGGTAGTCGCCGGCGCTGACGAGGCGTCCGGCGAGCTCCGGGCGCTGTTGTTTCAGGTACCGCCGGGCCCGGGCGGCGTGGAGCGGGTCCGACACGAAGGCCACCCGGTCAAAGTTCGCGAGCAGGGGCACGGAGAACTCGACGTTCTCCCACGTCGTCGAGGCACGGCTCTCGGTGGCTATCAGGCGGGCGGGTACGCCGAGCAACTCGGCGTAGGCGGCCATGGCGTCGCCCTCGGCCGGCCTGCCCCTGGACGCCGAACCGCTGAAGATGACCAGCTCCGCTCCAAGACGCTCGAGGGCCCGTTGGGCCGTTTCGACCCGCCACCGCTGGACGGAGCCCAGCTCTCCGCTGCGCTTGGTCGGGTGGCCTAGGACTACGAGAGCGCAACGGCCGCGAGGGGCCAGGGCCGGGAGGTCCCATTTCGAGGCGCTCCAGTGCAGCAGTTCGGAGGCGGCAACGGCACCGCAGGTGAGCGCCATCGCCTGCTGGAAAGACTTGGCGAACCTCACGGCCGCCCAGCGCGCGGTCCGGTCATGCCCGCCCAGCGCCGGACCAGTCCTGGCGGCGGAGCTCAAAGATGGCGATGGCGGCGGCGGTGGCGACGTTAAGGCTGCCCACCCTCCCGAGCTGAGGGATGAAGGCGACGGCGTCACAGGCGGCGAGCGTTGCCGTCGTGAGGCCATGGTCCTCGTGGCCTATGGCCACGCAGACGTCGGGGCCAACTGAGGCCTGGAAGAGGGGCACGGCGTGGTCGGCCAGTTCGAGGCCGAGCACGCAGTAGCCGTCCTCTCGGGCGGCGTCGGCGGCATCGGCGCCGCGTTCGAAGGTTGACCACGACAGGTAGCGTTCTGTCCCCATGGCCGTCTTGCCCGCCTTGGCCGCGGCCGGCGAGGTGGCTCCGGCGGCCAGGTAAAGGTGCTCGACGCGGAAGGCGGCGGCCGTGCGCACTATTGAGCCCACGTTGAACGGCGAGCTCACCCCGTCCAGGAGCAGGGCGATGCGACCAGTGGCGCGTTTGCCCCAGTCCCGGTGCAGCCGTTTCAGGTCTGTCTGGCCGAGCTGCCTCACGTGGGCCGCCTCACCTCGAGGACCCGGTACCCGGATTTGGACGCCGCTCGGCGCACCTCCCATCCCCGGCCGACCAGCCAGGCGGCCAAGGAGTCGCTGCCGAGGTGCCGGTTGACGACCAGCCAGGCACTGGCCCCCGGGGCCAAGCGCTCCATCCAAACGGACAGAAGCTCGTGGAGGGCGTCCTTGCCGACCCGGATGGGAGGATTGGACCAGATGCCCGAGAAAACCGTCCCAGCCGGGACCTCGTGGGGGAGCGCGGTCCTCACATTTGCCAGTCGCAGGGCGGCGGCGTTGGCGCCGGTGAGCTCGAGGGCGCGTGAGTTGACGTCGGTCGCCCAGACGGTGGCCCCCGGCGAGCGACGGGCGAGCACGCAGGCGACCGGTCCGTAGCCGCAGCCCAGGTCGAGGAGGTCCCCCTCGGCGGGCGGGAGGGCGCACTCCCGGAGCAATGCCAATGTCCCGGGGTCCACCCGGCTGCCCGAGAAGACGCCGCGGTCGGTCATGAGGGTCATTTGCACGTCCGGAAGGTGCAGTTCGACGGCGGACGGTTGCGATATAGAGGACGGCGTCGCCGTGAAGTAGTGGTCGGCCATCCGGAGCGCCAGCCTAGTCAGGGCCGGCGCGGCCTGGTTATTGGTTGTGGCCCGGTCGGACCGTAAACTGTGGCGGTATGGCCCCCTTCCGGATCCGGACCTTCGGTGACCCCGTCCTCAAAAGGCGGGCCGAAGAGGTCACCGAGATCGACGGCCGTATCGCTCACCTGGCCGAAGATATGCATGCCACGATGAAGGAAGCTCGCGGTTTGGGCCTGGCTGCACCGCAGGTCGGGGTCGGGCGCCGCCTCTTCGTGTACGAGATTGGCGAGAGCGGGCCGCGCACCATGATCAACCCGGTGATGGTCGAGAGCGACGGGGAATGGGAGCACGAGGAAGGCTGCCTGTCCGTGCCGGGGCTGTACTTCCGCATCGTGCGGCCCAAGCAAGTCCACATCAAGGGCCTCGACCTGGACGCGAACCCGGTGTCAATAGAGGCGGACGAGCTCGAGGCGACGCTTTACCAGCACGAGCTGGACCACCTCGATGGGCGTCTGTTGCTGGAGTTACTGGACCACGACCAGCGCAAGACGGCGATGCGCGAACTGCGCCGGCGGTCCGAGAGCGAGGGAGGCGCGGGGGGCCAGTCCTCGACGTGAAGCTCTCCTTCTTGGGCACGCCCGAGGTGGCGGCGGGGACGTTGCGGGCGTTGGTGGGTGCAGGCCATGACATCCGGCTCGTGGTCACCAGGCCCGACACCCGGCGGGGGCGGGGCCCGGGACAGAGCCCGAGCCCGGTGAAACAGGCGGCCGCGGCCCTGGGCCTGCCCGTGAGCCACCGGCCTGCCGATGTGGCCGCTTCAGGGGCGGAGCTGGGTGTGGTGGTCGCGTACGGGAGGCTGATAAAGCCGGAGATCCTGGCCGAGGTGCCCATGTTGAACGTCCATTTTTCCCTCTTGCCTCGTTGGCGAGGAGCTGCGCCCGTGGAGCGGGCGGTCCTGGCCGGCGACGCCGAGACTGGTGTATGTCTCATGGCGCTCGAAGAAGGGCTCGACACCGGCCCCGTTTACGACCGCGTCGTCACTTCCGTCGGCCCGGACGAAACAGCCGACGACCTGCGCCGCCGACTAGGTGAGATCGGCAACGAGCTGTTGGTGTCCCGCCTGTCGGCCGGCCTGGGAGAGCCCCGGCCCCAGACCGGTGAGCCGACCTATGCGGCCAAGCTGGAGCCCGCTGAGCTCCATCTCGACTTCAACCGTGCCGCCGAGGTGTGCGACCGGCAGGTCAGGGTGGGCAGGGCGTGGACGACGTGGCGTGGCAGGCGGTTGCTTGTTCATCGGGCAGGCGTGGTCACCGACGTCGGGACGCTTTTGCCTGGGGAGATCGAGGGGGACAGAGTGGGGACCGGTGAGGGAGCCCTGGAGCTTATTGTCGTCCAGCCTGAGGGCAAGCCGGCCATGAGCGCAGCCGACTGGTTACGCGGCGCCCGCCCGGTCCCGGGCGAGCGCCTGGGCGAACAGGGTGGGAGCCCAAGATGAGCGAGGGCCGGGTCACGGCGCGCGGCGTCGCCATCAGCGCCCTGGTGGCGGCCGAGGAGGGGGAGCGGGCCAATCTCGTACTGCCCCGCATGCTCTCGGTCTCCGGCCTCGATGAGAGGGACCGCGGTTTCGCCACCGAGCTCGCCTACGGAGCCCTGCGGATGTGCCGCGCCTGTGACTGGCTGGTCGGTCAGTTCGCCAAAGGCGAGTTGGAGCCAACGGTCAGGGCAGCGGCGCGCGCCGGTGCCTACCAGCTCGCCTTCATGCGGGTGCCTGCCTACGCGGCGGTGTCCGCCACCGTGGCGGAGTGCCCGTCCCGGGCGCGGCCCCTGCTCAACGCCGTCCTGCGGCGGATAGCCGACCTGGTCGCCGGGGGCCCGATCAGGTGGCCGGGCCCGGGGACCAAACTCAGCTACCCCGATTGGGTGCTAGCTCGCCTGGGCGAGGACCTCGGGGCCGAGCGTGCGCTGGCCGCCCTCCAGCAAATGAACCAGGCCGCGTCGCCTTCCACCCGCCCGGACGGCTATATCCAAGACGCCGGCAGCCAGGCGGTGGGCGAGTACGTCGCCGGGCTGCTGGCCGGCCGGCCGGGGCCGGTCCTGGACCTCTGCGCCGCGCCGGGAGGCAAGACCACGTTCCTGGCCCATGGCTCGCCCTTCGTAGTGGGTGCCGATGTGGCCCCGGCCCGGGTCGCGCTGGTGGCAGGCAACGCGGCACGCCTCCAGCTCGCGAACGTCGCCGTGGTGGTGGCCGACGGCAGCCAGCCGCCGTTCCGGGAGAAGAGCTTTGCCGGGGTGCTGGTGGACGCGCCGTGCAGCGGGCTGGGGGTGCTCAGGCGCCGCCCGGACGCCCGCTGGCGGGCGCGGCCCGAAGACATAGGGCGGCTGGCCTCCCTGCAAGGACGGCTCCTGAGCGCGGCGGCGCCACTGGTGGCTCCGGGCGGCGTGCTCATCTACAGCGTCTGCACCCTGACCCGGAGGGAAACCCTCGATATCGACAAGTGGACGGCCGGCGGGCTCGCCGGCGAATGGGAGGCCGCCCCTCCGCCCGGGCCACCCTGGGAGCCGCTGGGCCGGGGGGCCTTGCTCCTGCCCCAGGCGGCCGGGACTGACGGGATGTACGTTCTCGCCATTTACCGGCGCCGCTGAGCCGACGCCATCGAAACCATGCGGGCGACGAGCTTCCGCCGGGCAACGGCGCCGGCCGACTAGGTTCGGCGCGCATGGCACAGGACGCGCCCCGAGAGGCCCCGGGCAGGTTGCCGGGCCGGGTGCGTATCGCGCCCTCCATACTCTCGGCAGACTTCGCCCGCCTGGCCGATGAGATAGACCGCGTCGGGGCCGAAGCGGACGTGCTCCATGTCGACGTGATGGACGGCCACTTCGTGCCCAACCTCACGATCGGCCCCCTGGTGGTGAAGTGGATCCGCCGCCACTGTGACCTCTACCTCGACTGCCATTTGATGATGGACAACCCGGGCCAGTACCTGGAGGCCTTCCGCGACGCAGGTGCCGACAGCTGTACCGTCCACGTCGAGGTCGGCGGCACAGGAGAACTGATCGCGCAGATGCGTGAGCTCGGGCTCGGGACCGGGCTGGCGGTCAACCCGGAGACGGCTTTCGAGGCCTGCGAGCCGTGGCTGGACCGGGTGGACATGGTGTTGGTGATGACGGTGCACCCGGGCTTTGGTGGGCAGAGCTTCATGAGCGAGGTGGTGCCCAAGATCGCCCGTGCCCGGGAGCTCATCGACCGGGCCGGCTTGGACGTTGAGCTGGAGGTGGACGGGGGGATAGACCCCCGCACCGCCCCCGTCGTTTCGCTCGCCGGCGCTCGGCTTCTCGTGGCCGGCAGTGCCATCTTCGGCCAGCAGGACGCAGTGGCCGCGGCGGGGGCGGTGCGTGCGGCGGCGACCAGGGCGCTGGCGGACAGGTCCTGATGGCTCGTCAGGCCAAGGTCCTTATCGTCTCTGACTCGGTCATGCGGGGTGATCGGGTGGACGCCGCCGGGCCGGCGGTCGTCCTCGCCCTTCAGCGTGCCGGCTTCGAAGTGGTCGAAAAGTCGACCGTCGCCGACGGGGCCGCCTCCGTGGCCGGGGACCTGGCCCGGATGGCTTCGGCCTTCACCGGCCTCATTGTCACCACGGGGGGCACCGGCTTCGGCCCCCGGGACCTCACGCCCGAAGGAACGGCCGAAGTCCTCGACCGCCATGCCCCGGGCTTGGGCGAGGTCATGCGCCGCTCTAGCCCGCTGGCACCGCTTTCGCGCGGCATCGCCGGGACGAGGGGCCACGCTCTGGTCGTCAACCTCCCTGGTTCGCCTACGGCCGCGGTTGAGTGCCTGACCGCCATCCTCGAGCTGCTGCCCCACGCCCTGGGCATACTGGCCGGCGAGCAACCTCACTGACCCCGAGGCCAGAGGAAGCCGGTGTGGCCTGGTCAAATGGGACGCACGCTGTGTAAGGTCTAGCGGTGCTTCGTCTGGTCCTACCCAAAGGTTCCCTGGAACGCGCCACCATGGACGTCTTCGAGGCGGCCGACCTTAGTGTGTCGCGCAGCTCGGAGGTCGACTACCGGGCTACGGTCAACGACCACCGCATCTCCGAAGTGCGCATCCTGCGGCCTCAGGAGATCCCCCGCTATGTAGCCGACGGGTTGTTCGACATCGGGATCACGGGTCGCGACTGGGTGGAGGAGACCGGGGCCGAAGTGGTGTCCCTGGGCGAGCTGCGCTACTCCAAAGCAACCTCGCAACCCATCAAGGTCGTGCTGGCCGTGGCCGCCGACGCACCCTGGCAGGCGGCCAAGGACATGCCCGACGGTGTTCGCGTCTCGACCGAGTACCCACTGCTGACCGAGCGTTTCCTGAGCGCCAACGGGGTCAAGGCGGACGTCGTCTTGTCGTATGGGGCCACCGAGGCAAAGGTGCCCGAGATCGCGGACGCCGTCGTCGAGATAACCGAAACGGGCCGGGCCCTGCGCGCGGCCGGGCTGCGGATAGTGGACACCATCCTCGTCTCGTACACCGAGCTGATCGCCAACCCGGCCGCCAGCCGGGACCCGGAGCGGCGCAAGGCGATGGACGACATAAACACCTTGCTCCAGGGCGCCCTCCAGGCCCGTGGCCGGGTCCTGGTCAAACTCAATGTCGGGGCCGCCGACCTGGACCGGGTGATCTCGCTGCTGCCGGCGATGCGGAGCCCGACCGTGTCCGAGCTCTTCGGCGGCGGGAGCTATGCGGTGGAGACGGTGGTGCCCAAGGACACCATTAACAAGCTGATACCGGAGCTCAAGGACGCCGGTGCGTCCGACATCATCGAGCTGCCGATAAGCAAGATCGTCCCCTGAGCGCCGGGTGGCCGGTCGTACGGTGGCCGGTCGTACGGTGGCCGGTCGTACGGTAGACGGTCAGATGGGTGGACGGGGCCAGATAGGTGCGGTGGAAAGCTTCGACGGTCATGTCGGGCTGGGCCAGGTGCGGGCGGCGGACGGGCGTCTATTTCCCTTCCATTGCACCGAGATCGTCGATGGCTCGAGAGACATCGCCGTCGGGACCAGGGTGGAGTTCGTTGTCGCCCCCGGCCAGCTAGGTACCTGGGAGGCCCGGGCCGTGGCGCCCGAGGTCCGGGCCTGAGCTCCGCCGCCCCCGATGCCCAAATTTGAAACTGACGCTTGGTGGCGACGGCCAGAAGGGGCCTCTTGTCCCGGCTTGTCCGCGACTGTGCGCAGGCTGGCCTCGGCCATGCGCCATGATGGCAACGTGACGAACAACCCCAGCGACAATGAGCCTCGGCTGATCGTCGTCCAGTCCCCGTCCAGTCCCGGCGCCGATGGGCAGCCGCCGGCGGAGGAGCGCGAGACGGTCGAGCTGCCGGCGAAAGTGATGCGCATCGGGTCGATGATCCGCCAACTGCTCGACGAAGTGCGCCAGGCGCCCCTCGACGAGGCCAGCCGCATCCGGTTGCGCCAGGTCTACGACACGTCGTTGCGCGAACTGCAGGAGGGCCTCTCGCCTGACCTCAGCGAAGAACTGAAGCGCATGGCGCCGCCCTTCCATCCCGAGAGCGTGCCCACCGACTCTGAGCTGAGGGTGGCCCAGGCTCAGCTCGTAGGTTGGCTGGAAGGCCTGTTCCATGGCATCCAGGCGACCTTCTTCGCTCAGCAAATGGCCCAAAGGGCCCAGATGGAGGAAGCCAAGCGGCGCGGCCTGCCGATGGGCCAGTTCGGGGGGGGCGAGCGCGAGGAGCGCCCCATGCCCGGTAACTACCTGTAGGCGCCAAAGGCGTGCACGAGGCCGGCACAGCGGGCCCCGGAGGTCCGCCGACGGTCAGTCCGGCGCGCTAGGTTGAGGGAGAACAACAAGGTTGTAATTGTCCACAGGATGCCCACAAGTACCTGTGGGCCCAGTACGCGGGCCCAGTACGCGGGCGATGGCAGAAGGAGGTGGCCTGGGACGTGAGCGCGTCGTTTGCCCACCTGCACCTGCACACGGAGTTCTCGATGTTGGATGGCGCCGCCCGGGTCGAGGAGGTCGCGAAGCGGGCCGCCGCCGACGGCCAGCCGGCCATAGCCATAACAGACCACGGCAACATGTACGGCGTCCTGGATTTCTACAAGGCCGCCCACGCAGCCGGGGTGAAGCCCATCATCGGGATCGAGGCCTACATGGCGGCCGAGAACCGCCTGGAGCGCCCGCCGCGCCGGGGCCGCGTGGACGACACGGGCGGCGAGGTGGAGGAGGGCGACAAGCTCTACTACCACCTGACCCTTCTGGCCGAGAACGACCGGGGCTATAAGAACCTCTTGAAATTGTCCTCTGAGGCGTACCTTTCCGGTTACTGGTACAAGCCGAGAGCGGACTGGGAACTGCTCGAGCGCCATCACGAAGGAGTGATCGCCACCACCGGTTGCCTCGGTGGCCTGGTCAACCAAGCGCTTTTGCGTGGCGACTTCGAACTGGCGACGGGCTATGGGGCGCGGCTACAGGAGATATTCGGGCGCGACAACCTCTTTGTCGAACTGCAGGACCACGGGCTGGAAAAGCAGCGTAAGACAAACCCGCAGCTGGTGGAAATAGCCCGCCGCATAGGGGCCCCGTTATTGGCGACCAATGACAGTCACTACACCACTCGTGAGGACCATCTGGCGCACGACGCGCTGCTGTGCGTGCAGACGGGCTCGAGCATGGACGACCCCAAGCGTTTCCGCTTCGAGGGTTCGGAGCACTACCTCAAAACGGCGGCGGAGATGCGCGGGCTTTTTGCCGACCACCCGGACGCTTGCGACAACACGCTGTGGGTGGCGGAGCGCGCCGATGTGAATATTGAGCTCGGGAAATCGAAGTTGCCCGCCTTCCCGCTGCCCGAAGGCTTCAAGGGCTCGGACGAGTACTTGCGCCACCTGACATATAAGGGAGCAGAGGAACGCTACGGGGCGCCCGTTCCCGCCAACGTGGCCGAAAGGCTCGACTATGAGCTCGGTGTCGTGGCGTCGATGGGCTTTTCGGATTATTTCCTGGTGTGCTGGGACCTCATCCATTACGCCCGCCAGCAAAAAATAAGGGTAGGCCCAGGCCGCGGCAGCGCTGCCGGTTGTTGCGTCGCCTACTGCTTGCGCATAGTCGACCTGGACCCCATCCGCTACGACCTTCTGTTCGAGCGGTTCCTAAATCCCGGGCGCAAGCAGATGCCCGACATCGACATGGACTTTGACGAGCGCTACCGGGGCGAGATGATCCGCTACGCGTCGGAGCGTTGGGGCTCGGACCATGTGGCCCAGATCGTCACCTTCTCGACCATCAAGGCACGTGCGGCGGTGCGGGACGCAGCCAGGGTGCTCGGTTACCCCTATGGTGTCGGGGACCGCATAGCCAAGCTGATGCCGCCGCTCGTGATGGGGCGGGACACGCCGCTATGGGCGTGCTTCCGCGAAGACCCCAAGCATGCCGACGGCTACAAGGTCGCCACCGAGCTGAGGGACGCATATGCGGCCGACCCGGACGTCAAGCGGGTGGTCGACGTGGCCAAGGGCCTCGAGGGCCTCCGTCGCCAGGACGGTATCCATGCCGCCGCAGTAGTGATCTCCAACGACCCCCTGACCGAGCACCTCCCCGTACAGCGCAAGCCCGAGCCCGGTGGCCGCGCCGAAGACGCGCCCATAGTCACCCAGTACGAGATGCACGCCGTCGAAGAGCTCGGGTTGTTGAAGATGGACTTCCTCGGTTTGCGCAACCTGAGCGTGATCGAACGGGCTCTGGACATGATCGAGGTGGGCACGGGGCAGCGGCCCAACATCGACGACTTGCCGGTCGACGACCCGGCCACCTACCAGCTGTTGCAGCGGGGCGACACCGTTGGTGTCTTCCAGCTCGAAGGGGCCAACATGCGCGCCTTGGTGCGTTCCCTGGCCCCCACCCACCTTGGTGACGTGGCCGCCCTGGTGGCGCTGTACCGCCCCGGGCCCATGGCGGCCAACATGCACAACGACTACGCCGACCGTAAGAACGGCCGCCAGCCCATCACGTACCTGCACCCGGACTTGGCCGAGGTGCTGAGCGACACCTACGGCCTCATGATCTACCAGGAGTCCATGCTCCGCGTCGCCCAACGTTTCGCCGGTTACACGCTCGTCGAGGCCGAGACCCTGCGCAAAGCGGCAGGCAAGAAGGTGCGCGAGATCATGGCTCAGGAGCGGGAGAAGTTTGTCGATGGCTGCGAGCGCACTGGCTACGGCCGTGCCATCGGGACCGCCCTTTTCGACATAATCGAGCCCTTCGCCGACTACGCCTTCGGCAAGAGCCATGCCTTCGGCTACGGTCTCGTCGCCTATTGGACGGCCTGGCTCAAGGCCAACCATCCCGTCGAGTACATGGCTTGTCTGCTCACGAGCGTGAAGGACGACAAGGACAAGATGGCCGTGTACTTGAGCGAGTGCCGGTCCATGGGCATCGAGGTGCTCGTCCCCGACATCAACCTCTCGGCGTCGGACTTCACCGCCGTGCGTGCCGGCGGCCCGGGCCAGGGCGAGAGGCGAGGCGTCGGCCAGGGACAGGGCTCGGACAGGGGCGTGATCCCCTTCGGCCTCTCCGCCATCCGCAACGTGGGGGAGGGCCTGGTCGAACGCATTGTCGGCGAGCGGGACGCAAACGGGCCGTTCCTGGACTTCTACGACTTCTGCCGCCGGGTGGACCCCGTCGTGCTCAACAAGCGCACGGTCGAATCACTTGCCAAGGCCGGCGCCTTCGATTCGTTAGGCCATCCCCGCCAGGGCCTTTGCCTGGTCCTCGAGCAGGTGGTCGACCGCACCCTCGCCCGGCGCCGGGAGGCCGACCAGGGCGTGCTCAGCCTGTTCGGCGAGAGCGGTGCCGGTGAGATCTTCGACGACACGCGAGTGCCCATACCTGAAAACGAGTTCGACAAGCACACCAAGCTCTCGTTCGAGAAGGAAATGTTGGGCCTGTACGTGAGCGACCACCCTCTTGTCGGGACCGAAGCCGCTCTGCGGCGTCACGCCGATTGCACGATCCTCGACTTGCGGGAGGAGAGCGCGGGCCGGGAGGCGGCCGTTGGCAACGATGGCCCTGGTGGAAGTGCTCCCGGCAACGGTGGCCGTGGGGCGGGAGGCCATGGGGCGGGAGGCCATGGGGCGGGAGGCCATGGGGCGGGAGGCCATGGGGCGGGAGGATGGAACGCCGACCGCTGGGTGGGCGGCGTCGTCACCGGCCTGGCCCGTAAGTACACCAAGCGGGGCGAGCTGATGGCCACCTTCGTGCTCGAGGACCTGCAGTCCTCGATCGAGGTGTTCGTCTTCCCCCGCACCATGACCGAGGTGGGGTACCTCCTGGCCGACGATGCCGTCGTATGCGTTAAGGGCCGGCTGGACCTTCGCGACGATGTGCCCAAGTTGATCTGCTCCGAGGTCAAGCGCCCGCAGCTCGACCTTGACGGCGCCGAGCCGCTGCACGTGGTGCTGGCTCCTGGCGCCCTCGACGACGGACGCGTCGCCCGCCTGCGGGAACTGCTGAGCGAGCGCCCGGGCTCCTCGCCTGTGTACCTGCACGTGGGCACCAAGGTGGTGCGCCTGGCTCAGGAGTTCTCCGTAGATGCCAGCCCAGGGCTATTGGCCGAGCTGCGTGTACTGCTCGGACCTGCCTGTTTGTGGAACGGAGGCGTCCGGAGCGGCTAACCTTTAAACTGGTCGCCAGCCAGTGAGGAGTGATTAGCCGACATGACGTTCGATGTCGAGACCAAGGACTGTACTGCCCTTTCTGACGGGGAGCTGGCCGACATGGCCGACATCGTCGCCGACGGGCCCGCGGGCCTGGATATCGGTCTGCTCTCGAAGCAGAGGGACGAATGGGTCTTGGTTACCCAGGTCCGCGACGAAGGTCGCCTGCTCGGGTTCTCGTTCTGCACGCTCGAACGCATTGGGGGCACGCCCTGCGTGCTGTGGGGCTTGGTGTCGGTGAAACGTTGCGCCGAGAGGGAGGCGGTCCTCGACGCCCTGCGAGCCGACCAGTTCCGCAAGGCGGTCCTTGCCTTCCCGGACGAGGACGTCCTCGTGGCGACGCGCCTGCGTGAGCCCGGCGGTTTCGCTGCTTTCAACGGCCTGGAAGAGATCTGCCCGCGGCCTGGCTACAAGGTTTCAGGAGAAGAACGGGCCTGGTCGCGGCGCCTGGCCAAGCGCTTCGGGGCCGAGGGAAAGGTGGATGACCGCAGTTTCGTGGTCCGCGGCGACGGGTCGCCGTGCCCGGTGTTCGACTTCGAGCCCGAAGATTTTGACATCGACCCCGATGTGGTCGAGCTCATGGGCACCATGGACGGCGAGCGGCGGGACGCGCTGATCGTGTTCGGCTGGGCTATGTCGGAGGAGCTGGCCACGGGCTTCAAGTCCTAGGCGGTCCTGAGCGGGGGCCCTGGGGCCACCTCGGGGACCGGGCCAGCGGCGGGGGCTCAGCGGCGGGGCACGAGCGCTTCGACCACCTTGTGGCAGTACCCGTCGACCGGTGGTTGGAGAGCGATCACGACGTGCGTGCCCGCCCGGACATCGGTCATAGCGATGCCCGCCCGGTACAGGGACGCGGCCAGGCGAGGGTCGGTGCAAGCGAGGACCTGCGGGCGCCCGTCCCAGGGGAAGTGGCACCAGAGCCCCTCGGGCTCGGCCGTGACGACCAGAGGAGCTTTTGGCTCGGCCAGTGCCACTGACGGGTGGTCGGGCCGGCGTTCCCAGAACGGGACCGTGGGGCCATGTGAGCCGAGCAACGGGGTGTTCTCGGGGTGCAGCAAGGGGCGGATGAGGCGCTGGGCCGGTCGGCCGGTCAGGCGGCCGGTCGGCTCGGGGCCCCCGGCGATGACGACCGCCTCGGGTTGGGCCGGGTCCGGGACCAGGTCGGGGTCATCGGCCACCACCACCCGTACAAGATCGTAGGGCTGGAGGCGGGGGTCGACCGGATCCGCCGCCCACGCCCGGACCAGTGCGCCCGAGGCGAGGTCTATCCCTATGCAGTGATGTTCGCCGGTGGCGACGACCATCAGGCGCAACGTCGCCCCCGGTTGGTCGTGGCGGATCGGCATGGTCCGCAGTGGGGCCCGCAGGCCCGAACCCATGAGCACCGTATATATGCTGCCTCTTCAGCGGGCGCGAAAGGTGGATGGTACCGGTGGGACCAGGAGCGCAGCCACCTGGTCGGCTTGGCGGACCGGTAGCAGGCACGTGTGGCCCTCGCACACGAAGGCGAGCCCGGCGGCGGCGGCGTCATCGCGTCCCTCCCACAGCGGCGCCGCGTAGGGCTCTCCCCACGCCAGCACGGTACTTGGGAGGTAACGGGCCCAGACCGGTCGCACGAGGGCCGGGTCGCTCGACGACACGACCACCTGTCGCCTCGGCCCGGACAGGTAGTCGGCCGCCACCGCGGTAGCCGCGAACGACGCCGGGCTGACGGCCAGGGCTGGTCCCAGGGCGCGGACGGTCCGGCGGGCCACCTCTTCGTAACCGGGCGCCCCGGTGAGCTCGCCCAGACGGCCCAGGGCCAGGGCGGCGGTGGCATTGGCGGAGGGGACAGCACCGTCGTGGATGTCCTTCATACGGGCGATGAGCTGCTCGCCGTCGTTGCCGGTGGTGAAGAAACCTCCACCCTCGTGGTCCCAGAACAGTTCGATGAGGGCATCGGCCGCGGCCCGGGCCTCGCTTATCCACCTAGCCTCGCCCGTAGCCTCGCTCAAGCGCGTGAAAGCCTCTACGAGCCAGGCGTAGTCGGCCGAGCACGCCAGGTGCTTCGGGCCGGCCATCCCTGGGAGCCATGACCGTCGCCAGCGCCCATCAGCGCCGCGGAGCTCGCCCATCAGGATGTCGGCTGTTTCGGCGGCGGCGGCCACCCACAGTGGGCGGTCCAGGGCTCTTCCCGCGTAGGCCAGGGCGGATATGGCCATGGCGTTCCACTCCGTGAGCACCTTGGCATCGAGGCCGGGCCGGGGCCGCCCTTGGCGGTGCTCGGCCAACCGGGCCCGGGCCTCCTCAACGTCCGGTGAGCGCTCTAGGTCGCCTATGCCGGGGCGCCACAGCACGTTCCTGCCTTCCCAGTTACCGGCCGCTGTAACGCCGTACCAATCGGCCACGGCGGCACCGCCAACACGGTCGACCTCTTCGCTTGACCAGACGTAGAACCGGCCCTCTTCGCTTTCGCTGTCGGCGTCCTCGGCTGAGGCCCAGGCGCCGACCGAAAGCCGGATAGGCGGTCTCAGCAGGTAACCCACGGTCTCCTCTACCACTTGGCGGTAGCGCTGCGACCCCGTCAACTGCCATGCCCGGGTATAGGCCCGTACTAGCAGGGCGTTGTCGTAGAGCATCTTTTCGAAGTGGGGGACAAGCCAGTAACGGTCGGTGCTGTAGCGGGCGAAACCGCCGGCCAGGTGGTCGTAAATCCCGCCCGAGCTCATGGCGTCGAGCGCCCGGCACAGCGTGCCCAGGGCGATGGGCTCCGCCGAGCGCCAGAAGTATTGGGCCAGCACGTCGAGCGACCCGGGCTGGGGGAACTTGGGCGCGTTCCCGAAGCCGCCCCACTCAGGGTCGGAGCGAGCCATCAGGGCCTTGGCGGCCCGGGCCAGTGCCTCCTCGCTACCGTCAGGGCCGGCTAGGGCACCGGGCCAGGCGAGGTCGTCGACGGTCCCCGGGCCGGGCGCGTCGAGGCCCTGAGGTAGGGCGGGCCCGGCCGTCGGGGCGGGGCCTGGGAGCGCGGCACCGTTGCGCACAGCTTCGGACAACCGCCCCGCATCGTCTTCCAGGGATGAGCGTTTCCCGTCCCACAGCTCGGCCACCTGGCTCAAGAGCCTGACGAAGGCTGTTTTGCGCAGGTAGGTGCCAGCCCAGAAAGGGCGGCCGTCGGGCAGCGCCAGCACCGTCATCGGCCACCCGCCGCTGCCGTTAACGAGCTGGACGGCTTCCATGTAGACGGCGTCGACGTCCGGACGTTCCTCCCGGTCGACCTTGATGGCGAGGAAGTGGGCGTTGAGCAGCTGCGCCACCTCGTCGTCCTCGAAGCTCTCGTGGGCCATTACGTGGCACCAGTGGCAGGCGGAATACCCGACCGAGATGAGCACCGGTACATCTCGGCGGCGGGCGTCGGCGAAGGCCTCGTCCGACCACGGCCACCAGTCGACCGGGTTGTCCGCGTGCTGGCGCAGGTAGGGGCTGGGCTGGTCGGCGAGGTGGTTCAAGGTGGCCAAGTTACCCGTCGGGCGGCCCAAATGCCCGGAGGCGCACGGCCCACCCGTCTGGCACCGGGGCCCGGCGGGGTAGCGTGGACCATGGGCCCGCGTGCCGGGCCCGGGCAAGCGTTTGATCTGGTCCCCGTTGACGCCTTCCCGCCTAGTGCGAAGGAGCGACGCGTTGACGACCCACAGGGCCCACAAGGCCCCCGTGAAGCCGAGGCCGACGCGTGTCCGGTGACCGGCTGCGCACGATCCTGGCCGAGCTGTCGGTCCCGGGGGCGCCCGCAGCCCGCCTGTGCGACGTGAGCACGCGCCTCATCGGTGTCTCGGGGACCGGGATCATGCTCATGTCCGGTGACGTACCTCAAGGGTCGTTGTGCAGCACCAATGAGGCGAGCGCACTGATCGAGGATCTCCAGTACACCCTGGGCGAGGGGCCAAGCGTGGACGCATACCGCTACAACCAGGTCGTGCACGAGCCCGACCTGGCCAATCCCGCCGTGGCCCGCTGGTCAGCCTTTTCCCCTCTAGCCCTCAGTGCCGGCGTCCGGGCCGTGTTCGGCTTCCCTTTCCGGATGGGCGGCGCCCGTCTCGGAGCCGTCAACCTGTACCGGGACCGTCCCGGGCCCCTTAGCGATGATCAGCACGCCGACGCCTTCGTGATGGCCGATGTGGTCGCCACCTGGGTATTGGACGTACAGGCGGGGGCGCCGGAAGGCGACCTCGGGGCCAGGCTCGAGGACGGTGGCGATTTTCATTCCATCGCGCAGAACGCCGCCGGCATGGTCTCGGTCCAGCTCGGTGTCAGCGTCACGGTAGCCCTCATCCGGCTGCGGGCCTATGCCTTCAGTCACGACCGTGCTCTCAACGATGTCGCCCGGGACATTGTGTCGCGGGCCCTACGCTTGGAGTGAGATGAGGCGAGAAGAGCCCCTGATCCGGTCCCTGGTCGAGATGGCCGACACCCTGGTCGACGACTATGACGTCATCGACCTGTTGACGGGATTGGCCGACCGTTGCGTGAGCCTGCTCGGCGCGTCGGCCGCCGGGGTGATGCTCGCTTCTCCGAGAGGGGACCTCCGCCTCGTCGCCTCCTCCAGCGAGGCCATGCGCGTACTGGAAGTCTTCGAGCTCCAGGCCCAAGAAGGCCCGTGCCTGGACGCCTTCCACACCGGTTCACGTGTCGAGCACGAGAGGCTGCAGGCCGGGGCGGGCCCATGGCCACGGTTCGCGGCGATGGCCATGGAGGCCGGTTTCCAGTCGGTGTCCGCCCTCCCGCTGCACCTGCGAACCGTGACCGTGGGCGCGCTCAACCTGTTCCACGTGGGCCAAGCGCCGATGGACGAGCGCGACGTCGTGGTGGCCCAAGCGTTTGCCGACCTGGCCAGTATCAGCCTCCTTCAGTACCGGGCCGCGACGGAGGCTCAACGGCTCAATGAGCAGCTTTCGGCCGCCTTGAGCAACCGGGTCTTGATCGAGCAGGCCAAGGGTGTGATCGCCGAGCGTGCCGGCGTCGACCCGGCCGTGGCGCTTCCACGGTTGCGGGCCTACGCCCGCAACCACAACCTGCTGCTGACCAACGTCGCGCAGGCTGCCGTAGACGGCACTCTCGAGCCCTCGGCGTGGGAGCGCGGCCCCGAGCTCTGATAGGGCAACGGGACGCGACGCCCGGTGCCTCGTCCCCCGTACCTCGTCCCGGTGCCCCCTGCGGGTGCGGAGCTTGTCAGAGGCCTCCTGCGCCATTCCCGGCGCCATTCCCGGCGCCGGCCTCGGTGAGCGACGATAGGGCGACGCGCTGGTGGCCGTCGGGCCCGAAATTGGCGGGGTCGAGCCAGCGCCGGAAAGCCTCTTTGAGCCGGGGCCACTCGGTGTCGGTGACCGAGAACCATGCGGTGTCCCGGTTGCGCCCCCGGACCACCGTCGCCTGGCGGAACGTACCCTCGTAGACGAACCCGAGGCGCAAGGCGGCCCGCCGTGACGGCGCGTTGAGGGAGTTGCATTTCCATTCGTAACGGCGGTACCCGAGCTCGTCGAAAGCGTTGGCCATCATGAGGGCCATGGCCTCCGTCGCCGCCGTCGTGCATTGCAGGGCTGGGCTGAAGGCCAGGTGGCCGACCTCGATGCTGCCGTCCCCCGGCTGCACCCGGAGATAAGCGGCCACGCCGGCGGCTCGGAGCGGCTCGCCGGCCAAGATGGCGAAGAACAAAGGGTCCTGGCCGCCGGCCACCTGGTCGGCCCACCCGCGGTAGCTCCCGAGGTCTTCGAACGGCCCGCAGGAAAGGTATGTCCACATCCGTCCCTGCTCGTCCGCGCAGTTGGCACGGTAGAGATCCTCGGCGTGGCGGGGCGGGTCCAAGGGCTCCAGCCGGCACCAGCGCCCCGTCAGGGTGCGGGCCGCCGGCCGGGGCCGAGGGGCCCATCCCGGCACAGGCTCGCCGACAGGCTGGCCCAGGTGGTCGGTTGCGGTCATGTGGTCCTCTCCGCTCCCTCTCCCGGACGAGCGGCGCCCACGGCCTCGGCGGCATCGTCGTGGCCGGCGGCCCGGAGCCCGTCGACAACGCCGTCGATATCATCGCCCGGACGGTTCTGGCTCCACTTGGCCTTCGCCTCGACCCGGCTGATGGCGACTTCGACGCCGACGATGGCGCGGAGCTGCCCGGCCAGGTAAGGGGCGGGGGCGTCGTCGACCGACCAGGGCCGGGGGGTGCGGCCCTCGTGCCTGGCGGTTAGCCGGCGGACCAGCGCCTCCAGCCATGCCGGGTCGTCGTGTACTTCCAACCGGCCATAGACGTGGGCGGTGACGTAGTCCCACGTCGGTACGACCCGACCGTGGACAGCCTTGGACGGGTACCACGATGGCGAGATGTATGCGTCGGGGCCGTGAACGATCATAAGGGCGTCTTCGAGGGCGGGCAGCCGCCACTGCTCGTTGCCACGGGCCACGTGGCCGATGACCGACCCGTAGCCGTCCGGGGCCGGCTCGTACAGGATGGGCAGGAAGGTTGCCACCAGGCCTCGGGCGGTCACCGTCACCAAATCGGCGGTGTCCCGCTCCGCCAGGAACCGGCGCGTAGCAGCCTCGTCCATGCTGAACTGCGAGGGGACGTACATCAGAGGGCTCGGTGCCGGGCCATGCCCCATTATGTGCAGAGCGCGGTCAGGCTCGGGGGCTGGCGTCCCGCCTCGCCCGGCGCAGTAGGATCCTGGCGCGGGGGTCGGGCGATAAGTCGTCCGCACTGCCCTAACGTCATGACCGTGAGCTATGAAGTGCCAGAGAGCGTCGTGGGCAAAACGGCCCACGTCACTGTGGCCATCCCCGGAGGCGCTCGGCCCGGAGAGGTGCTCGTCCGGGTGCGGGGCGGGTCCGAGTCTTATATCGCTTACGCCGACGAGCCGGTGGACGAAGGCGTGCAGGTGGTCATTTTGGCCGACCGGGGCGCGCGCTCGTTGATGGTCGTGTCGTTATGAGATGTACCTGGGCCACCCCATAGAAAGGGCTGCGTTATGTTTGGATGGCACGTTCCTTCTCCCAACGAGGCAATGCTGATCTCTGGCGGCAAGAGGCGAGGGGACGCCCCGTTCCGCATAGTCGTGGGCCACGGCGCCTTCGTAATGCCGGTGCGTAGCAAGGCTTATCTCCTCACGTTGGCCATGCAGGAAGCAGAGGTGGCCGAGCCGTGCGTGACCCAGCAGGGGATAACCTTGCAGGTGCGCGCCGTTATTGCCTTCAAAGTTGGTGACGACGACGAGTCGATCTCCAACGCCGGCCGGCGTTTTATGGACGACCAGAATTCCATGCCCGAGCTTGTCGGGCGCATTTTCGCCGGCCACTTGCGGGCCATCGTGGGTTCTATGACGGTGGAGGACATCATCCGGGAGCGTCAGAAGTTGGCCTCGGCTGTGCTCGACGCCTCCAAGCCGGAAATGGCCAAGCTCGGCCTGGTGGTGGACGCGTTCCAGATCGAGTCCATCGACGACGGCCAGGCGGGCTACATAAGGGCCATGTCGCAGCCCCATATCGCCGCCGTCAACCAGTTGGCTCAGATCGCCCAAGCCCAGGCTGACCAGGCGTCGTCCAAGGTGCGCCAGGAATCGGACCGCAACCAGGCCGAGTACATGCAGGAGACGGCGGTGGCCAAGGCGCAGTACCAGGCCCAGATCGACCGGGCTCAACAAACGGCGTCGCAGGCGGGACCGCTTGCTCAGGCCAAGGCCCAGCAGGAGACCCTGACAGAGCAGGCCAAGGTGGCCACCGCTCAGGCCGAACTGCGCCGCCAGCAACTGGTGGCCGAGGTCGTGCGGCCGGCCGAAGCCGAGGCGGAGAAGGTCAGGACCCTGGCCAAGGCCCAGGCCGATGCCATCCGCCTGCAGGCCGAAGCGACGGCCACTTCCAACGGCGTCGTGCTCGAGCGCATGCTGGTCGAAAAGATGCCTGAGATCCTGGGGGCGGCCGCCGGTGAGCTGCGCCAGGCCAACGTGACCATCCTCAACGGGTCCGAGGGCTTGGGCGACCTAGTCGCCGGGCTGGCCTCGCAGGCCACCTCTATCCTGGACATCGTGCGCCGGGGCAATGGGAAGTTCAGTGCCCTGGTCCCGGCGAGCACGGCCGACGGCCCGGCTGCGGTCGGGGCGGGTGCAGCTCCAGCCCGGACAGGGTCAGCCGGGACAGGGTCAGCCGGGACAGGGTCATAGCTCCTCGCGCCTGAGCTTGCCGATCGAGGTCCTCGGCAGCGAGGGGACGAGGACCAGTTCCCGGGGGGCGGCGAAGGCGGCCAGTTGTTCCCGGACCAGCGCCCGCAGGTCGTCCAGGGCGGGTACGCCCGCCCTCGGGTCCGCCACCACCCATGCCACCACGCGCTCGCCCCACTCGGGGTCGGGGCGGCCGGCGACGGCCACGTCGCTGACGCCGGGGTGCTGGCGCAGGATACGCTCCACGGCCACCGGCCAGACGTTCTCGCCGCCCGTGATGATCATTTCCGACAGCCGGCCGCTGATCTCGAGCTTGCCGCCGGGACCGAAGTGGCCCCCGTCACCGGTGGCGAACCAACCATCGGCATCGAAGGGGACCGTCCCGTCCCGGTAGGCCCTCATCAACATGGGGCCGCGGACCATGACTTCGCCGGCGGGCGATATGGCCACTTCCGCCCCCTCGAGAGGCACTCCGTCATAGACCAGGCCGCTGCCCGTCTCGGTCATGCCGTAGGTGGTGACGACGTTGTCCGGCAGCGAGGGGGGCGGCGCCGAACCGCCCAGGACGATGGTATGGAACACTGCCCCTCTGACCCGGGCCAGCGCGCTCGGGACCAGGGAGACCATGACGTCCGGGCCCGCCGCGGCCTTGACTTTGGCGGCGTCGAAACCGTCCAGGACGTCGAAGGGGGCCCCGGTGACCAGGGCCCGAGCCAGTACCGACAGCCCGCCGATGTGGTTGAGGGGGAGGCAGGCCAGCCAACGGTGCCGGTCGGGACGGGCGCCGAGGCGGGCTGAGGTGGCCCGCGCCGAGGCAGCCACGGCGTCGTGAGTCAGGACGACCCCTTTCGGTTGGCCCGTGCTCCCGCTGGTAGCCATGACCAGAGCATCGCCGTCCGCCGCCGCCAGGCTGTCCTCGCCGCGCCGGCGGCCTTCGGGCCCGACGACCCACGCCGGGCGCAGGACGTCCAGCAATGCGGCCCGGGCGGGCGGGGCCAGGCGCCGGTCGAGGGGGGCGACGGCATCGCCCGCCTCCCAGCTCCGCACTAGTGCGTCAACAAAGGCGGGCCCGCCAGGTAGGTCTATCGCGACGAGGTCGGCCATCTTGGCTAGTTTGCCCCAGCATGAGCCAGCAGCAGGAAAGGCCACCGACGCACCCCTGGGCCCTGGGGGCGCGCCCTCGGACTTTGCCGGCGTCGGTGGTGCCCGTCATGGTGGGCACCGGCGCGGCGGCGGCCTACGGCGACGTCGTCTGGTGGCGAGCGGTCCTGGCCGGTTTGGTGGCCCTGTCCCTACAGGTGGGCGTCAATTACGCCAACGATTACAGCGACGGTACGCGCGGCACCGACGCCGACCGGGTAGGGCCGCTGCGGCTGGTCGCCTCGGGCCTGGCCACCCCCTTTGCCGTCAAGCGGGCGGCGCTGGCGGCTTTCGTTGTGGCCGGTGCGGCCGGCTTGGCCCTGGCCGCCGTAGCCGGTTGGTGGCTGGTCGGCGTGGGGGCCGCCTGTGTGGCGGCGGCTTGGTTTTATACCGGCGGGCCCCGGCCCTATGGGTACGTCGGCCTGGGGGAGCTGGCCGTCTTTTGTTTCTTCGGCCTGGTGGCCACTGTCGGGACGGCTTACGTCCAGACCGGTGAGCTCACCGCCCTCGAGGTGCTTGCCGCCCTCCCCGTCGGGCTCCTGGCGGTTTCCCTCCTGGTCGTCAACAACCTGAGGGACATCCCCGGGGACACCGCGGCCGGGAAGCACACCCTCGCCGTGAGGCTGGGCCCGGCCGCCACACGGCACTTCTACGAGCTGTGCCTGGCCGTGGCCGTCGTGCTCGTCGTCCCGGTCGCCGTCAGCCGGCCGTGGGCGGCGCTCGGGCTCGGGGCGACAGTCATGATCGTGCCCCCGTGGCGGGCCGTGGCCGCGGGTGCCGAGGGACGAGCTCTCATCCCCGTCCTCGGCGCTACAGGGAAAGCCCAGTTGGCCCTGGGCGTCCTGTTGGCGGCGGGCCTGGCACTTTAGTGTTACACAACACCTGACCGCTCTTCGTTCCGCGCGATCTGGTGGGCGCAAGGAGCTGAGCCTCGAGTAGTTCCGGCTCGAGGGGCCGGGCAAAGAGGAAGCCCTGTACCTGTTCCACCTGCTCGAGCCGGCAGTAGTCCATCTGGCCGATGGTTTCCACACCCTCGGCGAGCGTCTTGAGGCCGAGGTCTTTGCCGAGTTGGACGAGCGTGCCCACCAGCGCCTTGGACTCCGGTGAGGTGGTGACGGCGCTGGTGAACCTCCGGTCGATCTTGAGGCAGTCCACCGGGAGCCGATGAAGGTAGGCGAGAGAGGAGTAGCCGGTGCCGAAGTTGTCGACCGCGATCCTCACGCCGAGGTCCTTGATGGCTTGGAGCCGCCGGGCGGTGGCGTCAACGTGGTTCATGAGGGCGGTCTCGGGGACCTCGATTATCAACGAGGCGGGGCTCAGGCCACTGGTTTTCAGGGCCTCGGCGATGTAGCCGACGATGGCATCGTCATCGAGCTGGCGGCCCGAGAGGTTGACCGAGACGTCGAGCGTGTCACCTCGGCCGTGCCAAGTGGCCATCTGGGCACAGGCCTGGCCGACCACCCAGCGGCCGACCTCCCTGATCTGGCCGCTCTGTTCGAGCACGGGGATGAACTCGTCGGGCAGGACCAGGCCCCGGCTGGGGTGCTGCCAGCGCAGCAAGGCCTCGGCGCCGACGATGCTGAGGTCTTCGAGGTTGTAAATAGGCTGGTAGACGAGGCGGAACTGATGCTCGGCGAGGGCCGAGCGCAGGTCGAACTCCGTCTCGATGCGCTGTTGGATTTCGGCGCGCATCTCCGAGTCGAAGATCTCATAACAGTTCTTGCCCGCCGCTTTGGCTTGGTACAAAGCCACGTCGGCGTCGCGCAGGAGGTCCTCGGGACTGGGCCGGTCCCCGATGGCCACCCCGATGCTGGTATTTACTATCAACGGCATCGTCGTCCCCTCGAGTACGAACGGCTGGCGCATGACGTCTAAGAGCCGCTCGGCCACCACCTCGGGGGCAGAGCCGAGCGCCGTCCCGTCGACCAGGACCACGAACTCGTCGCCCCCCATCCGCCCGATGGTGTCGGCGTCCCTAAGCGCGCTCTTCAGCCGGTCCGACACGGCCACCAGCAGGCGGTCGCCCATCCCGTGGCCCAGGGTGTCGTTCACGTTCTTGAACTCGTCGAGGTCGACGTACAAGGCGGCACCACTCGTGCCTTGCCTGCGGCTGCGGGCCAGGAGCTGGTCCATGCGGTCCATGATCAAGGCCCGGTTCGGCAACCCGGTCAGGGCATCGTGCAAGGCTTGGTGACGCAGCTCAGTGGTCTGTTGGTGCACCACCCGCAGCGCCCGGGCCCGCCCGGTGCCCAGCACGAACATGAGCGTCCCGGCTAGGAGGCTCAGGGCGGTCCCGTAGGCCAGGAGCGCCAGCGCGGCGCCATCTTCGAGCACTCCGCGGGGAGAGACGGCTCCGAAGGTCGTCACCGTCCAGCCGTTGTGCAGATTGATCGTCGCCGACTGGGCGCCGGCCGGGGACTCGCCGCTTAGGAACGTCACGCTCGAAGATCCGACGTGGTAATGCAACATCACGGCGGTGTGGGGGTGGCCCTGCAATGCCTGGTTGAGCACGATCTGGGGAATGACCGCCATTCCCATCCAACCGAGGAAGGCGGCGCGGCGTCCCCGCACCGTCGTCGGCACGATGCCTCCCTGATAGACCGGGTAAAGGAAATTCAAGAAAGTCCTGCCGGCAACCCGCAACGGTATGTAAGTGCTTATTCCCGAGTCGCGCGAGGCCATCATTGCCGTCCGGTCGGGGCCGGGAGCACACAGGTCATCGCCAGCCGGGAGCAAGTTGTCGGGGTTGCGCGATACCCAATTCTGTATGAGGCAGTAGTAGGAACGCTTCCCCGGCGGAACGACCTCCAGAGTTCCGTTCTGCGCCAAGGTCCCGACGGGAGCAGACTCGGCTACGGAGGCGAAGACAGGAAGCTCTTCCGCGGTGACGATGACCGAGTAACCGAACCCCATCACGTCCGGGTACCGCGCGAATGCGTTCACGGTGACCGCCCATTGGGCGAACTCGAAGTTCATCGCGTACGGGTCTTCCGCGATGAAACCGCCAGCGCTGTTCATCAGGTCCTGTTCGTGCAGGATCGCCAACTGGAGCGTGGCGGCAATGGCCGTAGATGACGAGACGAAGCTCTGGCGTGACCTGGAAGCATTGCCGATAGCCATCGAGGTTGACATCAATACCGAAGCGATGGCGCCGAGAGCGACCACCAAGGCGGTGACCGCCAGCCACGCCCGATGGCGGCTCGCACCGCCACGAGCGCCGCGCCACCAGGCGAGCTTCGAAGCCTTAGCGAGGTTTGCTGGCATGATCATCTCCGCACTGAGCAGTGGCGCCGGGCCCGGCGTGTCGGGATCCGGTCAAGGCTGACGAGACCTGGGCCCTGGCGCCCATCCGAAGGCGCTCGGTGCATGTCGAGACCAGGGCTCTGGTGGCGGTGGCCGCGGGCATCGCCGCCTGCTCGGGCAGCTTACGGCCACTAGCAAGCAGCTTGATGATCTCGGCCATGGGCTGAGGCCGGGCGAAAAGGAAACCCTGTACCGCGTCACAGCCGAAGTTGCGCAGGATCTCGAGTTGCCCCACTTCCTCGACGCCCTCGGCCACGGTGTGGAGATGGAAGTCGGCGGCCAGCTGCAAGGTGCGGCGAGTCAGGTCCGAGGAGGCTCGGTCGCGGGCCAGATCGGTCACGAACGACCTGTCGATCTTCAGAGTGTCGACGGGTAGGTAGCGCAAGGCACCAAGCGAGGAGTAGCCCGTGCCGAAGTCGTCGATCGCTATCTTGAGGCCGACCTTGCGTAACGCCGTCAGGACCCGGACCGCTCGAGGGACGTCGTTCATGATCACCGTCTCGGTGACTTCGAGAGCCAGTCGGGACGCGTCGAGCCCGGACGTCTCGAGCGCTTGGGAAACCGTGGCCACCAGATTTTCGTCCTCGAGCTGGACGGCCGAGACGTTCACGCTTACCCAAAGTGGGGGCCAGCGGTTGCCCAGGGCGGCGATGTCCCGACAGGCCTGCCCGAGGACCCACGCCCCGATGGCGCCGATGATCCCCGTTGCTTCTGCCACCGGGATGAACTCGTCGGGACCGATGAAGCCACGCTCTGGATGCTCCCAGCGCACGAGGGCCTCGAGCCCCTGGACCGTGCCCGTGCCCAGGTCGACGACCGGTTGGTAGTAGACGACGAACTCCTCACGTTCCAGGGCGCGGCGCATGTCCTGCTCGGTCCTCAGCGCTTCGAGGACCGACGACTGCATCAAGGGTGAGAAGACCTCACAACATTCTCCGCCCTTTGTCTTGGCGATGCTCAGGGCCAAACCGGCGTCGCGCAAGAGGTCGTCGCCGCAGGTCTGCTCGAGCCCCCCGGCGACGACACCCATGGCTGTGGCGATGGCCAGGCTCGTCTGACCTATGGCGAACGGCTGCCCCAATGCCGCGCCCACCAGGCGCGCCACATGCTTGTTCTGGGCGCGCTGGCCTAGCAGTAGTACCCCAAACTCATCGCCGCCGACCCGGGCGACAGAGCCGGCGCCCCCCAAGACCGACTCCAGCCTTCGTGCTACCAGGCGCAGGAGCTCATCTCCGACCTGGTGGCCATGAAGGTCGTTGACGTGTTTGAAGTTGTGGAGGTCGATCAAGAACACGACCAGCCCCGTGCACGTACCGCCGCGTTCCTCGATGGCGTCGCCCAGATAGCGGTTGAACAGTGCCCGGTTGGCGAGACCGGTGAGACCGTCGTGATATGCCTGGTGCTTCAGCTCTAAAGTGCGCTCCTCGACCTTGACCTCGAGCTGGTGGCTGAGAGTGAAATAGTCGACAAGGACCAGGAGCTGACGGGCCGACATCGTCAAGATCACCGCTATGAAGCTGATCTGGGATAGCCGGTCCATCGAGTGATGGCCAGAGACCTGCCAGGCGGCCACCACGATGACGCCGAGGAGGGGAAGGTTGGGCCCGACCAGGGCCCGCAGGGTCGGGCGGCCAGTTTTGGCCGCTTCGCCCATCGGGTGGTCGTATGCCCACAGGGCGCCCAGGGCGATCAGGAAGTACCCGAGCACCCACCCGATGTCGGTCGTGTTGCCGATGCCATAGCGGTGCAGGGCCGTCAAATAGGAGAAGGCGCAGTCCGCCCCGGTGATCCAGAGCAGGCCCGCCGAGACCAGGCCCAGGCTCGCTCTGCGCTTGCTCGAGGCTCGGGTGGCCAAGATGATGACCAGCGACGCGACGACCATGCCGCTCAGCGGGTAGCCCAGGCTGAGCATCTCGACGGCTACTGCGCCCGAGGTGTGCTGTTGCACCGGGCGCAGCACGAGTGCCCAACTGATGAAGAACATTCCCGTCAGGATCAGCAGAGCATCGAGGACCCCGCGAAGGCGTGACCCGACCGTGCCTAAAGCGTCCGGGAAGGTCAACACTGCGCCGATCGCCAGAGGGATGGCAATAGCGGCGCAGATATCACCCACTGTCGACGACCTGACCACCCCGCCGCTCAAGATGACGTTGTAGTAGATCCAGATCGCGTTCCCACATACAGCGACCAAGAGGGAGCCGGCCAGAAGAGCCCACCCCGTCCAACGTTGCTTTCGGCGCCGAGCGGCCACGGCGCACATTGCCGTCGCCATGGCTCCGGCGACCAGTTGGGCGACGTTGTCGGCGACGTAGGTCGTGCGCCGTCCCGCCAGGACGACCATGCAAACCAGGAACGCCAAGGTGAGAAGTCCGAAGAGGACGGCAACCAGGCAGAACCGCCGGTTATCGCATGGCTGTGGTCCGCCAGACGTCGTGCCCCGAGCCGCCATGGCCTGGTCGGGGCTCATCTCCATGGACGGTGGGCCCCATCAAGTTCGGGGCTGAAAAAGGTCTCCAAGCTCATGCTCACCGACGGGCCGAGTTGCCTCCGGAAGGGCTGAGGGTTGTCTCTGGGCTCCACCCTCGGGTTATCGGCGCGCGATACCACACAAAGTAGGAAATCGGTCACCCTTAGTGTTGACGGTGGCGCCTGTTCGTCGGCCCTGCTCGGCCCGGGCTAAGGAACGCAACCATGACCTCGGCCACCTCGGCCGGGCACTCGAGGTGGCAGGCGTGGCCGGCCCCGGCCAGCACATGCACCGAGGCGGAAGGGCCGATGGTGGCGGCGATGCGCCGGGCCTGGTCGACGTAGCGGCCATCACGCTCACCGGCGAGGAGCAGGACCGGTAACTCCCGCCGGCCCAGCTCCGCCAGCCGGGCCCACAGGGGCTCCTGAGCGCCCTGTCCGGCCAGGCGCAGGCTGGAGGCCAAACCGGCGGGGGTATTGACCATGCGGGCCTCGTGCCCGGCCTGCTCGGGGCTCAACGTCGCGAACAGGGGCTGGGACATCCAGAAGTTGAGAAAGCTCTCGACCCCTTCGACCTCGACCCGCTTGGCGAGGTCCTCGTCTGCCGCTTGACGGGCGCTCCGGGCGGCCTGGTCCTCGATCCCGGCGCTGGTGCTGATAAGGACGAGCCGGGCCACTTTCTCGGGATGGGCCAGGGCGACGTGCAGGGCGGCGCGACCACCCATCGAGTACCCGGCCCAGGATGCCGCGCCAGGCACGAGACCGGCCAGGAGGTCGGCCGTAGCCCACAGGTTGGCCTCGATGTGCGCCGACCCACCATGGCCGGGCGCGTCCGGCAGCACAAGGGGGGCCGCCCGGCCGGCCAGAGCATCGACCATCGGCGCCCACGAGGCCCCGCTCTGGGTGAAACCGTGGAGCAGCACCAGGGGCGCCGGTCCCGTTCCTTCCCGGCCATCGGTCCTGGCACCATCGCCCCCGTAGCCCTTGCCGTCGCCGTCTATGAAGCGGGCGGAGAGGCCCATGTACGCTGCCACTGAGTGATCTTGCCCCAATGACAGCCGAGCGTTCGACCCAGACAGGCCAACCGTCACCGGGCACCGGTCAGCCTTCGCCGCAGGCGGGGCGGCCTCTGGCCCAGGACGTCCAGGCGGCGTTCGCCGCCGTGCTGGTCGACGAGTGGGTGAGGGCCGGCGTGACCGATGTCGTGGCGTGCCCCGGGTCGCGCTCGACGCCCCTGCTGATCGCCGTGGCGGAGGCCGCCGAACAGGGCGCCCTGCGGGCGCACTCAGTGCTGGACGAGCGCTCGGCGGCCTACTTCGCCTTGGGGCTGGGCCTGGTCACGGGGATGCCGGCGCCCGTGGTCACCACCAGCGGCACAGCCGCAGTCGAGCTTCACCCGGCGGTGGTCGAGGCTCACCATGCCGGGGTGCCCATGCTGGCGGTGACGGCCGACCGCCCCCCTGAACTCCAGGACTGCGGTGCACCTCAGACCGTGCAACAGGTCGGTCTCTATGGTGACGCCGTGCGCTGGGAAGCAGCCCCCGGTGTGCCGGGGCCAGAGGCGGCGGGGACCTGGCGCTCGCTGGCTTCCCGGTCGGTGGCCGAGGCTCGGGGCGGGGCGCGGCGGCCCGGACCGGTGCACCTGAACCTGGCTTTCCGCGAGCCCCTCATCGGGTCGGGCGAGGCATTCGCGGCCCGCCCTCAGGGCCGGGCCGGTGGGGCCCCATGGCACCAGGTGGCCCGTCCTCGGGAGCTCGTGCCGCCCCGGGAGGTGGTGGACCTTCTGGTCGGGGCGGGGGAGCGAGGCCTGATCGTGGCCGGCGTCGGAGCTGGCAGTCCCGACGCCGTTTGGCAACTGGCCCGGGCGGCGGGTTGGCCGGTCCTCGCCAGTCCTCCCAGCGGGTGCCGGCTCCCGGGGGCCGTGTCTGCGGCCGATGCCCTGCTAAGGACCCGGCTGGCGGCGGCGTGGCAACCGGCAGTCGTACTGCGCCTGGGCGCGCCGTGGGCGTCCCGGGTCGTGAACGAATGGCTGGCGAGCCTGCGTTGCCAACAGGTGCTGGTCGACCCCTGGGGCGCGTGGGCCGCCCCCGACCACCTGCCCACCGAGGTGGTGGTGGCCAGTCCCGAAGCGGTCTGCCGGGCGGTCGCGGGAGCCGTCCCAGCAGGACGCCACGCGTGGGCAAGAGCTTGGTCCGACGCCGAGGAGCGTGCTCAAGCAGCCATCGACAAGGCCCTAAGGGCCGAGGACGGCATGACCGAGCCGGGCGTGGCCCGTTCGTTGTTGGAGGCGGTGCCGGACGGTGCCAGCGTCGTCGTGTCGTCGTCGATGCCGGTCCGGGACGTCGAGTCGTGGAGCAGGCCCCGGGCGGGGGCCCGGGTGCTGGCCAACCGGGGTGCAAACGGCATCGATGGAGTGCTCTCCACGGCACTAGGCGTGGCTGCCGCCGGTCCTCGTGGTGGCGTCGTCGCCCTGTTGGGCGACCTGGCGTTCCTGTACGACGCGGGGGCGCTCCTGGTGGGTGGGCGGGACGGGGGCGGGCCCGATCTTGACGTTGTCGTCGTGGACAACGAAGGCGGGGGGATCTTCAACTTCCTGGCCCAGGCCGGCACTCAGCCTCGGGAGCGCTTCGAGCGGATGTGGGGCACGCCGCAGGGCGCCGATATAGCCGCAGTGGCCCGGGCCTACGGTGCCCACGCCGAGGAGGTGGGGGACATGGGCCGCTTGGTCAGTGCCCTACGTAGCCCCGAGGCCGGCAAAGGCGTGCGGGTGTTGATCGTGAAGACGGACAGGGCCGACAACGTGGCCGTGCACGGGCGCCTCTACGCCGCGGTGGAGGCCGCCGTCTCGGCCCTGGTCCCCTAGGCCGATCATGCGCACTACGGCCGAGCCAGGGGCAGGCCCGAGGGCGAGGTCAACGACGGCGTCGGGCCGGCTGGCTCAGGGGCGCACCAGGGCGGCCAGCAGGGCTTGCAGTTTCAGCTGCGTCTCGGCTAGTTCGGCGTCGGGGACCGAGCCGGCCACGATGCCGTTGCCGGCATAGAGAGCGGCGTTGCGCCCCGACACATCGGCGCTGCGCAGGCCGAGGGCCCACTCGCCGTCCCCGCGCCCGTCCACCCACCCGACGGGCCCGGCGTAGGTACCGCGGTCGAAGCCTTCGTTTTCTCGCTGCCAGGACACGGCCGCCTCGGTGGGCAGGCCTCCGACGGCGGGCGTGGGCTGGAGCAGAGCGGCCAGGGCCAGGCTGGAGGCACCGCCGTTCAGCAGCGTCCCCCGCAGCTCCGTGCCGAGGTGCGAGACGTTGCGCAATGCCAGTACCGACGGTACTGCCGGGACGTCCAGTTGCCGGCACAGGGGACGGAGCCTGGCGGCGATCTCGTCCACAACCAGCTGGTGCTCGTGGCGGTCCTTGCCCGACGCCATAAGACCGGCCAGCAGGGCGGCGTCTGTGGCGGAGTCTCCGCTCCTCGCCACGGTCCCGGCCAGGGGGTGGCTGACGACTTCGTGGCCGGTCCGGCGCAGGAGGGTCTCGGGGCTGGCGCCGATGAAGCCCTCGACGTGGAACACGGCGCACGACGGGTAGAGGGTGGCCAGGCGCGACAAAGCCTCGGGCAGCACGAACGGCCGATTGGCGACGACGTCGACGCGTCGGGCGAGGACCACCTTGGTGAAGGCGCCCTTTTCCATTTCCGCCACTGCCCGAGCCACCAGGACCTTCCAATCGACGTGCGGCATGTGCGCGGAGAGCTCGAAGCGGTCGGGCAGGGACTGGACGCGGCAGTCCTCTTCTACCTGGCTACGCAGCTGGGCCAGCTCCTGTTCGACGGCCTCTCGGGCCTCGGCGGCCGAAGGCGCCAAGGGGCCGGGGCCGGTAAGCGTGGCCCAGGCGTGACCGTCCCGGGCCACGACGAGCAGGCGGGGCACCACTAGGTGACCGGCACAGCCCGGGTCGAACGGGAGCGCGCCCATCGCCACTGGCCCGGTCCCGGGGGCCATTATGGGGTCGTCGGTCCCGATGAGGTCCAGAGCTTCGCCGACGAGCGAGACGTGGTCCGGACGGGCCCAACCGGCGGGCAGAGCGAGCCGGAGAGCCTCGCCCCGGCCGAGTAGCGACGTTTCGCCCTGGCTCCACAGACGGGACCCGGGCCGGCCGCCGGCCCGGACGATGTCGCCCAGCAGCTCAGGCCCGACCATCACCGTGACGGCGCACAGCTCCCGGGCCGCCTCGAAGCCGACTGCGGCACCGGCCGGCCGGGGCGAAGCCACGGTCATGAGGGCCCGCTCCTCGCCCCCCGAGTGGCGATGTACAGCTGGCTGATGCCGCCGGAGAGCGGAGCGTGCTGGACGGCCTGGAAACCAGCCAGTTCCAGCAGGTGCACCATCTCCGCGGCCGGGGGCAGGTAGGCGAGGCTGCGGGGCAGGTACCGGTAGGCGGCGCCGTCGGACAGGACGGAGCCCACCAGGGGGACGCCGTAATCGCACCAGATGCGGTGGCCCGCCCGCAGGAGGGGCGCCTCTGGAGCGCCGAGGTCCAAAAGCGAGATGCGCCCGCCGGGGCGGGTGAGACGGGCGAGCTCAGAGAAGAGCGAGGCCAGGTCAACGACATTGCGCAGGGCGAAACCGCTGACCACGCCGTCGAAGCAGTCTGGGCGGAAGGGGGCGTGCAGGGCGTCGCCCAGCACCAGGGGGGCGGTGGTCCGGGCGTGGGAGAGCATGCCCGGGGACAGGTCCACCCCCACCCGCTGGTAACCGGCCCGAGCCAGCCCCCGGCACAGGTCGCCCGTACCGCACGCCACGTCGAGCACCAGCGAGCCGGGGGGCAGGTCCAGGGCTTCGATGCACCGGCGACGCCAACCGGTGTCCAGGCCCATGGCGACGATCCCGTTCACCAGTTCGTAGCGCTCGGCGATGGCGTCGAACATGTGGCGGACGGCGGTCTGCTTGTCTGCGCCTGTAGGGAGGGCAGCTTTCATCACGGGCAGGTTAGTGCCCGGGCGCAGCCAGTAGCATGGCCCGCTGATGTTCGAGGCCCTGTCCGACCGGCTGGACGGGATTTTCACGCGCCTGCGCGGCCGGGGCCGGCTCAGCCCCGAGGACGTCGACGAAGCGCTGCGGGAGATCCGCATGGCTTTGCTCCAGGCCGACGTCAACCTGCTGGTAGTGCGTGATGTGATCAGCCGGCTGCGGGCCGAACTGGTGGGAGCGGAACTCTCCGTCAGCCTCAGCCCTGGCCAGCAAGTTGTGAAGGCCGTCCACAACGAGCTGGTGCGCATCCTGGGGGGGACGGCGTTGCGGTTGACATACGCGCCGCGTCCTCCCACCGTCGTGCTGCTGGCGGGCCTGCAGGGCGCAGGCAAGACGACCAACGCCGCCAAGCTGGCCCGCTGGTTCAAGCAGCAGGGCCGCAACCCGCTGCTAGTGGCGGCCGACCTGCAGCGGCCCGCCGCCGTTGAGCAGTTGCGCGTCCTCGGCCGTCAGGTCGGCGTACCCGTTTTCTCCGAGGACTCCAGTCCGGTGATGGTGGCCAAAAAGGGCCTGGCCGAAGCGGTGCGCGTGGGCCGCGACGTCCTCATTGTCGACACGGCCGGGCGCCTCCACATCGACACGGACATGATGGACCAGGTCCGGGAGATCTCCGAGACGGTCCAGCCCCACTACACGTTCCTGGTCATCGACGCCATGACGGGCCAGGACGCGGTGACGACGGCAGAGGCGTTCCACAAGACGCTGCAGCTGGACGGGGTCATCCTCACCAAGGTCGATGGTGACGCCCGGGGCGGCGCGGCGCTTTCGGTGAAGGAGGTGGTGGGCAAGCCCATCGCCTTCGCCTCCACCGGCGAGAAGCTGGAGGACTTCGAGCTCTTCCATCCCGACCGCATGGCCGGGCGGATCCTGGGCATGGGCGACGTGCTCACGCTGATCGACCGGGCTGAGACCGCCATAAAGCGCGACGACGCCGAAAAGGCCGTGGCCCGGATGGCCGAGGGCCGTTTCACGTTGGAGGACTTCCTGGAGCAGCTGCAGGCCGTGAAGAAAATGGGCCCGCTCTCGGGCCTGATCGGGATGCTCCCGATGGTCCCCAAAGAAGTGCGCAATATGGAGTTAGACGACGGGATGCTGAAGCCGGTGGAGGCGATAATCCACTCCATGACCCCGGCCGAGCGGGCCGACCCGTCACTGATAAACGGCTCCCGCCGGACGCGTATCGCCGCCGGGTCGGGGACGTCGGTACAGGCCGTCAACGATCTTCTCGACCGTTTCAAGCAGGTCCAGGCCTACATGCGCACGGTCCCCGGCCTGGCCGGGATCTCACGCCGGAGCACCGGCAAGAAAGCTGCCGCCAAGCGCAAGAAGCGTCGTTGACGCCTGCGCCCGGCGCCTGGGCCCCGCGGTGGTCTCGGCTCGCCTAGACTGAGCGGGTCCACTGGCAGTTGAGGTGGGGAATCTCCATCCCCCGCCCGCTCCTGAACAAGGGAACGAAAGCAAACGACATGGCAGTCAAGCTCCGCCTGATGCGGATGGGCAAGACCAAGCAGCCGACCTACCGGGTGGTGGCGGCGGACAGCCGTTCGCCCCGTGACGGCCGTTTCATCGAGATCGTGGGCAGTTACGCCCCCCGCGAAGCGCAGAACAAGGTCGTCTTGAAGGCGGACCGGGTAACCAAGTGGCTGAGCCAGGGCGCCCAGCCCACCGACCGGGTCCGGCGTCTGCTGGCCGGTGCCGGTCTTATGGAGGCCGCCCCTATTCGCCTGCCCAAGGCGGCGCCGGCGGCGCCCGCGGACAAGTCGAAGTGAGCCATCGGTGAGCGACCCCTACAACCGCGCCTCGAGCGAGCCATCAGAAGCAGACCCCTATAACCGGGCCCCAGGCGGGACGGCGAGCGCTGTGCTCGCTTACTTGGCCCGCCACATAGTCGACGAGCCGGACGCGGTCGGGGTGGAGACGACCGGAGGGGGCGGAGGGCAGCCCATGCGCCTGTTATTGCAGGTGGCGCCGGGTGACGTGGGCCGGGTTATCGGACGCCGGGGCCGCACCGCGCAGGCCATCCGCGCCGTTACCCGGGCGGCCGCGGCGCGCGACGGTGAAGAGGTTTTCGTCGACATAGCGGACTGACCGCCGTGTTGCTGGAAGTGGGCCGCGTCGCCCGGCCCCACGGGCTACGGGGCGAGGTGGTGGTGGTGCTGGTGACGACGCTGGACGAACGCCTGGCACCGGGGAGCGCCCTTGACTGCGCCGGCCGCGAGCTAGTGGTGGAAAGCTCCCAGCTGGTGCCCGGCCCCGTCGGCGGCCCGAAGGGGGGGCGCTGGCTGGTGCGCTTCGCCGGCATCGACAGCCGTGAAGCTGCTGAAGGTCTGACGGGGTCCGTGCTGCGGGCAGAGCCGGCGTCCACGGCGTTGGGCGAGTTGTTCGTTCACGAGCTGATCGGGGCCGAAGTTGTCGAGCGTTCCGGGCCGAGCCGGGGCACCGTCGTGGCGGTCGAAGCCAACCCGGCCAGTGACCTGCTCGTGCTGGACAGCGGGGCGCTGGTGCCCGTTCGTTTCGTCGTCGCCTCCGAGCCGGGCCGGCTCACGGTAGAGGTGCCGGCGGGGCTGTTCGACCTGTAGTCATGAGAGCCGAGGTTTTTACCATCTTCCCGGACCTGGTCTCGAACTGGTGCGGGGCCAGCCTTCTGGGCAAGGCGTGGCGGGGCGGGGCGATCGACATCGTCGTCCACGACCTGCGCGCGGGGGCCAACGACCCCCACCGCAGTGTCGACGACAGCCCGTTTGGTGGGGGGGCGGGCATGGTGCTGGCGCCCGGGCCTGTTTTTGCGGCCGTCGAGGCGGCGGCCCCGGTGCGGCCGCTCTACCTGCTGGGCCCCGGTGGCCGGCGCTTCGATCAGGCGATGGCCCGGGAGCTGGCCCAAGGCGAGGGCTTCTCCCTGCTCTGCGGGCGCTACGAAGGCGTTGACGAGCGGGTGGCCGAGCACCTCGTCGACGGTGAGCTGGGCATCGGGGACTACGTCCTGGCGGGCGGGGAGGCGGCGGCCGTCGTGGTTGTCGAAGCGGTGGCCCGCCTCGTCCCCGGGGTCATGGGCAACCTGGCTTCGAGCGAGGAGGAAAGCTTCACCGACGGGTTGCTCGAGTACCCGCACTACACGAGGCCGGCCGAGTTCCGGGGCTGGGGAGTGCCCGAGGTGCTGCTCTCGGGCCATCACGAGCGTGTCGCCCGGTGGAGGAGGGCGGCCGCGCTGGCCCGGACGTTGGAGCGCCGGCCCGACCTCGTGGCGGCGCGGGGCGGGCTTTCGCCTGCTGAACGGGCGCTGCTCGCGGAGTGGGGCTTCGATCGTCTAATCTCTTATGTTTATGGGCCCGACCGACCTGATCGACCGTGAGAGTTTGCGAGACGACGTCCCCGAGTTTTCCCCTGGGGACACCGTAAGAGTGCACGTGAGGGTGGTCGAGGGCAACCGCGAGCGGGTGCAGGCCTTCCAGGGGGCCGTGATAGCTCGTAAGGGGTCCGGAGTGCGTGAGACGTTCACCGTGCGCAAGGTGAGCTCGGGCGTCGGTGTCGAGCGGACATGGCCTGTCCACTCGCCCTCGATCGCGCGCGTGGAGGTCGTCACTCTGGGCGATGTCAGGCGGGCCAAGCTTTACTATCTGCGGGACCGGGTAGGCAAGGCGGCCAAGATCAAAGAGAAGCGCCTCGCCCACTGAGAGGGTGCGGACCGAGCCGTCTGGATCTCTGGACAGAGCCTCTCCGCGTCGTACGATGGTGCCAGTGGGAGCACATCTGAGAGGAGTGCCATGAGCGCGGAAGACCTCGAACGTTACGAGACCGAGATCGAGCTGGCGCTTTTTCAGGAGTACCGGGCCGTGCTGCCCATGTTCCGCTATGTAGTGGAGACGGAAAGGCGCTTCTACCTGGCCAACGACGTTCGTATGGAGGCCCGGGGCGAGGGGCCCCGCACCTACTTCGAAGTGAAGTTGGCCGACGCCTGGGTGTGGGACATGTACCGCCCCGCTCGTTTCGTCTCCAGCGTGCGCGTAGTGACGTTCAAGGACGTCAACGTCGAGGAGCTCCCCGAAAAGGACCTCTAAAGGCCTGCGCAGCCGTCTACCCGCCGTAACCGTCCCAGGCTCCTGGCAAGGTGGTGGCATGGGGCAAGGCGGCACCGACCGGCGCGGCGACGACCGCGGTGCGCTGGGCCGGGCGGGCGAGGATCTGGCTGCGGCGTGGTACGAGGCCCGGGGTTACGAGGTCTTAGCGCGCAACTGGCGTTGCCGGGCGGGCGAGCTTGACATCGTGGCCCGCCGAGACCGCCTGCATGTCTTTTGTGAGGTGAAGTCGCGTTCGTCCTCCGCGTTCGGAGTGCCGGCGGAGGCGGTCGGCCCGGCCAAGCGTGCACGGCTGAGGCGCCTGGCTGCGCTGTGGTTCGCCGCGCAAACCTCCGCTCGTCCCGGTGCAGCCTGTGGGGCCGGTGCTCCCGCTGGGGCCGGTGCTCCCGCTGGGGCCGGTGCTCCCGCTGGGGCCGGTGCTCCCGCTGGGGCCGGTGGAGCAGGCTGGGGAGGTCTTGTCCGGGGAGGTCCCGTCCGCTTCGACGTAGCCTGCGTCCTCGGCGGAGCGCTGGACGTTATCGAGGGCGCTTTGTAGGTGTCAGTGGCCCGGGCGCCGGCGGTCCCGCAGCTGCCAGCAGGGGGTATGCCAGTGCCGGCGCAGGTCCGGGGCTTCCCGGGGGACAACCACAAGGTGAGCCGTCCCGGGCAGGATCTCCTGGTTGCAGCCGGGGCAAACGTACGCCTTGCGGGCCTGAGAGGGGCTGATGCGGCGGAGCTGGACATCGCTCGGCTCGTCGGTCGCGGCCAGGTCGATCAGGTCCTGTAGTTCTTGCAGGCCGCCAGGGGGATGGTCCGCGCCGGGGCTCTTGCGACGTCGGGCGGGCCGTCGTACCACGGACGCCAAGTTAGCCCCAGGCGGCACTGGTATTGTCCGACTACTGAACCGGTTCGGGTGGTTGGCCCGGCCGTGACGAGGAGAGGGATCTGTGAGGTACGGCCGATTTGACGACGCCAGGCGCGAGTACGTCATCGAGCAGCCCGCGACGCCCACGCCCTGGGTCAACTACCTGGGCACGGAGGACTACTTCGGCATCATCTCCAACACCGCTGGTGGGTATTCGTTCTACCGTGACGCCCGGCTGCGCCGCTTGACCCGCTACCGCTACAACAACGCGCCATTTGACCTGGGGGGGAGGTACCTGTACCTCCGGGACGGCTCGAACGGCGAGTTCTGGTCCCCGACGTGGCAGCCGACCCAGACCGACTTGGAGGCTTACGAGTGCCGTCACGGCTTGTCCTACACGGTCATCTCGTCGCGCCACCAGGGGATCAGCGCGGAAGCCCTCTATTTCGTACCCCTCGGCACCTCTCTCGAGGTGTGGCGGCTGCGCGTCCGCAACGGGCGCTCGGTCCCGGCGCAGCTCTCGGTCTTCTCCTCGGTGGAGTTCTGTCTCTGGGACGCCCAGGACGACGCCACCAACTTCCAGCGCAACTTCAACATTGCCGAGGTGGAGGTGGAGGGCAGCGTCATTTACCACAAGACCGAGTACCGCGAACGCCGTAACCACTTCACCTACTTCGCCTGCTCCATGCCCCTCGCCGGCTTCGACACCCAGAGGGAGGCGTTCCTCGGCCCGTACCGGGGCTGGGACCGCCCGACAGTAGTGGAAAGGGGCGAGTCGGCAGGTTCGATCGCACATGGCTGGGCGCCCCACGGTTCGCACCATGTGCGCTTGGCGCTGGGCCCGGGCGAGAACGCGGAAGTCATTTTCGTCCTGGGTTATGCGGAGAACAGCAAGGATGACAAGTTCGACCCCGCCGGGAGCCAGACCATCAACAAGCGGGCTGTCAGACCGGTGATCGAGCATTGGCTCAAGCCGGCGTCGGTCGAAGAGGGCCTGCAGGGCCTGCGCGAGTACTGGGACCGGATGCTCGGGAAACTGGCCGTATCGACCTCGGACGCCGACACCGACCGCATGGTCAACATATGGAACGCGTACCAGTGCATGGTGACTTTCAACCTCAGCCGGTCGGCGTCGTTCTACGAGTCGGGGATCGGGCGGGGCATGGGGTTCCGAGACTCGAGCCAGGACCTGCTCGGTTTCGTGCACATGGTCCCCGAGCGCGCCCGGCAGCGCATGGTGGACATAGCCTCCACGCAGTTGCCGTCCGGCGGCGCCTACCACCAGTACCAGCCGCTCACCAAACGGGGCAACGACGAGATCGGCTCGGGCTTCAACGACGACCCACTTTGGCTCGTCCTGGCCGTCACGGCTTATGTGAAAGAGACGGGTGACTATTCGGTACTGCACGAACAGGTCCCCTACGACAACGTTGCGGGGAGCGAGGCGCCCTTTTACGACCACCTGCGCCGCAGCGTCAATTACACCCTGGAGCGCCTCGGCCCGCACGGGCTCCCGCTCATCGGCCGGGCGGACTGGAACGACTGCCTCAACCTCAATTGCTTCTCCGACACTCCCGGAGAGAGCTTCCAGGTCACCGAGAACCGGTCCGGCGGTAGCGCCGAGTCGGTGTTCATCGCTGGCCTGTTCGCGCTGGTCGCCGGGGAAATGGCGGCGCTGGTCGAAAGCGGGGGCGGGTCAAGCTGGGCCGAGCCCGGCGAGGCCGAGCGCTACCGCCGGGCGGCGACGTCCATGGGAGCGGCCATTGCTGAGCATGGCTGGGACGGGCGATGGTTCAGGCGTGCTTACGATTTCTTCGGCGAGCCGGTGGGCTCGAGCGCCAATGAAGAGGGCCAGATATTCGTCGAGCCCCAGGGCATGTGCGTCATGGGCGGGGCGGGCGCCGACGGACGGGCGCGGCAGGCCCTTGACAGCGTCCGGGCCAAGTTGGCCACTCCCCACGGCATCGTGCTCAACCAGCCGTCCTATACCCGCTACCACCTCGAGTTGGGAGAGATTTCGTCGTACCCGCCGGGTTACAAGGAAAATGGGAGCGTCTTTTGCCACACCAACCCGTGGGTGATGATCGCCGAGACCTTGGTGGACGACGGGGACGCCGCTTTCGACTACTACAAGCGCATAAACCCCTCGGCCCGCGAAGCCATCAGCGAGGTGCACCGGGCCGAGCCCTATGTGTACGCACAGACCATCGCCGGCCCCGATGGCGCCACCTTCGGGGAGGCGAAGAACTCGTGGTTGACAGGTACGGCGGCGTGGAACTTCGTGGCCATTTCGCAGTGGATCCTCGGGATCCGGCCTGATCACGCCGGCCTGCGGGTCGACCCCGTCCTTCCCGCGGCCTGGGACGGCTTCGACGCCGTGCGGGTCTTCCGGGGCGCCACGTACCGGATCAAGGTGTGCAAGGTCGCGGGCGCACAGAAGAGCCGGGTCGGTTACCTGGTGGTCGACGGTAAACGGGTCGAAGGCAACCTTGTGCCCCTGGCGCCGGAGGGGGCCGTGGTCGAGGTCGAAGCGTTCACCGCGCCCGTCGGCCCGGCCTGACCCGTACAAGGCCGTTGTCGGCCGCAGGTCGGAGGTTCCCGTCACCGGTGCCTTGTAGCGTCTGACCCGTTGCTCGTGGCCGGCAGCCGGCCTCTTCACATCAGATCGAACGTCTGTCTGGAGGGTCGCGCATGCTGGCAACGGTGTCTTCGGCCACGCTGGTCGGGGTCGACGGTCACGCCGTCAGCGTGGAAGTCCATGTGAGCAACGGCCTGCCGGGGTTCCGGGTGGTCGGCCTGCCCGACACATCGTGCCGGGAGGCTCGAGACCGGGTCCGGGCCGCCCTCATCTCTAGCGGCTTCAACTGGCCCCAAAAACGGATAACCGTCAACCTGGCGCCCTCGGGCTTGCGCAAAGCCGGTTCCGGCCTGGACTTGGCGGTGGCGCTCGGCGTACTGGCGGCCGACGCCCAGATCGGCACTGCGCCTCTGGCCGGCTTGGCGTTCATCGCCGAGCTCGGTCTCGACGGTTCCCTGCGAAGGGTCCCAGGCCTGCTTCCCCTCGTCGCCGCCAGCGGCGAAGAAGGGGTCGTCGTCCCGCCCTCCTGCGGCCGCGAGGCCTGTCTCGTGGGACGGGCGTTGACCAGGACAGCCCCGACGTTGATGGCGCTCGTCCAGGCGCTGCGGGGGCAGGCCCCCTGGCCCGAGCTGCCTCCCGGTCCCGAGCCCGTGGAGGCCTCCACGGTCCCCGACTTGGCCGAGGTGCGGGGCCAACCGTTGGGGCGCCGTGCCCTGGAAGTGGCGGCCGCCGGAGGCCACCACCTGCTGATGGTGGGCCCCGCCGGGGCCGGCAAGACGATGCTGGCGGCTCGCTTGCCAGGCCTGCTCCCCGCGCTGTCGGCTGACCAAGCCCTAGAAGTTGCGATGGTCCACTCCGCGGCCGGGTTGGACGTGGCGGCCGGCGCCCTCTGTCTGCGCCCACCGTTCCGCTCGCCCCATCACAGCGCCTCGGCGGTCTCGCTGATCGGCGGCGGCGGAGCTCGGCTGAGGCCGGGGGAGATCAGCTGTGCCCACAACGGCGTCCTGTTCCTAGACGAGCTGGCCGAGTTCCCGGCCGGTGTACTCGACAACCTGCGCCAACCCCTAGAGGAAGGACGAGTGGTGGTCTGCCGGGCCACTGGGACAGTGGCTTTCCCGGCCCGCTTCATGCTGGTGGCGGCGATGAACGCCTGTCGCTGCGACGCCGACGGTTCTCCCGGGTCCTGCCGGTGCAGCAGCGCCGCCCGGTCCCGCTACGTAGCGCGCCTGTCCGGGCCCCTCCTGGACCGGTTCGACCTCAGGGTGCGGGTACCCCGACCTCTGGTCGAAGACCTGCTTCGGCCCGGTGGCCCGGCCGGGGAGGGGGCCAGCGAGGCGTCAGCCACCGTGGCCGCCAGGGTCTGCGACGCTCGCGGGCGCGCCAGGCAGCGCGGCGCGCCGGCCAACGCTCAACTGCCGGCTTGGCGACTGGACGACGTGGCTCCTGTTAGTGCCGGAGGAAGGCGACTGCTGGAAAGAAGGCTCAGGGAAGGGCGATTGTCGGCGCGAGGCCTGGACCGGGTGCGCCGCGTCGCCCTGACGGTCGCCGACCTGGCCGGCGACGAACCTCCCCTCGGTGAGGAGCACATCTTGGTGGCGCTGGCGTTGAGGGCACCGGGCGAAGAGGGCCCGGGGGCCTGGCACGAGCCCGTCGCCTCGTACGGGACGCCGGCGGAGGCCCGGCCGTGGTGAGTGTGCTCCCCGCCCTCGACGGCTTGCCCCCGGCCGCCTATGCGGCCGCTCTTGCAGGGCTGCCCGGGGTCGGTCCGGGCTGGCTCGTGGCCGTCCTGGCTGAGCGGTCGCCCCGGGAAGCCTGGGCGGCCGTCTTGGCGGGGGAAATAGGGCCGCCGGTCAGAGGGCGCCCGCGACCCGGGGCCCATGAGTGGGCAGGGGCGGCCGGACGCCTGGACGTAGCGGGGCAGTGGGAGCGTTGCCGGCGCGCCGGGATCGGCGTGTGCTGGCCCGGGAGCCCCGGTTACCCGGACGTACTTGGACAAGGCCCGGCCCCTGCCGGCGTCCTGTTCTCGGCCGGAGCGTTGGACCGCCTCGGGGACCGCCGCCGAGTCGCCATCGTCGGGACCCGCAGGTGTACACCGGACGGGACCGACATCGCCTACCGGCTGGGTTACGACCTCGCGGATGCCGGCGTATGCGTCATCTCGGGGCTGGCGCTCGGCATCGACGGGGCGGCCCACGCCGGGGCGCTCGCGGCCGGGCGCGAGGCCGGGGACCGCAGTGGCGGCGATGGCGGCGATGGCGGCGAGGTTGACGGTCCCGTCGTCGGCGGTACCGTCGGGGTGGCGGCCAGCGGTGTTGACGTGGTGTACCCCCGCCAACACGCCGGGTTATGGCGGGAGATGGTGAGGGTGGGGGCCATTCTGTCCGAGACACCGCCCGGGCACCCGGCCCAGGCGTGGCGCTTCCCGTCCCGCAACCGGCTCATCGCCGGTCTGGCCGAGATAGTGGTGGTCGTGGAGTGCCACTCCAAGGGTGGGTCGTGGCACACGGTCGAAGCCGCCATAAAGCGAGGCGTGGAGGTCGGCGCCGTACCGGGGTCGGTGCGCAGCGCGGCATCGGTAGGTACCAACCGGCTCCTGCACGAGGGCGCCACCCCTGTCCGGGGCGCCCAGGACGTCCTCGACGCCCTCGGCGTCTTCGATGTCCTACGGGCTCGACCTCAGGCGTCCGGCCCGACGAGCCCGACGAGCCCGGCGAGCCCGGCGAGCCCGGCGAGCCCGGCGAGCCCGGCGAGCGCCTCGGGGCCGATGCGCACCATGGAAGATGTTGTCCTGGCCGCCGTCGGCTGGCGACCGCTGTGCCTTGACGAGGTCGTCGAGCGCAGCGGCTTGCCGTTGGCCGCCGTAGTCATCGCCCTCGACCACCTGGAGGAGAAAGGGGCCTTGGGAGCGGAGGAGGGCTGGTGGGTGCGCAAGGCCCATTGAGCGTTAGCCCCACAGGCCCAGACGCCGTCCCGGTCAAGGCCCCGGGTTATTCCCGCCGGGTTATTCCTGGTGCCACGGGCACCACCAGGTGGTGCGCCCGCCTACGGTGTCGCGTTGCAGGGGGCGGCCGTCCTTGGGGCAAGTGCCACCACCCCTGCGTTCGTCCATGAGGTCCCCCGTGTGCGACCCGCCCCTCGTCCCGAGCTCGGCCACGGTTGCCCGCAGATGGCGGTGAAGGCGGCGCACCTCAGGCGCCGACAGGCTGCCCGCGGGCCGTTGGGGGGAGAGGCTGGAGCGCCACAGGACCTCGTCGGCGATGAGGTTGCCCACGCCGGCCAGACGGGATTGGTCCATGAGCCGGGCCTTGAGCGGGGCCCGGCTGCCGTCCAGGGCGGCGCTCAAGCGCCCCAGCGTGACCGAGGCGGCGTCGGGGCCGAGGCCGGCTTCGGCGGGATCGAGCTCCACCCCACCGAGGCGTCGCGGGTCGCGGACGCGGAGGTGGCCACCATCGGAGTACACGAGCCCGAAGCGGTCGTAACGGGCCAATGGAGCGTTCGTGGAATGTCGCAGTTCCGCCACGCCGGCGGCCCCGTCGACCACCAGCCGACCGCTCATACCGAACCGCAGGCCCAGGACAGGTCCCCCCGCCCCGTCCGGGCCCTGGGTCTCCAGGAGGAGGAGCTTGCCCCGCCGCCGCGCCGCGCTCAGCTGGTAGCCGATGAGCTCCTGCAGAGTGGCCGGGACCAGGCCGCGCTTGAGGTACCACTCGTCCGGTGTCTCGATGGCGCTGATCTGGCGACCGAGAGCGGCCCGTTCAGCCAGGTCACGGTAGGCCTCGACCTCGATCATCTCCGGCATGGCGCAAAGTCTCAGGCGCCGTAGTCGGCGCCTTTTGACGTCGGTACCTGGATCCCGCAGTTGACCAGGCCCTTCTCGAGGCGACGGCAGACTGTCTCGAGCACCGCCACGCGGGCGTAGTGCTTGCTCTCGGCGGCAATGAGGTCCCAGGGAGCGCCCTTGTGGTCTGTCCGGTCCACCATTTCGTTTACGGCGTCCACATAGGCATCGCGCTTGTCACGGTTGCGCCAGTCCTCGTCGGTCAGTTTCCAACGGCGTAAAGGGTCGTCGCGCCGGCGTTCGAAACGAGCCAGTTGCTCCTTGGAAGAAATGTGGAGCCAGAACTTGACCAGGATCGTGCCCTCGGCGACGAGGATGCGCTCGAAGGCCACGATCTGGCCGTAGGCCCGCTTCCATTCTTTTTCGGTGGCGAAGCCTTCGACCCGTTCGACCAGGACCCGGCCGTACCATGTCCGGTCGAAGAGGGCCATGCCTCCCCAGCCCGGGAGGTTGGGGTCGAACCGCCAGAGGAAGTGGTGCCGTTTCTCCCGGTCGGTCGGCGCGGCATAGGACTGGACCCGGAAGTGGCGGGGGTCGAGGCCGGAAACGAGGCGCTTGATGGCCCCGCCCTTGCCGGCGGCGTCCCAACCCTCGAACAGGATGGCCAAGGGCGGGCCCAGACGGCCGTCGCCCACCAGCCCGCCGGCCAGCAGCCGAAGATGGAGAAGCCGGCGCTGGAGGGCGGCGACACGCTCCTCGCTCTGTGCCGCCGACATCTTGAGGGAAAGGTCTACCTGGTCAAGCTTGTCCATATCCGCCATACAACTCCTCTTGGCGCTGGCGTGCACTTCCGTGCCGGCCCGCCGGCGAGGCTCACCGGATCCGGGCTGGACCAGTAGGGGGGCCGTCAGCCAGCCAGCGGGCCACCAGAAGGGCCAGGTCGACGGGGTAGACAACCTCGTCGGTGGTAGCCAGTTCGGCCAGGGGCCACCAGCGCCAGGACTTTATGAACCGGTCCTCGTCCTCGGTGAGCGCGGTGGCCCGCACCGTGAAGCTTTGGGTGCGGACCACGTAAAACACCTCGGCCTGGTGGAACGCACGCCCGTCGAAGAAGAAGTCGGCCCGACGCGTCCAGACCACGGGCCCGAGGTCGCCCAGCGTGGTCCCGGTTTCCTCGTACAGCTCACGCCGGGCGGCGTCCTCGGTGGGCTCTCCGTCCTCGGCGCCACCTCCCGGCACGAACCAAAAGGGCAATGCGGTGGGGTCGGAGGGATCGCGGCCGCCGAGCAGCAGAACGGCGGGAGTACGGTCCACCAGCACGACCCGGGCCGCCCGGCGCTCGGGGACGCCCTCGGGCACGCCGTCGCCCGCTTGAGCGGGGCGTGAGCTAACCATTGTCGGCCAGGTTATGGCTCTGCCCGGAACGGGAGAGCCGCCGGTTTCCGGCGTAGTGCGCTCGTCGACGGTACGATACCACTGTGGGCTTTCTTAGCAGCGCCCTGAGTGGGGAGAAGGCGGCAGATAGCGGCCAATACCCTTGCGTGCCGGCGGCGCCTGGGCGGCCGAGATGACGGCTCCCGCTGCTGGCGCCGTGGCCTCGACCGACCCAGCCCCTTCCCTCAGGTCGGCCGTCGTCGACGAGCCAACGCCGGCGCTAAAGCGCCCTGCTCGGGCCGGACCGGACGCGCTCTGGCAGTTCACGGCGTGGGCCATGTCGCTCACCGACCTTTCGCCAGCGAGCCGGCGGGCGTACGAAAACGGGGCGAAGTCGTTTTTCACCTGGGCCGAGCGGGGCGGGACAATTGGCCCCGAGCAGGTCACGCGGCTGGTGCTACGCCGCTACCTGGCCTACATGGCAACGCGGCGCTACGCCCGCCAGAGCGTGGCCCAGAGGGCGTCTGCCCTGCGCCGGTATTTCCGCTGGTTGCGGCGGAACGGGACGTTGGCTTCCGACCCCACTGTGGGCCTCGCCGCCCGGACCGGGGACGGCCGGCTTCCCCGGGTGCTGTCCCGAGGGGATCTCGAGATCATCCTGGACCGGCCACCGATCAGGGCCACCGAGGTGGCCCCCGAGGTCCGCCTGCGCGACGACGCCGTGCTCGAACTGCTGTACGGGAGCGGGTTGCGGGTGAGCGAGCTGTGCGGGATGAGCATGGAGGACCTCGACCTGAAGGGCCGGTGGGCGACGGTGTGGGGCAAGGGGTCCAAGCAGCGCCGGGTCCCCATTTCTGCGCCCTCGGCCGGGGCCGTGGAGGCCTGGGTGCGGAGTGGTCGGGCCCTCATGGCCGGGCCAGGTTCTCCGAAGGACGCTCTTTTCCTCAATTCCAGGGGCGCTCGCCTCGGTCCCCGCGACGTGCGGCGCATACTGGATAGGCGTGCGTTGTCACCCACGCACCCGCATGCATTAAGGCACAGCTTTGCCACTCACATGTTGGACGGGGGCGCCGACCTTAGAGTTGTCCAGGAGCTGTTGGGTCACGCCAGCGTGAAGACCACCCAGGTCTATACGCACGTGAGCAAGGAGCGCCTGTTATCCGTGTACGAGACGTCACACCCGAGGGCCTGATGGAGACAGAGGACGAGGTTTCGCTTTCAGCCGACGAGCTGTGGGCCGAGTACAAGTCGACCGGGTCGCGGGAGCTGCGCGACAAGTTGATCGTGCGCTACTCGCCCCTCGTCAAGTACGTCGCCGGCCGCGTGTCCGTCGGCCTCCCGAACACGATCGAGCAATGTGACCTGGTTAGCTACGGCATCTTCGGGCTCATCGATGCCATCGAGAAGTTCGACAACGAGCGGGCCATCAAGTTCGAGACCTATGCCATCACCCGGATAAAGGGCGCCATTATCGACGAGCTGCGCAGTATCGACTGGGTACCCCGCTCGGTCCGGGCCAAGGCGAGGGCGATCGAGAAGGCCTACGCCAAGCTGGAGGCCCAGCTCCTGCGCACGCCCACCGACACCGAGGTCGCCCGCGAGCTCGGGCTCTCCGAGGACGACTTGCAGGCCCAGTTCTCCCAGATCTCCTTCGTAGGCATCGTGGCCCTGGACGAGGTCCTGTCCGGGGGCGACAGGGGAGAATCCACAACGCTGGGAGATACCCTGGCCGACCGCCGCGAGGGGCCAATGGCCGCCTTCGAGGTCGAGGAGATGAAACAGATCCTGGCCGGGGCCATCAACCGGCTGGCTGATCGAGAGAAGATCGTTCTGTCCTTGTACTACTACGAAGGCCTCACCCTGGCCGAGATCGGCCAGGTCCTGGGTGTGACGGAGAGCCGGGTGTGCCAGATCCACACCAAGGCCGTGCTCCAGCTGCGCGCTCGGATGCTGGTGCCCGACAAGGAGAGCGCCTAGTCAGACGCCGGCGGCGAGGCCCCCTCGACCGTCTGGGTGCCCTGGAGCTCAGCCGTTGCGGTCCAGTGCCGGGTGTGGGTCGGCCGGGCCAGCGTGTAGGCTGGAGCCCGGTCTCGTTGGTAGGGGCCGACAGCCCTTATTAGAGCGGTGTCAAACATATGCCCGGGCGCGTCCACGGTCGTCACCGGTCCCGTTTCCTTTGGACGAGGCAGGTGGCGCAAGCGTCCGAGGGGTAACAACCGATGGAGAGGAGAATTATGGCCGTCGTAACGATGCGGCAACTGCTGGAGGCGGGAGTCCACTTCGGGCACCAGACGAGGCGCTGGAACCCGAAGATGAAGCGCTTTATTTTCGGAGAGCGCAACGGCATCTACATCATCGACCTGAACCAGACCCTGCAACGGGTCGACGTTGCCTACTCCTTCGTGCGGGACATGGTGGCCAACGGCGGCAGCATTCTTTTCATCGGTACGAAGAAGCAGTCCCAAGACCCGATCGCCAAGGCGTCGGAGACGTGCGGGATGCCCTACGTGAACCAGCGCTGGCTGGGCGGGATGCTGACGAACTTCACGACCATCGCCGGGCGGGTAAAAAAGATGACGGAGTACGAGCGCATGCGCTCGTCGGGCGACTTCGAGGCCATGCCCAAGAAGGAGGCGCTCATCCTGACGAGAGAGCTGGAAAAGCTCGAGCGCAACCTGGGCGGTATCCGGGACATGTCCCGGCTGCCCGACGCCGTGTTCATCATCGACATCAAAAAAGAGCACATCGCCGTCTCAGAAGCCAACAAGATCGGTATCCCGATCATCGCCGTGGTCGACACCAATTGTGACCCTGACCTGGTCCAGTACCCGATCCCGGGGAACGACGACGCCATTCGCAGCGGCACCCTCATGTGCCGGGTGATCGCCGAAGCCGTGCAGGAGGGCCGTTTCGTCGCCAGCCGCAGGGGGACGTTCGCCGCCGCCGGGCCGGCGCCGGCCATGGCCCGTGCCACCTACGTGCCCGCTGCGGTGCCGCAGTACCCGGCCTCCGCCGGGGGGCCGGCTGTGGAGCCGGAGGGTGAGGTCGCCCCGGCCGGGACGGCAATAGGACAAACAGAGGACGCCGTCATGGGCGCCCCGACCGCAAGCGCGAGCACGGCGGCGCCAGACGACGCCCGGCTCGAGCCGCCGACGGTGGGGGAGGCCGGACCGGCTGTGGAGGTTGCGGCGCCTGAGGCTGCCGCATCGGAAAACGGGAGCTAGGAGCGCAAGAAGATGGCAGAGTTCACCGCCAAGGACGTGCAGGCCCTGCGCGTCGCGACCGGGGCCGGGATGATGGACGCGAAGCGCGCCTTGACCGAGGCTGACGGCGATCCGCAAGCGGCCACGAAGTGGCTCAGAGAACGCGGTTTGGGAAAGGCGGCCGAACGGGCCGGACGCGAGAGCGAACAAGGCGCGGTGGCGGTCTCCTATGACCAGGCCGCCAATGCCATTGCCCTCGTGCAGCTGCGTTCGGAGACCGACTTCGGAGCGAAGAGCCCGGATTTCGTCAACCTTGTCAACGAGCTGGCCGCCCTGGTGGCCAGCGAAGGCGAGGAGGCGGTGGACCAACGCAAGTCGGCCATCGAGGACCTCAATATCGCCCTGAAGGAAAACGTGCAGCTGGGAGAGGTGGTCCGTTTCCAGCCTGCCCCGGGCAGCGTCGTTGACTCGTACCTGCACGTGCAACACGACAGGGGCGTCAACGGCGTCATCGTCGAGCTGGCCGGGGGGGCCCAGGAGCTGGCCCACGACGTTGCCGTCCACATCGCCTTCGGCAAGCCGAAGTACCTGCAGCGCGAGGACGTGCCTAAGGAAGATGTTGAAGCCGAGCGGGCCACGTTGGAGACCTCGACACGCCTGGAAGGCAAACCTGAGGCGGCGCTGCCCAAGGTCGTCGAAGGCAAGCTCAACGGCTGGTTCAAGCGGGTCCCCGGCGGGGTCCTGCTGGAGCAGCCGTTCGCCAAGGACGACAGCCATTCCGTGGAGAAGGTCTTGGGACCGGCGCGCGTGGTGCGCTTCGCCCAGGTGGTGATCGGGGGTTAATGGGCCGACCGGGAGCGCCCTGGAAGCGCGTCTTGCTCAAGGTCTCGGGCGAGGCCCTGGCCAGCGATGCCGCTGACGAGGTAATCGACGGGCTCGTCGTCGAGCGCCTCGCTAAAGAGGTGGCCGAGGTGCACGCCGCACTGGGCACCGAGATGGCAGTAGTGATAGGCGGCGGCAACATCTGGCGGGGCACGACCGGCTCGGCCACCGGCATGGACCGGGCGACCGCCGACTACATGGGCATGTTGGCCACCGTGATCAACGCCCTTGCCCTGCGGGATGCTCTCGAGCGAGAGGGCCAGCCGACGCGGGTCCAGACGGCCATCGGGATGTCCGAACTAGCCGAGCCGTACATAAGGTTGCGCGCCATCCGTCATCTCGAAAAGGGCCGGGTGGTGATATTCGCCGCCGGCACCGGGAACCCCTTTTTCACCACGGACACGGCGGGCGCGCTGCGGGCAGTGGAGATCGGTGCCGAGGTGCTGCTCAAGGGCACCCACGGAGGGGCGGACGCCATCTACACGGCCGATCCCCGCCTCGACCCCACGGCCCGCCAGATCGCCGACATCCGGTACGACGAGGTGCTGGAAAAGGACCTGCGGGCCATGGACCTCACCGCCATAACCCTGTGCAAAGAGAACTCCTTGCCCATCCTTTATTTCAGCATCATGGAGGAGGGCAACCTGCGGAGCGCCCTCGACGGGGAGCAGATAGGTACGCTTATCCACTGATGACAGACATCCTGGTTGATGCCGCGATAGAGGAGTGCCGCGACCGGATGGCCCGGGCCGTCGAGCACGCCAAGAGCGAGTTCGCCAGCATCCGCACCGGCCGGGCGGCGCCGGCACTGGTCGAAAAGCTGAAAGTCGACTACTACGGTGCCGAGGTGCCTCTTCAGCAGCTCGCCGGGTTCCACGTTCCTGAGCCGCGGACGCTCGTTATCGCCCCCTACGAGAAGGGGCCGGCCGTGATCAAGGCGATCGAAAAGGCGGTCCAGTCGTCCGACCTCGGTATAACCCCGAGCAACGACGGTTCCGTGATCCGCCTGGTGGTCCCTGTCCTCACCGCCGAGAGGCGCAAGGACCTGGCCAAGCTCGCCCATCACCGTGCCGAAGAGGCAAGGGTGGCAGTCCGTAACGTGCGGCGGGCCACAAGGAAAGACCTGGAGGGCCTCGAGAAGGACGGGGATATCTCCAGCGATGAGCTCGATCGGGCCGAGAAGGAGCTCGACAGGCTTACGCACGAGTACACAGCCGAGATCGACCGCGTGCTGGCCCACAAGGAACAGGAGCTGCTCACCAGCTGAGCGCTCTGCTCCACCGAGGGCCTCGGGGTGGTCGACCGGAGGAGGGTTCCCACTGAGTCTTTTCGACAATCCCAGCAACCGGCGTGGTCGGCGCGCCCGCAGTGCAGCCAACGTGCCTCCGCTGGAGCTGAGCGAATGGGGCGAGGGAGGGCCACCGCATGACTACGACCCTCAAGCGCCGACCGGGCCGTTGCCGCTTGGCGACCTGACCGAAGTCGCCGAAGTCGCCGAAGTCGCCG
>Ga0182013_10000514_pt1 | contig 53411 bp, 43 predicted proteins | sample 612S2MmetaG_FD_120487 | JGI IMG/M metagenome (GOLD analysis project Ga0182013, IMG submission 120487) | Permafrost microbial communities from Stordalen Mire, Sweden - 612S2M metaG | ecosystem: Environmental > Terrestrial > Soil > Wetlands > Permafrost | place: Sweden: Stordalen | collected...
GCCCGGGAACAAGCTGTGGCCAGTGAATGAAGTCTGGGGTATGCACGACTGGTGGCTGGGATCCGGGTGGCAAGGTGCAGGATTGTGCGGCCCTACGCAAACAGCGATTGCCGCCTACGGCGCCGGAAGACATACTGATTGATCATGGCATTCCGTGGTGTTCGACAGGGGCACCAGGCGGCTGGACAGGCTTTCTGGTCTGGCTGATGAAGCAAGGCGTCCGGTGCCATTTCTCGGCCATTCGTCATCCAGAGACACAGGGCAAGGTGGAACGCTTCCACCAGTCGCTGGAGCGAGCACGCGCACGCCGCGGACAACAGCAGCATTGGCTGACACAACCATGGTTGGACCGGTTCCGCGATGAGTACAACCACCTCCGCTCGCACGAGGCCCAACCAGAACCACCCAACCAGAGGGCCAACTGTAAAGCATCTGCCGATAACACCCTGTAAAGGTTCTCGTGAGACTTGACAGAAGACCTGACACTGGAGACCCCGACGATGAAAGAGCCACTTAACTGTTGCGGCTTCGCTCTACACCAACCGGAGAGATGCTATAGGGCGCATTTTTCGGAGTGCGGTCGATTGTTTGCCTCCCGGATTCAGGAAGACAAACAACCTTTCGCGCCTACCCGTGCGCGGCTTCAGGACGTGTAGGTCAATTGTGATGCTCCCCGCGCTTGCCATCGACCGGTCGGTGTTCTACTCGAATTCCATTATGCTCCGCGCGCACATAATTCAATGCAAGAGGGCAGCCGCTCTCTGGGTTCGAAGGGAAGAGCGTCGCCGGACGGAGTGCCGTCTCCGGCCTTGCTGGTTTGTTGGACAGGCTCTCAGTCTCTGGGGAGCAGGCCACCGTGCAGATGCAGGCCCGACAGATTTTCAACTGCGCGTCGCTTGGCCAGTTTCATCGTGCACATGGCGGCGTCGGCGGCGCTCAGCAACTTGTCTGCGGTGGCCCCATTCTCCGGATAGATTGCAATGCCCACGCTGGCCGAGCCCCGCAGCACATAGCCTTCCACTGAAAAGGGTGCGTCGAAGCAGCGCTCCAGCCGCAGGGCAATCTCTTCAGCATCGGCGCGGCTGCGCACCACCGGGACCAGCGCTGCAAACTCGTCGCCACCCAGGCGCGCCAACGTGTCGCCAGATCGGAGCTGGCGCTTCATGCGTTGAGAGACTTCGCGCAGATAAAGGTCTCCGATTCGGTGGCCATACGTGTCGTTCATCTGTTTGAATTCATCCAGGTCCACATAGATGAGGCCGAAGATGGACTCTTTCTCATGCGCCGTCGCAATCTCCTTGTCGAGAAAGCGCTCCAGCGAAAGGCGATTGTAAACGTCGGTAAGCAGGTCGAACTCGGAGCGATGGGCAAGGTCCAAGGAAAGCCTGCGGGTTTCAATGGCCAGCGTCACCAACTGCGCACCCACCCCCAGCGCTTCGTACTCCGCTTCGGCCCTGCCAGGCTCTTCAGGCGAGCGGAATGCCGCAAAAAGCGTCCCCAGCGCCGCCCCTGTGCGGGCAGGAATTTCGCGCCTCACAACGCGCAGCCCGTGTCCATCGGTCGGAAATTTTCCCGGCCGTGCTCCATTGGCCAGCGCGCACCAGCAGAGCGCTCCGCCCAGGTCGATCGACACCATCTCTGTGATTTGCTCAAGGATTTCGTCCAGGGACCGGGAGCCGTTGATATCTTCCAGAATCCGGCTGCGACGCTGTTCCAGTTGGGTAGCGCGCCGGCCCAACTCCGCTTCCGACTTCACACGCTCAGTCATGATCGCAGTTTGCCGGTGTACTCTCCTGCTCTGGCGCCAGCCCCAGTACCCGACGCCGAAAACCAGGGCAAGCAAGACGCACACTATGAGAGTGAAGCTGCTGGAGATCGGCCAGGAGCGTCCCGCAATCAATGCGAGATTGTCCCCTGTGTGCAGTGAGATCGGAGTCCCGGACGGTACTGCCCAAGCGGTCGATGCGCATGCGGTGAGAACTGCCGCGGGCAAACATCCCGGCCTGTGGAGGGATGCGTTTGCACCAGCAGCGCGAAGCTCTTTGCTTCCAACATCCGCCATCCCTCCTCCTCCCCAGGCCCCCGCGCTTGAATCCCCTTTAAGTGTAATGCCCCACAATGCTGGTAACTCAAACCGTTACTGACCAGTTACCGGAATCGTATCCCTTAACAATATCTGCTTTAATAGCCCTTTTGGGGTAGACGGCCTGGATTGGATCATCCCACAGTAATGAGTAGAGTCTTTGTAGTGCAGGCAGTCAATTCCCAACACAGATGTACCGCGGGACCCAACTCGCAGCACGGAGATCGTTGTCATGTCGAATAGCGGTGACGCTCCATCCGCCACCCCATCCTTCTCGCTCAGTGGCGCCCAAACGCTACCCACTCGACGCATTCATGTGCTCGGTGTCCCGCTGGACATGGGCGCCAGCCGCCGGGGGGTCGATATGGGGCCTTCCGCCATGCGCGTGGCTGGACTTGAGGCGCGGCTTGAGGCCTTGGGCCACCAGGTCACCGATGGCGGCAACATCCTAGTCGAGATAGCCGAAACCCAGGCCTTCGGCCATGTAAATGCCCGTTATCTCAAGCAGATAGCCGAAACCTGCACTCGGACCGCGCACGCGGTCGTCAAGATTCTGGAAGAGGATATGATGCCGCTGGTGTTGGGCGGCGACCACTCCCTTGCGGTCGGTTCGGTCTCAGGCGTGGCGGAATTCTACCGCCGCCGCAAGCAGCAGATCGGGGTTCTGTGGATAGATGCTCACTCCGACATGAATACTCCAGACACATCGCCCTCCGGCAACGTGCATGGCATGCCCCTGGCCGCCCTGCTGGGCCTGGGACCGGAGCCCTTGAGCAACATCTTTGGCTACACGCCCAAGATCGCGCCGGAAAACACGGTTATGGTCGGCATTCGCGACATCGACGCCGCCGAGCGCGCCAACATACGCCGCGCCGGAGTCAATCACGTCTTTACCATGCGCGACATCGACGAGCGGGGCATGAGGGCGGTAATGGAAGAGGCCCTGCGCGCCGCCGGCTGCGGCACCGCCGGATACCATGTCTCGCTGGATATGGACTGGATCGACCCCGAAGACGCGCCCGGAGTGGGCACGCCGGTACGGGGTGGCGCCACATACCGTGAAGCACACTTGGCCATGGAGATTCTGGCCGACCACGGTCACATGCTCAGTTTCGAAATAGTCGAGGTCAACCCGGTCATCGACGAACACAACCGCACCGCCGACCTGGCAGTGGAGCTGGCCTGCTCTGCTTTTGGAAAGAAGATACTGTGAAAAACGCAATCACCAATGGTTACTGGAAAGGACTTCACTCAGTGACAGTCATGCGGTCTATATTCGCCCTTGTTTTTGTCCCGTTTCTCCTGGTATGCATTACCCCCCGCAGCGCTGCCGCGCAGACGCCCGGTTTTCGCTCCGTCACCATCCAGAACACGGTTCCTAGGCGGGATACGCAGGGCAAAGTGATCGATGCTCATGATGGATGTCTGCGCTTCTATGCCGGCCGCTATTATCTCTATGGCACGGCGTATGGAAAGACAGCGGGCTACACCATCAACAGCCGCTATCGTGTCTACAGTTCCGCCGACCTTGAGCACTGGACCTTTGAAGGAGAGTTGCTCAAGTCGCCTGCGGACGGCGTATATTACCGCCCCTATGTCGCTTACAACGCGGGCACCCACAAATATGTTCTCTGGTACAACTGGTATCGCAAACTGTGGGATGGCCAGGTGGGGGTCGCCACCAGCGACACTCCGGTGGGACCATTCACCATCGTGAACGACGACGTCCAGCTCACCCAGGCCAAGGACCGCCCCGGCGACGGCAGCCTCTTCGTCGATGAAGACAACACGGCATACTTCATCTACACCGCCATCGCCCAGGATCACTCCATCCGCGTGGAACGGCTCGCACCCGACTATCTTTCCTCCACGGGCGAAGTCAGCCCCGTGCTTGCCCAAGGATGCGAGGCTCCGTCGATCTTCCGCCGCGGCGCCAGCTATTACGCTGTCTTCGATACCACATGCTGCTTTTGCACTGAAGGCAGCGGCGCCCGGGTTTTTGTAGCCACCCATCCGCTTGGGCCTTACACGCAGATTGGAAATATCAACCGCGACGCCAACGGGAAACCCACCATCCCTGCCCAGCAGACCTTCATCGCCACCGTCCAGACTCCGGATGGCCCGGCATATCTCTGGATGGGCGACGAATGGAATTCCCGTCCCGACGGCATCAAAGGCCACGACCTCCAATATTGGGGTCCACCTTTGCGCTTCGCCGCCGATGGCTCCATTCTTCCTCTTGAAAATACCCCCAGCTGGACCATCAGCGTGGCGCTGGGCCAGCCTCGCTCCGGGGCCACGGCCCGCTATGTGTGGCCTCAGAAACGAGATCCGCATCCCATCCGAACCGATGCCTGCCTGGGCACGCCCCTCAACGAGCGTGGTGAACCAGTCGCGGCCAGGTGAGCATCAGCGCCGATCGATTGCGTTAGGTATCGAGTTCCAATGGAACCATGGTCATCCGGTAGTCTTCCTGGCTGCCCCAATAACCGGCAGTGATTGCGAAGACGCGATTCCGGTCCTGGAACTTGGGGCAGACTTCAGGCGAATACAATCCGGCCGGAGTGGAGTCGTAGGAACCGATTCGCGTCCACGGACCCCACGGCCGCGGAGATTCGTAGAAGTCCCAAACCGTGTGAGTGCCTGCGCCCGGCATCTTTCCGCCGCCTGCCGGGTAGTACCACCCAATCATGAAATATCGGCGCTGAGCGGGTAAGTACACGGCGCCGGTCATGCCGAATCTGCCAGCGGCTTGAAGGATCTGCTTCGCTTCACTCATATTCGACGACCACGCGGATGCCTTCATCCCGTCCCCGCCCTTGTAGAACTCCCAATCGTTGCCATTCAAAAGGCCAATTTTCGATCGCGCCACTCGCCCCAGCACCATGTCGTCGCCGCAGTCCCAGAATCCGTTGTTCGAAGTTGCATACACATATTCGTTCGCGTTATCCACGGCGGCTTCTCCATGGCCATAGCCATATTGAATGAAGTAGGGGGTGGCAAACCGTCGCCCGGGAAACATCGGATTGTCATAGTTCTGCTGAGACGTGCGCGCCCAGCTTTTCCCGAAGTCGGTGCTCTTGATAATGCTCGCATTCTGCGCTGTCTGGCGCCTGTAAAGATCGCCGCTATCCTCTCCATAAAGGTGGCGGGCCACCACCAGATAAATCGCGCCATCAATCCAGATACAGCCGGATGATTTCCATGTACACGCATCCGCACCGTGCTGCGATTGGAGTCCATAGTCCAGCATGGCATTGATCGTGGTTCCTTCAAGATGCAGGGCGTCGCTTCCCTTTATCCGGTTGAAGGCGACGTTGGCGTTGCATCCCTTTCGAAATCCCGAGGTATCGTCGGATGGCGAGTAGAGATTGTCATCCTCCGCCCAGGCCGCGACCCACGTGTCACCTTGATTGTCTGGGAACCGCACAGGCGTCCCGGCCTTGACTGCTGTAATGGGCTGGGACGATGCGCCATCCGGATGCGCCTGCGAGAGCATCGAACCAAAAATACCCATTCTTCCCGCCACGGTTGAAGCGAGAGAAGCCACAAGAAAATCCCGCCTGCGAATCGCCATCTTCTTGAATTCCCTCAATCTCTCCTGGATTGGATAAGCAACAAATACGAACCGCACGAAGAGTCTTCTGAAGCACCCAGCGAGCGCGGCCGATTCGCACCAAGTATAGGTTGCCCAATCAATTCTTGGCGCGAGTGGTTCATACCACGACACGCCCATCGCCCGGCTGAGCGAAAATAGAGAGGAAATGGCTAAAAAACTTCGCGTTGGAATTCTGTTTGGCGGGCGCAGCGGCGAGCATGAAGTTTCGCTGCTGTCGGCAGCCTCGGTGTTAAAGGCGATTGACCGCCGAAAGTTTAATGTGGTGCCCATAGGCATCACCAAGCAGGGACGCTGGCTCGCAGCCGGCGAGGCCCACAACCTGCTCGAAGGCAACGATAGCGCCATTGCCCGCCGGCTGCGCGCCGGAGATCCCGCAGCCACGCCTGGCGCCAAGTTGCTTCATGAGGGCATTCCCACGCTGCTGGCGCCCGAACCTGCCGTGCATGGTGGCTCCCTTGCGGCACAGGCCGGCCGCGCCGCCAACCTGGACGTGGTGTTTCCCGTGCTTCACGGCACCTTTGGCGAGGACGGCACGATCCAGGGACTCTTCGAGCTGGCCGGAATCGCCTATGTCGGCTCCGGCGTGCTGGGCTCGTCCGCGGGCATGGACAAGGACGTGATGAAGCGCCTCTTCGTCCAGGCTGGTCTGGCCATCGTTCCCCACGTCACGCTGCTCCGTGCCGACTGGGAGAAATCGCCACGCAAGTCCATCGCGCAGGTTGAAGTCGCACTCCGCTATCCCGTGTTTGTAAAGCCCGCCAACCTTGGCTCCTCGGTGGGTATCAGCAAGGCCCACGACCGCAGGGAACTGGGTCCGGCGCTCGACCTGGCTGCCCGCTACGATCGCAAACTGGTCGTGGAGCAGGGCGTCGGCGGCAAGAAAGCCAAGGCCCGTGAACTGGAAGTGGCGGTCCTTGGCAACGACTCGCCCCAGGCCAGCGTGGTGGGCGAAATCATTCCCGGCAAGGAGTTCTACGACTACGAAGCCAAGTACCTCTCCGAGGGCTCGGTTCCGGTAATTCCCGCCAAACTGACCCGCGCGCAGACCAAGCAGGTCCGGGAGATGGCCGTTGCCGCCTTTCGAGCCTGCGACCTTTCAGGCCTGGCGCGCGTGGACTTCTTAATGGAGCCCGGAGCTAGAGGCCGCATCTTCGTCAACGAGGTAAACACCATGCCCGGTTTCACCCAGATCAGCATGTACCCCAAGCTCTGGGAGGCTACGGGAATCAAGTATCGCGACCTGATTACCAGGCTTATTGAGTTGGCCCTCGAACGCCAGCAGGAAAAGACCCGTACGACCTACAGCCGGGAAGACTAGCAGGGAACAACAAATACTCTGCCGGTGTCTAAGTCAACAGGGGGCGATGGGTACTCAGCTCTGAATTTGCTGTGGCCGGTTAACTGGTTGCCGGCAATTGGGTGCTGACTGCTGCCGTGCATGCCGTATCCTAACCACGAGGAAATTGAACGATGACCCTGCTCGATGCTCCCGTTTTTGATGAAGTCCGCGACCGCCGCAACCGCGTGATTCTGTGGGGCGGTGTGGGTTTTGCACTGGTCCTGTTCATCGGGGGTTGGCTGATCTCCGGCATGCCCGTCGATTTTCCCTGGAACTGGCCCAGCCACTTTTCCGCCCGAATCACCGTGAACCGGTTCCTTACCGCGGTGGAGAAGAATGACCTGCCAAAGGCCTACGGCATCTGGATGCACGACCCCGACTGGCAAAAGCACCCCGACCCGAACAGCATTTATCCCTTCTCCCGCTTCGAGCATGACTGGAGCCCGAACAGCCCCGACAACGAGTATGGCAACGTCCAGAGCCACAAGATTGTGGCCGAGCGGCGGAATGGCAATGTGGTGATACTGGGAATCGTCGTCAATGGGCACAAGGGAAACGCGCTCTTTTTGAACTACGAGCCGAAGACGCACCTGCTCGGCTTTTCGCCGGTCGAACTGTATCTGGGGCCGTAAGAACAGCAGTTCCCGCGCCCGCAGAACCTCCCTCGAGATTCAAGCCTTTGCGCTCCCGCCTCTTTCGTTCGTAAGGGGTGAGGAAGTGGGCCTCTTTGCACCCTACTGGGCGGCTAGTGCGCCTGCCAAGGCTGCCAGGGTAGCCTCCAGACTGGCTTCATCTTCCACATGCAGCGCTTTTTGCGCCGGATCAATCTGGCGCAGCAGCCCGCCCAGCACCTTGCCCGGCCCCACCTCAATAAAAACGGTGGCGCCGGCGCCAACCATTGCATGCACACAATCCACCCAGCGCACCGTACCTGTCACTTGGCGGATGAGTGCATCGCGGGCGGCCTCCGCAGTGGTGAGGAGCTCGCCGGTCACATTCGCAGCCACGGGAAATCGCGGCTCGGCCAGGTCCAGCGCAGCCAGCACGCGAGCCACTTCCTCTTGTGCCGGTTCCATCAGCGCGCAGTGGAAGGGGGCGCTCACCGGCAACATCACGGCGCGGCGTGCGCCCGCAGCCTTGGCTAGGGCAGCAGCTCTTTCCACGGCCGCCCGTGCGCCGGAAATCACGGTCTGCCCCGGCGAATTCAGGTTGGCAGCGGCCACAACCAACCCGGTTTCGGCGACGGCTTCGGCGCACGCTTCGGCCACCCGGGCGGCATCAAGTGCCAGCACTGCCGCCATTGCGCCCTGCCCCGCCGGAACCGCTTCCTGCATGGCCCGCCCGCGTGCCTTCACCGCCCGCACCGCGTCCGCAAAGTTGAGTGTTCCCGCAGCCACGTGGGCCGACCACTCGCCCAGCGAGTGTCCACCGGCCAGAGCCGGCTGCACGCCGTGTGCGGTCAACACTCGCAGCGCTGCCACGCTTACCGTCAGAATCCCCGGCTGGGTGTTCTCAGTGAGTTTCAGCTCCTCGTCGGGCCCCTCAAAGCAGAGCCGCGAGAGCGGGAAGCCGCAGGCGTCGTCGGCCTCGGCAAAGGTTTCTGCGGCAGCCGGAAAGCGCTCGGCAAGATTGCGTCCCATGCCAACGGACTGCGAACCTTGCCCCGGAAAAAGAAAGGCGATCTTGGTGGACATTCAGAGAGGATTGTACCTTGCCGGCCCAGCCACCAAGACCCTAGTTCCACCGGCTCTTGTCGTCGTGATCTTCGTCGATCTGGCGTCCTTGGCCGTCGAAGCGGACGGTGCGGCCCTGGGAGCGCATGTAAACCTCGAACTTCCGTGATGCGCGCCGGCGCTTCCAGCGGTAGTAGCGGTTGCGCAGCCCGTAGAAACGCTCGCTGAGCCCGAGGGAGAACCCACGCCGCGGCGCCGTGCGGATGTACATCCAGCCGGCCAGCGCGCCCCCCAGTTCCGCAAAGGCGTACATCCGCTGCTCTCCGAAGAGCATGGCAATGGCTACCAGCCCATAGATGATTGCCATGTAGCGGGCCTTGATGCCGATGGTGAAAAACAGAAGAAACTCCATGTCGCCATAGAGCAGCCCGATGGCCACCAGCAGCCCGAAGATGCCGCCGAAGCAGCCTGTAAGCAGCGCCGGCGCCATATCCATGTGGGCGAAGCTTCCTCCCGCAAACAGCGCCACCGCCGCCAGCGCCGTTCCCAGTACTGAGGCGGCATAGAGCCCCATGATCCACGCGTCCCCGTGCATGCTCTCCAGAAATCCAGCCAGAAACCACAGCGAGAGGAGTTCGAACAGCGTCCCCAGCAGCGATGTATGGATCAGGCTATAGGTAACGGGCTGCCAGAGCGCGCCATGCAGGAACATGCTGGGATCGAAGGCCAGCCAAATGGCCAACCGCCCCGCCGAAGCGGAAAATGCCATCAATGCTATCGCTAGCACAAAGTAGGCCAACAGGTTGGCCACCACCAGGCGGCGGGTCGCGCCGCGAAAGTCGGGGAAAGCAAACGGTGTGGTGCCAATCCGGCGCATCGTAGAGACAGGGTAAACCGTGGCACGGGCGGGTGTCATCGGTCCAGCCTTTCGCCGGGTCGCCGCCCACTGACAGAGAGGCCCCGCAGGGCCCGAAACTAACGTGGCAGTTCATCGTCTGTTCTATGTGCGGGCCGGATGACTTCAAACTCGCGCAATGGCCCAGTGGGGGCCGCAGAGGGTGCTGTGGAGCAGAAGATCAGCTTGAGTATACGAAGCCGGGGCTGCATTTACCAATGCCCAACGCAGGACTTTTTTAAGGGAGTTTCTTGGCGTATTCTCCGTCTTGGGATCTCCCCCTCCAGGCCGGAACCGCGCCGCTTGACCTGGGGCAGGGTCGTCCCTAAAACTAGCCAAGTCGTGCAGAAAGGTACCGTCATCCTACAACATGAGACACCAGATTCCTGTGAAAGAGAAAGGAGGCTGTCATGCCCAGTTGCCCTGAATGCGAGAATGAACTAGACATCGAAATGGACGAAGTGGAAGAAGGCGACGTGGTCGCCTGCGACGAATGTGGCTCGGAGTACGAGGTCGTCGGCGTCGAACCGCTGGAGTTAGCCCGTGTGGACGCAGATTACGATGAGGAAGACGACGATCTTTTAGAGGCTGACGAGGAGGAAGAGTGACGGTGAACCGCGCAAGAATCGCTGCCTGGGTGATCTTTTTCGCCTTGGCGGCCGGATGGATGCCATGGGCGCCCCACGGGGGACCGCTGCAGGCGCAGGCACAGAACCTGGGCCAGCGCAACGTGTCCGGCAGCGTCGTGGAAGGCAACTCCGCCGCTGTCGCTGGCGCCACGGTCTTCCTCAGAAACGTGAAGACCAAATCGATCCGCAGCTATACTTCCTCCAGCAACGGCCGGTTCCGCTTTGCCCAGGTCAACATGACGGACGATTTCGATCTATGGGCGGAGAAGGACGGCAAAAAGAGCGCCACCAAGACGGTCAGCTCCTGGGATGCGCGCAAAGAGTTTGAGTGTGAACTGAAGATGAAGTGAAGGGAATATGGCGGCATCGTTCCAATGCCGCCGCTTCACCCCTCCAGCTTCTTTGTCACCAGTTCGTTGAGCAGAGCCGGATTCGCCTGACCTTTTGACGCCCTCATCACCTGGCCTACAAAGAATCCCGCAACCGTCTTCTTGCCGCCGCGGTATAGTTCCACCTGCTTCGGGTTGGCGGCGATCACCTCGTCGATCAGGGCCTCGATGGCAGATGCATCCGTGATCTGTTCCGGCTTCTCCCGCTCGTACACTGCGGGGAAGTCTTCGCCCTCCTCAAAGCACACGTCGAAGAGCTGCTTCATTTGCTTTGAGCTGATCTTTCCCGCATCCAGCAGGTCAGCGGCCATCACTACGCCCTTCATTGAGACGGGCGATTGTTCCTGGTCCAGGCCCAGCGCCTTCAGCCTGCCGCCCAGCTCGCTCAGCAGCACGTTGGCCACCCGGCGCGGACTTTTCGCGCTGCGTGCCGCGGCCTCGAAGCGGTCGGCAAATTCCCGCGACGCGGTCAGCGTGTGCGCATCCTGCACGTTCAACTCGTATTCGGCAATCATGCGGGCGCGGCGCGCCTCGGGCAGTTCGGGCAGCTTCTTTCTCGTCTCTGACAAGAACTCCGCAGAGACGATCAGCGGCGGCAGGTCGGGCTCAGGGAAGTAGCGATAATCGTGCGCCTGCTCCTTCGACCGCATGGAGTAGGAGCGGCCTTCCGTCGAATTCCACAGTCGCGTTTCCTGCACCACGCGCCCGCCCGATTCGATCACTTCGATCTGTCGTTCGATCTCGTATTCCAGCGCCGCGTGGATAAAGCGAAAGCTGTTCACGTTCTTCACTTCGGCCTTGGTGCCTAACTTCGCCTGGCCCTTGGGACGTACGCTCACATTGGCGTCGCAGCGCAGCGAACCCTCTTCCATGTTGCAGTCGGAGACGCCGGTGTAGAGCAGGATTTCCTTGAGACGGGTCAGGTACTCAACGGCCTCGCCGGCGGTGCGGATATCGGGCTCTGAAACGATCTCGATCAGCGGCGTACCGCAGCGGTTCAGGTCAAGGTAGGTACGCGAGGCGGAGTCGGCAAAGCCATCGTGCAGGCTTTTGCCCGCGTCTTCTTCCATGTGCAGCCGCGTGATCCCGATGCGCTTGATGGTCCCATCCGCAGTTGGAACTTCGATCCAGCCGTTCTCCGAGATGGGCTTGTCGAACTGCGAAATCTGGTAGCCCTTGGGCAGGTCGGGATAGAAGTAGTTCTTGCGCGCAAAGATGGAGCGCTCACGCACTTCGCAGTGCAGGGCCAGCGCAGCCAGCGTGGCAAACTCCACTGCCTTCTCATTCAGTACCGGCAAGGCCCCCGGTAGGCCCAGGCACACCGGGCAGATGTTGGTGTTGGGCGACGAGCCGAATTGATTGGCGCAACCGCAAAACGCCTTGGTGGCGGTAAGCAGTTGCACGTGGACCTCGAGTCCGATGACAGGCTCGTACTTGGCCATGATTTCAGGCGAAAGAGCAGCGGCGGGCATAGTTGAATTTTAGCGCGAGCGAAAAGATTGCCCTTGGGATGGTGCGTGCAAATGCTGTGCACCTTAGGAACAGGCAGCAATTGTGGCCATCTCTTCGTTCCGGCGCGGCAGTGTTTGAGCCCTATTCCGCCGGGTCATCGGCGGTAAACGGCGAGCAACAGGGCTTCTTGGACGCGTGGAAGTTCATCAGTTCCAGCCGGGTGCCGTCCGGATCGTACATATTGAACTGTCCCTTGCCGTCCAGGCCGATCTGCGTATGCGCATCGTGTACGCCGGCGAGCCGGTTGCCCGCTGCAAGCACTTTGTAGGCATCGTCCACCGACACCACGCCGATCGACAGATGATCCATCACGCCCAGGTCGTGCTTCGACATCGTGGACGGAATCCCCGTGCCCGATGGGTCGCCGGTCATCATATATTCCAGCCAGTCGTGGCCGTCCGGCGCCTGCTGGCTCACCCAGTCCAGCCTGCCCGGCTTCATGCCTCCAAACCAGTAGGGCCTGAAGCCCAGCAGATCTCGGTAAAACGCGTTCTCCTTGTCCTGGTTGTGCACCACGAACCCCACGTGAATGATGCGATGGCCGATCACGTTGGGCGCATCCGGAGCCTTCGCGTTTGCGGGCGGCTCCACAAATTCCACCTTGTTGCCTTCCGGATCCAGCACCGCGAACCAACGGCTGCCGTCGGAACCCCTCGTCACGTGGGCGGGCGTCTTCCAGCCTTTCGCCGCCAGGTATTTGCGCAGGCCTTCGGCGTTGTCGGTGTTCCACGCGGTGTGGTCCAGCCGGTTGATTCCCGCGCCCGGCGGCAGCGGCAGCACTTCCACAAACTGTGCCGCGCTGAATGCATAGCGCACTCCCTGCGGATTCTCGGGGTCGGGCAGCTTGGCTGCGCCGATGACCTCGCGGTAGTAACGATCGGTAGCCGCGGGGTTCGACGTGTAAACAGCGAGGTGGGAAATCCCCGTAATTTTCGGCCGCGGCGCGGTGGTTTGGGCAGGGGCGGCAAGCGTGAAAGCAGTAAGAAGAAGGACGGCCAGGAATCGGGACTGCATGATGCACCTCGGAATGTGTAGCGGCACCACCATAAATCGATTGGGCGCACAGTGCAAACCGGATGCTGCCGGAATTGAGCCGGGCATTTCCGTTCGCCCGCCGTACAATGCCGTCATGCGCCGCTACACTTTCCCTGCCGCCATTGTCTCCGTTGCCATCGCCATTTGCATGAGCCTGCCCGCCGTGGCCCAGACCGCGTCCCTGCCTGCCGCTTCGCTCTCTGATCGCGCGCTGGCCCTTGAAATCTTCAAACAGCTCATCGAGATCAACACCACCGACACGCCTACCGGCAACGTGACCACCGCCACCGCGGCCATGCAGAAGCGCTTTCTCGACGCCGGCTTTCCGCCTGAGGACGTGCACCTGCTTGGCCCCGATCCGCGTAAGCAGAATCTCGTCGTCCGGCTCCGCGCCGCCGGCCAGCCGGACCAGAAGCCGGTGCTCTTTCTTTGTCATATGGATGTGGTGGAGGCCCTGCGCTCTGACTGGCACACCGATCCCTTCCAGTTTGTCGAGAAGGACGGCTACTACTACGGCCGCGGCACCCAGGACATGAAGCAATCCGACGCCGCGCTGGTGGCCACATTTCTGCGCCTGCACCGCGAGGGCTACAAGTCCCGCCGCGACCTGATCCTGGCCCTTACCGCGGACGAAGAGGGCGGCAAGTTCAACGGAGCGCGCTGGCTCGTCAACGAGCACCGCGATCTGGTAGACGCGGCCTACGTGATCAATCCCGACGCCGGCGGCATTGAGCTCGACCATGGCCGCACCATTGCCGCCGACGTGGAGGCGACAGAAAAGATCTATTCCGACTTCCAGATCACCGCCGTCAATCGGGGCGGTCACAGCTCGCTCCCCCGGCCCGACAATGCGATTTACGAGCTCACCGCGGCGCTCAACAAGCTGGCCGCATACACCTTTCCCTTCGAGTTGAACGAGATCACGCGCACCTACTTCCAAAACCTCGCCGGCAAGGAAACCGGTCAGACCGCTGCGGACATGCGCGCCATCCTGGCCACTCCGCCAGACATGGCTGCGGCCGCGCGCCTGAGCGCCGAGCCCAGCTTCAACTCCAACTTCCGTACCACCTGTGTGGCCACGCGCCTCGCCGCCGGTCACGCCAACAACGCCCTGCCGCAGACCGCCCAGGCCAACGTCAACTGCCGTATTTTTCCCGGCCACTCGCCCGAGGAAATTCGCCGCCAGTTGATGGTCCTTTTCGCTGACCCCAAGCTCACCGTGAAATACGTCTCCGACACCGGAGTGGTGACCGACACCGCGCCGGAGCGCAAGGCCATGACGCCTCCGGCTCCCATCCCCGAGGTCTTCGAGCCGCTTACCCGCATTACCCAGGCCATCTGGCCGGGTACCCCGGTGACAGCGGAAATGGAGAATGGCGCCAGCGACTCCATCCACTTTGCCCAGGCCGGCATCCCCTGCTACGGCTTCTCCGCCATTGCCCTGGAGCGCGACGACGACCGCGCCCACGGCCAGGACGAACGCCTCCCCGTGGACTCCTACTGGAAGTCGCTGGACTTTTTCTACGAGTTTGTCAGGGAGTTGGGTGCGAAGTGAGCGCGCGAGAGGTGGCAAGGCTCACTCTTCTATTCAATGGTGGAAACCGTGCGCACGCCGGCTTTCGGTAGAGCCTTGCTTTGCGCGAGAGAAAGTGAGCCGCTTCAGTTCCCGGAGGCCTCACTTGATTGTTTCGCTAGAATGCCGGGGAACCATTGCACGGCGTTGTCATGATAGAGCTTCCGCAAAACAGAGGCAGGGAGTTTCAGACCGGTAACTTTACGCCCCTTGTATTCGAAGGTCTCGTCAGTCGCGAAATACTTCCAATCCTGCGCGTAGATATTCTCCAACATGGCCAGTCCCTTCTTCACATCTGTGTTTGGCATCATCTCGAAATCGGTTCCGTAGAGCACCCGGTCCTGATATTTGATCAGAAAATCCCGGACCTTCCCACGAGGCTGCAACATCAGGTATGGAACTCGGGCTGCAGTATCGACAGCGAAGTTAGGATACCGATCAAATCGCTTGGCAATTTCGTCCACATCCAGTTCCATACTGCCCAGGTGAGCCCCTACCACACGCAATTTTGGATTCTCTTCCAATAAACGGTCGCGAGCAGCGAGAATCGCTTCCTTCGTGGGCCATTCAGGGTGCGTATAGGCGTACTCTCCAGGATGGCCCTTATAGTATTCATAGTCCAGGCTCGACGGGTTCGGCGCCTGCCACGAAGATGTCGGTTCCGCGAGATGAGCGATGACCGTACGGTTGTGGGCGGCGATATCCTCATAAATCGGCTTGAAGACAGGATCATCCGCCGTTAGGTACATGCCGTTCTTGTTTCTAATCTCTAATCCAAGGGTTTTATAGATCTTCACCGCTATTGCGCCATCGGCGAAGTTCTCATCAAGCTGCCGTATAACTCGCTGCGAGAATCCAGGCTCCTCGAAATCGTAAGGGCTGAATGTCGTGCATAAAGAAGCATGGGCATTGGAGCTTCGAACCACTTCCTCCGCTTCCGTTAATTGCGCCTGAAAGTCTTTGTAAAATGGGTCGCGATCATCGATCACGACAATATCTATCAAATGCAAGCGGTTGTGATTCAGGAATGCACTGAGAGCCGCGCTCTGCTTGTAAATGTGAATATGGGCATCGATTGGATCAACACTGGCAAATGAATGGATGGGCGGTTGCTTGTCATGGGCAACAGTCGCTTGCTGTGACCCCGCCGTCAATACGGCACATGCTGCGAATGCCGCCACCATACAAAAGCTGAGAAGTTTCATTGCACTCCCTCTCTATGTTACGGTCGAGGCCAATCGGCCACTTTGTGTAGAGTGTTAAGGCTACCGCACAGGTGACAAAGATGCAGTTTCTTGTGTCCACGCCTGAAGACGGGCCAGTTCCATAAGGTTAGGCGAATGGAATCGCACTGGGAATATAGGCCAGTCCCAGGTCTAGACTTTGCGACCCCGAATCGACCAACCCATTCCGCCGACTCTGACCCGATAGAGGGGCAGGCCCCGTCAAACAGCGTCTCCGCTGTTAAACTGGCAATGCATGATCCTCCCGTTCGTCCGCGAAATTTTCGCGGAGCTGGAGCACTCCTCCTCCTTCGAGCGCGTACAAAGGCATCTGAGCCTCGGTACGGGGCGCAGGCGTGTATCCGGGCTCACTTCCACGGCGCGTTCGCTCTTTCTGCCGCTGCTGGCGCGGGCTGCGCGCCAGCCGGTCATCGTGGTGGTGGCCGACAACAAGGCCGCCGAGGCCCTCGAGCCCACTTTGCGCGCCGGTTGCGACCTGACCGGCGCTGTCGATCCGGCCCGGGTGGTGCGCCTGCCCGCCCACGATGTGCTCCCTTTTGAGAATCTCTCCCCCCACCCCGATGTGCAGGAGCAGCGCGCGGCGGCGCTTTGGAAGCTGGCCACGGGCGCAGTTTCCATCCTCATTGCCCCCGCCGAGGCTGCCGCCCTCCGGCTCTTTGACCGCGACTACTACGCCAGTCTTGCCGTCACCTTGCGCCGCGGCGAAGAAATCGACGTCGAAGTGCTCACGGGGCACCTGGCCAGCGTGGGTTACACCCAGATGGATCTCGTGGAGATGCCGGGCCAGTTTACCCGTCGCGGCGGAATTCTCGACGTCTACTCCCCGCAGTCGGACCGGCCCGTGCGCATTGAGTTCTTCGGCGATGAGATTGAGACCATCCGCAAATTCGATCCCGAGACGCAGCGCTCGCAGGCCGGCCTGGACGAAACGGAGTTGACGCCACTGACTGAGACGCCTGTGACCGAGCGGCTTCTGGCCGCGGTCCATGCGCGCCTCAGCCGCCAGCGCGTGGAGGGCGAAGACGAAGCGCTTGCCGCCGAGGTTGCCGCCGCCGGCGGAGTCAGCGTTTTTCCGGGATGGGAGTTTTTCTCGTCCGTGGCCGGCGCACAGAGCCACCTGCTCAAGCTCCTGCAGCGCTCTGTGCTTTTTGTCGATGAGCCCGCCATGGTGCGCAACCAGATCGACCGCTGGTGGAACAAGGTTGAGCAGCGGCACGAGCGTAGCGGCATCGGATCCCTCATCCGGCCTGAAGACATCTACCTGCGCCCCGAAGTCCTTGAGGGTCTGCTCGAATCGCACCCCGGCCTCGACCTCGATCAGTTGGGCGCGGTGGACGTGCTTGACCAGGACAACACCTTGGGCGAGATTGCCTTCAACTCCCGGCCCACGTTTCGTTTTCACGGCTCCATCCCCGCACTCACTGAGCAGTTGCGCAACCTTATCGCGGCCGAACAGCGCATCGTGCTGGCCGCGCCCACCCAGGGCGATGTGGAACGCATGGCGACGGTGCTGCGCGAGTATCAGATTCCCTACCGCCTGGGTAGCCGCACTGCCCATCCTGGCGGCGAAACCCTTTACGACGAATCCAGCTATCTGGCCGGTGATCTGCGTGTACCGGTTATTGTGCGCACCCAGATGGCTTCCGGCGTCAGTTTCCCTGATGCCAACCTCATCGTCTTCGGGGCCAACGACCTCTCTGACGAGGCCGACATCCTGGCCCGCCCCGTGCCCAAGCGATCCAAGACCGCGGCTTTCGTCTCCGACTTTCGCGATCTCACCATCGGCGACTACGTAGTCCACGTGGAGCACGGCATCGCGCAATACCAGGGCCTGAAGGAGATTGAGCAGGACGGCCTGGCCATCGAATTCATGATCCTGGAGTTCGCCGAACAGGCCAAGCTTTATGTTCCCCTCACCCGCCTCGACCTGATACAAAAATACCGCTCGACCGACGCCGGTCCCGCGCCGGTGCTCAACAGGCTCGGCTCGCAGCAATGGACCAGGACCAAGGCGCGCGTGCGCAAAGCCATGCAGGACATGGCCGGCGAGCTGCTCAAGCTCTATGCCGAGCGCCACACAGCGCAGGGAACTGCTTTCACCCCCGACAACGAATTCCAGCGCGAGTTTGAGGATTCCTTCGACTACCGCGAGACCGACGACCAGCTCAGCGCCATTTCCGCCATCAAGCACGACATGGAAGCCACCACCCCTATGGACCGCCTGCTCTGTGGCGACGTGGGCTACGGCAAAACCGAGGTGGCCATGCGCGCCGCCTTCAAGGCCGTGCAGGATGGCAAGCAGGTGGCCGTCCTTACCCCCACCACGGTGCTCGCTTTCCAGCACTTTGAAACCTTCAAGCATCGCTTCGCGCAGTTTCCCATTCACGTCGAAATGATCTCCCGCTTCCGCACTCCAAAAGAGCAGAAGCTGATCGTCGAGCGCGTGGAAACAGGCAAGGTCGACATCCTCATTGGCACGCATCGTCTGCTCTCCAAAGACATCAAGTTCCAGGACCTCGGCCTGCTCGTCGTGGACGAGGAGCAGCGTTTCGGCGTGCGCCACAAGGAGCGGCTCAAGCAGATGCGCAAGGAGATCGATGTGCTGGCCATGAGCGCCACACCGATTCCGCGCACCCTGCACATGTCTCTCGTGGGTCTGCGCGACATGAGCGTGATCGAGACTCCGCCCAAGGACCGCATGGCCATTCAGACGGTCGTAGCCAAATTCGACGAAAAGATCGTGCGTTCCGCGGTCGAGGTCGAACTGGAGCGCGGCGGCCAGGTCTACTTTGTCCACAACCGCGTCGAGTCCATCTATGAGATTGCCGCGCGCATTCAGGAGTTGGTGCCTGCGGCGCGCGTTGCCGTGGGCCACGGACAAATGGGTGAGAGCGAGCTGGAGAAGGTGATGCTGGCCTTCATGCGCCACGAGTTCGACGTGCTGGTGGCCACCACCATCATCGAGAACGGCCTCGACATTCCCCTGGCCAACACCATCCTTATCAATCGCGCCGACCGGCACGGGCTCAGCGAGCTCTACCAATTGCGCGGCCGCGTGGGCCGGTCCAATCGCCGTGCGTACGCCTATCTGCTTATTCCGCCGGAACAGGAGCTGACCGAGATTGCGCGCCGCAGGCTGGCCGCGCTCAAGGAGTTCAGCGACCTCGGCGCGGGCTTCAAAATCGCCGCGCTTGACCTGGAGTTGCGCGGCGCCGGAAACATGCTCGGCGGCGAGCAGAGCGGCCACATCGAGGCGGTGGGCTTCGAGCTCTACACCTCCATGCTTGAAGCTGCGGTGAAGGAGTTGAAAGGCGAGAGCGCCGATGCGCGCCCGGCCACGCAACTCAACCTGGGCATCGCTTTGCGCGTCGACGAAAGCTACGTGGCAGAAGAGAATCAGCGCCTCCGCCTCTACAAGAAGATCGCCGGCGCCGCCAGCGAGAAGGAGCTTGCCGACCTGCGTGCGGAGATGGAAGACCGCTACGGTGCGGTGCCCGACGCCACGGTCTACCTGCTTGAGGCGGCCGCCCTGCGCGTGGAGTGCGAGCGCATGGGCATTTCGCAAGTCGATCGCAAACGCTCTGAATTGCAGATTCGCTTTACTGAGAATGCCCAGGTCGATCCCCAGCACCTGATGCGGCTGGTGGCGCGCAACGCCAAGCGCGGCGCGCAGTTTACCCCGCAGGGAGTGTTGAAGTTTCCCCTGGCCGCCGTCAGGCCCGATGAAGTATTGCTTGAGATTCGTGAACTGCTGGACAAGCTGGCGCCTGCGCCAGTCAGTGCCTGAAAACTTGTGATTGCCGATGAGAGGGACCGTGAAGAATCTTGCCGCACTGCTTGCGATTGGAGCTTGTATGTCTTCTGCAATTGTTGCTCACGCCGCAAAGGAAAACTGGCAGCAACAGTTCCAGAAAGTCTCCGATGAGTACTTCGACCAGGTGTATTTTCCTCATCAGCCAACGGCGGGCACGCAGATTGGGTATCACCAATACGACACGCAGCTCGAAGATTACTCACGCAAAAGCATCGATGCGGAGGTTGCAGCGCTTCATGCATTCGAGAAGCGCATCGACAGCATTCCTGCGGCTGCGCTCGATCAGGCCACGCGCGGTGATCGCGAGATCGTGCTCGGCGACATTCAATCCATGCTGCTGACTCTGGAAACCATCCGTCCCTGGGAAAAGAATGCCGATAACTACTCCAGCGCCGCCGCCAATGGGGCGTTCACTCTCATGGAGCGCAAGTTCGCTCCGCCCGACGACCGACTGCGCTCCCTCATCGCCCGCGAAAAGCTGATGCCCGGCCTGCTTGCCGAAGCGCGAGTGAACCTGAAGAATCCGCCGCACATCTATACCGAGATCGCCATCGAGCAGTTGCCGGACATCATCACCTTCTTTCAGCACGATGTCCCGTTAGCCTTTGCCGATGCCAAAGACCCCGCGCTCAAGGCCGAGTTCGCCCAGACCAATGCGGCCGTGACTGCCGCGCTTGAAAGTTATCTCGGCTGGCTCAAGTCTGACCTTCTGCCCATTTCCAACGGCGACTTCCGTATCGGCGCGGAGACGTTCTCGAAAAAGCTCCAATACGACGAGATGGTCGATGTGCCGCTCGACAAGCTGCTCGAAATCGGCTGGGCCGATTTGCGCAAAAATCAGGCACACTTCAGCCAGGTGGCCAAAGAACTCGAGCCCGGCAAGGACCCCCGCGCCGTGCTCGAGGAGTTAGGAGAGATTCATCCCGCGCCCGATCAATTGCTCAACTCCTTCCGCGCCACATTTGACGGGCTAGTCACATTCATTCGTACTCATCACATCGTCACCATTCCCTCCGATGTGCGGCCCATTCTGGAAGAGACGCCGCCCTTTATGCGCGCCACAACCACCGCGTCCATGGATACGCCGGGACCCTACGAGACTCACGCCACTGAGGCCTACTTCAACGTCACGCTGCCCGATCCCTCCATGACCCCTGCTCAGGTGGATGGCTTCATGCATTCATTCAATGTGGGCACGGTGATTTCAACCGCCGTGCACGAGGCTTATCCCGGCCACTATGTCCAATTCCTGTGGTTGCCGCAGGCGCCCAGCCGGGTGCGCAAGATTCTCAGTGCCAACACCGACGTGGAGGGCTGGGCCCACTACACTGAGCAGATGATGCTCGACCAGGGCTACGGCCAGCCCGGCCAGGGCGCCAAGGACGAGCGCGAATCCAGGTTCTTGCGCCTCGGCCAACTCCAGGATGCGCTATTGCGCAACGCGCGCTTCATCGTCGGCATCCAAATGCATACCGGCCAGATGAGCTTTGACCAGGCCATCGAGTTTTTCCAGAAGGAAGGCTACCAGTCGAAAGAGTCGGCGATCATTGAAACCAAGCGCGGCACCGCCGATCCAACCTATCTCTACTACACGCTGGGCAAACTTGAAATCATGAAGCTGCGTGAAGATCTGATGAAAAAACAGGGCGCGGCCTTCTCCCTGGAGGACTTTCACAATAATTTCCTGCGCCAGGGATATCCACCCATCAAGATTGTGCGCCAGGCACTGCTCGGCGATGATTCGCCGGCGCTGTGAGCCCGGTGCATTTAGGTTGAAGCGAGGCAGTCATCGAAGCCGCATTGCTTTCGGTGAACAAACCACATTGAGGACGAAGTGTTTTTGTTGGAAGATGACGAAGTGAGGAAGTTGGGATGAGCAAACTCGTACGTAAAGCGGTCTTTCCTGCCGGCGGTTTGGGCACACGTTTCTTGCCGGCCACTAAAGTCATTCCCAAGGAAATGCTGGCCCTGGTGGACAAACCCATCATCCAGTATGGCGTGGAAGAGGCCATTGCCTCGGGTATCGAGCACATCATCATCGTCACTGGCCGCGGCAAAGGCGCCATGGAGGACCACTTCGACCACAGCTTTGAACTGGACGCGACCCTGGAGCGCCGCGGCAAGGATGAACTGCTGGCGGTCTCCCGCGGCGTGGCCACCCTGGCCCGCATCAGCTATGTGCGCCAGAAAGAGCCGCTGGGCCTGGGCCATGCCGTGCTGTGCGCCAAGGAATTTGTGGGCGACGAGCCCTTCGCCGTCATCCTGCCTGACGATGTGATCGACGCCGAGGTGCCGTGCCTGAAGCAAATGATGGATGTCTTCAACGAGCGCGGCGGCTCAGTGCTGGCCACGCAAACCGTCGAAGGACCTGCCATCTCTGCTTATGGAGTGCTGGCCGGCGTGCAGGACCCCAACGACAAGCGTATTTATGAATGCACCGGCATGGTCGAGAAGCCGAAATTTGCAGACGCGCCTTCGAAGCAGGCCATCATCGGCCGCTATGTGCTTACCCCGCGCATCTTCGAACTGCTGGAGCAGACTGAGCCCGGCGCGGGCGGCGAGATACAACTCACCGACGGCATCAGGGCCCTGCTCAAGGAGGAAAAGGTCTTCGGCTACACCTTCGAGGGCAAGCGCTTCGACGCCGGCGACAAATTTGGCATGCTGCAGGCTACGGTTGAGTTCGCTCTCAAGCGCCCCGACCTTGGCCCGCAGTTCCGCGAATATCTGAAGGGATTGCCGCTCTGAAACAAGCGGAGTTGGGCGTTCGCGTCGCGAACGTGTTCAACGGAGTTGGCGGAGCTGGCAAGACTGTGGGATCGCCGTCTAACTTCGCTAGCATCGCTAACTCCGCTGCGTTACGCCTTCCATTTGATGTTGCAGCCCATTGACGGCCGTTGATCCGCCAGTGGCGGCTTGCCCGCCAGCACCGCATCAATCGCGGCGCGCAGGTCTTCCCCGGTCACCGGGATCCCGTTGCCCGGACGGCTTGCGTCAAGCTGCCCGCGATACACCAACCGGAATCTGTCGTCGAAGAGAAACAAATCCGGCGTGCAGGCAGCCATGTAGGCATGCGCCACAGCCTGCGTCTCGTCATACAGGTAAGGGAAGCGAAAGCCCAGGGTTTCAGCCTGTTTCTTTAATCCCGCGGGACTGTCGTCGGGATGCGTGGTGATGTCATTGCTGCTGATGGCCACAATGCCCACGGGCTGACCGGCGTAGTCCTTGCCCAGCGCCGCCAGACCCTTCTCCACGTGCTTCACATAGGGGCAGTGGGTACAGATGAACATCACCAGCAACGCTTTTTGGCCGCGAAAGTCGTCGCGGCGGACGGTCTTGCCTTTCACCACATCGGTCAGTGCAAAGTCCGGCGCCGTGGTGCCCAGTTCCAGCATGGTTGATTCAGTCAGTGCCATAGCCTTCTCCTCCTAACTTGGGGTCTAAAACAGTGGCGCCTGCCGCCTCGGCATGGCCAGTCCAAAGTGCTCATACGCCAGCCGCGTTGCCACTCGTCCGCGGGGGGTGCGGTCCAGAAACCCGATCTGGATCAGGAACGGCTCGTAGACTTCTTCGAGGGCATCCTCTTCCTCGGCCAGCGTTGCTGCCAGCGTGCCCAGCCCCACCGGCCCTCCGTCGTACTTCTGCATAATCGTCAGCATCAGGCGACGATCGATTTCGTCAAAGCCGTGCGCATCCACTTCCAGCATAGTCAGGGCGGCGTTCGCCGTGGGCCGATCAATCACTCCCGTGCCGCGCACCTGTGCATAGTCGCGAACCCGGCGCAGCAGGCGGTTGGCAATTCGCGGCGTCCCCCGCGAGCGCAGTGCAATCTCCGCCGCGCCGTCGGTGTCGATGGGCACCTGCATCACTTCGGCCGAGCGCACCACGATCACCCGCAGCTCCTCCTCAGTGTAAAACTCTAGCCGCAGCAGGATGCCGAAGCGCGAGCGGAGCGGCGAACTCAGCAATCCCGGCCGCGTGGTGGCGCCGATAAAGGTGAACGGCTTGATCTCCATCACGTGGGTGCGCGCCGCCGGGCCCTGGCCGATAATGATGTCCAGCTTGTAGTCCTCCAGCGCCGTGTAGAGCTTTTCTTCCAGCACCGGCTGCATGCGGTGAATCTCGTCCAGAAACAGCACCTGCCGTTCGCGCAGGTTGGTCAGGATCGCGGTCAGGTCGCCCTGGATCTGCAAGGCCGGCCCGGATGTCTGCTGAAAACCCACGTCCAGCTCGTTGGCGATGATAGTGGCCAAGGTGGTCTTGCCCAGCCCGGGCGGTCCGAACAGCAACACATGATCCAGCGCCTCGCCGCGCGACTTGGCGGCCTCCAGCGCGATGGCCAGTTGCTCTTTGGCCTTCGACTGGCCGATGAACTCGCGCAGCCAGCGCGGGCGCAGTTTTAGCTCAAAACTCTGCTCTTCGTCCGCGCGCGAGGCGCTGACCAGCCGGTCCGGTGCATCATCTCGTGCGATGGCCATGCTGAGGAGAAGTGTAGCGGCTGCCGGCGGCTGCGGCAAAGCCGGCCGTCCCAGGCGCAGAGTCGCGCCCCGCCGCGGTTCGCAATCGCCCTCCCGTTACCTCCGCCCCCGATTGACACTTTGGTGTATACCAAACCCGGTACAGGGGGCCAAAATGCTGTTGATTGAGCGGATTGAATTGCCGTATGATTACGCCACCTCCTAAGAGGCAATTATTGGGTCAGGGGCAGCCCGGCACACGCAAAGCATTGAATGACTGCTCGGGCTAAGCTCAACTTTGGTGCAGTGTTGCGCTGCTGGCGCGGGGCGCGGAACAGCAGTTCTCGGGGTTGTGGAAATCGCGGACAGGCCGGTCGGAGATCGCTTCCAACGTACCGGCGCTGAATACTATCGAGTTACGGCTGGGTCCTGGATTAGAACGGGCCGGCCCGGCGGAGACGCCAGGAGATATCCATGCGTGATCGTTCGTTGTTGGGAGCCTTGCTGCTCATCGGCCTTGTGGTGCCACTCACCAGTTGCAACAGTTCCCCTTCGTTGACTTCCATCTCCGTCACTCCCGCAGTGATGAACTTTGGGGGGGCAGGTCTTACCACGCAATTGACGGCCATCGGGTCCTACACCCATCCCGGCCACCCCGCGATCACCAAGGACATCACCAGCCAGGTCACCTGGAAGAGTGCCACTATCGACTGCGTAACCGTCAACTCCACGGGACTCATTACGTCTCAGGATGCCACCTGCTCCAACATACCCGTCACCGCCAGTTCGCCCGGATTTAATGGCGACATCACCGCCAGCATGACAGTCAATGTCACTATTTCAAGCAGCGGAGGAGGCGGCGCTGGTGCTGAGCCGCTGCTTTCGATCACCGTTATGCCGAGTTCGATTACCGTCAATGACTTATTGGGAACTGGGCAATTTCTGGCTTATGGAACCTTCTCGACCCCACCAACCGTGGAGGATATTACGAATGGGATCAATCACAATGGTTTCGTTGCCCCGGTTACCTGGATCTCGAGCGCCCAGACTGTCTTCCCGATCAACTCTGCTGGAGCTCCGGGCTCTACCGGCGGACTTATAACCGCAGTTGGGTCTGGAAATGCCGTGGTTTATGCCACGGCGGCGAACCCGGACGGCTCTCTCGTTCTCAGCTCAACAGGCACATTCAATTGCCCCTACGTCGCCTACGTTCCCGCGAGCGGCACCACTCCCGCGACACTCGGATCCTGCAACGAGCAGACGGTTGCACCCGGTCTGCTGGTGACTCTGACGGTCTTTAACGCCGGTTTGGACACCACTAACTGGCTCGTCACGGCTCCCTCCGCCACGGGTACGCCCAATGTAATCCATTGCGGCGGTTCAAACGAGCTGAATGCGCCAGGCGGCTCCGTATGCACCGCAACGTACCCCTTGGGCACCTCCGTTATCTTGACCGCAACTCAGACAGCGGGCAGCGTAGGCACCTTCGGCGGGTGGTCCTGGAACTGCACGCCAAGCGATGTGAACGGTGCCCCGCTCCCTGGTCCAGTCTTCTATACGGCAGCCGGGCCGAACTATTGCACGGTTGCGCTGGGGAGTGAAATCAACGATACTTCGAACGAATCCGTGGGAGCCATCTTCAACTGATCGTCCATCACCGATCTTCAACCATCACCGCGGAAGCCGCCCTTCGGGGCGGCTTTCCTGCATTTGGATACCATGGCGGGTTGAGCCATTTAGACTGAAACCGGCCCTGCTCATCGTGATGACTCACCGGTTCGCCCGTCTTCGCCGCTTTCGCTTCAACCTGCCTCAGCGCATCGCCGCAGGGCTGCTGTTGCTCTTCCTGGCGCAGGGGCTGTGGCTCACCAGCCGTCAGACGCTCTCTGACCGTGACTACGAGTACGCCCGCTGTGGGCGCGAGATGTGGGAGCAGCCTTCGCCCCTGGCCGGATACTTTACCAGTTGCGGCAATATCCACGACGGTATCCTCGCCTACCGCCTGGCCGGCCTCCCGCTCACGCTCAACCTTGCCGCCGAGCGCGCCCTCGACCATTTCCGCAAGCCGGAAGACCGCGTGGTGCAGGCCAACGGCGAGTTGAGCACCTGGGAGCTGCGCCACCAGCTTACCCACGTGCTGCTGCTGTTGCGGCTGCCGTTTCTTGCGGCTGGATGCCTCCTGGGCGGCGGCCTCTGGTGGGTCACACGGCGGCTCTACGGCAATCTCGGCGGCTATACCGCTCTGGCCCTCTACTGCTTCTCCCCCGCAATCCTCAAGGCTTGCGTCGCGCCCAATCCTGAGATTCTGGCTGCGCTGGGTGTATACGGGGGCGTCTATACCGCCATCGGTGTGGCTCACGCCATGCAGGGACCGCGGCGCAAATGGCGTCCGCGCCTCGTCTTGCTGACCGTAGTCCTTGGCATCGCCGCCTCTTCGCACATCGCGGCTCTCCCCATCGCGGCCCTGCTGGGTCTCGCCTTCATGCTTTGGATAGCCGAAGGGCGCCGCAGCCAAACGCTTCCCGTGGTGGTGCTGGTCTCCGCGGGCGCTCTGGCGCTGGTCTTTGTGTGCTACGGCATCTCGCTCGATGCCTCCACCTACCTTTTCCGTTCCGCGGCGGGATTCATGTTCTTCTCGTTCGACCCGGTGCGCCGCTTCTTTACCACATTGGGAAACTCGGGCATCACCGTGGCTGCTGCGGCCGCCGCACTGCTCTATCTGGGCCTTCGCCGCTCCCGCTACTTCGGCAACACCACTCCGCTGCTCTGCGTCCTGGTGTTGTTTCCCCTGGTCATGACCGGCGTTCCGGGCACACCATGGCTATGGGGCCTGCCCTTCCTGCTCACTTTCATAGGTGGCGTCTTTGCCGATGCTTACGAAGGACCGCGGCCCCGCCTGGCCATGACCGCCGCTGGCGCCATCGTCCTGCTGCAGGTGGTCTTCTGCATTCTCAGCCTCCCAGGACTGCTGTAGAGCCGTAGCACATATGCAGCTCCCGGAGACCGTATTTTCTTACTCCAAAATTCCCTCCTTCACCCCCGAATGCGAACCAAACCGCGCCCCAAATCCACGCCCCAAACGTGCATCGCGCCCCGCATCTGGCCGAGTCTTGAATCCAGTCCTCCAGAAATCCTATAAATTCATGTAGAATAAAGACTTATTCTACAAATCGCGCCTTGCTTTCGGGCCCTCGGGAAGTGTAAACTAAACTGTTAGCCCGCGGAGCCCGGCCCCGCTTTTACCGGACCCATCTCGCCGCCTTCCCGCGGGAAAGAAAACCTCTATGGCAGACGATCAGAACCCCCAGCTCCCTCTCGAAGGTGGTACCCCGCCCCACAGCGGCACGAACCTCATTCCCATCAACATCGAAGAGGAGATGCGCCGCTCCTATCTCGACTACTCCATGTCCGTGATCATCGGGCGTGCGCTTCCCGATGCCCGTGACGGTCTTAAGCCCGTCCATCGCCGTGTGCTTTACACCCTCAGCGAGATGGGCCTGCAGTACAACAAAAAGTACACCAAGTGCGCCAAAGTTGTGGGCCAGGCCATGGGTGTCTACCATCCCCACGGCGACTCGGCCATCTATGACACGCTGGTGCGCATGGCGCAGCCCTTCTCGCTGCGTTATCCCCTGGTGGATGGGCAGGGCAACTTCGGCTCCGTGGACGGCGATCCGCCCGCGGCCATGCGCTACACCGAGTGCCGCATGGAGCGCATTGCCGGTGAGTTGCTGGCCGACATCGACATGGAGACCGTAGACTTTACGCCTAACTACGACGAATCCACGTTCGAGCCCACGGTGCTGCCCACGCGTATTCCCAACCTCATTGTGAACGGCTCCAGCGGCATCGCGGTCGGCATGGCCACCAACATTCCTCCGCACAACCTCACTGAGGTGATCAACGCCACCATCGAACTGGTGAGGAATCCCAACGCCGGTTTGCTTGAGGTGCTTCGTCACGTGCAAGGGCCGGATTTCCCCACCGGCGGCTTTCTCTACGGCAAGTCCGGCATCGCCCAGGCCTACAAGACCGGCCGCGGACGCTTCATGATGCGCGCCCGCGTGGCCACGGAGAACCTGACCAAGGAACGGCAGGCCATCATCGTCACCGAGATTCCTTACCAGGTCAACAAGTCCAAGCTCATTGAGCGCGTCGCCGAACTGGTCAACGAGAAAATCATCGACGACATTGGCGACGTGCGCGACGAGAGCGACCGCGACGGCATGCGCATCGTCATCGAACTCAAGCGCGGCGCGCAGCCTGAGATCGTGCTTAACCAGCTCTACAAGCACACCCAGATGCAGGAGAGCTTCTCCATGATCTTCCTGGCCGTGCTCAACGGCCAGCCGCGCGAACTCCCGCTCGACGACGCAATCCGGGCATTCATCAATCACCGCGTCGATGTGGTGCAGCGCCGCACTGTCTTCCTGCTGCGCAAGGCTAGAGAGTTTGAGCATATTCGGGAAGGCTACAAGATCGCTCTCGATAACCTCGACACTGTCATCCGCATCATTCGCGGATCAGCCTCCCGCGCCGAAGCCCGAGAGAATTTATACGCCTGGGGCAAGGGAACTGACATCGTCATCAATCTCGATCGCGAGCGCCTGCCCCACGAAGAGCGCGGCCTCACTCTAAAGCAGGTCGATGCCATTCTCGAGCTGCAACTCTACCGCCTCACCCAACTTTCCGTCGACGAAATTCTCAAGGAACTCATCGAAATCCGTCAGAAGATCGCCGAGTACGAATCCATCCTCGCCAGTGAGAAGAAACTTCGTGGCGTCATCGTCAAGGAGCTCGAAGATGTCCGCGACCGCTACGGCGACGCGCGCCGCACCCAAATCATCGACGAGTCCGCCGAATTGCAGCTTGAAGATCTGATCGCCGACGAGCAGGTGGCCGTCACTGTCAGCCACCAGGGCTATCTCAAGCGCACCCCTATCAGCATCTATCGCCAGCAGCGGCGCGGCGGCACCGGCCGCACCGGCATGAAAACCCGCGAAGAGGACTTTGTCTCCCAGTTGATCGTCGACTCCACGCACGCTTTCCTGTTGTGCTTCACCAACACTGGGCGTGTCTACTGGCTCAAGGTCTACGAGATTCCCGACGTGAGCGCCGCGGGCAAGGGCAAGAGCATGCAAAGCCTGCTCAACCTGCAGCCGGGCGAAAACGTGCGTACCATCTTACCGATTCGCGATCTGGAAGAAGAGGGCAAGTACATCTTCTTTGCCACTCGTAATGGCATCGTCAAGAAGACTCCACTCAAGGATTTCAGCAACGTCATGGCGCGCGGCATCATTGCCATCGCCATTGACAAGGACGATGACCTTATCGATGCGCGCATCACCGACGGCAAGCAGACCATCTTCCTTGGCACGCGCGAAGGCATGGCCATTCGCTTCGAGGAGGAGTACGACCCCGATCGCAGCGGATCGGGCCTCCGCCCCATGGGCCGCAATGCCGCCGGCAACAAAGGCATCTCGCTCAAAAAAAGCGATCAGGTCATTGGCGTTGCCATCACAGATTCCGATGCAACGCGGGATCGCAATCGCGATGAGTGTGCCGCGGCGCTCAAGCTGACTCCCAAACTCGAAGCGCTCCGGGCTGCGCACGCGAAAGCCAAAGAGGCTCTCCAGAAGGCGCGCGAGGAGAAGAGAAATGGTGATCCCACCGATGAGCGGCTGAAGGCTGCGGAAAAGGCCGCGGAGAGGGCCGTCGATGACGCGGAAAAAGCGTTGAAGCAATTGGATGAACGCCTTGGCGTCAGCAAATACCTGATCCTGACCATCACCGAGAATGGCTTCGGCAAGCGCACGGATATTGACGAGTACCGCCTGACCGCGCGCGCGGCCCAGGGTGTAACCAACCTCAAGGCGACCTCCAAGGTGGGCAAATCCGCGTCCATTCTCCTTGTGGATGAGACCTCCGAGCTGATGGTCATCAGCCAGTTTGGCAAGATCATTCGCATCGATACCAAAACCATTCGCGCCGCGGGCCGTTCCACCCAGGGCGTAAAGTTGCTCAACCTCGAGCCCGATGACAAGGTGGCCGCCGCTGTCATCATTCCTCCGGAAGAGCTGAAGGACGACGAACCCACGCTGTTGCAATAACGCATTCAACACTTTGCGGCCAAATCGAAGGGCGTCCCGCAGCCGGAACGCCCTTTTGCTTTTGTTCGCCTTCAGTTGCGAATCGCGATATTGCGCTACTTATCAGACAACCTCGCACCCTTCTGTGCACTCGAAATCGTCCATGGAGCGTCTTATACTTAGCATGCTCTCGATTCTCCGCACTCCCCCGATGCTGCGGACGGTTCTTACCGCGCTCCTGCTGGCCGCGCTCACTGCGGTGTCCGGTAGAGCTGTGCAAACGACCCACTCCACCCGGACGCACAAGACCACGGCGTCCGCCCATGTCTCTCATCGAGCCAGGCATCACTCCTCCCCCTTCAGTCCAGCACACCACACCGCGCGCCCTCGTAGTGGGTACGCCTCGCACCGCACAACCACCTCTACGCACCGTCGCGTCACCCTCAGGCGAGTAAGAGCCGAGCGCGTCCACACCACGCCCCGCTACGTGCGACCGGTTCCAGCGGCTGCCGGTGACGCGTCGCGCACTCCTGAGCCTCCGCTCGCGACCGATTCTGCCTCCGAACCCACGATCGCGTCCTCTGCTCGGGAAATAGCCCCGCCCGCCACATCGCAGATCGCCTCGCTGCACAGCCCACGGATCGTCGCCATCGCTCCCTTGCGCGGCTCCCACGACTCGCTCGTCCGCCAGAATGAAAAGTCCGAAGCCGATGACCTTGAACGCATCGAGAACGACGACGATCTCAACGATCGCATCGCACGTGGAGTGCTGGTGCCTGTTCCCGCCTCGGCGGCGCTCACCGTCAACGGAAACCTGCCCCAGAACCGCCGTTACTGCCGCCCCTGGACAGCGCATTTCCTCACCGATCTGGCGCGTGCCCACCAGGCTCAGTTTCACCACCCGCTTGAAGTCAGCTCCGCGGTGCGCACTGTCGAGTACCAGAAGCGGCTCATGGGTGTGAACGGCAACGCAGCCGCTGCTGAAGGCGATGTGGTCAGCCCGCACGTCACCGGCGCCACCATCGACATTGCCAAGAGCGGCCTCAGCCAGCGCGAAGTCTACTGGATGCGCAGCCATCTGCTGCCAATCCAGAATGCAGGCAAGATCGATGTCGAGGAAGAGTTCCAGCAGGCCTGCTTCCACATCACCGTGTACAAGACCTATGTGACTCCCGGGCCCGCGCGCAAGCCACGCCGCCGCGCCGACGACACTCCTCAATCACCCGCCCCGGACACCACTCAGTCACCCCCGCCGGATACACCGCCCGCGCCAGCCGGCATTGCCTCCAGCGGACTCTGACTCTGACCCTGCCGCCACCGGCCACAAATTCATTGCCTGCCTGATGTGCGCAAAGGGTACAATCGCGGGCGAGCGCATTTTCCCTCGGCGCCCCCGCGCAGTCGGCCATGCAATGGTTGCCTTTTGTCATGAGCATAGCCCCTGCAGGTTGATCCATGCGGAAGATGTGAATTCGCACCTGAACCAGTTGTTTGAAAGGCGGAATCATGAGCGATTTGGGAGTCCAACCGGCAGTCGAGACAGCGCCTTACCTCTCTCAGTGGCAGCGCATCATTTGCATTTTCTCCGCGCCGTCAAAGACCTTTGAAGATATCAAGCGCGGCCGCAGAAGCTGGTGGCTGCCGTTCATTCTGATCGTGGCTTTTTCCTATGTCCTGTTTGCCGGCGTCACCATGAAAGTCGGCTGGTCCCAGGTGGCTGAAAACGTCATGAAGTCGAACCCCAAGCAGGCCGAGCAGATTGACCAGATGCAGCCTGAGCAGCGTGAGAAGGCCATGAAGATGACTGCGACCATCACCGAGGTTTCCGCGGCGGCCGGGCCCGTCTTCGCCATCGTTGGCGGACTTCTGGTTGCGTTGCTGCTGTGGGGCACCATCAACTTCGGCTTCGGCGGCAAGGCAGCCTACGGTGAAGTTCTGGCAGTCTATTTTTACGCCGCATTGCCGCTCATTCTGCAACCGCTTCTAGGTGCTCTGGCGCTGTTCGCCGGGTTGGCGCCCGAGTCATTCAACATCAATAACTTTGCCGGCACCAACGTGGCCTATTTCCTGTCCATCGATGAGACCCCCAAGGCGCTCTACGCCCTTTGCATGCAGTTCGACATAGTCAACGTCTGGTCGTCCATATTGATGGCGACGGGGATTGCGTGTGTTGCAGGAAAGAAGAACAGCGCTGGCTATATCACGGTCTTTGGCTGGTGGGCGGTGTGGACGCTCATTCGTGTTGCCGGCGGGCTGATCATGGGATAGATGCACCCCTCTGCGGCAAAACAAAGAGGGCGCGGACTCGTATGAGGCCGCGCCCTCTTTCTTTCTTGCATGCCTACTCATTCACACACGGAACAGAGAAATCTTCCTACTCCGTCCAGCGGCGAATGATCAGCGTGGCATTGATGCCCCCGAAGCCGAAGGAGTTCGACAGCGCCACATCGAAGTTGTGCGCGATCGCCTTGTTGGGCACGTAGTCCAGCTTGCACTCGGGGTCCACATTCTCGAGGTTGGTGGTGGGCGGAAGTTGCTGGTTCAATAACGCCAGCACCGTGATGCCTGCCTCCAGTCCCCCCGCGCCGCCCAGCAGGTGACCGGTCATGGACTTGGTGCCGCTGATCTTGAGCTTATGGCTCAACGCATGTTCGCCAAACACCAGCTCAATGGCCCGCGATTCGTTGCCGTCGCCGGCCGGAGTTGAAGTTGCGTGGGCGTTCACATAGCCCACTTCTTCCGGCCGAATCCCCGCATCTTTCAGGGCTGCCCGCATGCTGCGCTGGGCCCCTGCGCCCTCCGGGGCGATGCCCGTCATGTGGTGAGCATCGGCGCTCATCCCGTAGCCGATCACCTCGGCCAGAATCCTGGCGCCGCGCTTGCGCGCGAACTCCAACTCTTCAAGGATCAGGATCCCCGCCCCTTCGCCGATCACAAATCCGTCGCGGTCCTTGTCGAACGGGCGGCTGGCGCGGGTGGGTTCGTCGTTGCGGGTTGAGAGCGCGCGCATGGCTGCAAAACCGCCCACTGACAAAGCGGTTACCGATGCTTCTGCGCCGCCTGCGATCATTGCGTCTGCGTCGCCGTGCAGAATCATGCGCACCGAGTCGCCAATGGAGTTGGCACTGGTGGCGCACGCTGTCGCCGTGGCGGAGATTGGCCCCTGCGCTCCGTAACGGATGCTGATTTGCCCGGCCGCCATGTTCACAATGACCGCCGGAATAAAGAATGGCGAAATCTTGCGCGGACCGCCAGCCAACAGGTTGGAGTGCTCGCGCTCGATGATTTCAAAGCCGCCGATGCCTGAGCCGATAAAGACGCCCACCCGGTCGGCATTGTCCGGCGTAATCTTCAGGCCGGACTGAGCCATCGCTTCCTGGGTGGCGGCAAAGGCAAAGTGGATGAAGCGCCCCATCTTGCGCGCTTCTTTCTTTTCCACAAAGTTCAGCGGGTCAAAGTTCTTGACCTCGGCGGCAAAAGTGACGGGAAATCCAGTGGTGTCGAAGCCCTGAATCGGAGCCATGCCGCTGGCCCCGGCCAGTAGCTGCCGCCACACCTCGGGAGCGGTGTGGCCCACACCGCACACCAGCCCAAGGCCAGTGATCACGACTCGACGGGTCACCGGCTATTTGCCCTTCGCGGTCTTTTCGTTCTTCTCGATGTACTCGATTGCATCTTTGACGGTCTTGATCTTCTCGGCGTCCTCGTCGGGAATCTCCAGATCGAAAGCCTCTTCGAACTGCATCACCAGTTCGACCACGTCCAGCGAATCCGCGCCCAGGTCTTCCTGAAAGCTGGCCCCGGGGGTAACCTCGGCCTCGTCCACCTGCAACTGCTCGACGATGATCTGCTTCACTTTCTCTTCTACAGCCATGCGTGGTTCTCCTTGTTTTCTGTGGGACTTCGGATTCACTCCGGGGCTCGGACCCCGTTCCATTCCGCCAACCTACAATACCGGCCCGCGGCAAGGGAACACAACAACCGCGCCAAAAAAATGCGCATGGCCCCGAAACTTCAAGTCTACCGGGCGGCCGAAGACGTGTAAAGCCGAGCAGAAATGGCAGATGCAGACCGAACAAGAAAGAAGGACCGAGGAACAGAACCCAGCCCCATTTTAGCCGCAATTGCACCGCCCAAAGGCGTACATTAGGCGAAGAGGAAATTCGATCAAATGATGCAGGCTGTCATTGCCGTCGCTGCTTTGCTGGTGGGAATCCTGCTGGGCTTCCTCGTCCGCGCAAACTCCGCCAAATTCGAAAAGGCCCTGCTGGAAAAGCAGCTCAGTGACAACGCCGAAGGGCTTGCTGCCTCGCAAAGGCAACTGGCGCAGGCGCAAGCCGAGTCCGCGGCCCGCGCCGGCTTCGAATCTCTGGCTACAGAGCGCGAAAGAATCATCGCTCAATTGCGCACGGGGAGCGACGGACTTCGCGGGCAAATAGATGCCAATGCTGCGACGGAACGCACTCAAGCCGCACGCATCAGCCAGTTGGAAGCCGAATTGAAAGGCGAACGCCAGGCTCTGGCCGACAAACTCGCTCTCCTCGAAACGGCAAAGAAGACCCTCTCCGATCAATTCGCCGCCCTTGCCTCAGACATCCTCGACCAGAAATCCAAGTCCTTCTCCGAAGGCAGCCAGAAAGAGATCGGCACGCTGCTCACGCCGCTCAAGACCCAGATCGAGGAGTTCCGCAAAAAAGTGGAAGAGGCCCAGACGGATTCAAAAACAGGCGTGGCCACTCTTCAAGGACTAGTCGGCAACCTGAGCAGTCTCAACCAGCAGTTGTCAGAAGACGCGCGCAACCTGACCACTGCCCTTCGCGGCTCGGCAAAAGCACAGGGTGACTGGGGCGAATTCATCCTCCGCGACCTGCTGGACAAAGCCGGACTGCGCGAGGGCGAGCAATACAGTTTTCAGCAGGCCTTCACCGGCGTCGAAGCAGAAAACGGCGAGCGCGGCAAGTCGGTGCGCACCGACGTGATTGTCTATCTGCCCGGCGGCCGCAACCTCGTCATCGACTCCAAAGTCTCGCTCACCGCATACACCGACTGGGTGGGCGCAACCACCGATGACGACCGCAAGGCCGCGCTCAAGCTCCATCTCGCCAGCGTCCGCGCTCACGTCGCGGTCCTCGCAAAGGCCGGGTATCACCGCCTGCCCGGCGTCGAAGCTCCGGACTTCGTGGTGCTCTTCGTGCCGGTCGAGCCTGCATTTCTCATGGCTCTTCAAAACGACGCAGCGCTCTGGGCCGATGCCTACAAGCAGGGGATTCTGCTCGTCGGTCCCACCACGCTGCTCTATGTTATCCGCATTGTGAATGTGCTCTGGCAGCAGGAGGTGCAGGCGCGCAGCGTGCAGGACGTAATGAATCGCGGCACCGCGCTGTATGAGAAATTCGTGGGCTTTGTCAGCGATCTCGAAGCCGTCGGCAAAGGCCTGCGTACTGCGGATCAGAGCTACGAAACCGCATTGAAGAAGCTCTCTCAAGGTCCCGGCAATCTTATCCGCCAGGTGGAGATGCTCAAGCAACTCGGTATCCGCACCACCAAGTCACTACCCAAAAATCTGCTCGACCGCGCCGACGTGGACGAACCAACCCTTTCCCTCGCCGCCGAAGCCGAAGAGAGCGATCCTGACTTATTGAAGTAGTGTGTGAGTCAACGACCGTTTAGAGCCAGCGGACGCGTTGGAAGTGTCTTGGGCTGTTGATCGAAAGCTTCCGGGTAGGCGGTCAACCGCCAGCAACGTTTCGATTATGCAGGACGCTATGCTGTCGAATGTCCAGTGCGCGTTCTCGCACAGTTGTGTCTGGGTCCGACTCCGCTTTGTCGAACAGTCCTTTTGCGGCTGCCATGTCGTCGTCATCGAGCGGTCCGTACAGAATATTCTGTAAGACACGAAGCCCATTCATACGAACAGCCCCGTTGCTGTCCTCCAAGAACTCGCGCACCCACGGGAGTGCCCGTGTATCCGCCATGCAACCAAGCAGAAAGACGGCACTGCACGCTCGGTATGTTCCTGGCTCCGACTTATAGATTTCAAGGCAGCGGTTCATTGCTACTTCTGACATGATGATCTGGAGAACCATCTCTGCAGTGAAAGCGCCCGGCTTAAGAGATATGAAATAGTCGACGGCATCGCGGAGGTTTTCTTCTCCTATGAGAATCTCTAGCGCACGCCTTCCTCCTGGCGTTCCAACGATTCTTTCGCCGCCGTCCGGTTGCAGACCGCCAATTTGTCTTGCAATTGCTTTCCAGTCAATGGCCATCGTCGTCTCTCTCGCTTTGTTCCGCATCTATGATTGCAGATCGCCCATTTGGCAGGTTCCGGGTGATTGGTGGCCCACTCGGACCCACTCGGCCATTACTCTTCGGTCAACACCTTGCCTCCCACCTCAAGCCCCACCCGATCCCACTGCGCGCAATTCGCAGCCGCTTCATAGGTGCTCTGCAGGAACTCAAGCAGCGCGCCGTCGGGATCGTTCGACAGGCGCATGGCTTCATACGGCATCACGAACTCGCCCAGGTTCCTGTCAAACGACGCAGAAGCCGGCGCAATGGGATATTCCGCGTATCCCGGCGGCTCCGGGTAGGCGTAGCTGTAAAACATCGGTTCAATCCCCGGCGCGCCCGGCCAGAACCCACAACTGCTCACTTCGTGCGAATAAGCGTCGCGGGTCACGCGATCGGGCAGCCCGGGCATGCTGGGATGCTGGGGCGCCGTGCGGCCGGAGAAGCGCGTGCAAGCCAGATCGAGCGCTCCCCAAAACAGGTGAATTGGACTCACCTTGCCGATGAAACGCGCACGAAAAATAGTGATGACCCGCGTAGTTTGCAGCAGAATGCGCCAAAAGCGCTGCGTAAATTCGCCGTCGTACGCTTGGTGTGCATCGTCCTGCTCAAACGGAATCGGATTCGCCACCTCAACCGGCACGGGCCAAATGTGTACAGGAGCACCCACGCTCTCAAGCTCTGCCATCACCCGCCCGTAGAATTCAGCCATCGTCATCGGTCGCAGGGGAATGATCCTGCGTTCGCCTGCGCTGGTTTCGACCAGAAGAATGTGTTCGAGGAAATTGAAGTCGATCTGGACCATCAGGCTGCCATGTGCCATCGGCAAAGTCGTGAACCCGCGAATCGTGGGGTAGAGCGTCACGTTCCAGCAGTGGTTGATCGCCGGCGTAAGGGCCAGCCGCACTTTGCCTACGATCTGCATCCAGAGCTGCAGAGTGGCACACGTTGCGCCCCACGCGTCCTGGGGCAGCGCGGGCCATATCTCAGGGAGACGGCTAGCCGCATTGGATCCGGTTTGCACCATATTTCCCTCGCAGCAAAAATCATATCGATCAGTCCCGCACCCGGGAACAAGGCACTCTGCGCCATCTTGCCCTTGCGCCGCTACGGCAACTCGTGGCGAAGCAAGCCGTGCTAACTCCGCTAGCTCCGCTAACCCCCTTTAGCTTTTCAGCTCCGCAAACGCCTCCCGCATCCTTTTCCACGTCGTCGCCAGATCCTCAGGCAGCACGCGCGTTTCAGCCACGGTGGTGATGAAGCTGGTGTCTCCCACCCAGCGCGGCATGGCGTGCAGATGCAGATGGCCGGCCACGCCCGCGCCCGCCGCCTGGCCCAGGTTCATGCCGAAATTCAGGCCGTGCGGGCGATAGAGCCGCTCCAGCGCCTGCTCCGTCATCTGCGCCAGATCGATCAGTTCGTGTGCAGTCTCCGTGGGCAGGGCGGTTAGCCGGTCAAGGTGCGCATAGGGCATCACCATCACGTGCCCTGAGGTGTAGGGGTACGCATTCAGGCAGATGAAACAATGCTTTCCGCGCTTCACCAGCCCGCCCGCTGCCTCCGCCTCGTCCGCGCTCATGCCGTGCTCAATGGCGTAATCCACCGCCGCCCTCAGGTTGCAAAACACGCAGCCGGTGTCGCCCGGCCACGCAGCCAGCGCAGGGGGAACGCCGGGGCGCGCCGCTCCATCCGCCGATGTGACGTATGCATAGCGCCAGGGAGTCCAGAGCAGGTCCATAAGAGTAAAGCCGTTGGCAATCAGTATAGTGGGCCCCGTTGGCCCGCTCTGCGCACGTTGTATCGATGTCGTCTCGCGCCAGTCAGCCTTCATGAATTTCCCGTGTTAATCACAGGCTCAACGCCCACTTGCCAAGCTGTTGCATTGACGCTGGAAAGCGGGGGTTGCTACACTTGAAAGCGTAGCTTCCTGCGCGGATTCCAGCCGGGGGCTGCGGCCGCCGTCCAGCCAACCGATGTGCGCTTGGTGTTTCCCAAGGAGACGAGTCGCTTTCCATGCCAGCTCTGCCGGCTGGGAAGACTGTCTCTGCGAAAACTCTTTTCTCACATGGTTCCGGCGCGGGCAACGGGTCTCTGGCATCCCTTGTTGACTGTTGTACGAGCGAGGGCGCCTCTCCCAGCGACAGGCAATTTGTGTCGCGGGCGCACGGAATCCCGGAGCTGCTGGCATGGCAAACGTCCTCAATCCCGAACCCGAGAGCATAACCCTGAACACCGAATTGGAAACCCCCACACTCGAACCTGCGACGGAGCTTGAGCAGCCGTTGCAAGAATCCACGTCCAACCCTGAGACCGCCGCCGCAATCGACGCAATCGATTCACCCGCGCTGGACGCCGATGTTTCATCAACCAGTCCTGTAGCCGAATCTCCTATAGCTGAAGCCGAAACACCGGCCCCGGCTCTCGCCGAGCCCGCTGCGGAACTGCCTGTCGAAGCCCCCGTTGCAGCTCTGCCCGCTGCCGAGCCGCCCGCTGCCGAGCCGCCCGCTGCCGCCGCGCCAGTTGTCGCCCCGCCCGTCGCTGAAAGCCACGTGGACGAGGCCCCTGCCGCAGTCGCGCCGTCTCCGGTAAAGCCTTCCGAACACAGCGCTGAGGGCGCTGATGATTTTTCCGCCGCGCTTGCGGCTTTCGAACGGGAACAGGCCGCCGAAGCAGCCGCCGTCGAAGCCTATGGCGACAAGGTAGTCTCCGGCACCGTGCTCAAGCAGACTGAGAAGCACCTGGTTGTCGATGTTGGCCTCAAGTCCGAGGGCCTTGTGCCCCTCGAACAGGTCGTCGATCACACCGGCGCGGTCAAATTCCAGCCGGGTGATGTGATCGATGTGGTGATTGAGCGCGAGGAGCCCGAAGGCGGCTACCTCGTCAGCTATGAGAGGGCGCAGCGCCTTCGCGTGTGGGACACCATCGAGAAAGCCGCCAACGAGAAGACCCCAGTTATGGGTACGGTTGTCAGCCGCGTCAAGGGTGGACTTACTGTCGACATCGGCATGAAGGCTTTCCTGCCCGGTTCGCAGCTTGAAATCCGCCCCGTCCGCAATCTCGACGGCTATCTCGGCCAGCAGATTGAAGTCCGCGTCATCAAGCTGAACAAGAAGCGCGGCAACGTGGTCGTAAGCCGCAAGGAAATCCTGGAAGAAGAGCAGAACGCCAAGCGGTCCAGCACTCTCGAGCATCTGGGCGAGGGCGCGGTTCTCACCGGCACCGTCAAGAATCTCACCGACTACGGCGCGTTCGTCGACCTCGGTGGCATTGACGGCTTGCTGCACATTACTGACATGAGCTGGGGCCGCCTCACCCATCCCCGTGACCTGGTCAACGTCGGCGACGAGATCCAGGTCAAAGTGCTCAAGTTCGACAAGGACAAGCAGCGCGTTTCGTTGGGTTTCAAGCAATTGACGCCCGACCCGTGGCTGGATGCTTCCGAGCGCTATCCCGTGGGCGCGCGCGTCCATGGCCGCGTTCTCTCCGTGACTGACTACGGTGCGTTTGTTGAGTTGGAGCAGGGCATCGAGGGCTTGGTTCACCTCTCTGAGATGACCTGGTCCAAGCGGCTCAAGCACCCCTCCAAGCTGGTTAAGCCGGGCGACGAGGTTGATACTGTTGTTCTCAGCGTGAATCCTGCCGACCGCCGCATTTCGCTGGGCATGAAACAGCTCCTTGAAAATCCCTGGGAAAACCTGAGCGAGCGCTATCCGGCCGGTGCAGTGGTCGAGGGACGCGTCCGCAACCTCACCGACTTTGGCGCCTTCATCGAGATCGAAGACGGCATCGACGGTCTGGTCCACGTCTCCAACCTGAGCTGGACCAAGCGCGTCAAGCATCCCTCTGAGATCGTCAAGAAGGGTGAAAAGGTGAAGGCCGTGGTGCTGGGCGTCGAACCCCAGAATCGTCGCCTAAGCCTGGGCATCAAGCAGCTTCAGCCCGACGTCTGGGAGAGCTTCTTCGCTGCGCACCGCGTGGGCGATGTGGTCCACGGCAAGGTCCTTCGCACTGCGCAGTTCGGCGCTTTTGTTGAAATCGCCGAGGGCGTTGAAGGTCTCTGCCACGTCTCCGAGGCAGTTGGTGACGATGGTGTGCCCGTCAAGCTCGAGCAGGGCATGGAGCAGGAATTCAAGATCATCAAGATCAACGTGGAAGAGAAGAAGGTGGGCCTCAGCCTGCGCACGGTGGGCCACGAAGCCAGTCGCGCCACGGTCGAGAGCTACAAGGCGGAAGGCCACAAGCATCCCGTCTCCAGTTCCACCACCACGCTTGGCGATCTCATCAGTTGGAAGAGCGAGCGCTAATCCGCGACTGCTGCCGATCTAACCACAACGGCCACCCCTCGGGGTGGCCGTTGTGCATTGTAGGTTCACGCGGGATTCCGGTCCAGCTTCACGTCCGCGTGGTTGGAATAGCTGTTATTGTTTCGCCGGAACCACAATGAGGGGACTCGGTTGCGGCACATCTTCCTGCGGAGTAGCCTCCAGAACCCCATATCCCTTTGGTGGCCGGAACAACGCGGCATCCGGTTCTGACTGATCGATGTCCACCAGGTTGATGGTCGTCTTTCCCAGCTCAGGATCGTCCGAGATGTGACGCACTTCTTCCATCAGTTCGTCTGCGTCCCAGAACTCGTCTATCGCCGCTTCCTGATGATCCGACTTGTTGTTGCCCTCGCCGGGATTCGCGATTTGATACAGGCGGTCGCCCTCTGCCCACACACCGTTGATGGTTGTCGATTTGAGGATTACCTGCTTCTGGCGCGGTAAATCTGGATTCAACATCCGGGCGATAACCGGCGGGTCCAGGCTTCCGTCCCGCTGCACATGGCGGTTAATCTCAGGCTCAATGAAATCGGCCTTTGGGTTGTAGCGGAAAAGCACCGCAGTCCTGTCCACGCCCTCGCCCTCACTCCATGTCCACGAAATGTGCGCCACCGGGTCATACACCGTCACGTGGTACCGATTGCTCACTTCAGGAAAAATCTCTCTCTGCGCAATTCGCCTTCTTCCCTCGGAGTCGCGCCACTCCCACGTGGTCCTCGTCGCGCGGAACGTAGTACCGTCTTCAAGGCGCACCTTGCATGTAGAGACCCGCTTCCCCGAATAGGGCCTGTCCTTGTAGATAATGTGAAACTGATACATCCGGTCGGTCGGCACGCAGGCCGGGGACTTCGGCGGCGCCTCATCGTCGGTTTGTGCCGGCGCGCCGCCGTTGTTTTGAGCAGCAGCATTGCTATCGCTTTGCGCAGCAGCCGTGGCCACCGCCGCTGCAAGTCCCGCGCACACCATGGCTCGGAAAAAGCGCACGATCTGCTCCCCCTGCTTTCGGCTCAAGAGCATATCACAAAGCTGAATGCCCGCAATCCCCATGCCCCGCAATCCCCATGGATAGTTGAGCCCATTGCGCAGGCTCCCGGCTGCCGCAGCGAACCAAGAGGAACTAATCGACTGAGGAGGTATCCGTCGCCACCGTCAGCACCACCACAATCGCCAGCGCCGCCACCACGCACACCAGCGCGAACAGAAATGCGCTGGCGTAGCCAAAGCTCCCAATGACCGCGCCGGCCAGTGGACCCACCATAAAGAACGACAAGTCCGCGAAGACCGTGTAGACGCCCAGCGCCGTGCCCCTGTTCTGCTGCGTCACCCGGCGCACTGCTTCCACGCCCAGTGCCGGATAAATCAGCGAATAGCCGAACCCCGTCAGCGCCGCTCCACCAAGGGCCATCTGCGGCGACCCGGCGCGCCACAGCAGCAACACCCCTACCGACTCCACTGCCAGGCAAACGATCGACACCGGAAATCCGCCCCACCGGTTGATGGCCTGGATAAACAGCAGCCGCGCTGCGATAAACGCCACCCCAAAGGCGGTCAGGCAAAGCGCCGCGCCGTTCCAGTGGCGACTGGCGTAGAAAAGAGTGACAAAGGTGGCCAGCACGCTGTAACCCACGCCGCCCAGCGCCAGCCCCATGCCATGCGGCATCACGCGGCCCAGCACGTGGCCAAACGGTAGATGCTCGCCCAGCAACACCGCTTCCGGCCGTTTGCTCAGGGCCACCAGAATGCTCGCGCCGCCCACTACAATCGTGACTAGTCCCAGAGAAATCAGGCCCCACTGCTGCTCCAGCACCACGCCCAGCGGAGCACCCAGCGCCAGCGCTCCATAGGTGCCGATGCCGTTGAACGAAATCACCCGTGCGGTGTGTTGCGGCCCCGTGCCGGCAATGCCCCACAGCGCTGCTCCGGTCGATCCCAGGCTCTCGCCCACGCCCAGCAGCAGCCGGCTCGCAATCAGGCTTGCCACGCTCAGCCAAGGGCTGCGCTGCAAAGCAGCGGCACCCACCAGCAGCACTCCACTCACGGTGCAGGCCCCCATGCCCCACAGCACTGATACCTTGGCCCCCGCATCGTCTGAGATGCGCCCTGCCCAAGGCCGGCTTAGAAAGGTGGCAATGTACTGAATGCTGATCACCAGCCCCGCCATTGCCGCGCTATACCCCAGGCGAAGATGCACATACGCCGGCAGAGTAGCTAGTGGCAACCCGATGCACAGGTAGCTGACAAAAGTGAAGTAGGTGAAGCTCAGAATGTGCCACGTCCCGCCCTTCGAGGCATCGGTAGCCGGAGTTGCAACGCTGGCTGTAGTGGAAGTTTCCATTCGTCGGGAACTGGACTGTAGAGAAGAGTGGCCAGTCCCTAGTATATCGAACCGGATTTTGCCCCTTTGCCCGCGCCACCGGTGGCCGCCGCAGCAGGGAGGCCATACACTGATTTCATGGGGCCTTCGTTCTATATCGAGCACTTCGGCTGCCGTGCCGCCCGCGCCGACGGCGAGGCCATCGCCGGCCGTTTGCGCGCCGCCGGCCTCAGCGAGCGGCAGTCCCCATCCGCCGATTTAGTCGTCGTGAATACCTGCAGTGTGACCGCCGAAGCGGACCGCGCAGCCCGCGCCTTCATCCGCCGTGCCTACCGGCTCAACCCCCAGGTGCGTATCGTCGCCACCGGCTGCTATGCCCAGCGCGCCCCGGACGAGTTGGCTGCGCTCGACGGGGTGGCCGCGGTTGTCGGCAACAGCCACAAGGCCTTCGCCCCTGAAATCGCGCTCCATCTCGCTCTTCCCGAAGCCCGCTCCAGCCCGTCCGCTTTCACCGCATCCATGGTCAGCGTGGAGTCCCTGCTGGCTGGCCCGGCCCTGATTCTGGCGGACGACCGCTTCGCCCATTCTTTTCTTGAGGAGGCGCAACTCATCCCCGGCGAGCAGACTCGTCCCAACCTCAAGATTCAGGAGGGATGCGGAAACCGCTGCTCTTTCTGCGTCATTCCCCAGACGCGAGGCTCCTCCCGCAGTTTGCCGGTCGAGGCCATTCTGCGCCAGGTCCAGGGCTTCGTCGCCGCTGGCGGCCAGGAATTGGTGTTCTCAGGCATCAATCTGGGTCGCTGGGGTCGCGATTTGGCATCCGCCCGCAGTGCCCCTCGCCCTACCCTGGCCGCGCTGGTGCGGCAGATTTTCGAACAGACCGGGTTGTCCCGTCTCCGCCTCAGTTCCATCGAACCCATGGATTGGGACACCGATTTAATTGCGCTGCTTGTCGACTTCGCCAGCCCCAACAATGGCCCTATGCGTCTTGCCCGCCACGCCCATCTGCCCCTCCAGTCCGGCTCCGATGCGGTGCTGCGTCGCATGCACCGCCGCTATCGTCCCTGGCATTATGTTGAAAAGGTCGCCGCGCTGGTCCGCGCCGCCGGTTCCGCTCTTACATTGGGCGCGGACGTTATGGCCGGATTCCCCGGCGAAACGGACCGCGAATTCGAGCAGACAATGGAGTTCATTCGCTCCCTCCCCTTTGGCTATCTGCACCTGTTTCCGTTTTCGCCGCGCCCCGGCACGCGGGCCTGGGGCCTTCACCGCGAGCTGCCGGTCCCGCCCGCCATCGTAGAAGAGCGCATGGCGGCTCTCCGCTCCCTCGCGGCACAGAAGACGCGTACCCATCGCGCGCGTTTCGTAGGCCGCGATCTCGATGCCATCACCCTGCGTACCCCGGCTGCGCTGGCCGCTGTGGGCCGTACCGCCGCCCTCACTGAGAATTTTCTGCCCGTCGAGATCGATGCCCGGCTCCCCGCCAATCGCCTTCTGCGCGTCCGCGTCGCCGCCTTGACCGCTGACGGCGCGCTCCACGCCACTAGGGCTGTGTTCTAAAGCCTGCAAACACAAGCCGCCAGCGCAGCCGGGCCAATGCTATACTCAGTGTGCGTCGTGCATCCGCAGCGATACCGGTAGACCCCGGTGGCGGGCGCGACGACTTCCGGAGGAGCACCATCGCACTCGACAAACGTTCGGCCAAGTCCTTTATCCGCATCAACGATCGCATTCGTGCACGCGAAATCCGCGTCATCGACGAAAATGGCGAGCAACTCGGCATCCTGCCCCCTTTTGAGGCGCTAAAGCTCGCCCGCGAGCGTGGGCTCGACCTGGTGGAGGTTTCGCCCAACGCCGTTCCTCCCGTCTGCCGCATTCAGGATTACGGCCGCTTCCTCTACGAGAAGGAAAAGAGTGAGCGCGCTGCCCGCAAGAAGCAGAAAGTCATCACCCTCAAAGAGGTCAAATTCTCCGTCACGGTCGATGAGCACGACTACCAGACCAAGAAGAATCAGGCGGTGCGCTTTCTTGCTGGTGGCGACAAGGTAAAGGCCAGCCTCCGCTTCCGTGGCCGCCAGATGGCCCACCGCGATCTCGGCTACGCCATCATTAACCGGCTCATTCTGGACATTGGCGACGCCGGCACCGTGGAGTTCATGCCGCGCATGGAAGGCACCATCCTGCACGCCATTCTCGCCCCATCCAAAAGGCAGGAAGCGCCCAAGCCCAAGCCTCCCGCGCCTCCTCCCTTGGCGCCCAGCCCTCAGGCCCAGTAAGCCGCCTTCCGTTCACGCAGTTTTTTTGCTGAGGCCGCCCCCGCCGGGCGGCCTTCGTTTCTTCCGCCGAATATTGCCGGCAACGCGCACGTCCCCTCCATCTCCCCGCCGCGGTGCACGTCACAAATCGTCTTCATCCCTTGTGCTAGACTCCCTGTCGTTATGCGAATCCGACCGTACGCGTTGCCAATGCTTCTGCTCTTTGCTGGCCTCCAAACCGCTGTGCTTTCAGCGCAGGACTCTGTCCTGCCGCACCTCGAAAAACGTGGTGCCGCGACCCAACTCATCGTCGACGGCAAACCGTTCCTGATCCTGGGCGGCGAACTGCACAACTCTTCCTCTTCCAGTCTCGACTACATGAAGCCGCTGTGGCCCGGGCTGGCTGCCATGGGCCTCAACACGGTGGTGACGCCGCTTAGTTGGGAACTGATTGAGCCCCGCGAAGGCAGCTTCGATTTTGCACTGGTCGACGGCCTGCTGGCCCAGGCGCGCGAGCGCCAACTGCGTATCGTCTTTCTGTGGCTCGCTTCATGGAAGAACGGCATGTCGAGCTATGCGCCGGTATGGGTCAAACAGGATACGCGTCGCTTTCCGCGCGTGATCGAGCGCGGCAGCGAGGTGGAAATCCTGAGTCCCCTCGGCGCCGCCACCCAGGAGGCAGATGGACGCGCATACGCTGCCCTGATGCAGCACCTCAAGCAGGTGGATGGCCGCCAGCACACCGTACTAATGATGCAGGTGGAGAACGAGGTGGGCGTTCTGGGCGACTCGCGCGACCACTCTGCCGCTGCCGATCACGCCTTTGCCTCCGCAGTGCCTGAAGAACTGACAAGCTACCTCAAGGCTCACCACGACGCGCTCTATCCAGACCTGCGCGCCTTGTGGGACCGGAATGGCGACAAGGCCGTGGGCACCTGGGCTCAAGTCTTCGGAGACACCGCCAAGGCCGACGAAGTCTTTATGGCTTGGCACTATGCCCGTTTCATCCAGGCTGTTGCCGCGCGGGGCAAAGCGGCCTATGACATTCCCATGTATGTGAATACCTGGCTGGCAGGTCAAGACACGCCTCCGGGCGACTTTCCCAGCGGCTGTCCGGAGCCGTGGGTTGTGGATGTGTGGAAGGCCGCCGGCTCCTCGTTGGACTTTTATGCGCCCGACCTCTATGCAGCCGATTTTGCTGAGTGGTGCCGGCGCTTCCACCGCGAAGGCAACCCGCTCTTCATGCCCGAAGCCCGGGGCGGCCCGGTCGGGGCTGCGAACGTTTTCTATGCTCTCGGCGAGCACGCGGGGTTTGGGTTTTCGCCCTTCGGAATCGAAGACGAGATAGGCGCCAAAGGCGACCTGGCTGCCAGCTATCACCTGCTTGCCACGCTTGCGCCCATGTTGTTGGAGCACCAGGGCGCGGGCGATGTGCACGGCTTTGTGCTCGACAAAACCCATCCCTCGGTCGATTTCACCATCAGCGGTTATACCCTCCATGTCAGCCGCGACGAAATCTTCGGCGACCAGGCGCAAGATGGCTACGGGCTCATCATGGCCACCGGGCCGGATGAGTTCCTCGGCGCGGGCAAGGGCTTCAGAGTTTCATTTATGTCGCGCACTGCCGACGGGCCCCAGGTAGGCATCGCCGCGGTGGACGAGGGCAGCTTCGAGGATGGGAAGTGGGTACCGGGGCGGCGCCTCAACGGCGATGAGAACGACCAGGGAAAGGGCTGGCGCTTCGATTCGCGCGCCCTGAACACCGAAAAGGTGAAGCTCTACCGGTTTCAATAGCGGGCCGTCACTCGTGCAGCCTGGCCCCGCTCACAAGCCGCGATTCCGCGCCGGTTAAGACCGCTGGTCGCCCCGGGACCGGCATTGCGGTATACTGGACAAAGCCCAAACAGGGCAGGGAAGTCCCTGTCTAGTTTGGTGCCCGAGCGGGGTACACCCCACTCCAAACCCGGAAGAAAAACGAAAAGAAATACGAGAAGAAAAATGCCCAAGTTGAAAACCCATACGGGCGCGGCCAAGCGCTTCAAAAAGACTGGTACGGGCAAGATTGTCCGCCACCAGACGAAGACTCGGCACATCCTTTCGTCCAAGTCACCCAAAACGAAACGCAAGCTCGGCAAGAAGGTGCTTGTTTCCGATGGGGACTACCTTAAGGTCGCGCGCATGATTCCCTACGCCTGATCGCGTGGTTTAAGCTGCTTCGCGGCCAATCGCCGCGGGACGGCTGTAACCGCCCAGGGCCCCCGCCAACGCGTTGCAAGGGCCCCCGGCAGTCCAGACAGTTCCGCTGTCTTGACCGTCGAGAGATCGAGGCTTGATGAGAGCGAGTGAAGAGGTTGACCGCGCCGCCCCAACGGGAGCGCCTCCTGCCTCCAGCCGCCTGACTATTGAACGCAAAATGGAGACCATACTATGCCCCGCGTAAAACGCAGTACCAAGCGCAGTGACCGCCGCAAGAAGATTCTCGATCGGGCGAGCGGCTACTTTCTTACCAAGTCCAAGCTCTACCAGGCAGCCCAGGAAGCCGTCGAACGCGGCCTCAAGTTCGCCTACACCGGCCGCCGCCAGAAGAAGCGCCAGTTCCGCTCCTTGTGGATCGTGCGCATCTCCGCCGCCGCCAAGCTGAACGGCACCAGCTATTCGCAGTTCATCAATGGCCTCAAGAAGGCCGGCGTGGAGTTGGACCGCAAGATCCTGTCCGACATCGCCGTCCACGACGCCGCCGGATTTACAAAGCTGGCCGAGCAAGCCAAAGCCGCCGTCGCCGCCAAGGCCGCCGCATAAAGACAACACCCGGACTGGTGCAGTGAGCCAACGGCCTGGAGCCCAGCTTCAGGCCGTTCGCATTTTCGATTCGAATATTCACAGAGATTCAGGTGCCCCCTCTTTCAATTTGGGTGGCATGCCGCAAATGCCCATCTCGACCCTAAACCGCCGATCCGTCCCGTTTTGCAGATCATCTCCTCGACCTGCGTACATTAAAACGTCGGACATCCGGCCGGTCTATACCCGTTCACTCGCTTCTGAATCAAGGGCCGCATCTGGCCAGGCACTATTCTTCCTTTCTCCCTGTTCCACGATCTGCTCAAATCGCCCTTCGATTCAAATGCTTCAGGCGTGAGTGGTTTATCCTGAACATTACGCATGACGAACGAAGCAATCCCTGATCTGCCGGAGTTCAATGACTCCGCTCTCGATAAAGCCTTTGCCGCACTGGAGAGACGGGCAACCGACGACGCAGCCGCGCTCCCCAGTCCTGAGGCTGTTGAAGCCTTCCGACTGCGCTGGCTGGGCCGCAAGCAGGGCCTGCTCAGCGAGGTCTCCAGCCGCTGGCTCAAAGCTGCGCCGCCAGAGGCCAAAAAGCCCGTAGGCGAGCGCTTCAAGACCCTCAAAGAACTGGTGGAGCGACTGCTCGATCAGGCCGCCGGCGCCGGACCGACCGACGCTGCCCTCGCCGCCGAAGCCATTGACATCACCTTGCCCGGCACGCGCCGCCTCACCGGAGCCGAACACCCCATCACCCGCACCCTCAACGAGATCACCCAGGTGTTCGCGGCATTGGGCTACTCCGTCGGCGTAGGCCCCGAGGTGGAGACCGACTACTACAACTTCGAAAGCATGAACTTCCCCCCCGGCCATCCCGCCCGCGACACCCAGGACACGCTGGTGGTCGCCAATCAGGAGCGCCGCCCCCTGCGCGACCGGCTGCTGCTGCGAACCCACACCTCCCCGGTGCAGATGCGAACCATGGAGCAGCAACCACCCCCTGTGCGCATCGTCATCCCCGGCAAGGTTCATCGCAACGACGCTGCCGATGCTACCCACTCGCCGATTTTTCACCAGGTTGAAGGCCTCTGTGTGGACACCAACATCACCTTCAGCGATCTCAAGGGCACGCTGGACCACGCCATGAAGGCCCTGTTCGGCTCCTCGGTCAAGACGCGCTTCTTTCCATCGTTCTTCCCCTTCACCGAGCCCAGCGCTGACGTGCAGATCAGTTGCATTTTCTGCGGCGGCAACGGCTGTCGCAAGTGCAAGCAGTCAGGCTGGATTGAGCTGTTGGGATGTGGCATGGTCGACCCCGCGGTCTTCGCCTTTGCGGCCCTGAAGCAGCCCGCCTACGACCCCAGGAAGATCTCCGGCTTCGCCTTCGGCATGGGTGTCGAGCGCATCGCCATGATGAAATACGGCATCAGCGAAATCGGCCAGTTCTACGCCGGCGATATGCGTTTTCTGGGACAGTTCGCGTAGAAGCAGTGTTAGCGCGATGAGCGGCGTTAGCGGAGCTAGTTCGATAGGAGTAAACAGCAATGGCGAGGCCAAAGAGCTATCGCGATCTGATTGTTTGGCAGAAGTCCATGGCGTTGGCACGTCAGGCATATGCGTTGAGCATGACTTTACCTAAAAATGAGACCTACGGGCTACTTACACAAATCAGGCGCGCAGCCGTCTCGGTGCCCAGCAACGTTGCCGAAGGGCACGGCAGACTCACCGATTTGCAATTTAGACATTTTCTAGGGAATGCACGTGGTTCCCTGTATGAACTGCAGACTCAGATTGAATTGGCCGCGGACATTGGGTATTTTGACAACGAAAGTGTACGGGAATTACTGGAGCAGAGTTCGGAGGTAGCACGGTTGATCAACGGCTTGTTGGCCTCACTTAGTCAGTACGAACAAGCCACACAGCCAGCCGTTAACTCCGCTAGCTCCGCTAACTCCGCTACAAAAAGGCTTCGTGCATGAAGATACTTACAAAGTGGCTCCGAGCGTATTTGAGTGATCTCCCCGCCAACGATGCCCAACTCGCCGAAGACCTGACACTGCGCGGCATTGCAGTCGATGGCATCTTTCCGCTCGAGGACGGCAACGGTTCGTTCTACGAGATGGATATCACTACCAATCGCGTCGACGCCATGAACCACTATGGCATCGCCCGCGAGGCGGCGGCAATCTACGGCCTGGAACTCAAGCCGCTTGATGAAGCGCTTCCTGCACCCCTACCGTCCGCCCAGCCCTTCCCCGTACGCATCGAGGCTGAAGATGCATGCGGCCGCTTCACGGCGCGCGTGCTGCGCGGCGTCACCATCGGCGACTCGCGCGATTGGTTCGCGGGCGCCGAAGTGGCCACTTATTTCGGCCTGCTGGAGCAGAAGCAGATCTCCAACGCCGTCGATGCCACCAACTTCGCATGGCTCGCCATGGGTCAGCCCACGCACGTCTTCGATCTGGATAAGATCGAGGGCGGCATCATCGTCCGCCGCGCGCGCCCGGGCGAGCGCCTTAAGACCCTCGACGGCATCGAGCGCACTCTCGACCCCGAAGATCTGGTTGTGGCCGATCATGTCAAGCCGCTCGGGCTTGCCGGCGTCATGGGCGGTTGGGACACGATGATCACCCCGGCCACCACCAATGTGCTGGTCGAGGCCGCATGGTTCGAGCCCATGGCTGTGCGCCGCACCGCGCGCCGCCATGGCCTGCACACCGACGCCAGTCACCGTTTCGAACGCGGCGCCGACTTCAATGCCGCTCCTGTGGCTTCGGCACTGGTCAGCCGCATCCTGCTGGCCAACGGCGGCTCCATCGAGGGCAGCCTCGTCGATGTCCGAGTCCCCGCCTTCGAGTCTCGCACCGCCCATCGCCAGCCCATCGCCCTTGCACTCAGTGAAGTCCATCGCATCCTGGGCACAACCATCGATCAGGAAGGCATCACCGCTTCCGATGTCGAAAATGTACTTAGGGCGCTGGGATGCGACTTAGTAAGTCAGCAGGCGGGCAAGTTAGCAGCAGCGCGCGAAGATAGTAAGTGGCGGGTAACTCTGCCTGGCTGGCGCCTCGATCTCGAACGCGAAATAGACCTTATCGAGGAAGTCGCGCGCGTCTATGGCTACAACCGCTTTGCCAATACGCTTCCGTCGTTCGACCGGGGCGTGCAGGCGCTGCCCTGGGCCCAGAGCGAAGCCGCGGTGCGCAACACACTGCTTGCCGCCGGATTTCATGAAGCCATTGCCAGCACTTTTTGCTCTGCCGCCGAAGCCGCTCTTACTGCGCCGCAACCGGGTTTGGCCGTTCCTCTGGGCAATCCCCTCAGCGAAGAGGCCGGCGTGTTGCGTCCCTCGCTCGTTCCAGGCATGTTGGCTATGATCGCCGGCAACCTGCATCGCGATGTGAGCGACGTGCGCCTCTTCGAACTGGGTACCGTCTTCAGCGGCGCCACGGAAAAAGTGGAGGAGCGTCCCGCCCTCGCCTTGGGCGCCGTGGGCAGCCTGGCGGAGCAGAGCGCGCTGCACCCGGCGCGGCCCATCGAATTTCACGATCTCAAGGGCGTTATCGAGCAGTTGCTTTCGCGCTTTCAGCACCGTTCTGTTTATTTCGACCGCTTCCCGCCCGAGGCTGGCCTCACCCCCGCCTGGCTCCATCCCTACCGTGCCGCACGCGTTGCGGCGGAAGGCATCACCGTGGGCTGGTTCGGCCAACTGCATCCCAACGAAGCCTCGGCGCGCAAGCTGAAAGAGCCTGTGCTGATTGGTGAGCTCTATCTCGATCGTCTTTACAAGCTGCCCTTGCGCAAGCCCGTCGCGCGCGATATTTCGCGCTTCCAGCCTGTGCGCCGCGATTTTTCTCTCATCCTGGACCAGAGCATTCCCTGGGCTACGATCGACCAGGCTCTGACCGGCCTCGATATCCCCGAACTCGTCGATTGGCGGGTGCGTGAAATCTTTCGCGATGCGCGCCTCGGGGTACGCGAGTACTCGCTGCTGATGGGTGTTACCTTCCAGGCCGCCGACCGTACCCTGCGCGAAGAGGAGTTGCAGGCTTTCCAAACGCGCGTGGTTGCGGCTGTTGCCAAAAGCGGAGCGCGCCTGCGCACTTAGGCTCGGACACCTTCCTGGTTGGCGCTATACTTGCACCCACAAGGTGCTGGTGCGGAGGTTCTTTTTTATGGCTAATTCATTTTTGGAATCCGAAGTTGTTTCAGACCCGCAACCGGAGCAGCAGTCCATGGATCTGCAGGCTGAACCGGTTGCCCTGGCTCTTAGCGCGGACGACTTTTCTGCTCTCGAAGAACGCATCGTGCGTGCCGTCGAACTCGTCAAACGCGAGCGCCAGTTGCGCGCTGCCGCCGAGGATCGCGCCACAAAAGCCGAGGTGCAACTCGGTGAGCAGGCGCCACTTGTCGCCCAGTTGCAGGAGGAAGTACGCTCCCTGCATGCAGAACGCGATCACGTACGCCAGCGCGTCGATAGGCTGCTTTCCCAACTCGATTCACTCGAATTGTGAGGTCGGCAATGGCCCCCAAAAAGCCCGGCAAAGTAGCCGGATATACCACCGTTACCATCTACGACCAGGCCTATCACCTCACCGGCCAGGACCCGGAGCACATTGGTCAATTGGCCGCGCTTGTCGACGCTAAAATGCGCGCTGTGGCCGCCCAGGGCCATACCGTGGACTCATTGCGCGTAGCCGTGCTGGCCGCGCTCAACTTGGCCGACGAGTTGTCCCAGTCCACTGGCGCCGATGCTCGCCAGGGCCACGCGCGCGCCGCCAGCCTCACCGGCCTGCTCGACGAAGTCCTCGTGGAAGACCGTCCTACAGGCTCGTAGAAGGTGCGCGGCCCCGCTGTTCAACGCTGATCCTGGTCCACGCCCGATTGGAAACATCATTCCCAAAACCAGCGGCGCAAGACCCTACCACACCGCGCCCTTCCCGCACAAGACTTGTAATTCCCGGCCGGTCCCCATACTATCCGCATTAGAAACCGGCCTGCAAAGCAGGTGGGCGATCAACGCTGGTTGAACCAACATTCAATGAACAGGGGCTCAACTCGACAATCGGTTCTGTGTGCCGTGTCCGCCAGTCCGGA
>Ga0182013_10000515_pt1 | contig 53390 bp, 71 predicted proteins | sample 612S2MmetaG_FD_120487 | JGI IMG/M metagenome (GOLD analysis project Ga0182013, IMG submission 120487) | Permafrost microbial communities from Stordalen Mire, Sweden - 612S2M metaG | ecosystem: Environmental > Terrestrial > Soil > Wetlands > Permafrost | place: Sweden: Stordalen | collected...
TACTACCTTGATAAAACTCTGCTTTTGTTTACTAATCTTATCAATATTAGTTTGTACTACCTTGATAAAACTCTGCTTTTGTTTACTAATCTTATCAATATTAGTTTGTACTACCTTGATAAACTTAGTAAACGCAGGAAGAGCAAGGGGTTGTCCTACCCATTCTCTTGATCCCCAAGCATATGATGCCCAACCTGCAAGAATAGGAATAAGTTTTGATAGTAGTCCATTAAATACCCTATTTTCATTAGCAAAATAGGTAGGTAAAATATTATAGGCCCCATCAGTTTCATCAGTAACAAAAAGTAAGTCAGCACCTAAGCTTGTACTACTTTGAATCTGTGAAAGAGCATCAATAGAAGGACATGCACTTACTATGTGTCCAATATGCACTGGAGCAGAAGAATAGTTTACAGGAGGGGTTGATTGATAGGCTGCATAAGTATTTTCGAATACTATAATTCCATCACAAACAGAGGTATTCAAATAACCTGCAGCTGGAGCTGCACCCATATTTAGGAAAGAAACAGTCCCACCGTTACTATGTACATAGTTGGTTAATGCAGTATAGTAACCAATATTGGGAGTAGTATTATCTGCACGATCAAAGAAAATATTCTTAATCCCATAAACTGTGAACCAGTCATGTACTAAGTTTTCTACTTGTCCTGAAACTACTGCAGTATAGTTGGTATCAACATAACCTAAACAAGTCCAACCTGCTTTTTGAGCTCTAGCAATTGCAGAAGTATAGTTGGGGTCTACTGTGGGGAGAGTTCCACTAGCAATGTCAACAATAACATAGCCCGTAGTTCCTATAGGTGGAGTTATATAGAGTTGAGGCCAAATCCCTAAAGTAGGATATTGATAGGCAGGAATTAAGAAAGAAGCATTAAATCCCGAAATAGTGGGAAAGAGTACTGGATAGTATGACTCTGTACCACCATAATATGCCTGGGTGGATTCAGTCCAAGGATGTCTATCTAGAGGTGTCGCCATTAGTGGCTATTCTATGATAGCGCAAAGAAAAGAACTGGGCCTGGTGATGGAGCGCTCTGTATTATGCCGCTAATGGTTGCATTATTAGCATATAATGCTCTGTTACCTATAACTACAGTGCCTAATCTTAACCCTGTGACCGAATTTGTTTGATTGCCTACTCCTAAATTATATAAAGAGGGAATAGTAAGTACGTTGCCTCCAAAGGAGGTGGCACTCGATCCAGAAATTACTATTCCAATGTAATAAAGTCCAGGAGAGGAAATATTATAGGTACCACCAGAAATAAGAGTTTTAACTAATGCGTTAGTTGTACCACCGATAATACCTGAACATACTGCTAATTGAGTAGTTGAGTTAAAGAAACCTATATAGGCAGTGTCAGTAGCTGCAAAAGTAGTAGGGTAAAATGATATACCACTAAGAGTCATAGCAGTAGGAATCCAAATAGCATTATAATATAAAGTGCCAGTAACAAGAACAGCAGCACTACCAATATTTACCCCTGGGTCTAAGTTCCATGCATTATAGGGACTTAGATAGGTTGCAGGCATATCATAACTAGTAGGCATAGCCCAAGATAATTGTCCAGCTATAGCCCCTGAAGGGGTTAGATGCTGTCCTGCTAGACCGCTCCCTACATAAGCAGTAGGAGTATTAGTACCAGTTGTGTACCAAGTAGTATTGGTAGGTTCATAGGTAAAAGTATATGAAGCATTAGGGGGAATAATTACATTACCCAAAACTCCATAGTTGTTAAGTTTTGCATTAGAACCTGAAGCAATAGTTAATCCAACAGTAGAGTAGTTAGATATCTGGTTATCAGTTTGGTTAATAACCCCTGAAGGTAAACTTAGAGTTTGTGCAGCAGTAGTTCCTGAAAATACAGTCCATTCTCCTGGAGTACAAGTAGCTGTAGCACTACGAACTATAAAGTTACCAAGGTTTTGAGATACTAATTCATTAGCTTCAAAAGTATCAATAGAAGTAATAACCGGTGCTACAAATGATCCTGCGGGATGAATTACCCCAGTAGTTCCATCAATTCCCCGAGTAACTCCTACTAATGAAACACCAGTGTTAGAGTATGTCCAAGATCCTGAAGGAACGAAGATCTTCTCTTCTGCAGAAGTTCCATAGTCTAATGCTAGGTACCAACCCCCTGCAGTACCTAAAGGACTCCAACTTGCATTAGTACCAGTAATAGTTATAGTAGTGTCAGCAGCACCAATACCTGTTGCCACAATAGTTGCATAGGTAGCACCACCAGTGTATGAGTTTAATGCATATGGCGATCTAGACATTTATTATCCTTTAGAGTTCTGCAGAAAATGCTAAATAGGATGTGTTGTTGCCATTTGAAAACAAAAGAGAACTATTTCCAGCAACTAATACAGCAGCACAAGTTAAGGTTAGTTCTGCATTGTTAGGCGTACTTCTGTCCAGGGCAATAGCCGATAGAGCAGCTCCTGTTCCGTTGGCTGATTGTGTAGTTAATCCTGTTGCCACTGATGATGTGAAAGATGGCGCTATTCGCATAGTTGTTGGAAAAGTAATAATAGCAAGTGCATTAGTAGTCGCAATACACTGAACACTTCCGCTATATATAGCGTAACCATCACTTGCTTGTGCACTATTCATTTCATAACAGTAACGTTGACATTTCGCTAATTCACCTTGTATGTCACCACCTGCACGAGAGAATATAGAAGCCGTATTACCGAGTTCCAGTTGCACACCCGTGATATCGAAGTAGTCGTTTGCCCCAGCGGTGCCAACTGGTCCGTAGTAGAACTCTAACGCCAACTCCGTCGCGGTTGCACCAACGACTCCTGAATACGAAAAATACTGCCACGTCGTTGTAAGTACAGGACTCTGATTAACGATAGACGTTTGCCCTGTGTAACTACCATTCTGAAAGTTTTGGTCGATCCCAGTCCCATACACAAGGTAGGCCGTGATTTCGTTGCTTGCTCCCGAAAAGTTTGCGCCAATCCGCGCCCAAAACGAGAATGTCACCGTCTGACCGGCAAGTGGTATCGAGTTCAGCGACTCTAAGGACTGCCCAATTGATATATTCGCGGTGGCCGACGCTCCCGAGTTGCGCTGTACTCGCAACGCCTTTCCGAATCCGGTAAGTGCCGGGGCAGCAACCTGCGAGACAGTTGCAATAGAGGTTGCACTTCCCGATGTGCTCCAACGGTCGGCTGTATAGATTTGAGTGTTCGTCAGAGGGAACGAAGTTCCACGTTGCCAGATATCCATTCCACCATTAATAATTACATTCTTACCTGCAGAACCATTATACTGAGAAATCATATTTTGAACACTCTGTACACTAGTAACCACAATTATCTGCGATCCTGCAGCAAAGGTAGATGCTGTTGCTGATCCTCCATATGTTTCGACTGCACGTTGCATAGTAGCAAGATTACTAGAAAGTCCAGTAAACTCTACTACTTCAAAGTTGACATTATCAGTAATTAGACAGTGATATTGATTATTAGTAAATCCTGTTGCAGACGTAAGGTAACAAGTAGTAGCACCACTAGTAATGCCTGAAGCTAGTGTAGTTGCTACTCCGTTAGCAGGGGTTTCAATTGCCATTTATTGTCCTTTAGGAAGTTCCATCTATAAACCACCCTAAACCTTGTGTTACTCCAAGTGAATTAATAATAGAAGTTAAAACTGCCTTAGCTGCAGGGGCCGCTCCACCTACATAATTATTAAGAGAATAAGATTGGCGAACAAGTCTTTTTATTTTTATCCTAATTATAATTTTCAATATAAAAAGTATTATTGCAAACTACACAAGTTGCTTTTTTTTTGGGTAGACTCTTTTTGACATAGTGTATATAGTACACCATAAAATAGAATATGTAATATGAATATACGTTCTGACCAGGTGTTATGCTGGGTATGGAGCGGACTGCCATGTAGGTGTTATGGCAAGTGAGTCCCCGCTCGATAATGTAACTGAGTTACCATCGGCAAAAGGAGCATACCATAACACAATGTTTGGCAAGCTAGGAGGAGCAGCTGCAGCGGGGTTAGAAGCACCCCAAAGAGTACCCCAAGTAGCTAAGAACATGCCATAAACTGGCGTCCAAGTACCTGAGTTACAAGTAAAGGTTTGGCTAGTGCCATAAGTACTTTGCTGAACGTTAATAGTGTTAGCACCGATCAAAGTAGTACCTGCAGTGGGGGCACCCCAACCTAGACCAGATACAGTAAGACGATTATAACCACCAGCACCAGTACCAGAAACTTCAGCTATAGGATAAGTACCACTGTTAAGAGTTACGTTAATATTGGGATAACCGTAACCTTCTACAGTAGCCCATGAAGTAGTAAAGAGACCAACGTAATAGTCAGTACCTGAGTTAATGGTAATTATACCTCTTGGAACAATGTCCAAAAGTACGTTCAGTCCCTCTTGGGGAAAGAGATATAGAGAGCTAGAAGCCATGTTGCATCCTTGGTTGATGTTTCTTCAATAACTAGTGTTATTCTAGAGAAGAATTAATGTTGTCTTGAAAATTATTCAAAAATTTCTTGAATAATAAATTGAATTGTGTCGCCATTACTAAAATTTGGGAAATTAGAACTAATATGCTGAAATAATGTACCGGAAACTTGAGTAATAGTAGTACCAACCGAAATCAGTTCCAGAGGGGTAGAGTTATTGATCCCTCTTTGAACGTACAAAGTATTAGTTCCATTAGTTCCAGTAATAGTCATTACTTCTGTATTTACTTGAATATTGTAGAAATTACCTGATGGTGAGGGCCATAAATTAAAGTGACTAGGAACAATAAAACTTTGTGTTCTTGAAGAAATCTGTTGAGCCAAAGTATCCTGGATAGGAGAACCCAAAGAACTAATAAGACCAATATTAGTAATACCAGTAAACCCAGATACTAATAAAGTACCTTCCCACTGATAGGTATCACCACTAGTAACAGTGCTAACCTGAGTTATGGTACCACTAATCCTTTTCCCAACTTCTGTGAATAAAGCCTGATCAGTAGCACTAACCTTGTTAAAACCATGGTCATTACCAATGCACAAAAATTGGGGTCCACTATACAGTGGTTGATTGATTAGTCCTGATACAACTAAAGAACGGAGCCGACTAGTAGCAGTTCCTTCTACCACCATAAGAATTTAATTCTTTAAAGTGGATTAATTCTGTAATTTTGTACGATTGGCAAGAACCTGGTCAGTCTGATTAAGATTGATCTGGTAATTGGCAAAGAATTCAGTCCATTCCTGAGTTTCATTACCACCCGAAGGACCTTCACCAGTCTGAATCTGCTTTACTTGTACTTCAATTGTCTTGGTAGTGTCTTGGGTTGTGTTGCCAAATCCACCTACAGGGTAAGCATGTACAACAAATTGATCAGTCCAGTTAGGAGTTGCAAATGGGCTATTAGTGTAAGTAGGGAATGCAGCGTTTAACCCACCGGATATTAAGGAAACATTGGTAATTGTTGCAGTAGACCCAGAAACAGCCAGTGTTCCACCAGCAGGAATTTCAATTACTACCTTGTGATTAAATAGTTGATCAATACCTACACCAGGTAGTGGACTAGTGTAATAAACACTTGAACCAAGAGCTGTAGCAACACCAGATAGAGCAGCAGCAACGGTAGAAGCCCCAGTTAGTGGTGAAGAAACACCAGCTGATCCACTGAATACAAATGCAGTAGTAGAGTCACTTACTGTTAGCGCATATAGACCACTAATAGCAGCAGCATTAATTACATCAATTGGGTTACCAGTGTAGGCATTAAGACCAGTACGCTGATTCTGTACAATAGTTTGCTTAGTTTGCTGTTCTAGCGGAACATTGGGAGTTGGAAATGTTGCCATTATTAATTTTCCTTTTTAATGTCTTTATTAGTAATATTAGTATTAGCCAACAAAATTAAGAGCCGAAACCTTCACGTCTGCTGTTATACTGGTCAGTCTGCAAGACGTTACCTGCTTGGCTCTGTGAAGCATAACCGGTACCCGACAATGTATACACCGGAACGTTGCCGTTGGGAGTACCACTAATGGTAAAGTTAGGTGAACCATAAACAAATGGGTTGTACCAGTTTGTGGTTGTATTTAGGGAAAGGTTCCCACTAGGAACGTTGGCCATAATTAATCCTTTGGATAAAAGTTTATCTCAATAACTAGACTGATATCTACGAAAAAATAAAGTTAAATTTAACTAGAATTCTGAAGATGCAGTGTGCCTATGGGCTTTATAGTTGTCAGGATAGTTCTTTTTAGCATTTTCCGTGGGATGGAACCAGTCATCTAATTTATTGCATTTAGCAGTGTGGTGTGATGGATCACAACTTTTATGATCCTCATTACAATGTTGATGTGCGTGAAAAATTGGTGCAGACCAGTCTTGTAAATCTTTAGTAACACCATGAGCTGCTTGAAGATGCTTATTTAGTTCTTCAATAGCCATTATTACAGACTATCTGCATCAATCTCAATTGGAATCTGCTTATCAAGTGCAACTCTTAGAGCTGGATTCTTAGCATTCGCCCAAATTGCGTCTGCTGTCATTGCTTTACCAACTTGTTCAGCGTCATCTGGGACGCCTTCTTTAAAGTTTGTAGTCATATTACGAGCAGCACCAGGAGCAAGAGCTTTTAACATTTCCTGAACAGATTCATCAGCTTGGTCTGGAGCATCAATAAGTTCGTCGGCTCGATCAAGTGCCTGTTCTTCGGTTAAGAATCTAATCAAACCACGAACAGATGCCCTTTGAACAAAGGGATGATTTTTAATTTCATCAGGAATGTTAATTACTGAACCATAAAAACCATTAGGCTCTAAACGAAACTTGAGCGCATTACTATCTGTGCCATTGGCCCAGTTAGAAACATTACCAGATAGATTCTCTATCCAATTAGTAACCTGATGTGCCTTGAGTCGTCTAATACCAGCTGATACTGGAGCATTTTTATAAGATAAATCTTCACGAGAGGCTTTATGTGGAACAAACTCGCCTTCTACGTCTTTTACCGGAAGCGGTTTTGATTTGCCATCATCGTTGCGACTAACTGTAGCCATTTTTATTCTCTTTTCTTTCTCTTATTTTCGATTATTTATCGAAAATCGTCAAGGAAAGAACCATTGAACCTATCCCTAAAGCTAAAAATTATTAGTTATTAAGGGGAGTCAAGGGTCCTAACAGTAACTAGGGTGATTTATGACTAGTTTTAGTTACCGCCAGTAGATTTAGTAAGGTTCTTGAAAACTTCTGGATTAGGACGAGTATTAGTTTCCCTGGAACGTATAATTTCTTCAAAAGCACGATCCCAAACTGAAGATTGGTTAGTTAATTTTTCAGGAGTTAACTTAATTTTGGTCATTTTTATTTCCATAACCATCTGAAGACATAATCAGAAGAAAATTCATTATCTCTGTCATCTTCTTCACTCGTGATAATCCCATATTTGGAGATAATATCTCTAGCAAGATCAATTTTTTTGTCATCGACTAAGCATAAGCCTACATAGGCAGCTTCTTCTTCTCCTCCATAAGAACCACCCTGACAAGATACCCAGGTGTCTATTTTAGATCTCCAAAGTAAATTAATAATATTAGCAACTCCAGCATCTACCCAAGCTACTCTGGCAAAATCAAAGGTTTCAGCAATCTTCCAAGGTTTTTTCATGTCAAAAATATCCATCAAAACACCATGACGTACAAGTACTTGAGGATGGGTATCTCCTCCATAATTTACTGTTTTAGGGAATTCTTTAGATAAACTATTACACCCATTAGGACAAACTTGTAGTGAATAACTAGTTGGGTACAAACTTCCTGTCCCAAAACAAAGTTCACAATTAGTAGGAACTGTAATAAGTCCGTACTTAATAAGATGTTCTAATGTATCCATTTTTTTACTCTTACTCATACTAATTCTCCTGTTTCTTCAAACCTTTTAAGATCTTCTTCTAATAGAATTTTATAACGATCACCAAAAATTTGATGAGCAGTGTTAATCTTTATTTCTGCCTTTTTGTCTAAATACCCTTTAATTTCAATGATATCATCATTTTCGCCAGCAATAAAATCTGGATAATAATCTCCAACAGTTGTAGAAATAGGATCACCATCATACCTACGACATGGTATATCAAAGCGCAGACATGTTGCCGCAAATCTTAATTCCCAACCAGAATGATAAACAACAGCTTCTTCACCCAACAAAGATACATATCTTTTTCCAGCTTTTTTGTTAACCTTCAAGTAACAATCATGTGTACAATATTTCTTTTGGTGGGATTTAGTCTCTCCAATTCTTTCTTGGAATGTCTTACCACAACTTAAGCATTCTTTGTCAATAAAAATTGGGGTATATCTGATCCCTAATTCTCCACCAACAGTTCTACACCTACGGTCACAAAAGAGTTTCTGGGCATAGGGTTTATCTAGTGTTTTTTCGCATATAACACAATTCGTATAACGGCCCTTTTCATCAAGGTATTTCTTGTAGTAATCTTTAGGCTTTTTCAAAAATTTGGTCTTCAAATCTAACTTTAAATTTACAAATTTTTTGGTTGTATGTGAATTTTTACATTTTTTAGAACAATATTTACTATTCGTAGTAACTAGTTTTTTATTACAATCAGTATTAGCACAAGTAATTAATTTTCTATTTTTATTTGCCTGGAACTCTATTGAACAATCCTGTGAACAAAATCTATTTTTGCCAAAACTAACTGGCCTCTGAAAAGGTTTAGTACAATTTTCACAGGTATAGTCTTTAAGCGCATTTTTAGTGCGTCCTTTGCCCATACACGTGGTAGAGCAGTATTGCATCTTATTGGCGTAACTAAGTTCTCTATCGAATCTTTTTCCACAATTATCGCAAAAACCTACTACATGCTTTTTGTTGTTCTTGATGAACGTCTCATCGGTTAACACAAAATTCCTTTATACGCATCACCACCAACTTAGTGGATGTATCTAGTATATCAACTCAGAGGTTTCATGTCAAGTAGGTTATATTATCACCTCAAGGTATGGGTAATGGATGAAGATATTTTCACAATCTGGGCTAACCCGGTATTGACTTTTTAATCACGCATATGACAAAAAACAAGGACCATTTTCAAGATTTCTCCTGAAAACAGTCCTTGTTTTCTTGTAATTACTGCATTTATAGTAACTTTGAGAGTTACTAATTAAATGGGTTTGTTTACGATTTCACGATCTGTGCGAGCCCTCTTGGGTTCAACACCGCTTGGCTTATATATTCGTCCATGACCCAACCCTTGAGGAACTTCTCAGGAGTGTGGTTCTCCTCCACATCTAGTGAGTACATAACTGGCATTACACCAAGGAACTCAGGAGATGGAGTTAGATAGATGGTACCCTGAGGAACAACGATTGAACGCTGAACCTGGAAACCACCGAATTGAACGATACGCTCACCAGCAACAACACGGTCCTTGAAGGCCCAACCGGTCTGGTTGATGTCCCACTTGTAGAGGTCTCGGTAGTCAATTGGGTTAAATAGCAAGCGACTTGCCTCCAACTGGTGAACCTCGACCAATGCAACAGCATCGAACAATGAGTCTGGCGTAACGTAGCCACTCAATTCATTAACGATGTGGTTAGGACTAACCGTGTGGTTAGGGTCAACAGCGTAGTTATTGATAGCAGCCTGAAGAACCGTAATAGTACGGGCATCTTCTTGGATCATAATAGCCTGCTTGGACATGTCCTGTGCATACTCAACAATGTTGACACGTAGGGTCCAAAGGTCTTCCTTTTTGATCTCAGGGAAGGTGGCAATACGATATAACCGAAGGGGAACTTTCTTACCTTCGAATCGTGTTACCTTAACCTCTCCCTCAGAACCACTGAGGATATAGGCCTGACCATATTCGTCAAGAATATCGTACATGACAGGGACACCAGGTGTAAGTGGGTCTTCCAGAAGAACGTTACGGGTTAGACCCTGATAACGAAGCTTCAACTGGATAGGACCAATCATACCCTGGCCAAGACGGACCATGTAGTTTGAACGGTCGGCTAGGATCTGACTTAGACGAGCTTCCTTTGCTTCCTTAGAAGCGGTCTTACGACCAGTAGTTTCCTCTAGGCGATCTTGAGCACCTAGAATCTTCTCGACATAATCATCTGAACCTACCGCAACGCGTGCGCCTGATTTAGTGAATGGCATTTTCTTTTCCTTTTCCTTTAGTAATTATCTCTATAATTATTCTTATAGAGTGCCACGAGGTACTATACGGATAACGATTTGGGTTGGACCAAGAACGTCAATCAGTTCAGCAACTGGGGTAGCATAAGCATTAGGAGCAGTAGAAGTAAGAACGGCCTTCTGAGTACCAGTACCGGCATACAAATACACAGGAGTACCACTAGTTGAAACTGTGTAACTCTGTGTAGCATCGAATGCAGGAGCTGAGACTTGGAAGTAGGCGTTGTCACCACCAATCCATACGGTAAATACGTTGACGCCTGTTTGGGTAACATCGTCAATGCTGGCGTTTCGGTCAAGAGCAGCAAAGCCAAAAGGCTTAGGACTCGTAGAACCGGAAACTGCCGTGTTTCCATCAAATAGTGCGACGGTATCTCCACCAGTACGATACACAACCATACCGGAATAAATATTGCCTACTTCTGTTGGGTCTAGAAAAGTCCCAACGGGGGTGGCCTCATACTTACTCTGAAGTGGAATGAAGGTACGGTGGACACCGACTTGTGATAAGCTTGTAAGCTGTATCATATGTTGTATCTCCTTACTTGATACCTAATAGATAATCATCAGCAAGGACACTGTCTTTGCTAACGCTGGCCGTAGTCGCTCGACCCATATCCGGTAGGCGTCCACGATTTGTAGAAGCCACCTTTTTGACCCGAGATCGACTAGTCTCGGACTTCTCAAACATGTCAATTGATTCGCTAAATCCCTTTAGCTCAGCATCTGACATTTGTTCGAATTTAGCAATATGAATAAACTTCTCATCTGGATTAACCATGTCAAGAGTCTCTAGTTTTTCATAAAGATTGAGAGCTGCAAAAACCTTAGTGCGAGCAGCCTGTACAGCAGAATATGGCACAAGTGCTGGGTTAGTAGTATCATTAGGGAAGACTTCAGGATGTACTCCGACTCCCTGCTCAATTCCTGTACCTTGTCCCCAGTTCATATATCCAACATAACCAGCGTCTTCACCATTGACTTCTTCTGGTTCTAGTACATTCGTTATATGGTCAGGAGTAACTGTCTTCTCGTAAGTGAAGTTACTGCCTGAATCATCTAGATCACGAACATCAGTAATTTGAAGGGTTTCCTGATTACCATTTGTCGCAAGACGATTTACAAAAGTATCCACAGCACCATCCTCAGTCTTCTCGCCTTGCTGAGTTTCCGTGCTAACTTTCGTCGCAGTCTTTTCAGAAGGTTCGGTTTCCGACTCATCATCTGTCACCTTTGATGCTTCTTTTGTTGAGTCTTCGTCTTCATCATCATCTTCATCATCAGAAGCAAACTTGTAAGTGTCTTCTACGAGAGTCTTTAATTCAGAGAGATCTTTTGAGGCTTGACGGTAATCGTTCGTAGCAACAAGGTTGTCTTCAATGTCATTTAGAATCGAAGGAATACTAGCAACAACAAATTGTAGATTTACATCAGTAGATGCACTCTTTATATGGTCATTAGCTTCATTAGCTGCACTCTGTGCACCAGAGAAACTAAAGTCATCACCATTAGCAATAGCTACCTGAACATTATGAATGTTTTCTGCAACCTTATATAGTTTTTCATCTACATCGTTGTCAAAAGCTCCCTGATAGTTAGCATACATTTGCCGACCTTCTGGGTAAACAGCACTGGAACCAGGACCTCCGACGATTTCGCCTTCGTCAGCAGCATCTAGATCTTGAACATCAACAAAACGAGCAGCTGGTTGATCTGCAACCCAACCTTCTATTTCATCAGCAGGAGGAGGAGATTGCTCAGAAGCTCCCCATGAATCTAGGTTAATTGTATCCACTTGGTCATATGGAAGTTGTCGAGGAGTAGCTGGGCTAGGAGCACCACTATTCTGCCAACCGTTTCCAGCTTGGAATCTAGACATTAATTTTCCTCTTCTTCGCCTTGTAAGTTTTTAAAGTATTCAAGTTTCGCAGCATCCTCTAACATCTGTTGTCCTCTAGTAATTTTGTCATTAGCTGCAACAGATGCATCATCTAAACTTGTTCCAGGAGCGCCATTCATATCCTCATTTGAGTTTTCTGATTTATTACTAGTTTTATTCTTCTTTTTGTAACTTTTTAACTTTTTTTTCATTACCGTGATGTGTTTCTCGGCGGGACTGACGAACACTCTTTTTTGCTCGATGTCTGGACTGATGCCCGTGTAGGAGGGTGCTTTAAAATCTAGTTGAGCTGGAGGTCTCTCGTAAGTACATTCTGGTTCTCGGCACATTAGGCCAGTTTCGTCCATTAAATGACCATTAGGGCAAAGATCTAGTTTCGTTCCATGATTCTTTTGTAAATATTCATAGTATGTTGAAGTACTTGAACTAGATAATTTTGGGTAACCAGGTGAAAATTGTTTACTGTCTTCGGATTTTTTCTTTGGCACTTTTACAGGTGTATTTTGTGCTTCTTCAAATTCTTTAATAGCTTCTTGTACTTCAGGACTAATAAAGCCACAGTCTTCACAGATACCAGATCGATAGTTATCTCCAGAGCATTGAGGACATAGACCTAGAACAGTGAGATTGACTCTCATTATTTCTTTAGCTTCCTTTTTAGGAAGACTACGGTGGAAGTCAATTACTTGGTCTGTAGCGTTTAACATTAGAATGCAGGGGATTTGTAGAATTTTTTTATAATCAAAGAAGATTCATCGGCTGGATCAAAAACTGAAGATAGTTCGAAGAAATTAGGTTTAATACAGTTTTCCCAAACTCTCGATTCAATCTTACGACCATTCTTGTAAACAGTGGTCATCTGTCCCTTTAATTTGGGAATATGAGTGCAATATTCTGCTGGTTTTGAAGCATATTTACCACATGCAGAACATATTGTTCCTTGTACATCTGCCCCCATAGAAACACCATTAAGTGAACCATCCATTACAGCATTTGCTAGTCTAGGAAATGTTTGTGCATCTAGTTCCTCTAGACAGTAAACAGAACCATCAATAATTCCACTTCCCAATTTGGTTTCTCTATAGATTGATGCAAGAATTACACCACGATGACGCTTGGGATCAGCATTGTTATGCTCCACAAAGCAAGGACGTCCATTGAATGTTTTGTAAGATTGCTTGACTTGATCTACGGGCCATCCATCATAGTTGGCATTTACTCGTGTACTGATGGCCCTACTAATCCTATAGAGGTACCCATTTTCAGCATTAGTATTAGGGTTAAACTTAAAGTCTGACCAATCAATACTGTGTTCAGGAATCTTTTCTATATTTGAGAAGTTAGTATCAATACTATGTGGTAGTTTTAGGAAGGGAGCGCCATATTTTCTAAACATTATTTTTTCTTATCCTTAAATAATTTCTGACTATCTTCATATCCACTGTGCCAACCTATGTGTTCAACAAGTCGTTCATTAGTATTTGTTACAGTAATCGCTAATACTTCTACAGTTCTATTTAACAGGTCCACCTTTTCTTCAGTACGAGCAGCAACATCACCTAAATTATTACTAGTCATTCCATTTCTAGTGATTTTATAATCAATATTAGCAATTTCTGATCTTACTGCTTTGATTACCTCTAATTTAACTGCTTCTGCTATATCTTGTTTAGAATCGGCTACTACTTTATCTGTAATAGCTTCCGCAATCGCATCTTTGTTATCTTGTCTATTTTTCTTAATTGCAATATAGAGACTAACCGTTGCCAGTGCAATACCTAAGAGTAAATAAACAGTGCTGAGGTGAACGCCCGACAAGAGATTAACGGAAACACTTGATAGCAACATTAGTCATTAATTATCATAAATTGAATCGTTGAGATTTAACTTATGACTATTTCGAGCAATTTGATGTTCACCCTCTTGTATAATTGCCAACTTTGTTAGCGGAGAAGTTACACTGAGAAAGGACCCTTCATAAACAGCATATTTTGGAAGTGTAACATTATCTTCACCTAGCAAGAATGACATTTTAACGACCTTTCATTACCTAGGTTAAGTTTACACTTTAGTTACACTATTTATCTTTTGTGTCGTCTGGTTTTTTGCGATTTGGGAATTCTTGTGACCCGAATGTAACTTTAGGACCCATATCCTCTGTATTAACTCCAGTAATGGCTTTGTTATCAAAACCCATCATTTCACTCTTATGCTTATCGAAATCCATATTAGTGGGGATGATGTCTTCATTCAATTTGTCATCGAAGTCATTATCTTCTGGGCCAACGACGTTAGACTCTAAAATCTTTGCAATATGATCTTTCATATAAATTTCATCATATTTTTCGTAATTATCATCAACAACGATTTTTTGACCATTAGCTAACTTCATTTGAGTTCTAAACTGTGATTCCCATGGAACAGAAAACTTCATTCTATCTCCATAGGTTATTTCTCGTTCACCATCAAACTCTTCAGTAACTGATGCCTGCTTGGGGTTACTCTTGCGATACTTACCCCACTCTCCACCTTCTTCACCAACATTAGATACTATGGCACCCTCTTCGATGATAATGTCATCGCCAGTCTTTTTAGATGTGACTACCATCTCATTATCTTCAATACTGGCAGTCTTCTTCTGTGGACCATTTGGTTTACCCGATTTAGATTGCTTCGGTTGTGTCTTCTTTTGCTCATGAGATTCTGGTGGATGCTTCTTTTGAGTACCCAAACTATCTAGAGTTTCTTGGTTGGCAATAGATGGATACATATTAGGAATACCATTCACATCAGTATGAACAGGTGTTCCACCAATATTTGGAGTAGGAGAAGGCGAACCAAGACCCTGTATAGCACCAGGTCGTAGTTGTTCAGCTAATTGTGGATCTTGTAGTTGCATAATGTACGCTTCATACTCGGCTTGATATTCCATAGGAATAGGTAGTTGTAATTGGAAGCACCTATCAAAGATATCTTTCTTAACTTGCTGTTCTGCAATTACTAGATCGACCTTTTCTCTCTTAACGGTTTCTATTTCATCCTCAAAGTCAAGACCAGCATTTCGAGTAAATGTCTGAAAGCTAACAGGAAGACCCATACCAGCTAACTGTTGTAGGAATTGATGCTCAATATTTTCATCCTGTAGTGACATACTTTGGAAGATAATATCAGGGATAGCGAGTTTTGGGCGTTCTTCAACGAACTGAGCACCAGTTTCTTCATCAACAACTAACACAGTTTCCATGATTGGTACTGGGTGCCCACCGACATTACGATATTCGTAGAATCCTTGACGTTCAGCAACAGCTCGCATACGACCTTGGATAAAATGCTTAATTTGGTGTTGATGGGTAGTTAACATCTGTGTAATTAGTTCACGGTTAAGAGCACCACTAGCATAGGTTGCACCACTCTTACCACCCTGTAATAGTTCAGAGCCAATACCAAAAACCATCATGTAGTTAGCCTGGATTCGGTAGAAGTCATCATCCAATCGAGGCATAGATTCTCTACCGAATGCATTCTGAATTTCTAGACCGTGATGATATACCATTAATCTAAAGTCAGCATTAATAGCCATTGCTAAGTCATCTCGCAAAGCACCTAATTCCTCAGCATCAGGAATCCAAGGACCATCTCCATCAGCATCAGGTAAACCTAGTGTTGCCAAAATAAGTGGCGAATACAATCTATCAGAGATTGCTTCCATACTGGCTTGCAAACTTTCTTCCATCATTAACTGACGGAAGGCCCTCATAAGAAGAGGAGTACCGTGTTCAGCCCAAGGGTTGGTATTTTTGGTGACTAAACCAGCACTAACATGTGTGTGTGCCCCGGCGATACAAAGTGCATAAGTTTCTTGCTCTCCAGCCACTTTTATCTCTTTAATCGTATCCCACTCTAAAACAGATGAAGACACAACCTGTTGGTCCCACATCTGTTTTAGTTGTTTTCTAGGAAGCAATGGAGTTAGCTTCTCCCGGAGAATATCAACACCTTGATAAGATTCAACTTTAATATGATGAGGACTACGGGTGGTTGGGACACCAAGAACAGATAGTAATAGCTGAGTATCATCCAGCAACTTCTGGTTGTAACTTGCCCAATCATAAGCATTATACGTTTTCTGTGATTTCTGGTCAGTACGAGAAACTAGACAGCCATCAGAGTCTAAATATCCAGAGAGAAAAGCCCATTTAGCCTCTTCTGAGCCTTCCCATATTAATTGGGGAACTCTCTTCTCTTGACATTTTTGTCCAAATATACCTAGGTCACGGAAAAGATTCCGTAGGTTATTCGATCCAGTTGAAAACTTGGTTTTCCCATTAGTTCCATCATTAACGATAGCAAAACTGCTCTTAAATTTCTTGTGTAGAACACAATCATATTGCTTAACAAATTCTTCAACCCAATCGATAAGGACTTGTTCTTCATTATGAAATTCAAAGTAATGAGAATAATAAGATCCATCACCTACCATAAGTCCCAAGAAATAAGCAAGATCTACAGGCACTTCTTTTGACTTAAGATCAATAGACGTACCTATACGTATTTTATCTCCTGGTGATAAGTCTATTGCATTTATCATGCCGGTTGGTGTTAAGAAAGGATGATCCAAAGTACAAGTAAGTGTGCGGCCTTTCTTTGTAGTGACTGTTACTACGGGGGAAGCCTCTTTTACAGAATTATGTTCTACATAACTAGTAACTGGAGTGTCTGCAGTAATATCCCATGCTATAACAGGATCACCAATCTGAAGATCCTCAACTGGACGTGGACCAGTTGGAGTTAACATATCAGTTCCTGCTACCAGACACTTATAGGGAATGCCCTTCATAATCACATCTGAAACAGGGATCTCAACATCTTTTCTGGCGTATTCTACTACGTCAGGATACATAGCCATAAGCATGGCAAATTCTTTTTCTGGTTGTCTAGTCTCTACTAACTTTTTAACTTCTTCTGGAACTTTAATATGATACTGATAAGTTCTCAGAGCTCTGTTCTTGGCAACAACAACATCATTGGGGTTAATTAGTTCATCAGCTTCCCAAGCACCAATACCATCATTCCATGAACCAAGTGCGAATACATCACCAATGAGCCAGTGCTCACGACTTAATGAATACAGAAAATCTTGATACTGTAAACCATCCCAAAACAACTCTGAGAAAAATTCATTAACTCTTTTATCAGGGTGGGCAAATTCCATTCCCAGCAATGGGAATCGAGAATAGATATCGATCATTGAAGGAACTAGATAGTGAGTGGTGTAAATTAACCTTGCCCAGTCACGAATCTTTCGAGTTTGTTCGTCGGGATCCTCCATGTTGAACCACCATGTATTTTTTTGCGCCAATGATTCGACAACAAAACTATGGTCTTCTGTGATGGTAAAACTATAAATTGGCCCTGAATAATCTTCTTCAACTACTGATTTTACAGGAACCCAATAACCTGTATCCGTTCTTTCAATTGGAAAACGACGTATATTTTCTTCGATAAATTTTGGATCATTATCAAAAATATCAACACCAAGCCACTGCAAAAAACGTGGGTTATCAGAACGATTAATATTTACATTTTTGCCTTCTGTATTACTTGAGAAGGATTTAGTTGTACGTTTATAAATTGATGGGAAAAATCCATTTCTTTCTAAGAGAAGAACAAGTTGGTCTGTAAGAGCATTTGAAGATGAGAAGAATGAACTTTCGACAGGTTGGTAACAACCATCTCCATCGAAGTAACCACGTAGAAGTGCCTTCTGCTTATTCTCTGGAAGGTGCATCATCCATTCTGGTAAATGCTTATTATATGCACCAGAACCAAATGTATTTCTGAACCACTGTACTAATGCTTGACTAGTAATTATTACATTGATTGTATTATCAATATGTGAACGATCATCGATATGCCCATCTAGATCGAAGACTTTTTTTGCATAATCAAGTATTTGATTTGCATATTCTGTCTCATTTTTATTTAGAGAAAAGGTAAGAGATTTATCACGATTTCCGCATGAACCCTCAGCAATATATAGACCACTGAGCCACATCAATTCTTCCGTAACAGGGATTGAGATCGGAAGATTATTAATTGGTCGTCCAATATTCTTATACTGTCCAGATTTATGATGTGTAATATATCCATCTTTAACAGTAAATTCATCATCATTTAGAGAATCAATTATAGATATTTCTTCATAGTCTTCAATAGAATTATCCACGGGAACAAAAACTAGATCTCCGCGCTTTAGATGATTAATATGTACCCAGTCGATTACATCATTTCTTTTTGTCCAAAAAGGATGTCCCTCTGTTAAAGTAACTGGAAATCTATACTGAGGAGTTACTGTATAAATCTTACCGTCATATTGTTGTGTTTTTGTATCGAGAACTCTACGGTAACGACCCATATGTGTCAAAGCTTTATCACCACAAACTACATCTTCAACCTTTTTAGCACCATCCAACAAACTCATCCACTGTCCAGGTAAAATACATCTCTCTCTAAACCACTCAAATGGGTCATGGAGTTTAGGCATTGCCCACTCGGAGTTGGTGCCCATGGATGCACCAGTACGCTGATTTCTACTAACTGCTGGACCTATATTATCGCTAGGTAAATATAATTCTTTTTTGTTAGCACTAAAACTATTTAACCGCTCTCTACCAGCAGACATTCGGGTATAGTTTTTTACGTCTTGCGAGAGATTACCGTATCTACCAGTATCAACTGTACTTTGTGCGCGAAGACGATTAAAGAGAGGATTCCTCTTCATCTCATTTAATTGAGTAGAGGCCGACCAGTCTTTTTCGTTTGGCATTAACTATATTATATCTTATTTTTGCGAAAATTGCAAATTCTAATAGATAAAATTACATTCCGCAAGAGCATGAATCAATGCCAGGAGCTCGTTCATGACCACAGTGATAGAAGGAAGTTTCACCAGATAAGATAATTACTCTTCCCCCACGAATTGCACTACCACTTAACGTGTAATTTGTTCCCACACGTCGCAGGGTTGCTGTCTTAATACGTTGTTCGCGTTCCATTGACATAATATCCTTTATGGGCCAAGCCAAGTATGATTACTTGGGAGATTAGGAATAATTGATGGACCAGGAGTACTAACTATAACTCCACTAATAAGAGAATAGATTTTTGGAGCACTAATAGTAAGAGATCCCAATGAACTGTTAGTATCCAAAGCATTGGAGCCCACACCCATGGCAGAAAGATCAAGGAACATCCCAGTAGTTGACCAGTTGATAACTCCTGTACCACCACTTGCGACTAATCGATATGCATTATAAGCAAAACCAGACGCTTGAGGTTGACCCATAAAGTAAGTTGTCTGAGCAGATGATACAGTCGTCTGAATTACGGCTACCCAACCACTAGTTGAATAACGATTTAGATTTCCTTGTAAAGTAACTACACAAGAACCGGCCCAACCAGATACTGCAAAAAGACTTACACTAGTGTAAGTTGCATCATTAATTGACGTTTGTGAATCAAACGAACAAATTGGTCCAATATCAATACTATTTCCATATCCCCATGGGTTGGTACCACTAATGGGGTTAAGACCAGGATTTAATGAACCTGGTACTGTACCAGATGGTGTACCATATTGACTTTGCGTTGGATAAGGAGGATAACCAATCTGAGTACCACTAGGATTAATAGCACTTAGTAGTGCTCCGCTAGGGGGAGTTCCATTCCAAAATAAATTAGTAAATTGGCCAAGAGGCCAAGTGTATTTAACTTGTCTTGGTCCTACTCCTTCAGCCCAATTAGCCATATTAATTTCCTTCTAGAAGTCTGACGATTTCCATCTCTGATTTTAATTCAGGATGCTCTTTCAAAAACTCCTGCGACTTTAAAGCTAATTGCTCATCAAAATCGTCCACTTCTTCATCGTCCCCTAGGAATTCACCCGAAAATACTGGTGCGGTAGAATCGTTTTCGTAGTCATAAATGAAGTTATTATCTATCTCTTCAGATTCTTTTGTATTTGCCATTAAAGCTTTTTTGGTTCTATAGGCATCTGCTTTAAATGGAATTACGTTATTTGGTCCTGCAAAATCTTGTATTGCACTAACAATATGAGTTGATAATACTTTTACATCTAGACTTGGATCTGGTTTTTTATATAGATTCTTGAGGAATTCACTAGCTGAAATAATCATTTCAGTATTTAAGTTTTTACCTTTTAGTGCAGCAACCTGATTCTGTTTAGAATCCCATGTATAACTTATCTTATTACCATTATAATCAAAAAGATTACCTATAATAAATTCATCTTTTCGAGATGTTTCAATATAAGTATCTATCGCAACAAATGTAACTTCTGGGGAAACTACTTCAACCGGATCTATTGAACGAGATACAATTTTTGTTGTAGAAAGTCTAAGTACCATACTAAACTAGTATAGCATACTACCTTTGATTAATCAAACGGTAATTTGCTTTCTCTTCAGTAGAAGCTACTTTGTCATCCCAAATAACTGAGAATTCATTAGTTCCTTCTGAGATAACTGTTCCTTGAATTCCTTGAGCAGCGACACGGCCTTTTACAACTGAACCATCCTGTACAAGCACAGTACCAAATACAGAATCTTTTGAGGCAGAAACCAACTGATTATATGGAGCGGTCTGTTGGGCTGGATTGTCAGTGTCACGACCATGTTGAGTTCCATGAGCAATGTCCCAGTCAATGCGTTCTGCCCATCCATTTCGAAGTTCTTGCTTTGAGTTCTCATTGCGTTGTAGGTCACTCTGGGACTCATCAACGAAGTCGTTGGGAAGAGCCTGATTTGGGGCAACAAAATCGTCATCTACCTCAGAACCTTCTGAGAAGAGATCAGCGACTTTAATGTTTAATTTAGAAGTTGTGGTCATAAATTTCCTTTACGATAACTATGGTAAGTTCCAATAGAGATTAACTGTAATTCATTTGAGGTACATCGGGGGTAATATCAGGAGTAGAGGAATTAGTTGGTTCTACCATATGTACTTGAGTTCTTTGCATTTTTTGTACCTTAAGTTTCTTATCAGTATCATAAGTATCATCTGCATTTTCTTCAACCGGATTTAACTTATTTTCTTCTTTTGCAGAGGTTTTAGGTGAAGTTTCTTCACCTGGGGAATCAAATAGAGTATTTAAGTCAAAACCATCTGTATCAAGACTCCTACCTTCTTCTTGAGCAGGAGGTCCAGTTAATCCTGGACGATCTCGCATTTTTTGACTATTGAACTTTGGTTCTGGTATATAAGGCTTAAACTTTTCTGGTCGTTTACCATTTTTAATCTGTTTAGCGAAGTGTTGAACAACAGGGTTATTAGCCCACATTCCATGTTCAACTTCTTGTGTACTAAATGGGTTATTAAGTTGGTATAAGGGGTTTCCAACATATACTGATTCTTTTGGACCACCCTGACGGATCTCCTCTGGAAATTTAACCTTTTCTTTAGCAAGAACTGGTTCTGGACTTCTACCTGGGACACCTGTTTCTTCTGCTGGCAAAGAAGTGTATTCTGATTTTTCTGTTGGAGGTTCTATAGTGTGATTGACCACATAATGTTCTCTTTGTATCCTATTAGGGACACATGTAGCTCTATCTGCTGGTAGTTCTACTACACGTCCAAAGTTCTCTGGAGTCCACTGTGGGGTTGAACCTCTAAGATCTTGTTTAGCTAATCCAGATTCCATAGGTCTTTTTAAACGTGCTCCTACAGTTTGAAGAATAGCTTTGCCATTTGGCTTAGTGTATTTTCCTGTTACTAGTCTACTGTTAATACCAGTAGTGACGCCTTCTCTAGGGCTATCAGAAGGATTATGATAATCAACCATACATCCAACATCTGGTTCATGGTCTTCACCAGGATCATGGTCACAACCAAGACCGTTATGGACTTCACGCCAATTTTCGTCATTTTTAAAATATGGCATGGGGTCCGTGATACCCATTTTATGTTTGCCTAAATCAAGTACGCTACCGCTTTGGTGAGGTATTTTTCTACCCTGCCTAAATTGTTGAGCAGTTAGAGCAGTAGCGATTTCAGGGTCCATATCCTTACCTATGACAGGAGAAAGTTTTTTTCTCAAAGCTCCTCTTAACTGTCCAAAAATATCCAGGTTTTCGCTAACAGTTTGAAGATTATCTCTCCAACCTCTATAAGAAGGACGTAAACCAAGATCGCGTTTTTTGCTCTTTGCCTTTACTTGTTCATCGGGTTCGTTCTCCTGTGTTTCAGTTGCTGCTTCAAGATCCTTCATACCCTTAAACATTTTGGACATAGTAGAACGCTTTTCGCTAAGGGACTTTTGCCCCTTTAACATAGATTTAGTTTTCTCTAGTGCTTTAGAAGGATTATTTACAAATGGACGCAACATATCAGATTCATCCATTTGGCGAACTGTTATAGGACCTCCATGTAGACGCTTATTCTGTTCAGGCGTTAAAGTTCTTCTAGATGGAGTTAATGGAGCTAATGATAATCCTTCTGGTAAAAAGTCTTCTTCTGGTGAATCTTTAGGACCTTCTGGTTTACCAAAAAAATCATCTCCTGATTCATCGGGTTTGGCTGTTTTGCTATTGAAACTATTTTTAATCCTTTTAAAGAAGTTACTTGCAGTTCTTTGACGATCTGGGTCTAGTAGTTCTGTCTTTGATAGGAAGTCCATATAAGATGGCTCTTTTGCACTATGAATCGGAGGTACGGGGGGAGTAAGCATTCCGACTTCGTGTGGAGTTATTCCATCAAAGTCCGATAAGTTATTTTTACTCTCATAGTCGTACTTTGATTCTACACCTCTAATTTTCCAGAGAAGTTTCAACGGAAGTAGGCGTTGTCCTTCAAAATAATTTTTATCATAAGGGCCTAATTCATTACCAGCACCTTCAGCGTCAGGTTTAGTATAAGTATCTTTCCCGTCAACATGTGGGCACTTAACCTGAAGAATTGGTGTATAAGGAGATGCGATAGTTCTCTTTTTAGAACCATTACATGTAGGACAAACAATATCATGCTTAGCTTCACCAGTTTGAGTAAATCCAGGTTTATCAGATCCTTTACCAAGGCATGTAGGACATTCTTTTATAGGAATATTATTCTTATTCCCATTGCAGGTTGGACATGGTATTTCGTTAATTTCATCAACACCACCGCCATAAGCTGGAACTACTTTTTTACCTCGATTAAAACAATCTGGGCAAACACTTGGTTTATAAACACCGGGTCCTTGCCCAACTCCACGAGCAGTTATAGCACCCTCTCTACAGGTCTTACATTCTGTATAAGTAGGAGATCCAGCAGTTATTTTCCCAGTACTATTACAACCCGAACAACCAGGAACTTTTTTTCTACGGATTTTGTTAGCTGTTGGTTCACCAGATAAGGAATATGGAATTACTGCAACCGAACCAGAATTTTTTCCGGATTTAGTACTGCATAGACGACATGATCTTTCATCTTCTGCTAATTTAATTAGTTTTGTTTTGGGAGAAAAAAAGATTTTCATATTAGTCAAATAGGTTACTTAGATCTATGTCAAATCCACCTTGGTTACCAGTGTCTTTATTGTGTGAACGTTGATTGTCCCACTGTTCCTTCAGTTTCTTTTGGTGTTCTACTTCTGGATCATCTATACGTTGACGTTCAACTTGTCGATCAACTCTAGTTTTTTCATCAGATAAGTTCTCACTATCTTCTGGGAAAGCTCTATGCAATTCAGCCATACCTGTCATTAACTTCTTTGGTACCTCTGAATGGTTACGACATACTGTTGTAAGATATCCCATACTAGCGAATGGATCTATTGCACCATATTTGGCTTCTAGACTACATTCAGAAGTACCGTCAGTACCAACATGTTCTTTAAGAGTTTTTCCATGTTCGTCAGTTCGTTTTTTAAACGTACATTCTTGACGTGGGTTATACTCACCAATTTCAGCGAAACCAGACTTAGCCATTTTATATTTTAGTTAATCTTATTCGTTTGAATCGCCAAATAGGTCACCAAGATCAAGGGTAGACATATCTAAGTTATCCCTAGATGGCTTAACTGTCTTAGGTTTTTCAGTTGGTCGAGGAGTTTCTGACCTAGCTTTAAATGATGCCTGAGCTCCCTTAAGAGTAGAGTATAGTTTTGATAGTGTGTTTACTTTTTTACTCGCTGTTTGAACAGTATCAACATTAGAACTTGGATAGTATTGCGTAGTTTCATTTACTGAATTTGGAGAAATCTGATTAGTATCAGGATCAACAGCAGTTCGGGGATATCTACTTTTACCAGTGGTAGGACTATCTAATCGGTGTACTATTAATGAATATTCACCAGGAGTAGAACCAGCCATGGATGAATCTCCTTCAGTATCGGGAGCAAGACCTTCACTTCTACCTAAACGTACATGCTTTCCGTTTCTATGAGAACTCACACCAGCTAATATACCTAAGTTGGCTTCAGTTCTTGGTTCGCTCGCTCCCCAACTGCGAGTTGTTGATACGATGTCGCCTACTCGATGAGTTTTATCTCCTATCTTAAACGATTCTTGATTATCCGGGTGAGGACCCGTGCCTCCTGTTCTGGCATGATATGCATCTTTAGCAGCAGCCCATCTTGCACTCTGATCTGGATGCATTAAGAACATCCTACTTGGTGGGATTTCTCCAACTTGCTCTTCAGTTGGGTTAGTGAAACTATCCGCTTCAGACCCTGCTGACGACTTTGATCGATTAATATGTTGCTGTCTAGCATCAGGTGTAAGCCCCGAAAGATCTTTTGGTCTTTCATCTTCCATATGTGGTAGAGCACCAACTTGACCGTTTACACTAACGAAACTGGGGGTTTGTACTTTAGTAAGAATGTGATGTTGACCACAACCAGGTTGCATTGAGCCATCCTCGGCTACATCTGAAGTTAGACCGCAACCATCACCTTCATGGTGTTCGTGTTGACACTGTGTAAATGAATTATCACTGGAATCAAATCCTCGGAAAGTATTACCAGTGCATCTGTGATGACTCTCAAATACACCTGAATTCCCTAAGGAACTACGGCCAAGTACTGTCCCTGCCATAGCACGAATATGTGATGGATCTATTGCACCAGGAGCATCTTCTCCTTTACGTCCTTTAAGGCTATTACCCAGACGCTTTTTATCTGGTCCGTATAGACCATGGGCGTCAATCCAGACAGCAGAGTTTGGAGTTAATTGTTTCTTAACTTCTGGGTCATCTAAGCGACCTAGAGATCCACCAATGGCTTTATCTAAAAGTCCTAATTTTATGGAAGTTTGTTCAAATGGAGTATAAGGTTTACCGGTCTTTGGGCTATTCTCTTCAAGAGGAAAACGTCTTTCTGGTTCTCCATCACCATCCTTTTGTCTGGTAATTGACCACTTATCCCATAATTTTCGGCTTTTTTTATCTTCTGGAAGGACCGGGGAGGCAACCCTTTCGGGTAAGTTAAAATTTCTCTCAGAGCTACCTTTGGCCGAAGCCTCTTTAGCATATTCTTTTTGTGGAAACGAAGCCGAAGAAAGATCAGAAAGTCCACTGTACGGATTAGACTTCTTCTGAACATCAGAAGCGTCACTAATAGCTTGTTCTTTATCTTGCTCGTCCTTTACGGAAACTTCTTTATCAGCTACCTTCGGACAAAGAGTACAATTAGCGTGCTTGATATCCCATTCTTGGTAGAGTGCTTTTACCAATTTTGCTTTGCTATCAGAGACAGAAGCTAGTCGGCGTGAGGAAGTTGATTCAAGAATTTCATCAATTGCAGTTGCCCTCTGATAGAACTCTTCTTCTGAGTGGGCAATAAATAGGAAATTACCTACCTTTTTGGTAACTTCATATTTAGCATTAACGATATCTTTCGCTGCAGCCTTGGCTTGATAAATTAATTCGTTATCGTCCGAATATTCTAATGACATGGGAGGTTCTCCAAATAGTAGGTATTATGCCTTAAAAGGCTCTGTACGTTTACTAGTTTGATTTCCGTTACTATTTACTCACCAGACACAAAATCTAACTCAAATTTATTGCCGATATTCAATATACCTGTACCAGAAAAATGGCCAACTTCAGTAGCATCATGTTTTTCATATTCGAAGTTATTCCACATTTGTTCCATCTCTGGACTAAGGTGAATATCATCAAGTATAATTAGACCTTTAAAACCCATGTCAACCAAAAACTCAATCATTGGAGGTTCCTGTAGGCCATCATGAGGATCTACGTCAATTACGATAAGATCAACAAGATCATATTCAATCTCATCTTCCATAAAATCAGCAACACGCAGAATAATATTATTTTTATCTAGTGCTCCAGGTTGATGTGTTTCTATACTCATCAAATCATAGCTAATAACATTCTTATCACTAGTAGAAAGTGCTAGAGCGGAACCGCCGAATAGCGTACCAATATCTAGAACCATTTTTCCGCCTACTTGTTTTGCTAGATAAGAATAGAGTTTATACTCCGTAGTACCTGCTTCTTTGTCCCAGGACATAAAGTTAGGGGGACACCATCCCTCTTGATATTGAGCAAGACTAGTGATATCTTCATCTATGATTTCTTTACGATTTAAAGTAAGTTTTTTCATGTTATTTACGGATGCAAAATAAGAGGTCATCATATCTTCCGAGATTTTCTCTTAAATCTATACACTCATAACTAATACTATCATTTAAATTTAAAGGTAGTGATTCAATAAGAATTGGAAACCATGAAGTATCTTGTACATCTTCTAGAACCATTATTCCACCCTCATTTAATTTTGGTAAATATAGTTCCATACATTGTTGCAAAGTAGGTATAGTATGAGGACCATCATCAATAATGATATCCCAATTATCGAGTTGATCAAGTGTTTCTGCATCAAAACTATAGGCATCACAAATTCCTACTGATACTCTATCAATATTCTTATATTTATCTACTCGTTGATCTGAAATATCGAATCCAGTAATTTCAGCATGTGGAAAATACTTACTCCATAATGCTAAGGAGGCTCCTTTATAGACACCAATCTCTAGAAGACTAATTGGTTGGTCTTGATACTTCTTAAACTCTTTATTATAGAAACCATTGATATAATCATGTTCTCCTGGATACCCACCTTTGTCGGTACCGCATTCTGGTTCTTTCCACCAAGTTAGGTCTAGATTTTCTGCTAATAGAGTTTTAAGATCCACCGGTCACCAATGATTCGATGTTAATAAAGGCATTTTTGATAACCATTTGCAAACGTTCCATATAATACAGATTTTCTCCTTCGGGACTTGATCCGAAGCATAGATGTCTTTGAACATAGTTGTAGTCATCACTACCTGTTACTAGTTCTTCTGAAGTACTAAAGATCCAAGCTGGACAGCCATGACCCTTAATAAAGGATCTTGTAGGAGCCATGGTAGTTCCTTTATCTTCTGTGTCAGGTGCTGGCAATGCAACAATTGAATCTGGTAAACATACTACATATAATCTTGCCATTGTATTAATCTCTTTCTCTATGAGGAGTAAACTACCTTTTTAATATCAGCATCATTCAATGCCTTTTTACAACGACTGCACGGTTCCGACAAACCAAAGCTACCATCTTTCCTAGCTCTGGCTACATACACAATAGCGCCTTTAGCCTTACTACCTAGTATAGCAAGAAGACGGCGCTCAGCGCAAATACCTGCCTGTGATTTTATATCTTTGTCTTCTAGAACAGTAGGATGGTTTCTTCCCTTATTACAGGCTACACCAATTACTCTACCACCAGATACAGCAACTGCTCCGACCTTGAATCTTTCATCAGAGGTTTTAGCTGTTTTCAACGCTAGCAATAGCATCGAAAGATCTTTATTTGAAATCCCTTGAAAATCAACTAATGTTTGCATTATATAACTCTTTCTAATTTTTTATTTCTAAACTTTGCGTTATAAGCATTTTTTAAAGGTCCACAAAGATCACATTGACAATGATACTTTCCGGTAAGTCCTCCTCCGTGATTGACCGTTTTTATATCTCCCTCAGAAATACTTTTTTCTACATGGTGATCGTGGCAAAGAAGATGACACTTATTCATCTCAGCTGCCAATTTTGTTTCACTGGCACCACTTATCATTTTAGATACATCAAACTCCTTTTCGGAAGCCACTTTATGATCGAATTCTAATCTTTCAGTTGTTCCGCATACTTCACATATACCACCCAATTTTTCTATCCATTCGGCACGACGACGGTGGTAGCGTGCAAGAGTATATTTCTTCATATACTCGTTATAGTGAGTTCTACATCTGCTCTTATTACTCTGGGGAAGAGATTCTAATGGACATCCATCAACAATACAAATTTTCATACTCTAAGTATATCACTCTTAAGACCTTTTGGGTTTGAAGAAGTCATTGGTACCATTTTAGTTACTCTCCTTTATCTCTTCTCGTACTATACTAAAATCAGGAACAGTACGAATATTAAAATGTCTTATAGGAAAATCTTCATCACGTTCTATAAAGTTATCTCCACATTTAAAAGTACGATCATTCTTATGAAACCAACCAGTAGGAGTACTCCAGTTTTCTCGATAGATTATTTCAGTTCCTGTCCAATCTACATATTGATAAATTGTTTTACCACAAACACAAAAAGATTCAACAGTATGGTATCCGCCTGGACATTTTATTTCCATTTTTGTTTTCCTTTACTTATTAGAAATATTGGCTCCGGTTTCCATAGCCACGGAGTCCTCTAGCCGCCTCTAGCGAAGAGGTTCCGGGTTTGCAAGTCCAGTAGCCAACTGCCCCGTGAAACTAATCTTAACCCAGCTAGTATGCATTATTCGGTCTTTATCCCCTTAGCCTTGACGTTGATGAGGTAACTTAAGTCTCATCTACGACGCTTAAAGTTCCTTATAACATTAAGCGAAGGAGCGTATTAAAGGGGCTATTTTATTACACCGACTGTCTATACACCACCAATATTTATTTTCCTTTTCCTTATTTAAATTTGCACCTCCGGAGCATCCAACTTAATGAATTGCGCTACCGGAGGAATAATTCGACCAGTAGTACTTCACTAACCTAGGCTAGATGAGGTCAGAACCCTCTAGTCAATGATTGATTCGGTTAGACTGTTACCAGCCCCATTCCTTACAGTCTGGCGGATCTGGTACTACTAGTCTAGGTTTATCCCCTTCTGACTGCAAGATAAACCTTAGTGGCAGGGGATGGATTTGAACCACCGATCTCTTGGTTATGAGCCAAGCGAGAACGACCAGACTTCTCTACCCTGCGATCTTGTTAGCGCTTAGTCTTTGGTGTTGACTTAGGCGTTTGTTTTGTCCTAGCAGGCGAAACTGGTTTTACAGGTGTCTTTGCAACCTCTTGAGCCTTCTCCAATGCATTAACATCAGCAGCCCATACACCATTAGGTGTTTCTGCGAATGTTGAAGATACAGGTGGTGTTACTGGGGGAGTTGGCAAATTCGCTGGAAGTGCTAGGAAAAACACACTCAGCCAAGGGAACTTCTTTTCACCCTCAGAAATTAGCCAGTGATATGCATACCCAATAGGAGCTGTAAACAAAAGTACAAATCCATGATCAATTTTTGTCCAATAGGTAAGTCCTAGTGACACTGCTGCTGCTACAAAGGCAGATACTGCTGTAGCCCAGTTAGGCTTAGTTGCTACGGTGTTGCTTAATCCTTTACTCATTATTTCTCTCTCTGTTTAGAATGGTAAAATGTTGCTTATATTATAGTACAGGTTGGTTAGGCCTCTGTCAAGGCTTTGGTTAAAGAATTTTTAGAATTAATCTGAAGGGATGTTGCATTGACTAGTTCGCCATCCTGAAAGACAAGAAATTGAGGGATAGATTTTATCCCATACTGAGCGGCAATTTCATAACTTTCATCAACATCTACTACTCCAAAGTGGAGATCGGGATTTTCATTAGAAATCTCTTCTATAATTGGTTTAATTACTTGGCATGGATTACACCATGTACCAGAAAATTCTACTATATTTTTCCCTTCAGAAGATATAAAATTTTCAAAATTCTTTTTATTTAATTGGGTAATCATTTGTTTTTCTTTCTTTCTTTTAACATTTGTTTTTCATTTTTGATTTGAATTTTAGTTGGTGATAGTACATCAAAGGCTGATGCTAGATCAGCAGGAGCAAATAGTTGTGGGGTTCCATTAAAGAATATACCACCACCCCAGAGCATCATAGCAACTAGACCCGAACAGTTAATAGTGTTGTTAACTGTAATTCGAAGTTTAACTCCAGTTGCAAACTGAAATCCTATAGACATATCACTAACCCAACCATATTTATCTTTTAGGAAGGTTTTGGCTGCATTTACTGATTGAATTCTATTTGCAGAACTTAATTTTGTATTAACAACATAGTAAGTTAAATCTTTATATTTAGAAATATTATCAATTTTAACTCCAGAACTTAGAGATTCAATAATAGTACCATTATTATCTATAAAGCCTCCACAGTGAGACCACTTAGAATACTTTCGATTTTCACCATGGAATCTAAGTCCTTGTCCAAAGAGAATTAATCTACTAAAAAGGGTAGTATTGCGTAATAGAAAGAAATCTCCAGGCTTAGAAGAGGTTACTTCCTCTCCTGGACCGTAAACGGTATAATTAGCTTTTTGAGAATTAAACGTCGCCATGGGTTTACTTATCCAATTTGTTAGTGGTGTTACTTAGGTATTTAAGTATATACTAAGTTAGTTAGTAAGTCAAGTAAAACTAGTTAAAAACTTCCACTAGCGGTTCCTGAACCACCCATTTGATCATGGTCAATTAGCATACCCGGTAATAGTTGGGCACTCTGGTTTGGAAGGTCATTTGCACGAGGTCTTCCATTTTTAAGTTCATCTGCTGGATTTAATAAAGTATCTGGAGACTCTTCATCTGGATGAGTATCAAAAACTTCGACAGTTGATTGATGCCAACTACTAGTTATATATGCTGGTTCAATTGTTTCAATATTTTCAGGGATATCTACACCCAAATTGTCATCGTCGTGTTCATGAGTAAGTGGATAATTTTTACGGGCAGAAGGATTTTTATGAAGATATATATGAGCATCAATTGGCGAAAGATCTTTTGTGTTTCCATCCTTTGAATTATATACAATCACCCTTCGAATATGTGCTATGGCTTGTTCTCGACTTTCTCCAAATTGTTCCATGGTAGATTGTATCACAGGTTCATGATGACTAATTATATGCTCTTTAGCATCGTTATGATTTTCGGGCCAAGGGTGATTAATGCCATCCATATGAGCATATCTCTCTTGAAAAGAACTCATGACAGGACCAGTTGAATCTTCATTCTGATTATCAGTTGGTTCAAAATCTAGTGGACCACTTAGGTTCTTAGTGTGTGGCCATGGGCCATTGACATCATCACCAGTGAACCAAGACCTTAATGTAAGAGGATTAGCATCTTGACGTTGTTCTGAATAATTACGTTGACCATCATCTATTGGGAATCGAGATTGTAGTCTGCTAGTATCCTCTAGGGAGACCATTCTATTGGCATTATCATTAAGTGGATTTCCGAACTCATTTGGTCCTGCAGTTTTCCAACTACTGTTTTTAAATACACCAACAGATTTAGGGAATTTATCAACATTAGTAGCGTTACTGTCTAGATCTTGTGGACCAACTACTTCTTCGTCAGGATCTATCATCCCCGAAATTCCTTCTCCACGCAGAGTATCGGTAGGATCGGCTAGTTTTTTAAATGAAAATGATTGTGGTAATGCATCTGGAATTTCTTCAAATTTATGATCATTCGAATGATAGTGATCTGGTTGATCATTTTTTATTGGGAAACCAAGTCCTTTATAAAATGCATTATAACCATTTGGATCTGTATGATATAATTCATGATCATCTTCATCACCAATGAATTGATCTTTATGATGAGTTGTTAGATGTGCTAGTAAATCGTCTTCATCGTCTATGTGAGGATGATGATCATTGTGAGCAATTTTCCAACTGCTTCTATTCATCTTGGAAGAAAAACGTTCTTTCCAACTCATTAGATGTTTCTTCCAAAATCACCATCTTGACAGTGTCTACACGCAAATGGATAGGAGTGTATTGATGTATGATACTTGTCGTGATGTTCTTTACTAGTTCCTAAGGAATTATTTTCCCCTCTAGAATAGTCATTCCATTTCTGCTGTTCTTGATCTTCGTTCTGGTAATGGGGCATAGTATATGATGGTTGTGGAGTGGAACCCCAGGCTTGATCGAAATCTTCTCTATCCATTGCTTCAGCATAACGCTCTTTAAAAGCAGTTATTGTACTGGGTTGTACTGCCTTATTTATATCCTTAGTTAAAAGAGGAGGACCTTCGGGTCTATCACCAACGTCTAGTTTATATTCGGGATGAGCCATTGGTTGACCATTCTCCCAAAGAACTTCTCCATGATTAAAAGCACTGGGAGAAATACCGTCTAATTGACCTTTACCATCTCCTAATACTTCATTATGTGGTCCATTCAAACCGGCAACTACTGGACTATCAAAGTATGGATCTAACATTTTCTTTAATACTTCTATATTAGTAGTAACATTCTTTTGTTCAATATTCTGAACATACTGATTCCAAAGAATTTTTTGACAGGCTACTTCGTAGGTTAATTCATCACTTTCTCTAAAAGTAAGAGAAAGTTTGTAATCATCTAATTTGGTGACTTCGGGATCAGCCCCATCAGCCTTAAATTGATTGATTAAACTAAGTGCAACTGCATCTACATCATAGATAAAGGGAGTGACATTAAGAGTAATTTGGCGACGACGATTTTCACGGTTTAATGGCATAGTACATTTACTACGCCAATTTTTATACCTAATTAGTGTTCAGGATACCAATCTTTGGTCGCAACTTGATCTATTCTTAATGTAGTAGTTCCACTAACAGTAGGACCAGTTACTAAATCCCAACCTGGATCTTGAAACTTCTGAGTTACCCAATTAGGATAGGTAATTTCGTGAACGCCATATGAATTCGAGCGATGATGCTTGGGACAAAGTAGTATTAAATTTTCTTTTGAGTCCAAAAACTCTTGGACACTAGTAACGTCTGGAAAAATTGCCTGTATCTTTGCTAAATCAGTAGAGTTAGCCAAGGCCCATTCTACGAATTCGTGATGGCCTTCTAGTCGTATTTGTTCGCCTAACTCTTCTTGGGTAATCCCACAGATATAACATCCAGGACTACTAGATGCTTCCATCTCCTTCTTGTTTTCTGAAAATTCGGGAGATTCAGCACCCCTCTGAACATGAGTAGGATACATCACTGTTTCGGTCAATTTTCTAGTCTGGGAGTGTTGAGTTACTTCAGCACCTTCTACTGGATCACTCACTTTATGCTCCTTTAATTATTTTCCTATTAACTAGAGTGATTTTCGTATCGGTTAATTATCTCATGAGCCCATGATAACTTATCTACTACGCGCTGACCTGCTGGTTGAAAAGTGGACCATAATTCTAAATTTTCTTGACGATTATCATCCTTTATTCCATTTATATGATGGACGTTTTCATCTTTAAATAAAGGACGACCGAGAATTTGTTCCATGATAAATCTATGTTCACGAATACCGTTTTTTTTCCATGACGACCTATCACTCGATATCCATCTTTATCTATATAACCTTCTCCGGACTTGCCCTTCTTCCTTAAAGGGATATCGACTCTAGGATCTCCCCATTTTTTGACCCTACTATAATGAGAAACACAATATCCGAGAGTACGCGGAGGGTGATCGCAATTATCTACAAAACATGTACTATTTGGAATCACACGATATTTTAGTGGTTGTAATTCTTTTCCTCTATTTTGTTGATTCCAGTGTCCGTGACAAAGCCCAAGAGCATTGTGAATGTTCTTACAACCAGGAAATGAGCAAAGTCTTATTTCGCCTTTCTTTGCACGTATACGCGTCATTAGAACGGCTGTAAATTGGAATACTTACGAGAAACAAATTGCTTCAATGATTTCCCCTCATAACGCCTACATAGATAATCTAAACTAACTTCCATTAATTCGTAGCCACCATTTCTGACATCATTACACACAATTATACCGCGCCAATGAGCTTCATTCCCCTGGAATCCTCTATACTTTTCGTCGTGAATATAACAGGAGCCTGAAACTAATCCTCGTTGTTGCTGGCCCATAACATAACGTATTGCTGTAAGATGAACTTGTTGATGCCCTTGACTAAATGAAGCACCGATAGTTTTAAGTCGTGTTTCTATATTATTACCAGAGTAAGGTCTACCTGTCATGTTATTTTGGAAGTAATGTGAATAATTGACGCCTTCAAAATTAGCAACTTTCAAGAATGGATAGCGGTTAAATCCATATTTTTCTACATCCATGAATTCTAGTCCAATGAGCCCTTCTAACTCAGGTGACAACTGTAGTGCACGTTCGACTCGAAACTCATGATTTCCATCAAGGAATTCTAAACTGAGTGGCCACCATGGAGTTTTGCCCTTCTTTTCATCTTTTGCTCGACTATCTAATAAAGGTTTCATAAATGCAGCCATTGCATCATTTCCTGCTACAAAATCTGCAATAATTCTGCGACCTTCATAGTCCTTAGTTCCCTTATCATAACTAGATAGGGAAGGCATATCCCACCAGTCTCCAATGATTATGATTCGTATTCGCCTACCGTAGAAGTGATCTACAATGTACTGTGCGATCCACAGAATATGGTCAATTGGAACTCCAGGGCCAACTTGTGTGTCTGGGATCATGATATGGGTTATGGGACCATTATCCGATAAATCATCCGGTCCTATTTTAATGACTTGTGGTACAGTATGCTTAATGGACGTTACTCCTGCAAGCAACTCTGCCCTGATCTTCTCAGTGGCACCAGAGGCCCCTAGATGCCCCGTAGAGGGCACCAAATTGGTATGACCCTTCCTGATATGGCCACGCAAAGTATAGTAGTTAATACCGTACTTTTCAGCTACTGCTCGTTGTGTAATCTTTCCTTCGGATATGTCTGCATTGATCTTAATGGCTCTCTCTTGTGGAAAGCATATTGAACATTCTGACACTATTTACCTCACTGGTTTATATTCCAGCAGAGGCACTAATCTTGTTGCTGATCGTCCTCTGCTTTGGGGTCGTTCCCGTCTTCGGTATCTATTGTACCAGATGGAACTCCCTCTTGCAACGGATCTTTCGTATAATTTTTGTCGAGCGGTTGTCCGTACTTAATAACCATAATAATATTCCTTTATTAGTTTGTTAGTTTTTCTTTGTGAGTCATTTTTTTATGACGATCAGAACGTTTTACTAATTCTAATTCTAACATAATTACTGCTTTATCGCGTTCTTTAGGAAGAACATTATTCCAAATAACTTTAGAACTATCACTATCCCATATTTGGCCGATAAAACGTTTATTTTCGCCAAGTAATAGTGCTTCCCAAGTAAAAATGCACTCTTCACAAGTCCACGTAGCTATTACTTCAAATGGATATTCAATAAAGAATTCATGCATTATATTTAATATTTTAACTTTTTAAACTAATTAAAAAATTGCTGAAAAATATCCTAATCGCTGTAGATAATCTTCTACAGGAATTCCTGATGCTCTAGACATAATTGTGTAAGCACTCAGTAACAGATTAACTAAAGAAGAATAAAGTTCATCTTTATCAACTTCGTTAAATAGTTCTTGAGCGATTTCCTCTTGACCAGAATATATTGCTGTGAGAATTGCCACAACCTTATTTAGGATCTGAGGCTCGTCTTCTTTATAATCTTCCAAGGTTGCTCCCTGGGTTGCATTACGGTATAAATTTTATACCTAAGACAATTATAGCCAGTTGACACCAGTGTTGTCAAACGTATCGTCATAAGACTTTGTAATATAGGCTTGAGCAACACTAGCTTGTCGAGCCATACTAGTGGCTTTCTTGAGATTAGCCTCATGACGTTCTCGGCGTGTAAGCTCTACATTATCTAAGAAATTGTCTATAACTGAGGCTCTATGCGTAACATCTAGAATAGGCATAGTTTCGTCTTCAACGTAATAAGAAGCAGCTTCTCTAGTGGCACTCTGGTCATTTAGCAGAGAAGGGTTCTGATCGATTACCCAATTTTCTGCTCCAGCAGTAACAAAGTTGATCCAATCAACACTGTCAATATCGTCCTGAGTTTCCTTAGCCAAACGATATTCCAAGGTTCCATCATCTGCACCAAGGTCAATTCGACCAGAGTATTTACGATACTGAGCGGCTACAACACCCCCAGGCAAACTTTGGAGATACTCTTCAGTATCAAAGTCAACATATTCTGAAGCTACCTTTTGCAGGACATCCTTTTCGGCGTCCAATTCAACGACATATGAGGCATATCTTTCAATCTCTGCATCACCGGCTCGAACATTTGATGCACCAACTTTTAACCCATCAATTATCTCTTGCAATTGATCAATGCGGTAGTAGATACTATCTGAAGAACCGTCAAACCATGAAGCGTTCTTCACTACACTCGCTTGTTTTAATAAATCAGACATATCTATTCCTCAACATCTACGTTGATATTCATCTCCATTTAACCAGTATCTTAGTTCTAATATGCCGAAGAAAGAGAATTATTGTTAATGTTGCCAGCAGCGTTTTGATCCCATGTACCATCTTCAGAAATTTGAGTACCGACTGCTTCATCTGGTATTTGACCTGAAGGACCAAAATGATCATTGTGATCTTTATCATTAGTGGTAGCAAACTCTGGTACTTGAGTAGTATCGAAACCACCAAAAGCTGCTTCGCGTATGAGGTTTTCTATATGAGATTTCTTCTGTGTGGTATAAGCAGATTGTTTAGCCTTTTGTTTGGCTGTTGATTGACCTGCTTCATCACCAGGTTGATAGACGTGACATTTTGCTTTCTTGCCACTACCCTTAAATCCAGGAAGTCCACCATCACTGCACTCACTAACTTCACCAGCAAGATCAGCTGCATTATAGCTAAACTTAAGAGAGGCCGACTTAATTACGCTTAGACACTTAATACAGTAGATTTCTTCACCAGCTTTTGAAGCTGTAATAAGTAATTTACCTGAGCAGATTGGGCAGTTAGTCATTATTCTTCGGTGTTAAAGAATGCTTCTAGTACGTTGGTAGGAAGAGTCGATGCAATTATTTTACTACGATCAATATCATACCTGTAGTCTTGTCCACCGATTTGACCCCAACCTTCCAATGAACCATCTGGTGAGGCAGGTTGCGTGACCTTATGAGGTGTAGTACCAACACTCTCTAGGGGAGTCTTACCATAGTAACGAGCCTGATCATAACCATTAAAATAGTCATCACTAAGAACTGCTAGATCTTCATCTAGTGGTTTACCATGCAAATGGTCTAAGAATCCTCTGGTGTATAGTTCAGAGTCATTAGAAAATTTCTTAGATGAAGTTTTGACTACATCACCATCAACTACATCACCTTCTTCAATCTTGTTAGCATCAGGGTTATCTTCTGGGCAATGACCGCAGTGAGCTAATTTGGCCTCAGCAATTGACTTTGGAGTATAGTAATTTTCACATACTGTGCATTGAGGCGAACCATTTTCAGTGACATAAGCGTGAACGATTTTACGTGCTTCTGCATTAACAGTTGAACTTAACATTGTAATTGACCCATCTCCTCGACTGGTCTCTCCAGCATCTCCAAATAATTGCTGTTCGGGTGGATCTTCGACATTAATCTTATAAACAGACTTTGGAGCACTAATATTCCCTGGTGAGGGATTCTCATCGGTATTAGACATATCAGCTAATTTTGTAGAGCCAGTGAACTGATTACCATCTTCTTTGGGCTCAGTAATCCCTAGTGGCTCTGGGTTAACAGGGTCCATAGTCGATTTGTGTTCAGGGTCATCCCCAAAGGGTTGGGGCATATACATTTCGTCGTTTTGTGAAATTCCTTCTGCTAACTTATATAATCGTTGAAAAGTTGTACTCATTATAGTGTCCTTAAGTCTTTTTCTGTAACAATAGTTACAAACTTACCAGTTTGACGAAGTAGATCAACTTTGTACAATTTAGGAAATTTTTCATAATCATTAGAAGGTTTTGCTTCAAGCCAGATGTCAAACTCAGGAAGATAAAAATCTGGCATGTAAGTTGTTGAACCTAGGTTAAACCTTTGAGGTTCATATTCCCATTTGACACCATATGAATCAAGTTTTTTAGCAACTCTTGCCTCAAATTTACTACGCATCTGAACACCATGATATTGAGTAGGAATACCTCTTCCATTTGATAGAGGAAGTTTCATATTAGGGTTAGTAGCCCACTGCCGTAGTGTGGATTGACGATTACGCTCTCGTTCTTCTTCAGATCTAGTAATTCCGATTTTACTCTCTGAATTTCTCTTATTTTGTTCTTCTGTACGAACTATACCTTTTGCATTATGCCCATAAATAAATTCTTGATTTGGAAATTTCGTAGTGAATACTTCATTATCGGGACACTTACAGACCTTGTTTATGATTGGATACTTTTTGCGATTATGACCAGTGATGTATCTAGCATTATATTTGGTCGTAAATTCTTCATGATCTGGACATTCACATATACGAATTTTCAAAAACTCTTCTTCTTTTTGCTTTTTCCACTCAATCAGCTCTTCTAAGGTAATTCCCATTCGAGAAGCTGTGGCCTTATCGATTTGTTCTTGTGGTTGGGTAATCCCCGTCTTAAACTGAGTCTCTATACCATCAGGATTATGGCCTTTAATATACTTAGTTTCTGGATTGCCAGAAATCACTTCTTGACTGCAGCGACCGCAAGCACAAATCTTGGGATCATCCGCAAGTTTGTATAGTTTTTCAAAAGCAGTAGTCATTTCAACTTCTAGTCTGATTTTTAAGTTGTTTTAACTTATTAACTAGCAGGAGGTACATCAGTGCCATGAACTTCAGCAAGAGCAGTCTCAAGAGTTGTCCAATTAACACGAGGATCGTACTGGTCAAAGATAACCCAGGAATCGGTAACATTGTTCTCGCGGAAAGCCTTTGTGAAGGTCTGTAGTCCACCCCAAGTTACCAGGGTTCCGTTGCCTATACCACTTGACTTAACATAAAGGGTATCGTGACCATCAACTTGGGCCATTTCGTTCCATGAACGACGAGGAGAATCATCAAAGTCCTGACTCGCCACGGCACCATCAATAGCAAGGCCAAGAAGAGCTCCACTAAATTCTTTGGCGAACCAGTCTAGGTACTGTGGTTGTACTTCAGCATAACCATAAATAAAACTTTCTTGAACAGCCCATGCAAGAACTGTTGCATTAGATACACCCTGATCTGGATGTGGCCCTGGCTCTCCCTGGGCTATACCATAAGCAAAGTAAGCATCGATTAAACTTGGATACTTGGATGTTCCAAATTTACCGATAAGGCTTACATCACCAGTCTTGGCGACGTTGTAATGATCCAATGCAGCAAATCCGCAGTCTCCATATTCTGAGTTCCCATCCATCCCCCAATTATTTTCACCAATTGCATGAGTATGATCAAATTTTAAATAACCTGAAACTGGTGTCACCCCATCCACTAATAGTGAAACAGCGTCTAATCTCGGTTCATGGCTTTCTCGTAGTGATCCATACCGTCCAGCTTTCATTACCTCTGTCATAATATTTTTTCCTTTATTCGTTCACGGGCTGCCCCGCGTTTTACATTACAGATCCAGTGAGTTAATCTCACATTGTCGTAGGTGTGTGATCCACCCATCGATAGCGGCTCAATGTGGTCCACAGACCAGCATTGTTGATTTGGCCATTTTGTTTCAGGGTTAATAGATTTATTACAGATTCCACACATCCAACCATCTCGTTCTGCAAGAGTTGATAGTTTTATGTTTTCAGATTCTGACCCATACATAATTGCCCTGCGTTTATGACGATAGTTTTTAGCAATCATAGGATTTTTTACTAGCGATTTTTTCGTTCTTTCATTACAGATTTCAACATGAGATTCTCTATATTTTTTGGAAGACTCTCTATGATTTTCTTTGACTTCTGGCCTCTGTTGATATGCCTTTTGTCGAGTTGCAATCATTTCAGCATTTTCAGATTTGTATTTCTTCTGATATTCCAAATACGGGACCTTATTGCGTTGATATTCAGCTTTCTTCAAGTTTCTCATATGGTCGGGTTTTTCGATCCATCTCCTACTAGCACGTTCTCTATAACATTGTCGACATTCAGCTTGAAATCCAGATGATCTTCTTTTATCTGCTGTAAATTCTTCTAATGGTTTAATATGTTGACATCTAGAACACTGTTTATTGTTTATTCCATTAATGGTAACGATAGTTTGACTGGGGGATGCCATTACTAATTATTTGCCTTTCTTAGAATAAAGAATCTTGAGTACCGTACTCAAGTTGTTTTGCTGTTTCTTTATGAGATTTTGATTTTTTGGAATAATCTTTTGCAAGAGGCCAAAGATGTTTTTTTCCTTTTAAAGCATGAGATGTTGCAGCTTTTGTTACATTATTTGCTAGATTAGATAATTCATATTGCGTTTCAGGCTTTTTTAATTCTTCTTCACTAGCTCCTATACGCCTAGAGTTATAATCTCTAATAAAACTATCGATCTCATCAAGGTTTTGGTTATTAGCGGATAACCGTTGTTCCCACTTAATCGTCATCGTTTTCATCATCATCTTCATTGCTTATATTGTGATAGTGATGACCATTTCCGCCAACATGTCCAATATCTACACCGTCTATTCCGAAGAAATAACGCAATAATCTAACAAATTGGAAGATATCAACTTGCGTATTGAATACCATGAAATAACCATTTGGTTCTCCACTAAATAAAGTTAATCCATACTCTTTTTCTGGAACCATATCTTCATCTGCAATTTCTTCAGCAAATTCGTGTTCGAAGTCTTCGTGACTGTCTAGAAACTGTTGCCACGCTTCCTCTTGATCATTCATGGTTTAATTCCTATCCGCGAAGTTTTAATCGCTTATGTAAAACCTGTCTAACGATATTGGTTGATAGAGAATGTGGATGACCTCCACCTTTAGTTCCATCTTCACGAGTGTAAATCGTTTCTGGGTCATTAACCATAATGGCGTGTGGGTTATAAAACCCGAAGTGCTTCTTAAAAACATTCTTTAAGATTGGATCATTACTTGATTTGACTTCACGGTGTAATGAGGAGTCAAGAACGGTAGCCAAAGGGTTCTCATAGTTTGATATTTGACAATGAGGGCATGGGCAAACAGCCACATTACGAAGAGCTCTGGTTAATCCGTTATATTCATCTTGATGCTGCCCTAATTGTGCTTTATTGTTTTTATCGATGACATGACGAGTTACCATATCATTAACTTGATTGCCTATTTCAGAACTGGCATAATCACCTTTATTATCAAAAAGTTCTGGTCGTTGTGAGCGTATTCGACCTTTTGCCTTAAATAAGTCATCTGAAGTAGGTGGTTGTATTTTTGTTTTATCGTAAGGCTGAGTCATACTTTGAATGTTATTAGCGAGTGTCGTAAATCCCTTGAAAAATGAAGTTTTTTCACCAGCTGAGTCTACAAATAGAGCCTTATTACGCTTTTTAGAATATCCTCGTAGTCCTCGGTTAATAGCTCCAGTAACATTTGTAATATCTGGAGTAGATTTTTCTTCTGGGAAAGCACCCTTTTCTATTCCATCAATAGTATCTAATAGGTCTCTTTGTGTATCAAAATGATGAGCTGTTAAATCAGTTAAAGGACTAGTAACTTTACCACTTGACTCATCTCTGCCAACTGGAACACGACTACTTCCATCAGCATCTTCACTAGTATCAATCTTGAAATAAGGATCTCTTATAAGAGTACCAAACGTTACATGATCTCGGTCAGCATAACCTTTATTTGATAGTCTCTTAAATCTCTTTTTGGATTGTGAAACAGGTGATGAATCACCAGTATCTTTTGGAACTAATTTAGTGTCATTATATTTAGTAAGATTTTGTCCATATAAACGTTCATCGACTTTTCCATTAGTATTCCACGTACCATCATCTGATTGTGCAAGACCTAGAGCAGAAGCTGCCAAGGGAGAAACTGAATAACCGGATTCAGTGGCCTTATCTAAATACTCACGAGCAGCATACTTACGACGAGACTCAATAATATTTGCTGGATGATTCTTTGAAAGACTAAGACCTGGGTTACCAACTACATTTTTCTGAACACGCCGTGTTCTAATCTTTTTAGTTGGTGTTACAGTTTTAGGTGCTTCTTCACTTACTAAGTCATTCTTGGGAGCAATAGCTACCCTGGAGTTAAACACTATTCTTCTTCCCTATCAAAAGGGCGTCCTTTTTGAGATCTACCTTGATCACCCGAATTGAATTTAGGATGTTCACTAATATCAGTTATAGAACCACTTGAAGGGGGAGGACCTCCAGTGTAGCCATTTTCATTATAATCAAAAACTCCATAAGGAGAGCGAGTCTCAGGCTGAAATCCAGGAACAGATGGATGATTACGAGCAGGCTTATCAGTTTTACGCTGGTTGACGATATCTCTCATTTTAGACATATCTTCAGAGAAGTCATTGACGTTTTTATTATCGTCCGACTGTTCCTGTTGTTTACGCTCTTTTCGTTCCTTATACTTAGAGATACCAACAGCTGTACCGAAACCAGTAAGAGCAAGCCATGGGAGGTCCTTTACAGAAGGTCCGCCAGATAAGCCAAAATTGTGTAAGAATTCGCTAACATATGCATTATCAGCGGTCTTTAGGCGATCCCGCCAATTGTTTTTATAATTATTAGTAGTCATATCAACTACTAGTTTGAAAAAACTAGTCTATTAAATTAATAGTTAGGTTACTTCTTCTCCATCATGAAATTTCCTAATATGATCCCATCTCTCCCAAGTTTCCCCTTCTTCAGAGACAGATGCGACAACTGATGCCCAAACAGATTCATCTAATTCAATACTAAGTTCCATAAATCTATCTAAATTGGAATCGAAGTGTTCATGTCTAATACGTACGCTACCACTATTAGTACGAGCAAAGAACCACCCATTTTTAGCATGAAATTCGCTTCTTATTCCTTCGCTCATAGTTCAATTCCAAATTCAGGAAGTACCTCTACAATATTCATATAGGCTTTTTTGGGAGTTCCGTTATTATAAACTGTGATATCGGCATCAAAAGAAATTTGGTCAGATGAATGGTCATTTACTGGGCCTACACCATCCCGCATAACTCTGATAACTATACCACCACGTCTACGGACCTCATTTGCTTCATTCTCAAATCTTAGATCGGGAATAACTAGACGAGCTTTATGAGGTTGGGAGAAAAGTGTATTGACCCAAACATCTTCTCCTAAAGCTTTTCTACCGGCTTCAGTCCCAAGACGCTGGAGTAGTTGACGTACTTCAGTAATTTTTTTAGCTTCTTCCCATCCGAGTCGATCAACGAGATCTTGAGTACGGTAGTATAGTCCCTTATGAAATATAAGAGGATTCAGTTCATAGAGTATCTCTTTTAGAGCATCCGCAAATCCATGACGTTCAAAACCATCATTCTGTACGAACTCCTGAGCGATGGTGTCTTTTCCAACGGTTGCGAATCCACAAAATGCCAAAATTAACTCTTTCTCAAAATATGAGTTATCGGCATCCACTCGGTAGCGATCCAATTTTAGTACATTAGCAAAGTCACTCTCCAGCTTGGCTCCACGAGACTTCTCCCATCCTGGCATGAAAATAATGGAATCACACTCTAATAGAGCGGCATAGTCATGTTTAATAACTTCCAGATATCTTTCTTCCGTCATCACTGTATTAGCATCAATACCAATTTCAGCATCAAGTTCAGCAGGAGAAATTATATCCCAGCCCTTGGCTCGCAGGAACTTAGCATTCTCGTGAAAAGCGGGGTAATTGAATTGTGGATAATTTGACATTGGACCGCTTAAATATGCTTTCATCCTACAATTCCGTTCTCTTAGCGTTAAGAATAGCTGGTACTAGGGTGAGTGCCTCTTCGAGCGTGTCAACACTCCATGCCACTAATTGATTAATAAACTCATGATCATGAACCTCACCACGAACCATCAACACAGGAACTCGAAAAGCATCAGCCCACGCTATTTCCATACATGTTCCGATACTGACCTTCTTTGCATCAGCAAAATTAACGAGGATCAAATCAGATGTTTTCACATCGTTACGGTCTCGTCCTACAATACCCTGAGGGAGTGAGAGAGGCCAATCGGTACGACCAATGTGTTGTTTATCGATTGTCTCAAACGCTGCCAAATAATCTTTACCTCGTAATGGGCTTAGTCCTTCAATATCCCATGATTCAAGTTCCTTAATGGCATAATCACGCCAATCCTGACCATCTGCATAAGATAATCCAGTTATTGGTCCTGCTAAATAGACTCTTTTAGTCATTGTTATTATTCACTTTCTTAGTTTCTAACATTTAAACTTTCCTCCAGTATTCTTTTAGTATTTTCCATTATGTCAATACCATCTTTAATATATCTTTTCTCATCATTACTATCTTTTCGGGCAATGACCCAGGATAATACTGTCCATTGTTCATGATCCCAATCATCACTATACACTGTCCAGTCAATAATAGCAACTCGATCTAATGTTAGATCATGAAAACTTCTACCGATGATTTCACCTTCCAATGACATTAAACGATCTGGTGGGAAATCCCTATTATGTGACTCGTTACTAATTATTATCCTTGGAAAATCTATAGATAATATTTCATCATCACCAAGATCAATTTCTACACCACCGCTGTTATGTTTTACTATTAACTCATGAGTTGGCATTAGTGCTAGTGGTTTTTCGACAAATGGCATTGCTGCTGAACGAATTGCCTGTTGGCGTGCTTCATCCTCTAGGTCTACGGCCCAATTCAATACATTATCAAATGATTCTACGCTCAAGGTCCTACTCCTTCCATCCATACAGTATAGCCGAATCCAGTCCATCCTGTGTCAAGTTGATAATCAATTTTATCAATAATTTTTTCTAGGTGAGATTCAGTAATAGCATTTATCGGATATGGTTCTTCATTCTTTAGAGAGAGTAAGACATCGAGAATTCTCCGTGCATCATACTTATCTAGGTCGGTATGACTTTTAACATGAAGATCGTGTAGTTGATAGCGATCCATATAGTATACTGAATCATAATTCATTCCATGTTCGTTAATCATATGATCTGCGAAATCAACCATTGATATAAACTCATACATTTCTGGAATATCAATCATTATTTTCCTTAAATAATTTTTCGACCATCGCAAAGTGTAGGTCAATTGAGCCATTATCATCAATAAACCACCAAGGTTCTGAACCATCGCCTATTAATTGCCAACCAGTTGGGTTCTTGAATTCAGTATCATCATCCTCGTAAACAAATGCAATGGCATAACCTCGTGGATGAAAAACACTAGTGTTGATAAGCCACAATAAGCCTCTATCACGAAACTCTTCAAATGTATGAACTTCACTCATTATAAAAGCTCCCCATATTCAATGTCTATTGGATCTTCAACATCATCATAGAAACCTTCTGGTAATTCTTCTGGAAGCTTTTTCAAAGGTTTCTTGGTTTTACCCAAAGATTTCTTATACTTATTGTAATAATTTTTATTAATAGGTTCTACCATCATTTTTTGTACATCTTCTGTAATTTCCTTTAAATCATCTTGAGCAAGTTGTTCTTTGACTGTAACTTTAGTTTGTTCAAAATTTGTTCCTGTGTCATAAGTAATAGTAGTAGAACCATCAATAGGGTTAACATATGTATACACTGTATTTTCAGGAGTAACTGATCCAAGAGTAGTCCAAGTAATATTATAAATACCAGTGTATGGACTATTATATGGTACAGTTGTCATACCTTGTTGAGTCCATGGATTAGTATTTGGAGTTTGTATAACACCTACACCACCTGGATAATATGGTGGTATTGGATTTATTGGTGTTATTGGATTTATTGGTGTTAATGGAGGTTGTTGTACTGGTTGTGGGAACTGCTCATAAAATGGATCAGTATTAGGATCAACGTTACCAGTGTTGTTACGCCACCACCAAATTTTTATATCATAATCACGGATTAGCATTCCACTACCATACATAGTTGTCCACTCATCATATTCATTATCTTCAAGAGCATAGGGTGGAGGATCAAAAGTATTAAGGTAATTAGAGTCTGGAATAATATGAATAAAGTTATTTAGTTCATCAATCGAATCAATAATTGCTGGTTGATTATCATAGTAAATTTCTCGACCAACTAAATCTTGACCATCCCTACAGATAGAGAAAGGTTGTACCTTTAGTTCATCAATAGCTCGATCAGCCTTCATTAGAAGATCTTGTACATCGATACTTTCAAGAATTCTGGCCAATTTATCATTGATATAAATTTTACAAATGGCAGCTTTCTTTACTTCACTACCAATAAGATCTGATCTTTGAAGATCATTCCATGTTTCGAACTCTACGAATATTTTTTCTTGATGACCATTAAAAGGAACAATTTCACCGTCAGGGAATTTGGCATATAAATCTTCTTCGTCTTCGAATACTGAATCAATTAATCCAATGTGAGCGAAGACTGGTGTTGGAGTTGAAGGGAAATAAACACCATCTTTGATTCTTGCGTATTGGTGATCTCTTCCAATTTCAACCCTACCACACTCTTCAAACTCATTCGCATATATTGGATTTTCCATATCAATATTAGGACTAGGCTCTAGAGCTTCATCAGTAGCTTCATTCCACACTGTCTTAGGAGAAGGAGAAAATGGTGGCAAGGCAGTACTAGTTTGAGTAGTGGCATAATTACTAGTTTGAGTAGTGGCATAACCAGTATAAGTATTTGTAAGTAATCGTTGGTTTTGAGCTTTTATTTGATTTACTACTTTATTTAATAAATCTGCTGTTAACATTGGTGGATCTCCATTTAAAGCCATTTCTTTTCCTTCTTTCTTATGTATTAGTTTAAGCATTTCCAGTTATCATAACTTATCTTTGCGAAGATTGCATCCAACACGATAAAGACTATATCAAATATTGACCAACCAAAATTGCGTTTTCCTATTTCAACAGATAAACCTTCTATCATTATAAACATAAATACTAACATCATCCAGAATCGAAATTGCCAATCAATTGATCTACTCATTATAACTCCTCATGACATGGGCAACTACAGTTAGCAGACCCGAAACAACCGTAAGATCCACACTCTGGATAATTCATTTAACTCCTCTATTAGATTGCAGCGAGAGGACAGCAAAGTCCATTGGAAAAACAGAATGCTTTTAGAAACATCCAACTCCTCTGGTGTTCAAAGCCTGATGAGGGAATATCTCCTTAGTCTTTTACTGCCCTCTCACTATTACTTAGTATATTAACACTATTTGTTAGTGTCAAGTCATTAGTTAATACTTATATTACAACTATATTACGATATTACCTGTCATAGCAAGACACACAATGGCAATGATGGCACACCAAAAAGCCCAGTACCAGCATTCATTTCTATTCATCCTTATCACTGATCAATGCTAAATATTTAAGTGCTGTTTTTTTCGCAGTTCGCTTAAAAAAATAGGGACCATGCAATGGTATAGGATGTTCACCAGCAGGTATAGCACCACCAAACCAACCATCTTTAGTTCGTCTGATAATAGCCATATCTTTACCCTTACGATGAGTCCAGTAAGCAGCACCCAAATACTCATTAAAACTTGGAAGCATTATCTCTTTCCTTTATTATCTACTGGTGTTACTATAGTCTCATGGCTTTCATTAATAAGAACACGTGGTCCAACAATAGGTCTAAGAATTTCATTAAAAACGATTAGTGATGCTTGGCGAACACACTCATAGAATGTTTTACTTATTTCAGTTGTTTGATCATATCTTTCATTTTGAAAGAATGCATCTACAGTAATATTACAATTTTCGTGCGAACACCCATTTTTAGGTCCTACTTCAACTGTTACATTAGGAAATCCAGCATCAGATAGAAATTTTAAGACACCTTTTCTTATTCTTTCGTGGATGTCCTCCTTTTCAGGATCTTCACTAATAGATGGATTAGTAGTTGGTTGTATAACTTTAGTGAATAGTTCTTTTAACATTACTCTTTCTTTTCAATATAAAAGGACATTAGAAAAAGAATAATACCAAGTACGATTAATGCACCGAAGTACCAGATAGCCAAGGTAGTATCACCAATGGTGGCCGATCCACCAGCACCAGTATTAGGTGGTCCATGAGGAATGGTTATTGGTGGGTATGTAGTACTAGGGCCCGTGCTTGTTGATGTCGTAGTTGTCGAGGTACTCGTGCTGGTAGTAGTAGTCGTCCCAATCACGGTCATCGATGTCGTTATCGGAGGTGGTGGTGGGGTGTTTATGAACCTTACAGTCGTAGTGGTGACCGGGACCGTGGTGGTAGTTTGGACTGGGGCACTTGTCGTTGTAGTGGACTTCGGTACCGTCGAAGTGGTAGTGGTGTTTTTCGAATATGGAATTGTCGTTGTTGGGCATGGTCTCGTAGTTGTAGTCGTTGGAGAAGCTCCTGCCGTTAAAGACAGGGAAACTATTAGGGTTGGTATCGCCAGAACTCCGACAAGAACTTTTGATGTAAGTAAGATTTTCATATCTACTACTCTAGCAGAGTAATAGCCTTATGTCAATCCCTAATGATAGGGATCTCTTATTTAGTTACAGGGACTTCTGGTCCCATTAAGGTTTTGATTGAATAGAGCACCATTGATTCCTGCTGTAATATCAGAAGGACAGAACTTACTCGTAGCAATAGAGTACTCTGCGTTAAAGATTGCCTTATGACCTTCATACTTACTTAGGAAACTACAAGTACCATATTGATTGCACTGCTCTGTGATCACTGCATCGGCAAGAGGATACATAGCGTTAGCGTAGGTGTTATCTCCTACATCATCAGGGTTTTTAATGATCCAAGCTAACCCTAGAGAATGCATATAGTTAGCTAGCGTAGTCATATAGGTTTCTTCGTTTGCTTCGGTTATGGTAAAACCAGTTTTGCCCTCGTTGTTATTGAAGGTTTCATCCAGATCGGTTTCAACTCCGTTGAATCCTTTTTGGGCACACTGCTGATTGATCATCGCCTCCGTAATAGATACAGTAGATGGAGCATTGATATTGAGGAAATATTCGGGATATCCACTGAGCTTGGAACCAAAATCACCTGCGGTCTGGTACTGGGAGTAGTAAGTAGTGGATAAGCCTTCTTGCGCTGCAGTGTAGTAGTTACCTGCAGTTCCGACTTCGATGTAGCAGATAGTCTTTTTACCAGATGACTCAAGCGTTGATACAGTAGATGCTGAGTTTTCGATTCCATCGATGTCATAGACTTGCGGTGATGGGGCCGTAGCCCCTGATGGAAGTTTGTCATTAGTTCCCATTTCTGTAGGATTAGTCAAGGATAATTGGCCAGCTAAATACCACTGCCAAGGGAGGTTGGCACCTGATTGGGGTTGCCACCATGATCCATTCAGTATTGAGGTGGTCGTAGTTGATACGGGGATCGTTGTAGTAGTACGTGGAACTGTGGTGGTTGTAGATTTAGGTTGTGTAGTAGTAGTAGGATGCTTCTTATGATGAGAACCAACTGATGAATTAGTTGATACCCCTGTTAATAGTCCCAATGTTAATAGTATAACTGCAGCAACAGTAATAGGGATAAATAATGGATGTTTCATAGTATTAATTCTTTCTGTCTAAAAGATCTGCAATATGTTGTTTAAGAGATTCGTGGTGCTCGTCAGCTTGTTGCATTTTTTCGTCGTGATGCTGTTGAGCTTGGTCTTTAAGTTCTGTGTGATTCTTATCTAGTTTTTTGTGAAGAGCCTCAAAGTGGTTGTTGACCCATTTTCTAAATCGAGGAACTAAAAAGTAAGAACCTATTGCTACTAGAATAGCTTGCCAAGGCCAGGTAGCACCAATATTGGTCTTTACTGCTTCCCAAGCAATAGTTGAAATAACTTCGTGTCTAAAAAGATCTAAGTAGTGTACTGTTAAATGTAAATACCAATGCATTTATTTACTTAAATGCACCACTAGTGAAGAGAATTATAATAGTTCCACTAAAGATACCAATTAAACCTAAAATCGAGAAGAATAACGCACGACCACTTGTTCTATCAGCATCTTGTTTGGCAGCAAGTTTAGCTTCTAGAGTATTTAGATCCTCTTTAGTAGCATAAAGTCCTCGTTCACTAGCAATTTGTTCACGAAGTTCATTAGCTTTTTCGTCTTTATACGTTTGCTGTTGGCGTGCCAAATCCAATGCTTTTTCATCGGCCTCTTGTTTAATCTGTAGTGCTCTTTGATCATTTTCTCGAATATCTTGGGCGTGTTCAATCCAAGCTTCTAGAGTCCATATTGGACCAGGTGGTTGCATTTGTTTATCTTTTTTTGGCATGATGATCTCTAAAGTTCTTATATTACTAAACACTAGTTGGAGTTTCAGTACTAATTAAAAAAAAAGATAGTATCCATAATCCGCTTTTTAGGGCAAACTACAGATACTACCTTTTTTATTTAATATTAAAGAACTACAATAATAATAATGATTATAATTAAGAGTAGTAATCCGTTCCCTCGGCTCGTCCAGAAGAACGGACTTTTAGTGCGGCGGTCTCCCAGCGGTCTCGCTCCTTTGTCAACTGGTCTCGCTGCTTGACAATCTCGCCAGTCAACGCCGCCGACGTTTTCAGAGCCTGTTCCAACATCGCCACTTTTCCTCGAAGTGTTGAAAGTTCTTCCGGCTCGGCTCGTGAAGGGGCGGCAGGGAGTTCAGAAATTATGTCAAGTGCTGCCATCAGTCCTTCGTCAAATGCGTATCCCTGCTCATCAGACATCCATTCGGCCCAGTCGTCATCAATTTTTGCGTCGAGGGCCTCTAGTGCGACTGCTCTACTAATATTATCTGAGCCGTTAGTCATTGTTAATAACTCTTCGTACTTCTTGAATATCTCACTGACGAATGTGGGATCGGGGCAATCAGAACCGGAGCATGTCAACCACTCACCCTGAGCAACGAATACCCCTGAATGGCAGAGGGGACACTTTCCTTTAACGAATACGCTCATTTGATTCCTTTCGTATAGAGATTAGTATAACAGTTAACTGACTTGGATCAATCTTGGATTTACTATAATACCTTCCATTAGATCGTCAATCCCACGGCAAAAACACCAGTCATTAAGGTCTCCAACAGCGACAAGACATTGTTGACCGCTTGAATGATCCTCTTCAAAGTGACCGCATTGACGACACGAGCTGCCAAAACTTCCTGTGAACAGCCAATTTTCTGCTTGGTATAACATTGCTGTATAAAGATCAGCACGAAGTTCTTTTCGTCGGAGTGTATTATCTATTTGATTCATACTTATGAGTATAACATAAGGTACTCATTAGCAGTTGGTATTAATGTTACAATTACATTACAATAAGGGGCAGGGGATTAGGGGTAATAGGCACACGGTTTTGACGGTCACGCTCTGGTTAACTTGAACACGGGCCAGAAATTGATCTTCTCTTCTGTTAGTATTAGCATTAGTATTACATGTTAAACAATATATAATATAACTCTATTAATATTAATATAGGCACTTAGTAAATTGGGATTTTCACTTTATATAAAAAACGCTATTTAGGTATTAGTATATACCAAAGCATGCTTTCTAATATGCTCATTAGAAATAGAGATTTCCAGTTTACATAAAAGGACGACTATTCAGATATGCATATTAGAAATTTATTCAGATATGCACATTAGAAATTGAATATTTCAGTCTATATAAAGGTAGAGCTAGCTCTGTTATCAGGTAAAATATGGTACCAGTAATACCTTTTGATCTTTTCACAGGAAAATCTAATAGTATAATTCTATGACATTTGTGTTCGTCTAATGCACCTGTTATAATGCCGTTATCGCACCTGCCAATGGGTAATGAGGTAAACATTTAATACCAATTGGTTAGACTAATGTGATACCCAATAGAAAATATCTAATGGATGGGCTACGCCCAAAAAGAAATAAAAGAAAGTGAGTTAATTGATTATGTCAAATGACTTTACTAGTGACAACACTGACGAGTTCGACGAACTTTTGGCATCCCTACCAGGGTTATCGCCAATTGTTCCCGGAAAGCGTGGTGGTGGACGAAAGGCTACCAATAACATTGGGGCTGATGACTTGGGGCTGTCAATGCTCAAGACTCTTCGTTCGGACAATCACGTTGACTTGTTCACTGCTGGCAATCTAAAGGGTAATACCCTTTGGGGTGTCATTGACCAAAAGTCCTACGATAGGGCTAATCAGGTCGCAATGGGCATAACTCCGAGTTATTCTCAGACTGGTATTCTTGCTGTTTCATTGGCAAAGACCAATGAGGGTGAGATTTTCGTTCAGTGGTGGAAGGCAACATTGGTTAACAGTGTTCTGTCTTTCCAAAAGGTCCTTCGTAAGGGTGCTCAATACCTTTTGGGTGCTAACTCAAAGGGTCAAATGGGAATATGGAAGATTGATGCAACCAGTGGTCTTCCAGAAGTGAAGAACAATGGGGACTATTTCTCATTCCCATACTCCACTTTGGTTGATTTCGAGGTTTACCTCAATGCCATCGTGGAAGTTCACGAAGTTGCTGTTTCATTCCCCAATGAGGAAGTTTCTCAATTGCGAGGTCTTGCTGAGATTCTCGCCCAAGTCAACCTCAATGCAATTATCAATGAGCCAGTTGAGGTAATGACTGAAGAAGAGGATGAAGAGGATGATGAGTAGGGGTTAATAACCCCTGCTTCATCAACTCAATACTAATCCTGGGTATGATTAGCGGTAATGATCAATACTAATAACTTGATTATGATCAGTTATTGATTAATGATCAGTAATTGATTTAAGTCCGTACTCGATAACTGCCCAATGTCTTGGTCCCCCCAGTAGTACAAATATCAAGACATTCCCAGATAGCTCAATTGGCAGAGCAAATCCCTGTTAAGGATAAGGTTGTAGGTTCGAGTTCTGCTCTGGGAGCGATGTAAGTTCAATGCTAACTATTATTTCTTGAGAGTAACTATTATTTCTTGAGAGTA
>Ga0182013_10000516_pt1 | contig 53375 bp, 38 predicted proteins | sample 612S2MmetaG_FD_120487 | JGI IMG/M metagenome (GOLD analysis project Ga0182013, IMG submission 120487) | Permafrost microbial communities from Stordalen Mire, Sweden - 612S2M metaG | ecosystem: Environmental > Terrestrial > Soil > Wetlands > Permafrost | place: Sweden: Stordalen | collected...
CCGTTGGCGCAGATGCCGAGGGCCAACATGACTATGGTTGTGAGCGTGAAACCAGGGCTTTTGAAGAGTTGCCGCAACGCGAATCGTACATCCCGAAGCAATCCAGTCATACTCGTGCCTTCTTTGAGACTATTCTCTTCTCAGGAAACGTTGCAATTGATCATGCACATGACGCGCCATTTAGTTCGGATCAATAACTTGCCTTTAAAGAACTGTTTGCGCCGCAGCACACTATCAGCAGATCGCCGACAAAGTGTGCGTTTGTGTATCGGGTGGCCGAAATTGGACACAGCTGGCGGGGCTGAACCGGCGGATTCCGGCCCGGGGATCTGAACTTCGCTTTGTGTCTCGATCGGGGGTACAAAAGACGCCCCCGCTACAGCACCCGCGACAGCCACTTGCCGGTATGCGAATGCAGATTTCCGGCTATCTCCTCCGGCGGGCCTTCGGCCACAATCTGGCCGCCGCCCTCGCCGCCTTCAGGGCCCAGGTCGATTACCCAGTCGGCGCTCTTGATCACGTCTAGATTGTGCTCGATCACGATCAGCGATCCGCCGCCGTCAATGAGCTTGCGAAACGCCGTGAGCAGCTTCGACACATCGTCAAAATGCAGACCGGTGGTGGGCTCGTCGAGAATGTAGAGCACGCGGCTGGCCTGTGACGGCTTGGCGTTTGCGTTCGCTGCCCGCACCTGGGCCAGGTGCGCGGCGAGCTTCACCCTCTGCGCCTCGCCGCCGGAGAGCGTGGTAGCCGATTGGCCGAGCCGCAAGTAGCCGAGGCCGATCTCGTCCAGCACCGCCAGCTTTTCGAGAAGCTTGGTCTGCCCGGCAAAGAATCGAAGCGCCTCTTTCACCGTCATCTGCAACACTTCGTGAATATTCTTTCCCTTATACTGGACCTCAAGAATCCTGGCCTGGTAGCGCGTTCCCCGGCAGTCTTCGCAGGGCAGTTCGACATCGGCCAGGAACTGCATTTCCACCGTCACCGTGCCATCGCCCTCGCAGGTGTTGCACCTTCCGCCCGGCACGTTGAATGAAAAATGCCCGGGTGTGAGCGAAAGCCGTTTAGCCTCCGGCTGTGCCGCAAACAGCTCGCGCACCAGGTCAAAGCCCTTGATGTAAGTAATCGGATTCGAGCGCGGCGTCCGGCCGATCGGCGTTTGATCCACCAGCACCACGTCATTAAGCCTTTCCACGCCGGACAAAGATGTAAAAACCGTGGAGGAGTCGCTGCCGTCGGCCTGTCCCAGCGCCCTGGCAACCGCTCGATACAGCACCTGGTGCACCAGCGTGGACTTGCCCGAACCTGAAACGCCGGTGATGGCCACCAACATCCCCAGGGGAATTTCGACATCGAGGCCATGCAGATTGTTGGCTCGCGCACCGCGCAACATTAGCCGCTCGCGTCCCGGCGGGCGCCTTCGCGTTGGCACCGGAATCGAAATCTTGCCGGAGAGATACCGTCCGGTGAGCGAATTGGGATTGGCCTCGATCTCCGCCAGAATTCCCTCAGCCAGCAGTTTGCCGCCAAACTCCCCGGCTCCCGGCCCCAGGTCGAGCAGATGATCGGCGGCGCGCAGCACATCCGCGTCGTGCTCCACCACCAGGATGGTATTGCCCAAGTCCCTGAGCTCCTCGAGAATGCGAATCAGGCGGGCCGTGTCGCGGGTGTGCAAACCGATAGAGGGCTCGTCCAGCACATAGAGCGCTCCCACCAGCCGCGAGCCGAGCGAAGTGGCCAGCTGAATCCGTTGCGCCTCGCCGCCGGAGAGCGTCGACGCCAACCGGTCGAGGGTCAGATATTCCAGGCCCACGGCATCCAGAAAATTAAGCCGCTGCCTCACCTCATGGAGAATCGGCCCCGCGATCTCCTCCTGCATGGGAGACAGCGTCAGGCCATCGAAAAACTCCTTCGCCTGGGCGATGGTCAACGCCACGGACTGGCAGATGTTTTTCCCATTCAGCCGCACCGACCGGGCCTCGGCTCGCAACCGCTGCCCGCGGCAATCGGGACACTCCGCGTAGCCGCGATACTTCGACAGCATCACGCGAACATGCAGCTTATATTTCTTCCGATCCATCTGGGTGAAAAAGCCGTAGACGCCTTCGAAGCTCCCCTTGCCTCGCAACACAATCTCGCGAGCCTCGGCGGAAAGATCGCGCCAGGCCACATCCATCGGCACGCCCAGTTCGGAGGCGCGCTTCTTCAGATCGGTAAACCAGGTCCGATACTTGGGACGATTCCAGGGGTCGATGGCGCCGTCGTTCAGACTCAGCCCTTTATCGGGGATGATCAGATTCAAGTCGTAGTCCACCGTGTTGCCGAATCCCTGGCAGCGGGGGCAGGCCCCGAAGGGGTTATTGAAGCTGAACAGCCGCGGCTCCGGCTCTTTTGCCGGCCGATGACAGTTGGTGCACTCGAAGGCCCCGCTGAAGCGCAATCTGCGCCGCTCCGCATGTTCATCTCGCGGAGCTTCTTCAAAGATCGCTTCGCCGCCCTCGCGATAGGCTGTCTCCAGCGCATCCACAATCCGCGAGCGATTCTCCGCGCTCACCACGATCCGGTCGAGAAGCACAAACACAGGAAGCGAGAAGTCCAGATCGAGGAGCGACTCGGGCGTGGAAAACTCGACGATCTTACCCTGCTGCCACAAGCGGTTAAATCCACCGCTGCGCAACTCGGCCAGCCGCGCCTTCAGCGTCTCGGTGTGAGGAGAATCGCCGCCATTCGAAACCGGTCTGGCTTTGGCCGATTTCGCAGCGCGTGCCGGGCTTTTGGCAGGCTTCGCGGTTTTGGCCTCAGGGTCCGGCGCGGGCGTCGCCGTGGTCACCGGGAAAAGGGCGTTCAGCCGCGTCCCCTCGCCCAGGGCCAGAATCACTTCGGCGGCCTCGTCTACCGAGTCGCGCTTCACCAGCCCATCGCAATACACGCAGTGAACGGTTCCGCAGCGTGCATAGAGCAGGCGTAGATAATCGTAAATCTCCGTCGCCGTGGCCACCGTCGAGCGGGGATTCCGCGTGGTGTTTTTTTGCTTGATGGCAATTGCCGGCGCCAGCCCGTCGATCTCGTCCACGTCGGGCTTCTCGATCCGCTCCAGAAACTGCCGCGCATAGGACGAAAGCGATTCGACGTAGCGCCGCTGCCCCTCGGCGTAGATGGTGTCGAAGGCCAGCGAACTCTTCCCCGATCCCGACACGCCGCTGACCACCGTCAGCTTTCCATGCGGAATTTCGCAGGAGATGTTCTTCAGGTTATGGGTCCGCGCGCCGCGGATAATAATGGCGTCGTTCGAAGAGTTCAAAGGGGATGGCACCGGGAAGATTCCTTCCGGCCACATCTCCGTCCTCTCAGTGAGGCGCAGGACGCAACCGGCCATTCTCTATTATAAGGTGCGCCTCAAAAAACCCAGTCCAGCCCCACAGCCCGCAAGATTCTTCGGTCTCGCTCGAAACCCCTCATACTTCGAGTTTCCAGGCCAAATAAAAATGGCGTCCGCTGCTGCGAACGCCTTCCTACTAAAGGCTTTAGATACGGCTTACCAGTTTGAAGGACGAGGCCCTGTTTATTGCTCTCTCAGGCGGCCATCGCCGGCATCCGCGAATGGTTTGCTTGCGCCCGGTCCTCTGACTTCCTGTTTAGAATTCCCGCCAGCCCCATCAACGCCTCTGAAGCGCAGGCCGGGCACTGCGAGGCGCAGTTTCCGATGCAGTTACAGTCCTGGCAGAGATACGCAGTCGTCAATGGCATGTGTTGCATCGAGAGGAATTTCATATGTTCACCTCGACGATCCCGCCGCTCCAAACGAACGTTCATGTCCTGCCTCCGTTCCCCCGCGCCGGGACTACAAATGGACTTACCCAAATTGGATGGATGCGGCGGCCGGATTCGAAGTTGTCTATTTTGGTTCGGCCGCCATCGGCTCCGTATGGGCTCTGAACCTGTCTCCGGGATGGTCCGTTCCTCAGTGCCGCTGATTTCCTCCCCCGATCCAACCCGTCGAACCCGTACCAGGCTCTAGACTGTAAGGTGAACAAATTCGTGCCAAATCTCGTTCATCGCGCCCCTGTTGCCGCCCTGCTTCTAGCCGCCTTCCTTACAGCCGGACCCGCGATCGCCCAACAATCCTCCTCATCCACCTCCGGCGCCATCCCTCCCGGCGCCGAGCCGCCCGCGCAAGCTCCCCAGCCCATCTCCGAAGAAGTCATCTCCGCGGAAACCGCCATCGCCGCCTCCGACTGGAAGGCCGCGCAAGCCAAGCTCGATGCGTGGCTTGCCGCCAATCCTACCGATCCGCGCGCCCTCTTCGACGCCGGCTACGTGGCCGACGCAGAAGGCCGGCTCGACGATGCCGCCGCCCTTTACCGACGCGCCATCGATGCGGATCCAAAGTCCTTCGAAGCCCATCTTTCGCTCGGCCTGCTGCTCGCCCGCCAGGAGAAGCCGGATGACGCCCGCCCCGAGCTGGCGACTGCCACTTCGCTCGACCCCGGCGAGGCCGGACCGGCTCTGAAGGCCCGCGCATGGCGCGCCCTGGCCGAGATCGACAAGCCAAAACCCGGCGGCGACACCGACCCTACAGAAGCTTCAAACGACCTGATCGAAGCGCTCAAGATCTCTCCGGAAACCGAGGCCGACACCCTGCTGGCAGCCAGCCTCGCCGAGGACGCTGGACAATACGAAACCGCGGAAGCCGCCTATCGCCGCGTACTGGCGAAGAACCCTAAATCCGAGCCAGCCACAACCGCTCTGGCTCATCTGCTGATCGCCCGCAAGCAGTATCCCGACGCGGAAGCCATGCTTCGTGCTGCCCTGGCCCAATTCCCCGGCGATCCCGCCCTCACGGCGCAACTGGCTACCGTGCTGGCCGCCCAGGACAAAGCCGAAGCCATTCCGCTGCTGGAGCAACTCCACGACGCCCACCCCGCCGACCCCGCGATCGCCCGCATGCTCGCCTCGGTTGAAGCTGATGCGGGGGACTACGCAGGCTCCGACAAGCTCTATGCCGGCCTGATCGCCGCCAGCCCAGAAGATCCCGAGCTGCTCGTCGACCACGGGCAGAATCTCGTCCACCAGCAGCGTTACGCCGAGGCCTACGCGGTCTTCGACAAGGCCACCCAAATCGATCCGGCAAGCGCCGGCGGCTGGAGCGGTCTGGCCTTCACCGCCTCGAAAACCGGCCATCCCGACATCACACTCCACGCTCTCGCGATGCGCTCACGCTACCTTCCCGAGAGCGCCACGACCTACTTCCTGTGGGCCATCTCCTACGACAAGCTTCGGCAAAACCAGCAGGCCATCGTTTACTATCAGCACTTCCTCGACGCCGCCGCAGGAAAGTTTCCGGATGAGGAGTGGCAGGCCAAACAGCGCCTTCAGATACTGAAAAAGTAGCCTGCATTTTTGCGCTTGATGATCAAAACGGACCATCATTAAAATAAATTTTCTGCGCTGTGCGTTGCGGCCCGGTCGGTCGCATCTTACCCCTTGCAGTTTGACTCAAATTGGGCCTACTATAAGAAACCTTGAAGTTGAACCGCTTCGCGGAGGATTTCATGCGGACCGTGGTTCTCACCGCCGTGTTCCTCGGAACGACTCTCATTGGGGAACATGTGCGCGCATCTTCCCTTGACGGTAAAATTCCCGATCAGCAAAGCATCCAGGCCCTCGAGGCACGCGCCGTTCAAGCCCAGCCGCGCGAGCAATGCTTTTTATATGCCGAGCTGGTGCATCAGATGACAGAAATGAGCCTTCGTCAGTACGCCGCCGGCGACGTGGAGGGCGCGAGCGGCCTGCTGAAGCGCATTCAGCAATTGGCGCAGAAGATTCACCTCTCCGTTGCCAACAAAGACAAGCGCTTGAAGAATGCCGAGATTTTGCTCAGCCACACGGCCTTTCGCCTCAACGAAATGCTTCGCTCCAGCAACCTCGAAGACCAGTCGCTGGTGAAGGAAACCCTCGCCCAGGTGAACCAGGCCCAGAACGAAACCATGATTGGCGTCTTCCAGCGATAACGGGGCCGCGCACGAGGCTTATCCCCTCCGCTGGAATTGTGCTTGAATAGTGGAATCATGCGTTCCCACGCCTTGCTTCTTCTCTTCCTCCTGCCGGCCGCATCCCTGTCCGCACAGAAGCAGCAGCGGGAGCCGCTCACGGAAGCCCAGGTGGAACAGATCGCCGAAGCCGGCATCGACCCTCCAGGCCGCGTCAATCTTTACGTGAAATTTCTGAACGAGCGCGCCGATGTCATCAAGGGCCTGACCACCCGCGCCAAGGGCGCGGCCCGCGGCGAACGCCTCGCCGGCGAACTGCAGGACTTTGCCGCCCTGGTCGACGAGTTGGGCGATAATCTCGACGTCTACTCCGATCGCAAAGCCGACATCCGCAAGAGTCTCAAGCCTCTCAATGAATCCATCGCGCGCTGGCGAGCGATCCTCACCGCTCTGCCCAGCGAGCCGGACTTCGAGATATCGCGCAAAGACGCTCTCGATGCAACCGGCGATCTGGCCGATCAGGCCAAGAAGATCACCACCGACCTGACGGCCTACTTCGACCAGCACAAGGACGAAAAAGGCCAGGACCGCGCCGAGCCCAAGGCGACCTCGCCCCAACACTGATTGAGGCCGTCAGCGCCTCAGCGTTCAGTTCCTGGCGGGTGAACTCCTGCGCGTGATCAGATTGGAAGGCATCAATTCTTCGAGAAGCACCCTCAGCCCGGCCGCGTCGAGCGCCGGCCCGGCGGACACGCTCCGATCATGGCAACCGTGATCGGCAAGCCCGGCTTACTTGGCGTTCAGCGCTTTGGCCACATCGTCGGCGTTGGGCTTGGCTGCGAGCAGGTGATCGGCTACCCGCGTCCGTTCCTCGACCGTAAGCGTGGGCGCGGCAGCCAGAATGCGACGCAGCGTCACCGCAACATCGTCAATGTAGTTCATAAGGCGTATAGCTTCTCCAGAAAGCGGCATGGGTTTTCCTCTGTAATGGACTTCAATGTCTATTGTAGGGCGCGGGCTGGGCCACACGGAAATCGTCGTCAAAATCCCACCAATCGGAAATGCATGGATCCCGATTTGATCTTTATGCCTCAGGGCCTTGAAGGGCGCTACAATTCGTGGACGCTGGAGTTTTTCCGGAAAGTTTTCCGGCCAGACGAGTGAGGTTCTCACAATGAACAGAAGGGAAATGGCAACCGCAATCCTCGGCGCGGCCGGCATCGCGCTGGCCCGCACGTCTCTCGCGCAGACAACCACGGCCAGTCCGAAGTCTCCCGACAAGCTAGCTATCGCAACCGCCAACGCCAGGCAGCTTTTGCTGCTGATGGACACCGACAAGAACGGCAAGATCTCCAAAAAAGAATGGATGGACTTCATGTCCCGGGAATTCGACCGGCTCGACACCGACAAGAGCGGGCAGCTCGACCCGCACGAACTGCTCCAATCACGCGTCGAGATGCCCCGCGTCCCGCCCGCAGTCCAGGGGAAATAGGCGGGCTTGTCTCGCTTCCGAGATAGGGGGATGAACTTCTGAGTCACGAGACAAAGCGAAGGAACGAAACTCATTTTCTTCGCCTAATATTCGCCGTTAACGTATAATCTCTCCATGGACTTTCAGCTCGTCACCACCTACAAACCGCGCGGCGATCAGCCCCGCGCCATCGACGAGCTGATGCAGGGGTTGGCCGCCGGTGAAAAGCACCAGGTGCTGCTCGGCGTCACCGGCTCCGGCAAGACCTTCACCATGGCCAAGGTCATCGAGCAGTCCAACCGTCCGGCGCTCATCCTGGCTCACAACAAGACGCTCGCCGCCCAGCTCTACCACGAGTTCAAGCAGTTCTTCCCGGGCAATGCGGTCGAATACTTCGTCAGCTACTACGACTACTACCAGCCGGAGGCCTACATTCCCGCCGGAGACCTGTACATCGAGAAAGAAGCCACCATCAACGAGGAGCTCGACAAGCTGCGCCTGTCAGCCACCCGCTCCCTGTTCGAGCGGCGCGACTCGATCATCGTGAGCTCGGTAAGCTGCATCTACGGCCTCGGGTCGCCGGAGGCTTATTACGGGATGCTGCTGCTGCTCGAAAAAGGCCAGCACATCAGCCGCAAAGACATTACCCGCAGGCTGGTCGAAATCCTCTACGAACGCAACGACACCGACTTTCGCCGCGGCACCTTCCGCGTACGCGGAGACGTGATCGAAGTCTTCCCCACCTACGACGAGTCGGCCTACCGCATCGAGCTTTTCGGCGACGAGATCGAGTCGCTCGCCCAGATCGATCCCCTGTTCGGAACGGTCAAGCAGAAGTACTCCCGCCTGCCCATCTACCCCAAGAGTCATTACGTGGTTCAGCCCGAGCGCAAGGCCCAGGCTATCGACTCGATCGTGGCCGAGCTCAACGAGTGGGTGCCGCAGCTTGAGGCCGAGGGGCGCATGGTCGAGGCGCAGCGCGTACACCAGCGCACTCGCTTCGATCTTGAAATGATCAAGTCGATGGGCTACTGTCACGGCATCGAGAACTACTCGCGCCACTTCTCCGGCCGTCTGCCCGGCGAAGCGCCGCCCACTTTGCTGGACTATTTTCCGCGCGATTTCTTGCTCTTTGTCGACGAAAGCCACGCGACCATTCCGCAGGTGCATGGCATGTGGTATGGCGATCAGAGCCGTAAGCAAAACCTGGTGGATTACGGCTTCCGACTTCCCTCGGCCCGCGATAACCGGCCCCTCAAATTTGAGGAATTCGAGAACCGCGTTCACCAGACCATTTACGTTTCGGCCACGCCCGGCCCGTATGAGCTGACCCGCTCGGCCGGCGTGGTGGTCGAGCAGGTGATTCGCCCCACCGGTTTGGTGGATCCTGAGGTTGAGATTCGCCCGGTCAAGGGCCAGATCGACGACCTTCTGGCCGAGATTCGCGACCGCGCCAAGAAGAATGAGCGGGTTCTGGTTACCACGCTCACCAAGCGCATGGCCGAGGACCTGGCCGGCTATTACACCGAGGTCGGCGTGCGCTGCCGCTACATGCACTCCGAGATCGAGACCCTGGAGCGGGTCAAGCTGCTGGCCGGCCTGCGCAAAGGCGAATTCGATGTCCTGATCGGCATCAACCTGCTGCGCGAAGGCCTCGACCTTCCCGAGGTTTCGCTTGTCGCCATCCTCGACGCCGACAAGGAAGGCTTTCTGCGCAGCGCGGGCTCCCTGATCCAGACCATGGGCCGGGCCGCGAGACATTTGGAAGGCCGCGCGATCCTCTACGCCGACCGCATGACCGACTCCATGCGCCGGGCGATCGATGAGACCAATCGCCGCCGCGTCGTCCAGACCGCCTATAACGAAGAACACGGCATCACGCCCCAATCCATCATCAACACCATGGACATGGGCCTGGCTCAGATCCTCAAGGCCGAATATGGCGACGTGGCCATCGATGAGGCCGAAAGCGCGCCCGAGTTCACGTCGCGCGAACAGCTCGAGGCCTATATCCTCAAGCTCGAGGCCGACATGCGCGAAGCCGCCAAGAGATTTGAGTTCGAAAAAGCCGCCCGCCTGCGCGACACAGCTAAGGAACTGCGTGACAAGGAGTTCCTTTTCGGGTAGCCGCGCTGGTTTGTTGTCAACTTTTCTTTGCGAAGTGTTTGGCAACAAATCTGACGGAAGCGTCATCTCACCGATGAGATAGCGACCATCCGGAAGGGCGTAGAACTCCAAGGCACAGGCTTTTGGGTTACGAGCGGCACTCTATAGAATGAGGACAATCCTCCTGGTTGATGATGATCCGCTCCGGGCCTTTGTGCGGATGTCGGTGCTTCAGAAGCGGTTCCCCAACGTCAAGCGCGTACCGGATGCCGCGCAAACTCTCTGCCTGATTGAAGACCCATCCTTCGCCGTCAACCTCGCTCTCGTCATCTCCGATCACCATTTGCTGGGTCTCGATGTTTCCGACTTCATCGGCGAGCTCCACACCCGCATGCCTGGCCTTCCGGTCCTCATCCTGGGCAATAGCAGCGAGACCTCCGTCGGCAGCGAAGGTGTCCGCTTCCTTTCTAAATCCATCTCCAACGATGAGATGCTCATAGCGGCAAGCCAGCTGCTCGCCCAGCGGGCCCAAATGATCGCCTGAGCGCGGCATCGCTTGATCGCCCGAGCGCCTCAGTGCTCGCTTGACTCCAGGAAACCCTCCTCCATCTTTGGTGTGAGCCAGATCACACCTTCAAAGCCTATGATGGAGTGAGAATTGTGTGGTCCACTCCGCGTGCGAAAATCATCCTGGAGTCATAAATGGCAGCATTTGGTAGTTTTGCACTTCTCATCGCATTGGCCTTGGCCGCCTACAATCTGCTGGCTGGAGCATTGGCGCTGAGGCTCATTGCGACCGGACAGCCGGTAGCGGTCTCGCCCGAGCGGCTGGCCGATACCGCCCGCCGCGCCGGGATCGCCGGATTCGTGGCTGTCACGGGCGCGGCCTTCGCACTGCTTTGGTCCGTTTTCACCAACGACTTTTCACTCACCTACATCCTGGAGCACTCCAACCGCGCCCTTCCCCTTCCCTACAAGTTCGCCGCGCTGTGGAGCGGCCAGGAGGGTTCGCTTCTGCTCTGGGCCTGGCTGCTGGGCGTCTACGGATTCGTGCTTCGCCTTCGTCACAAGACCGACGTCAAGCTCTACGCCTACGCCGGGACGATCATGGCCGGGATACAGGTCTTCTTCCTGCTGCTGCTGTGCTTTCCTGCCTCTCCGTTTGCGTTGCTGAAAGGCGCGATCCCCGACGACGGCAACGGCCTCAATCCCCTGCTCCAATATCCCGAGATGGTCATCCATCCCCCCATGCTCTACCTGGGTTACGTGGGCTTCTCGGTTCCCTTCGCCTTTGCCCTGGGCGCGCTGATCATGCGCTATCCCGGAGAAAAATGGATCAAGATCACGCGCACCTGGACGCTGGTCACCTGGCTGTTCCTCACCGGCGGCATCTTCCTGGGAATGCACTGGGCCTACGCGGTACTGGGGTGGGGTGGCTACTGGGGCTGGGACCCGGTTGAAAACGCCAGCTTCATGCCCTGGCTCACCGGCACTGCCTTTCTCCACTCCGTGATGATGCAGGAGCGGAAGGGCATGATGAAAAGCTGGAATGTGTGGCTCATCTTTTCGACATTCCTGCTCACCCTGCTGGGCACCCTGCTCACTCGCGCCGGTCTGGTCAGTTCAGTCCATGCCTTCGCCCAGTCCTCCATCGGAACCTGGTTCGTGACCTTCATGGGGATCGTGCTGGCCGTCTGCATCTTCGCGTACGTGCTCAACAGCGCCCACTTGAAGACCGAACATCACCTTGAATCGCTCGTCAGCCGCGAGTCCAGCTTCCTGTTCAACAACCTCGTCCTGCTGACCGCCTGTTTCGTGATTCTGTGGGGCACACTGTTTCCCATCCTGTCGGAGTATGTGGTGGGGAACAAGGTCACGGTCGGCGCACCGTGGTACAACCGCGTCGCCGTTCCCATCGGCCTGTTTCTGCTTTTCCTCACCGGCGTGGGACCGCTGCTGCCCTGGCGCGCCACGTCGTTCAAGAGCGTCCGCCGCAACTTCATCTTGCCGGTCATCGCTCTCTGGGCTACGGTCATCGTCTGCTTCGCGGTTGGGGTAAATCCCTGGGCGGGGGGACAATTCTCCTCAGGAAACTTCTTCGCCCTGGTCGCCTTCGCGCTGTCTGTCTCGGTTTTGACGGCCATTTTCTCTGAGTTCATTCGCGGCGGCCAGGTCATCAGCCGCCAGACCGGCCGCAACCTTTTCGCTGCCACCTGGCTGCTGACGCGCCGCAACACCCGTCGCTACGGCGGTTACATCGTCCACATCGGAGTGGTCATCGTCGTCATCGGCCTGGCCGGTTCGGCATTCAACAAGAACATCGAGAGCGAGCTCGGTGTTCACGACAAGATCGCCATCGGCCCATACACCCTGGTATGCACCGGCTTCACGCAGGACTCGAACGACAACTACGACTCCGAGTACGCCATGCTCGACGTCTACAAGGGCGGCCAGAAGCGGTTTCAGATGACTCCCGAAAAACGCGTCTATCATGCCAGCCAGCAACCGCAGACCATGGTTGCAATCCACTCCGTTCCCGAGTGGGACCTCTACGTTGTCTATGAAGGCAGCAATCCCGATACCGGCCAGCCCATCATCAAGGCATTCCTCAATCCCCTCGTGGGCTGGATCTGGGCCGGACTTGTCGTGCTGGTCTTCGGGACACTCCTGGCACTTGTTCCCAGCCTCACCCCGGCCACTGCCAGCTTGCGCATTCCCGCTGCGCGCCCCATCACTCCCGAAACCGCGCTGAAGGGAGGCCACTGATGGACACTCCAACCCTCCACCGCAGACCCGCTGAAATCTGGATCAAGGGCGCCCAGGCCTGCCTGCTGGCAGTCGCGGTCTGTTTCTCGCTTGGCGCCAGCGACGCCGGTTCCCGCTTTAACGATCTCGGGCACCGCATGATGTGTACCTGCGGATGCGCGCAGTTGCTCGGCGAGTGCAACCACGTGGGCTGTCCGGAGTCGGGCCGGGAACGGATCGAGCTCAGCTCTGCCATCGCCGCCGGCCAAACCGACCAGCAGATTCTGAACATGTTCGCAGCCAAGTACGGGGCCACGGTGCTGGCCGCGCCCACCACTCACGGTTTCAACCTGGTGGCCTGGATCGCACCCTTCGCCGTCTTCGCCGCCGCACTGCTTGGAACCATCCTGCTGGCTCGCAGCTGGTCGGGAATCGCCGGCGTCAAGGCCCAGGCCGCGATAGCGGAAGCTCCCCCCACCGATCCCGCTGAACTCGAGCGCCGCGAACGCATCCGCCGCGAAACCGGCTCCGATGGAGGTTTCTAATCATGACTGAGACACAAGGCCTCATCGCCGGCCTCCTGCTCCTGTTCGTCCTGTTGATCTATACGTTCTGGCCTGAAAACGTCTTTGCCAGCCAGCGCCAGAAGACGCGGCTCGACTATTTGCTGGAGCAAAAGGAGCAGCTTTACGAGAACCTGCGTGACCTCAACTTCGAATACAAGGCCGGCAAGTATCCCGAAGAGGATTTCCACTCGCAGCGCGCCATTCTCGAAAGTGAGACCGCTTCTTTGCTGGCGGAGATCGAATTTCTGCAACAGAGCTAGCGCGGCTTCGGTCCAGGTTTCATAGCACCAGTTCGCGTGAAGGGTGCGGGCTTCAGCCCGTGCAGTGCCAAACCAGATAGACGGCGATCAACCTCCGAGGCAATAGAGATCCACCAGAACCCAGGCGACACAATCAAAGGATCACGACAAGAAATGAAATTGATTCGCAATCTTCTCCAGACCCTGGCTTTGAGCCTTCTGCTCACCGGCGCGTTTGCCCACGCCGCCTCCGTCTCCGGCACCGTAACCGACAAGACCACCGGCAAGCCCGCGGCCGGAGACGCCGTTGTGCTGGTCGACGTGCAGGCCGGCATGGGCGAGGTTGCCCACGCGACCACTGACGCGAGCGGCCATTACACCCTCAACACCCCCGGTAGCGGTCCCTATCTCATCCGCGTGACCCACCAGGGCGCGGGTTACTTTATCGCCGCTCCGCAAGGCGGAGGGCCCGGCGACATTCCTGTCTATGACGTCGCCGCCAAGGTGCAGGGGGTCTTTATCGAGGCCGACGTGCTCGAGGCCGAGGCCGATAACGGCCAACTCAAGATCAACGAGCGCTACTTCGTCCACAACACGGGCACGCCGCCCACCACGCAGTGGAGCCAGAAGTCCTTCGAGATTGTTCTGCCCCCCGACGCCACCGTCACCGACACCGGCGCACAGCGCCCCAGCGGCCTGCCCACCTCCATCAAGATGGACCCCGATGGACCCAAGGGCCATTACTCGTTCAACTTCCCTATTCAGCCCGACGAGGGTGAGAAAGACACGCTCTTCCAGATCAGCTATACTCTCCCCTACTCGAGCGGCAAGTACGCCTTCAAGTCCTCGGTCAGCCTGCCTGCAGACAACTTCGCCATTCTCATGCCCAAGTCGATGACCTTCGTTGCCGGCGCGGGCGCTGACTTCAAAACGGTCAACGAAGACCCCGGCGTGCAGACTTTTCTTCTCAAGAACGCCGTTCCCGGCAAGACCATCGAATTCACCATCTCCGGCACCGGCTCGATCCCGCGCGAACAGCAAAACAGCGGAGCCACTCAGCCGGGCGACAACAGCAGCCAGGCGGGCGCGCCCACCAGCGGACCCGGCGGCGGCATCGGCACACCCATTAACACCCCCGACCCGCTCACCAAGTACAAGTGGTGGATCCTCGGCGGCCTGGCCCTGTTGCTCGTTGCTGCCGCGGCCTTTCTGCTGCGCAAGCCGGGCGTCGCGCCCGTCCAGGTTTACGCTCCAGGCGAAGCTCAGCCCGGCGTCGCCGCCTCCGCGACCTCATCCGCCGCCGCAACTGCAACCTCACGAAGCACCGCCCTGCTCCAGGTTCTCAAGGACGAGCTCTTCGCTATTGAAAGCGAGCGAATCAACGGCACGCTCTCTCAGGCCGACTACGCCGAGCAAAAGGCCGCGCTTGAAATCGTCCTCAAGCGGGCGTTGAGCAAACGGTGAGCAGAGGCACGGCCGACACTCTGAGTCTGTTTATACTGTTTGCCGACGATAAGTGCCCACGCATTTGGTCGCCAGGAGGCGGTGCAGGTGAAAAGAATCTGCGTTCTTTATCGTGTAGCTCTGATTGCGGCGTCTCTTTCTTCGGGTATCCTAATTTCTCAACTTCCTGCCCAACCGGGTTCAGCGCCGGTGCCGCCGGCCATTGTGAGCGCGAAAAAGATCTTCCTTTCCAATGCCGGCGGCGACAGCGGACTTTTTCCATCACCGTTCAGCGGCGATCCAAATCGCGCCTACAACCAGTTCTATGCGGCCCTTGAAGCATCAGGCCACTACGAACTTGTGAGCGACCCATCCAACGCTGACCTGGTGCTGGAGTTGCAGCTGACAGCGCCCAATGGTCCATCGAAGGGCAGCAAAGTGAATGGCGCATCCGACCCGGTTCCTATGATGCGGCTCGTGGTCTATGATCGGGCGACGCATTATGTTCTGTGGGCCTTCACGCAGTCGATCGAGATCGCTTTTCTGCAAAAGACCCATGATCGCAACTTCGACAATGCCCTCACGGCGATTCTGATGGAGTTTGAGGCACTGAGCGGTGAAGCTCGGCCCGCAATTCATTGAGACGCCCGCGCTTCCAGGTCCCGTTTGATTTACTGGATGGCGCCGTCTGTCTTTTCCGGAGTAACGAACAACGTGGTGTTTCCCGGCTTGCTCTGCGCAACACATACCTGGTTCCTGCCTCGGCGCTTGGCTGCATAGAGAGCACGATCCGCTTCGTCGAGGAAGCCGGCGGCTGACATTGTGCGTTCATCAAGGGTAGCAATGCCGATGCTGGTGGTTATCGCTCGATACTCCCAGGGAGTTGCTGCGACCGCCTCGCAAAGGCGCTTCGCAATCTGAACAGCCTCGATGGCGCCGGTGTCGGGGAGAATCACAAGGAACTCCTCGCCGCCGTAGCGAGCGATCAGGTCGCCTTTTCGCGTCCATGCCTGCAGGAGGGCTGAGATCCGGCGCAATGCCTCGTCCCCCTGCACGTGCCCGAAGGAGTCGTTGAAGCTTTTGAAGTCGTCCAAATCGACCATCAGCAGGCAGAGCTGCACCTGTGAACGTATGCTGCGCGCCAGTTCTCTTTCAAGGCAGTTTTCAAGGGCTCGACGGTTCATGAGACCGGTCAGTGCATCGGTGAGCGAGAGCGTACGCAGCTTTTCATTCAAAATCTGCAACTCCTGCTGGACCTGTTGCACTTCGAGCTCCGCTTCCCGCTCTTTGGTCACATCGAGAGCCGTACAGGCCACGTAGCGGCTTCCGCGCGTATCCACGAGTGGATACTTGTGAACGTCCCAGGTGAATATCCGGCCGCCGGAACCGGAAGTACGGTCTTCAAAATGGAATGCCCTGTTCTCTCCGAGCACTTTAAGGTCGGCATCGCGAAATTTCTGGGCGATTTCCCGCGGCATGGTCTCGAAATCGGTCTTGCCGATCCAGTCTTCCGGATTTACGCCAAAAGAATCAGTGAGAGCCCGATTGCAGTAAATCATGCGAGCCTCCTCGTTCTTGATGAAGGTGGCCACCGGACTTGCATCCAGGAGGGCGCGAAATCTTGAGTCGCTGAGCTCCAGGTCATGGGCCATCGAATCCAACGCCTCGACAGCCTTTTGCAGCGCAATCGTCTGCTTCTTAAGCTCGAGATGGGCCGTGATCTGGCGCGCAATTGCGCCCAGGCTTTCCTGCTGAATCGCCGTAAGCTGGCGGGGTGCGAAATCGTAGATGCAGAGGCTGCCTAAAGCACGGCTGTCGTCCGCAACCAACGGATACCCGGCGTAAAAGCGTAAGTAGGGCTCGCTTGTCACCGACGGACTGTCGCAAAAGCGTGGGTCGCCTTGCAGGTCGGTCACCATCAACAGGCCGGATTGGCGAATTGTATGCGAACAAAACGATGCGTCCAAGGGCACTTCGACCACGCTTTGACCCAGGCGACCTTCCAATAGTTTTCCATCTAGATCGAGCAGACTGAGCGCAACTTCCCGGACCTCGCAGACGGCGCCGGCGAGTTTGAGCAGATCTTGGCACTCATTTTGCGAAGGCCAGTCGAGCAGATCGTTCGAGAACGGCCCTCTCGGCGTTCGCGGCGGGGTTGAGTCGAAGAAATCCACCAAGTTTCCTCTTCCATCGGTATCGGCATATCGAGAGAGAAATTTAAGTGCGGTGGACGAAATCGCGACTGAAGCACCCGAGGGTGGATAATTTTCCTGTAGTACCGCCGCCCGGTAATTACTGCTTTATTCACATCCCCGCACGCCTTCGGCCATGCGGATGCTACTCAGCCCTTTCGCCTGCCAATGGGGAGACTTCAGTGTACGGACTTGCAGATTGAAGCGCAACTGCCGGCAGAATTCGATGTATTCAGCGCAACCCGGCGTTGTAGGCTGAATCCATGAAAACCCTGCTCCGCACGCTTCTGTATCTGGCGCTCATCGTCTGGCTCGGCGCCGAGATATTTTTCCCAGTCGTTGCCGCCATCACCTTCGGGACTCTTCAGCCGGACACCCACGCTGCCGGCTCGATTGTCGGCCATCTGCTGCGCATCCTTCACGGTATGGGCCTTGTCTCCGGCATGGTTGCCCTGGCATTGCTGGCCCTCGCGCCCTCCTGGAGCCTGTATAAGCCCCGCGCGGTCCTCATTCCCATGACCCTGGTGGTCCTGATGATGGCCCTCACGGCTTTTTCGCAGTTCGTCATCATCCCGTCGATGGAGCGCGATCGCATCGCAGCCGGAGGCGCCATCGACACCTTTGACACCGCAAGTCCCTATACCGTCGATTTCAACAAGCTTCACAACCGCAGCGAGCACTCGGAGATGGCCATTCTGCTGCTGGGCCTGGCCACGGTCGTTCTGGTGGCCTGGGCCGAAACCACCCGAACCTCGTAAGGCACGGGCCGGCCGCCCTCCGCTATCGGGCTGCCCACTGTCCGCTGTCGACTGTCAACTGTCCGCTCTTAACTGTCCGCTATGAGCTGTTCCTGTATCATCGTAGAGGCCCATTCGCACGTCTCATGCCGTGCCGCGGCCCACGGAATCCCTTATGAAGACTGGCATCATCGGCCTGCCGCAGGTGGGCAAGACATCGCTTTTCAAGATTCTTACCAAGGCCAAGCTCGATGAGCGGGCCTACTCCAATTCGCGCGAAGCCCACATCGGCGTCGCCCGCGTCCCCGACGAGCGCCTCGACAAGCTCTCCGACCTCTATTCGCCGAAGAAAACCACCTACGCCACAGTCGAATACGTCGACGTCGCCGCCATCGGCCAGGAGGCCCTTAAGGAGACCGCGTTTCTTACCAACCTGCGCAATGTCGATGCCCTCATCCACGTTCTCCGTGCGTTCGAGGAAGAATCGATTCCCCACGTGGGCCCCATCGACCCGCTCCGCGACATCAAGAACGTCGAATTTGACCTGATGATCAGCGATTTGACCCAGGTCGAGAAACGCCTGGAGCGCCTGGAAAAGGACCTGAAGAAAGGCCGCACCAGCGAACTGGAACGCGAACAAGCCTTGCTGTTGCGCTCGAAAGAGGCCCTGGAAAAGGAGCAGCCGCTGCGCGAGCTCGACATGACTCCGGAAGAGAAGAAACTCATTAAAGGCTTCATGTTTCTCTCCCAAAAACCTATCTTATACGTACTTAATATCGGGGAAAGCACCACCCTGGGCGACGATCTCGAAGGCGCCGTTTCGCGCTTCAAGCTGCAAGAGACGGCTGACCGTCCGAACGCCGGCGCAACGGCCATCTGCGGCAAAGTCGAAGCCGAGCTGGCGGAGATGGATGACGACGAGGCCGCCGAATTCCTGTCGAGTTACGGCCTCCGCGAAAGCGGTCTGGTCCGCCTCATCCGCAAGAGCTATGAACTGCTCGGCCTGATCAGCTTCTTTACGGCCGGCGAGGACGAGTGCCGCGCCTGGACCATCCCTGCCGGATCAAAGGCCCCGCAGGGCGCCGGCGCCATCCACTCCGACCTTGAGCACCACTTCATCCGCGCCGAGACCATCCGCTGGGATGCATTGCTCGACGCAGGCTCAGAGGCTGCCGCGCGCTCGCGCGGAACACTGCGCCTGGAGGGCAAAGAATATACGGTCCAGGACGGCGACGTAATGCACATTCGCCACAGCGGTTGAAATGCTGAAACTCTCTCTGATCCTCGGCGCCATCGCCGCCCTCGCCGACGTAGCCGGGGGTTTGGTGCTGGTCCGCGCCCGCGGTGTCGAGCGCTACCTGCGTTACTTCGTGGCGCTCGGCGCCGGCTTCCTGATGGCCACCGCGGTCATCGAGATGGTGCCCGAAAGCCTCCGCCTCAGTCCGGTTCTCGGCCCGGTGCTCATTATGGCCGGCTATTGCGCCGTCCACCTGCTCGAACATACGATCAACGCCCACTTCCACTTTGGCGAAGAGACCCATTCGCACGAATTTGTCTCCACGCGCACCGGCTACTCGGTGCTGGGCGGCCTCAGCGTTCACGCCCTGTTCGACGGAGTGGCCATCGGCTCCGGATTCGTCGTCTCCAGGGACCTCGGCTGGCTCATCTTCCTCGCCATCCTGCTCCACAAGGCTCCGGAAGGCTTCACCATGGCCTCCGTCATGCTTGCCAGCGGTCGCAGCCGGTCTACCGCCTTTTACTCTGCGGTAGCACTCGCCGCCGCCACCCTGGCCGGTGTTCTGGTGATTGAATTGATCCCCAGTTGGCTTCCTTATGGCCTGCCCATCTCCGCCGGAGTGGCCCTCTACGTAGCTGCCACGGATCTGGTCCCGGAAGTCAATCGAGAGCCAGGCATCCGCATGGCGCTGGTGTTTTTCGCTGGTGTCGCGGGCTTCCTCCTGCTGAGAGCGTTGCTCCCAGCCTTGTAGCACGGGGAATTTTTATCCCGACACTGATAAAGGAATTTCAAAAAGCAAGAGCCGGATGGCGTACTGTTGCCTTTGTGGTCTCCCACCCATCGGACAAAAACAAAGACGTCTGATGGTGAGGCACCCGCTCTAGCGCCCGGCTCTGAGTCCCGGTTCCGGCGAGCGCCGAAACCCAAACTTCCCCGCATAGAGCTTGGACAGAAGCCGCGCATACTCCCATGCAACCTGGAAATTCGCCTTGCTCGCTCCCCTATACCGCAGTCCGAAAGCGAACGGCACTTCCTTCACCGATTCCAGCCGAGCTCGCACCAGCACTTCCAGCAGCAGCTTGAAACCCGTCCGCTGAAAGCCGATCCCCTCCACGCTGGCGCGACGAACCATGAAATACCCCGACATGGGATCCTTGGCCCGGGCCCGTCTCCGCTGCAGCGGCCAGGTAACCCACACCGCGGCCGCGGAGAGCAGTTTCCGCCACAGGTTCCAACCGCCCAGTTCGCCGCCCGGCGTATACCGGCTCCCGATGGCCATATCGTTTCCTTCTGAAACCGCTTCAAACAGGCGCGGCAGCAGTTCCGGAGGATGCTGCAGGTCGGCATCCATCACGCCCAGTACATCGGCATTCGTCTGGCGCCAACCATCCAGCACAGCCCCCGACAGTCCCCGCTCGCCCTTGCGCACAATCAACCGCACCCGCGGGTCGTTGAGCGCAATCGCGCTGACCACGTCGCCGGTGCCGTCGGCGCTGTCGTCGTCAACCACCAGAATCTCGTAGTGGATCTCCAGCGGATCCAGCACCGCCCGCACATGCTTCAGCAGGCCACCGATATTTTCAGCTTCACAGAGAGTTGGAATCACCAGCCCCAGTTTCAGTGGCAGACATCCGGCCGGCGCGGCGCCGGTACGCGACGTGCTAGCTGCTGCCTCAATCGGGTCTGTTGTCGAAGTTACCATCGAAGATACTCTTATTCTATCTCTGCGCATGTCTGCCTGACACTTATTCCTGGAGTTTCCCGTCTCGAGGCGCCGACTCCACGATTCCGAGGTCTATCGGATTGCTGAACTGGCGTGGGCATTGAACGGCTCGTTCTCTCATTTGTCCATGTTGCCGCCACCATCCTGCCGAACTTAGACCGCATCCTCGCCGGCCATCGGTTTCCCTATTTCCAGCCGATTTTAAAAAGATCGCACTTCCCTTTGCATGATCCGCTCATATCCGCGAAAATGAGAGAGTTACCTCGCGCCGGTGCGGAGTCCGGGACATGCTCAATCTCTCTCAGCGACTGATCCTGGGCTGCGCGCTGCTCGTCTGCCTCATGGCCGCCCTGGTAGCTCTTGCTCACAAAGCGCTTTGGGCGGCGGGCCAATCAACGCTCGCATGGGGTTTCCTCCTGGTTTCGCTCCTGGTCGCATTTCTAACCGCTTTTTTCGTCCTGCGCCCCGTGCGCGACCTGGCCCGCGATGCCCGTCGCATCGCACAGGGCAACCTTGAACACCGCGTCGAATGGAGCAGCCGCGACGACTTCGGCATCATCGCCAGCGAACTCAGCCGTATCGCGGTCCGGCTCCGCGAACTGCGCGACACGGAAGCCGGACGCCGGCAGATGGAGTTTCAGCTCTCCGACGCCGTCCTTCAATCCATCTTCGAACCGATCATCGTCACCGACGGCAAAGGCCACGTCCTCAAGCTCAACCAGGCGGCCTCCGAGTTGCTCGGCGAAGCTGCAGGCGACCGCATGGCCCTCACCAATACCCCCGGCGGCGACAAGATCCTCAGCGCCATCCGCGACGCCGTCTCCATGCAGAAGGCAGTCGCTGCTGAAGACGATGCCGCCATGCTCCCCATGCGCATCGGCAAGAAAGAGCGCAGCTTCAGGCTGCGCACCACCCCCATGCGCGACTCGGAAGGACGACTGCTGGGCACCGTTACAACACTTGAGGATGTAACCAGCCTCCAGGACACCGATCGCTTCAAGACTCAATTCATCGCCGTCGCCAGCCGCAAGCTGCGTGACCCGCTGCTGCAGCTCCGCCGCGGCCTCTACGCGCTGAGCCAGGGCTTCGGCGGCGAACTGCTCCCGCTTCAGGCTGAGCTGGTCGCCACTGCCAACAGCGAAGCCGAAAATCTCAACGACATCATGACCGACCTGATCGAAGTGGCCGAGATCGACTCCGGCAAACGCGAACTGAAGCTCGAGCCCGTCCGTCCCGCCCAGGCTCTTACCGCCGCCCGCGACCGCTACGGCGAAGAGGCGGCCGGAAAGCATATTCGCCTCGAAGTCAGCGCCTATGCCGATCTGGCCGCGGTCAAGGCCGATCGCCGAGCGCTGCGTTCCATCCTCGACAATCTGCTTTCCAATGCCTTGCGCTATACCCCTCCTGATGGAGAGATTCTGCTCGCCGCCGAAGAGATCAAAGACTTCGTCCAGTTCACCGTCCGCGATACCGGGCGGGGCATCGAAGCTGAGCGTCTCAGCTCCATCTTCGACCGCTTCAATGCATTCTCTGACAAGAGCTCCGGCCTCGGCCTCGCGCTCGTCCGCCGCCTGGTGGAATCCCTTGGCGGCCAGATCGCTGTCGAAAGCCGCCTCGGCCATGGAACCACCTTCCGCTTCACGCTTCCCGTAGCTGTGGTGGGCGATGTCCGCCACAACGTCGAGGTGGGCTGACCATGGCGGAGATCATCCTCGAGCAAAAACCAGAACCCGCCAAGCTCCGCATCTACATTGGCGCTGCTCCCGGCGTGGGCAAAACCTACCACATGCTCAATGACGCGTACCTGATGCGTCATCAGCAGAATATCGACGTCGTCATCGGTCTGGTTGAAACCCACGGCCGCCAGGATACCGCGGCTCGCATCCGCGACCTCGAAGTGGTCCCCCTCCGCGTGATTCCCTATCGTGGCGTGAATCTGAAGGAGATGGATGTCGACGCCATCATCGCCCGCCATCCCAATACCGTCATGGTGGACGAGTTGGCCCACACCAACGTTCCGGGGAGCAAGAACCGCAAGCGCTACGAAGACGTCATCGAACTGCTGGACCACGGCATCAACGTCATGACCGCGGTCAACATCCAGCACCTGGAAACGCTGAATGACGCCGTCAGCCGCTCCGCCAACACCACTATCCGCGAGACCATCCCCGACAGCTTCCTCAAGCGCGCCGACGAAGTGGTCAACATCGACATCACGGTCGAAGAACTGCGCACCCGGCTCAGGCAGGGCAAGATCTACGCCCCGGAAAAGGTTGAGCAATCGCTGGCCAACTTCTTCCGCAAGGGAAATCTCAACATGCTCCGCGAGCTCTCCCTGCGCACCACGGCCGAGCAGGTGTCGAACCGCGCCTCAGAGTACCGCCGCACCCAGGGCCTCGAACAGGCGCCCATACCCGAGAAAGTGATGGTTTGCCTCAGCACACGGCCCGGCACCGAGCGGCTGCTCCGCGTGGGCGCGCGCGTCGCCGGCCGCCTGGCCACCAACTGGTATGCCGTGTACGTCGCCAAGCCCGACGACAAAGGCCACGGCGATCCCGAGGCCTATCACCGGCTTGAAGAGTACCGCCGCATGGCGCGCGATCTGGGCGCCAAAGTCGTCTCCCTTACCGATCGCAACATCTCCGACGCTCTCATCCGTTTTGCCCAGCAGGAAAACATCTCCCACGTGGTCTTCGGCCAGTCGGCCCGATCGCGCTGGGACGTGCTCTTTCGCGGTTCGGTGCTCAATCGCTTCCTCTCCGAAGTCCGCGACGTAACCGTGCAGGTCGTACCGATGCAAAAACCCCTGCGCCGCGCATAAGCGCGCCTGCTTAGGCGCGACTCGTCCAGGCACACGACCACCAAAGCAAAAGCCCCGGATTCTCTCCGGGGCTTTTGCCTTTTTGACCGAGTTTTGAGCAACCTGGCTAGAACTCCAGGCGGAGTGAGCCTTGCAGCACGCGTGCTGTGCTGGCGGTCGAGCCGATGGTGCCAAAGGGCACGCCATTGGCCTCGGTGATATCTGTGTCGGGCAAAGCGAAGCTCGGATGGTTGAGGGCATTGAATGCATCGCAACGGAACTTCAGGTTCACCCTGTCTCCAACGATCGGGAAGGTCTTGCCCAGGCCAAGGTCGATATTGAATAACCGCGGTCCAAACAAGTTATTGCGGCTACCGATGCTGAAGCCGGTGGGGCCGGTGAGGTTGGCAAGTGCGGCAGAGGGATTCGCAAAGGCGTTCACCGACTGGCCATGGCCGCCGTTGACCTTGGCCTTCAGCAATCCCATTTGCCCCGGGTCAATCAAGGTGGCGGGAGCGTTGTTTGCAAAACTTGCGATGTATGCATTCGACGTAGCATTATAAGGCTCGCCGGTGCGCCAGGTCGGGAGACCGCTGATCTCCCAGCCGCCAACCGCTTCGTTGGCCCACAAGGGCATGGTCGCGCCGATCGACTTTCCGCGTCCAAACGGCAGCTCGTAGATGAAGTTGCCGTTGAAGTCGCTTCTCACATCGAAGTCCGAATTTCCCCGGCATTCCCGCGGACGCTGAACATCGCAGATAAAGCCAAAGCCGCTGCTTGAGGCAATGAAGTTGGCGATGGCAGAGACATTGTCGATCGAATGCGACCAGGTGTAGTTGAGGTCGAAACGCAGCCCGTAGCCAGCGTTCTTGTGCAGCGTGACCAGAAGGCCGTAGTAGTTCGAGAAGCCTTTGTTCGTCCACACGCTGTTGCTGGAGAACTGCGACGCCATGCCCACGTTGGGGGCCAAGAACCCTTGGCTTGAAATTCCCTGGATGGTGTCAGCGAAATCACCTCGTATCGGCAGCGGAGAGAATATGTAAGCGATCGCCTGGGTATTGTTCGCGAAGTAGTCTCCTCCGAAATAATTGTTGAAGAAATCGGCGAACCCCGGAACCATATCTTCAAACCATGGCTGAGGAGAGAGGCTGACCGCCTGTTGATAGGAATTGGTGACTCCGGCTGCCTTTGCGGCCCGGAGTTGCGTCGTCATTCCTGCCATCCCCTGGCTCATGGTCTGGGTCGATCCGCCGGTATTATCCGGGAACTCCAGCAATTGGCTGGCATCGGCCGTCGCCAGCAGATGCCGGCCGAGCCGGCTCACACCGTCAATCTTGAGCAGATATCCTTGCGGGAACTCGTGCTGAATCCCGAAGTTGTACTCAATCGAATAGGGAACCTTCAAGTGAGTGTTCATCATCAGGTTGAACTCGCCATTGTTCAAACCGTACGGATAGCCTTGATCAACAAACGGAATAAACGGCGTGACGATCGTAGGCGCGGCGGGAGCAGGCGGCGGACTCGACAACCCCGCGAAGCGCGGCGCTGTTGCGACCGTCTGCGACGGACTGCCACCACCGTTCAAAAGAATGTTGTTGGCCTCGAAAACATACGAGGTTTGCAATTGCTGGAACTGAAGCGCATTGATCAAGGTGTGATCGTAGACCAGTCCAATACCTCCGCGGAGGACCGTCTTGCCGTCGGAGTAGGGACTGTATGCGAAGGCAACCCGCGGCGCGATGGCTCCATCGTTGGGATGGAAGTAGCCCGGCTGATGGTTCGCCTTCCCTCCGTACTGAAACTGCAGGAACGGAATCCCGTTGTTATTGCTGTTTCCTTGCGCGCTTTGACCTTCCCGGTCGCTCCAGTACCGGTCCCACGTGAACTCCTGGTTGGAGCCATCGCTGTTGAGAAGACTCGTGATCGCTTCGTTTCCACGGGTCTCGTAAGGCACGGTGTAATTGTCATATCGCAGGCCATACGAGAGGGTTAGCCTGGGCGTCAGCTTCCACGTATCACCAACATAGACTTCGGTCTCGTAGAACCGATAATTCAGGTCGAGACCGGAGCCTTGCGTCTGCACCACTCCCTTGTTGTTGTAGTTGAAATTGCTGCTCACATCGGCAACCACGCCCAGGGCCGTGGCATAAGCGCTGTCATAGATTGATGTCCAGTCGCCACTGATGTCCGGGGGGCGGAGACTGTTGTCTAAATTCACCAGATGCGTATTGCCCTGGATGCCGATGCCGACAAAGTTAAAGTTCTCCGCAGCGAACGCGTTGGGGGTTTCCCACTTGAAGGTACCACCGAAGGTAAAGTTATGCTTTCCTTTTTCCCAGCTGAAGTCGTCGCGCACAACAGGTATCGGAAAAGTGCGATCCTGCGAGTTGTTGCCACCCGCGTAAGGGCCGCTTACTCCGCTGTAGCTGTATTGGTTAACGCCCTGCGGGTTGTAAACGGCATTGAAGGAGAAGTCCTCGAAGGTTTCGCCATAGGAGGCCTGGTTTAACATCCGGTCGTTGATCGTCCAGGTGTGATTGATGACATAAGCGTAGCTTCTGTCTAAGAATGGATAGGTGGTTGGATCGCCGGGAAACTGAATCGCGGCCTCCGTGCCACTCACGTGCTGAACGGTTCCGCGTCCGTAAATCTTCATCTTGTCGTTGATGGTGTAGTCGACCCTTTGAACAAAGTTGTTCAAGGTATAGGGAAAGGGCGCGTTGAAGCGGAAACCGGCCGTGTTGACCAGGTCGCCGACGTCTCCGCTGGTGTCGTTCGCCTGCGGGAATCGGCTTTGGAAGAGGCTAAGCTCAGCCTGGTTCCAACCGGTGCCCAGCGGATCGAGCGCTGCCACCTGGGCGGCGGTCAATGTCTTGGTGACGCAGTTGTTCGCGGTGCTGTTGGAATCGCAATACGCAACTTCGCCGCCACGATAACCGGACGTATTTGTTCCCAAAGGAACAGTTCGATCCACCAGGTTGCTGAGCGTGTCTTTACGGCTATTCCAGTCGAAGAAGAAGAACGCTTTCTGCCTCCAGATCGGGCCGCCGACGTTGGCGCCAAACTGGTTGCGGATCAGCGGCGGTCTTGGCGTTCCGTTGTTATTGTTGAACCAGTCGTTAGCCTCGGTGTCGGTGTCGCGGTGATACTCCACCGCTGCGCCATGGAAGCTGTTGGTGCCTGATTTGGTCACCAACTCAAACTGACCGCCTCCGCCCTCACCCGCGCTCGAAAGCGGGTCTGCCGTTACGGCCCTGAACTCCTGCACCGAGTCAACCGGAGCTCCGCCCACGATGGTGCCAAACTGGCCGGTCGCATTGTCGTTCACTTCGAGACCGTCGAGTGTCACGTTGCTCTGGTCGGTGCGCGCGCCGGTCACGGCTCCATCCAGGGTGACACCAGGCTGCTGATAGAACAGCGCCGCCGGAGTATCCCGGTCCGCCACAGGCAGATCGTTCATCTCAGCCACCTGAAAGTTGTTCCCAACCGTCGCATCGGTGGTGTTCAGAGTTACGTTTTCCCCAGCCGCTGAGACCTCGACCGTTTGCGAAGTGCCGCCCACCGTCAGCTTTGCGTTCTGGGTGCGCGTAGTGGTGACGCTGAGATAAACGCCGGTGACGATCTCGGTCTTGAACCCCGGAGCGGCAAAGGTGAGCTTGTAACCGGGACCGGGTTGGACGTTGGCAACCGAGTAAGACCCAACAGAGTTCGTAACCGCCTTGTAGGAAACGCTGGTGAGGTCGTTGGAGAGCGTTACGCTGGCTCCGGCGATAACCGCCCCGCTGCTGTCAGTGACTACTCCCGTGACGGACGCAAGATCCTGCGCCGGGGAAAAGCAAGCACCTGCGAAGAGCACGACCAACGCAACCAGGCTTGCCGAAAATAGCTTCCTCGTAATCGGATTTGACATCCAATGCCTCCTGAAGTGGTGAAGCGACTGATTCTTCCTGAGAGGGGTCGCAAACCCCTCCAATTGTTTCCTTAATCAACTTGAAGTGAAAGTGCTGACCGGAATCTCCGTCCCCGGAGAAAAGAGGAATCGGCTCTGGCTATGATTATGTATGTCATTAATATCAGTGTAAACAAGAAACGAATCGAAGCAGAGCCAACAGAATGACTCGAAAGGGGTAGAGCTTACCGAACCGGGACGCGTCTCTGCCATTCGCTCGAAAGGCTGGGACGCGATGAATCCTTCTGCCGCGCGACCAGTCTCGAAGCCGGCAGACATTATCAGTCTCTCACGGATTCAGCCGCGATTGCGCGAGTTCCCGCAGCCAGGCTCTCATCCAAAGAGCAAGCAGAAACGCCGTCCCCACGGCCACGATCGATCCCTCCCAGGGCGCCCGGGCAAGCAGAAGCGCTATCTCGCTCCACCAGCCGACCTGGATAAAATGCACCTCCAGATGCGCCACGGTATGGGGTCCGGGGATCGGCGCGGGGGCCGCGGGCTGCGCCACCGCCGCGTGCGCCGCCAGCGCGGCCAGCAACAGGATGCCCGAAGAACGGGCCGCGGAAGCGGTGATCAGTCCCTTTGCCTTTTTGAGTCCCTGGTCGAGCAGGACCCCTAAGGTTGAGCCCATGCCACGCATCGAGAGCTTGAAGATATATCCCAGGCTGCGCAGGGCATTGTCGTTTTTGCGCGTCTCCCCCCATCCCAGCCACGAGTCCGCCGGCGAATAAAGCACCGTGGTCAGCACCTCCTGCTCGGCAATGGAAAGTCTGCCGAAGCGGAGGTGCAAGACAAGCCCCTGCACGGCGACCACTTCCGCGGCCAGATCCATTTCCATTAACGGAATCGGAAATGCCAGCCTCACCCAGTTTCCCGGTTCGATCTCCATCGCCTCGCCCAGATTCACGCTCGCGCCGCCAATCGACAGGTTGACCGTCTCGCAAGCCGCCAGCCGTCCACCCGGCAACTTGAGCTCCACCGGCGTCGCCACGTTCAGCCTCGACGTGGTCCGCAACTGCCGCGTCTCTCGCGCCACCGCCGTCGACACACCCAGAATCATGATGTTAAAGCAGCACCAGATCAGGTTCATGGCCACCGCGCCCGGCCTGGGCCGGTCCCACACCAGGAAGCGCGGAATCGCCATCGCCAGGCCGGCGAGATTCAGCGCCAGCAGAGCCAGCAGAGGCGCCGCCGTCCGGGCATCGAAAAAAGCATTCATCACCGCACCGCCCTTGGGCGTCGCAATGAATTTACCCTTTCTGGGATTGACCAGGGCGGTAACCGCCGGCCACACGAGATGAGGCGCGAGCGCGGTCTCATAAATCTCGTTCCAGAATGAGAATCTGTGCGCGCCCTGGAGGCGCGAATTCGTCGTGATGGCCAGCACCAGGTGGGGCAACGCATAGAACACAATCGCCAACCAGTACCCGGGGAAATTTGTCAGTCCAAAAAGCAGAAAAATCAACGGCGCGGTCAGAAAAATCAGCCGCGGAATCGCGAAAAGAAAATGGCACATCGAGTTGAAATAGCACAGCCGCTGAGGCAACTTGAGTTCCAGCGCGAACAGCGGATTCTCCAATCGCAGAATCTGGATCATCCCCCGCGCCCAGCGCTTGCGCTGCTCCACATACGCGGAGAGTGTCTCAGCTGCCAGCCCCGCCGCCTGTGGAATGTTGATGTACGCGGAGTTCCAACCCTTCTTTTGCAGGCGCAGCGAGGTGTGCGCATCCTCGGTGACTGTTTCCACCGCGAATCCGCCCACCTCGTCCAACGCCGCGCGCCTCAGCATCGCGCAAGAGCCGCAGAAGAACGACGCATTCCAAAGGTCGTTTCCGTCCTGCACAATCCGGTAAAACAGTTCCGCCTCGTTCGGCACCACTCGAAACTGACCCAGGTTTCGCTCAAATGGATCGGGTGAATAAAAATGGTGGGGCGTCTGCAGGATCGCGAGTTTCGGGTCGCGCAAAAACCAGCCCGCCGTCATCTGCAGGAAACTGCGCGTCGGCACATGATCGCAATCGAAGACCACCACCAGTGGCGAGTTCGTGCTTTTCAGCGCCGCATTGAGGTTTCCGGCCTTGGCATCTTCGCTGCCTGCGCGCGTCCTGTACCCGATACTGGCATCGGCCGCGAACTGCTCCAACTCGCTCCGCAGCCCATCATCCAGAATGTAGACGTGCAGCTTCTCCGCGGGCCAGTCCATATTGAGCGCGCCCAGGGCCGTGAAGCGCACCACCTCCAGCGGCTCATTCAAGGTCGGAATCAGCACATCGATATGCGGCCATTCTTCCGGGTCCTCGGGCAGCGCCGCCGGGGCCCGCCGGAGCGGCCAGATGGTTTGAAGATAGCCCAGAAACAAAATGCCGAAAGTGAATGCCTCCGCGCCTAAAAGGCCCACAATAAAAAACGCATCCACTGCGGTCCATATGTGGAAGGGATGGGCCGCGTCGCGAAGAAAATTCCCGACCTGCACGACCCGCCAGTACCCATAGCGGAAGGTCGCGAACATCGAAAGAATGATCAGTATCAGCGTGACCAGGCTGGAATCTGTGGCAGCCGCCATCGCCAGCGCGATTCCGACCACCAGCAGCCCCATCACTGCCTGTTGCTGCCAATCCAGAGGAACCGCCGCCAGGAAGAGGAATGTTCCTCCTACCAAAAGCAGGAACACCATTCGCGCGATCCTGCTGAAGAGTTTTTTCCCGGCGACGATCTCCGGCCGGGGACCGGCTGGCGTCATTTTTCGCTCCAGCGCACACCGCGAGAGCCGCCGGTCGCCGCTGCGGAAAGGCTCTTCAACCATCCAGCCAGATTACCGAAGTCTTCCGCCACGGAAGAGTTCGGCGCGTAGTCCATCACCGTCATACCTTCCGCCAGGGCCTCGCTTATGGCAGGGGCATGCCGCATTGCAAACGGCAGCAGCCGGTCGCCCAACTGCTCCCTCAGGACCTCTCTGACATCCAGGTGCAAAGGCATGGAAGGATCGAACTGGTTCAGAACATAGTAAGGAAGCATCGCCTTTCCACCCGCGCTGGAATTGTGTTGCACGAACGCGTCGATTGCGCTCACGCTCACCACCGAACTCAGATCCGGCACCACCGGAATCAACACCAGCGGGGCTAGCCGCATCACTCTCCGCGTGGTCGAGCCCGATGCGGTCGCCAGGTCCACAATCACCCGGCTCGACCCGCCCGAATACTTCTGAATCTCGCTGGTCAACGTCTCCTCGGACCCATTCTCCGGTCCGACCGTCTCGGGGTCGATGGTGATCATCTGCACCGGCGCATCGCCGTTTTCCACCGGCGGACGGAAGGTGCGGAGCACGCCTGGGCGCTGCTCCCGGGCCCCAAAGTAAAACGGCAGCAACCCATAAGACGCAGTATCCACCAGCAGCACGCGCTCGCCCCGCGACGACAATGTGCGGCCCAGGGTAGCCACGAGGGTGGTCTTCCCCACTCCGCCGGCCAGCGAGAATACTGCCAACACCGGCGCGCGTCCCGGTGCCGGCGCCGGCGCAACCTCTGGCAGCGGTGCGCCCTCAAAAATCCCCTTCAGCGCAAACCACCGCGATGTCAGTCGGTCCCGCGATCCCTGCAGCGTGTCTTCAGGAGCACGCGGCACGATCGGCTGGACCGGAATCTCCGCCGGTTCTTGAGTCAGCCACGCCGGACCCTCCCCACCTCCACCCTCGCTCCCGACCCCATCGCCGGCCTGCCCGGCGCCTTGCCTGTGTGTCGTCAGCCCACCTTCAACCGTCACCTGATCCTCTTTCTGGTAATTTCGACGCGTCAAAACCGGAGCGTTGACCGACGTGACCGGCGCGAAACGATCCCAAAGCGGCTGACTCCATGCCTCCTGCTGTGCGGTAGCCTGTTCCACCATTCGTGCGGCTTTATCCGCGGCGCGCTTAACCTCTTCCGCGAGAGTTGACCGCTCAGCCCGCCTGGCTTCATCCGCGAGCCGAGTCTCGGCCTCGTGGCGAGCGCGCTGCCGTTCGTCCTCGGTCCCCTGCTGCCCCCGCTGCCGAGACTTAAGCCGCGTTTTTTCCCTCGCCTGTGCCCGCGATAAGGAAAAATCACGATACTTCGCCCCACGCAAACTGGCCCAGGAATGGAGCTTCGCTACGTCTTTCGGCGTCGCATCGGGGTCGGATTGCGTATTGGATTCGGACAGCGTCTTGCTATCACTCATCGGTCATCCTCGCTCTTACCCTCACACCCATCCCGTCGAGGCCACTCCACCTCCACGAGGATTCCGTCCGCTCGGCTTAGCTTTATCCACACACTGCCGACAACGCCTCGGCATGGAGCTTCCCTTGCCGGAATCCTAACTGCAGTTGAGTCCTTGATCAATAACACTTTACTGCCACGGGCGCCGCTCAGCCAAAGGGAAAGAAGCTGGCAGCCCCACAGCCCTGCAAATTCTGCGCGGATTGAGGCTTAACAGCTGCGGGGCGGCTTCATTCTGAGCCAGCCATTCGGTCCACTACCGACGCTGTGTTAACTTTGAATGAGCGGCCTTAAACGAGCTCGTAGCTCAGGTGGTAGAGCAACGCCCTTTTAAGGCGTGGGTCCTGGGTTCGAATCCCAGCGAGCTCACCACTCCTTGGCCGCCGACACTCTAATCATTGAGCCCAACCTTCAACCGCTCGCTCATTTACGCGGCCAGAAGTGTTCTTCGCTCGAAGCCGCCAGGCGCCGCGCTGCAGCCTCGGGCGTGATGTCCCTCTGCGGCATGGCCAGCATCTCAAACCCCACCATGAACTTTCGCACCGTGGCCGAGCGGAGCAGCGGCGGATAAAAATGCGCATGAAAATGCCACTCGGGGTAATCGGCCCCGGTGGTTGGCATCTGATGGAAACCCATGGTGTAAGGGAAGCTGGTCTGAAACAGGTTGTCAAACCGCGTCGTCAGCCGTTTCAACGCCTCCGCGAGCCCGTCCCGCTCCGCATGGCGGAACTCCGGCAGCGCGCCGGCATGCCGCTTGCTCACGACCATCACCTCGAACGGCCAGACGGCCCACCACGGCACCAGCGCCAAAAAATGCTCGTTCTCGAAGACCACCCGCTCAGCCGCCCTGCGCTCCGTCTCCAGGTAGTCGCACAACAGGCATCGGCCTGTCCGGTCGAGGTAGAGGCCCTGCGCCGCGGTCTCCTCCGCCGGCTCGTCGGGAATGAAATTCGTCGACCAGATCTGCCCGTGCGGGTGAGGATTGCTGGCCCCCATCATCGCGCCGCGGTTCTCAAAGATCTGCACGTACTCGATCCAATCCAGTCCGCCCAGTTCTTCGTACTCGCGCGTCCATCCATCGACCACAGTCCGAATCTCTTCGGGGGTCATCCGGGCCAGCGTCAGGCTGTGGTCGGGATGGTAGCAAAGCACCTTGCACAATCCGCGCGCCGGCTCCGCCTTCAACAGCGCCGAGTCCGCCTGATCATCTGCCGCAGGCAGGTCAGGCAGCAGCGCCGCATAATCGTTTACGAATGAGAACACGCTCTCGTACTTCGGATTCTCCGCTCCACCTGCGCGGGTGTTTCCCGGGCACAGATAACACTTCGGGTCGTACGCAACCTCCGAAGGCGGTGTTCTCTGACCAACCTCACCCTGCCATGGCCGTTCAGTCCTGTGCGGCGACACCAAGACCCACGACTGCCGCAGCGGATTCCATCGCCGGTGGGGATATTGCCATTTCGTCTCCATGCTTGCTCCTGCCCCGATTGTAAATTCCTCAGGCAGCCCCGTCCCGCATTGGAAACATCAACTCTTCCCGCGTTCCGCCACTTCCCTCGCCCGAAACTTCGCAATCTTCCCGATCAACTTCGCCGGCACGGGCTCATTCAGCGGAAACCGTATCGTTCCCTTGATCACCTCGTATGGCTCAAGCTCGTCCTTGCACTCCCGCATTACTCCGGACGTCGCCGCGTAGAGCGCAAAGTGCCGCTTCCACCCCGCAAAACAAATCACCCGCTGGTCCCCAATCCTGTAAGCCGGCATTTTGTAGGAGATCGTCTCTTCAGCATTGGGCAAAGCCTTCCGGATCGCATTTCGCACAAGCTTGAGCGCGCCCCGCGCCGGCTCCGGTTGCGCGGCAATGTATCCGTCGACGGAGTCTATGTTCGTCATCTCAGTCCCCACGGTCACTCCTTGCGAATCAGGATCCTCTATTCCATTTTCCTCTCACGCCGGTGTCAACCGCTCGCGCGGCGGCAGAGTAGCCAGGAATCTCCGCCCAAACTCGCCGCTATACTCCTCAAGCAGTTGCTCAATGCGCTCCGGCTGTTCGGACCGCACAATAAGGCCTGCATGGTGATGCTGCTTCACTCGGAGCACGATCTCCGGCGCATTGAACGCAGACGTATCCGGCTCGGCCGTTTGCGCCAGGCACAACACGCTGCCCGCGTAGCTCGAAAACGACTGCGGCCGCGCATAGGCCTGCCCGCGCAGGTGCGCAACCTCGATCTTCGCCCACTCGCGCCAGAGATTCACGCCCGTCCCCACCTCGACAAGGTCGGCAATGAATGCCCCGCCTACACGCGCCGCGATCTCCAGGAAGTAGTACCGACCATCCCCGTGCGCCCGTATATATTCCGCATGTGTGATCCCGCGCACAATCCCCAATCCAGGCGCCAGCTGGTCATTCAACTTCGTCAGCTCCCTCCAGTCAGCGCTCTTCCGGTCCACTGTCCGCGTGGTGAACACGCCGCCCTCGTGCATCACCTGCATGGGCGGCCGCCCATACCGGTGCACTACGGAGAACACCACCTTGCGCTCGCTTACAATCGAGTCGACGTGAAAGATCTCCCCCGGCACAAACCGCTCCAGCAGGTAGTAGCTCTGCTTGTCGCCTAACACGTCCAGCGCGCGCCAAAACTGCTCCGGCTCCTCGATGCGCCTGATTCCAAGGGCAGATGCCTCGGCTCTCGGTTTCAACAGCCACGGCGCCGGGACCCTTTCCATGTAGTCGCGCAGTTCGTCGTAGTTGAAGATCCCTGAGAACTCCGGCACCAGGAATCCCTGCTCTTTCGCGCAGGTCCTCATGGCCAGCTTGTCGCGGTAGTGGCCCGCGGTCGTGGTACCCATCCCGGAAATCCGCATGTGTTCCCGGATCAGCGCCGCGTTCTGCAGGTCAAATTCGTCCAGCGCGATGACGCGGTCGAATCGCCGCCCCCGCGCCATCCACGAAACCGTATTCAGGATCTGTTCCCGCGTCAGCCCGGCCGGCATCGTCGCCAGGTCTTCCAGCGCATCCCGCGGCCAGTCCGCACCCTTGAGCATTTCGAGGGTCAGCAGGGTGCACCGCACCCCCAGATCCGCGCACTGGAGAATGAAGTCCTGCCCCCTCTCGTAGCTCGCCAGACAAAGAAACCGCTCTGTCAGATCCGCCATCCGCTCTCCGTCCCCAGACCCGGCTCCGGCCCTTAAGGCCATCGTCAATCCCCGCAGGCTGGCCCCGGGATGAAGATAGTTCTACCATAGACGCTGCATGATCCAGGCCAACGCAATCGTGAATCTCCACGACCAGCTCACCAGGGACTGGCACGTCGCCCCGGCTGCGGCCGGCTTTGCGCGCGCAACCGAATGGCTGCCGGCCGTAGCCCTCCAGCATCGCGCCAACTTCGATCTGTGGCACATCGAGGACGAAGCCCGCACTCCGGGCGCAACGGACGCTGAACTGGCTGCCGTCAAGCGCCGCGTCGACTCCACCAATCAGCTTCGTAACGATCTCGCCGAGCAACTCGACCACATCCTGCTCGACTGGCTCGCGGCACGCAATTTACCAAACCCCGCCGCCGCGCTCCACTCCGAGTCGCCGGGACTCATCATCGACCGGCTCTCCATCCTGTCCCTCAAGATCTACCACACTCGCGAAGAAGCCGACCGCCCCGCCGCACCCCCAGGCCACGCCGAGCGCAATCTGAAGCGCCTTGCCATCCTGGCGGAGCAGCGCGCCGACCTCGCCCATTGTCTCGACTTGCTGTGGCAGGAAACCCTCACCGGAGCCCGCCGCTTCAAAATCTACCGCCAGTTGAAGATGTACAACGATCCATCCCTCAACCCCGCCATCTACCGCAAATCCGCCACCGATTCATCCTCTTGATTTCACGACTCCACCGGTCCCCCATTGACGTCTTGCGGCGTTATGCGTATAAAGATGGCTCAAGCAGCGTTGTTCACAACCGCGGATGTTGGATTGGCGAAACCGAGTCCAATCGGGCGGAGACGAACAGGTGGTTCAAGAAAAACCATGATGCAAGAGGCGCGATCCGCGGCACCAGGCCGCCCTAAGAAATCCACCCCGGCGGCCAAGAACGACGGCCATCCCGCAACCACCGGACCTGTCTTCCAGCACTACCAGTCGGCCGTCCAACTCCTCCAGCAGGGCAAATTCGACAAGGCCCTCGCCATTCTCGAAAAACTCCTTCCCGACGCTCCCATGGAAATCAAGGAGCGCTGCCGGATGTACATCTCCACCTGCAAGCGCCAACTCGAGGAGCACAGTCTCGCTTTCATCACTCCCGAGGAGCGTTACGATTACGCGATCTCGCAGCTCAACACCGGGTACTACGAAGATGCCCGCGAGCAGTTCGCCGGCATCCTCGCCGACCACCCCGCCGCCGATTACGCCTACTACGGCCTCTCCGTCCTGGACGCCATCACAGGACGCGCCCAGGATTGCCTGACCAATCTCTCCCGCGCCATCGAGTTGAACCCACGCAACCGCCTTCAGGCTCGCGTCGACAACGACTTCCAATCCATGCTCGACGACCCGCGCTTCACTGAGCTGCTGTATCCTGAAGTGGCCTGATCGGGTTCCGTCCCCTCGATCCTGGTGAGATGAATCCGGTGATTTCCGCTTCTCGATTTGCGTGAACCTATATTGACCGCTGAAAGCTCATTGGCGCCGCTGTCAGGCTCTGAAAGACCGGTTCCCGTCCAGCCCCTTCGCGTAGTCGCCATCGGAGGAGGCACGGGCCTTTCCACCCTCCTGCGCGGTCTTTGCAAACATGTCGTCGTCCCGGGGCGAACCTCTCCAGGGCCAGGCGCCATCGCCGACCTGGCGGCCGTTGTCACCGTCACTGACGATGGTGGATCATCGGGGCGCCTCCGCCAGGATTTCAACATGCTTCCCCCCGGCGATCTGCGCAACTGCATGGTCGCCCTCAGTGAAGAAGAGGACCTGCTCACCCGGCTCTTCAACCATCGCTTCCGCAGCGGCGATACCCTCAAAGGCCACAACTTCGGAAACCTCTTCGTCGCCGCCCTGACCGAAATCACCGGCGACTTCGCCCACGCCGTCCAGCTGGCCTCAAAGATTCTCGCCACCCGGGGACGCATCTATCCCGCCACCACCGCCAACACCTCCCTCGTCGCCCGCATGGACGACGGCTCCCTGGTCTGCGGCGAAACCAACATCACCGCCAGCCGCCGACGCATTGTCGAACTCACCCTCGACCCTCCCAACCCGGCCCCGCTGCCTGAAACCCTCGACGCCATCCAACGCGCCGACCTCATCACCGTCGGACCCGGCTCTCTCTACACTTCGCTCATCACCAACCTGCTGGTCGACGGCATCCCCTCCGCCCTGGCCCACGCCCGCGGCCTCCGCGTTTACATCTGCAATCTGATGACCCAGGCCAACGAGAGTCTCAACCTCACCGCCTCCGAGCACATCGAGCGCATTTACGACCACACCCGCGCCCCCATCTTCGATTGCGCCCTGGTGAACACCGCCCCATTTACCGCAGATACCCTGGCCCGCTACGCCGCCCAGGGCGCCGCTCCTATCGTCGCCGACATCGACCGCATCCAGGCCCTCGGCGTGCGCTGCATCGCAGGCGATTTTGCCAGCGAAGAGAGCGTCGTCCGCCACGCCGCCGGCCGCGTGACCGGCGCCTTGCTCGCACTGGGCCGCACCGCCGGCGCCTGAATTCCCTTCCTTCATAAATTCCACTTTCCGCTTCACCCGCCCTCGCCGCCTGGCTGCTTCTTTGCCGGGGTTAACGTCAGCCCATCCTTTGACGCCGCCTCACGGCCTGCAAAGCTAAACACCATGAATTGGATGTATTTGCGATCTGATCACTCCCCAATTCGTGCCATTGAAAGGCGTTGACACCGCGGGTAAGCTTTCGAAGTCGAGAAAGGCGGCCTCAGCACATGGCCATCGTCAAGCGAGTACTGTGCTTCTTTTACGCCGTGCAGACCCTGTTCTTCTGCGCGGTCCTTTTCTTTCTTCTAAGTCCCAATGCGCGGATACAACAGCTGTTGGCCAGGTCATCCAGAGTCGGGATCGCGATCGCCGTCGTGCTGGCGGTGGCGATGGCCGTCCCGTTTGCGGGAGCCTGGTTCACGGTCCGCAAAGGACACCCCTCTGCGCGGTTCTGGGTGATCCTGCCGAGCCTCTTCTTTCTTATCGCGGCGGCTGGTGGATTGCTTGCGCCACTGATGCCACATCGCGCTCATGCCCATGCCAACCCGCTGCTCGGGTTGTTTTTGCTCGCGCTCGCGATCGCCGGGCCGCTGGTCACCTGGCGCAAGCAATCCCGCGCTGTTTCCACCGCGGCGCCGGCGATTCCAAAGATCAAGGGCGACGGCACGAACGACCTGCTCAACAAGGCGGGGTACGTTTTTTCCATTGTGTCGTACCTCGGATCGCTGATGCTTTGGGACGCGTGGCTGCGCTCACAGGGACTTCCGCCGATGCGCCGCGGCATCGTGGCCGTGATTGCCACCAGCCTGGTGGCCACCTTCTTCCATGAGCTGGGACATGCCCTGATCGGAACTGCGTTTCACATGAAGCTGCGCGCCTTTGTCGTGGGTCCCTTCCAATTCAGAATCGTAGAAGGGCGTTGGATGTTCAACTTCAACGCGGCAGGTTTTCTGAGCATGGGCGGTGTGACTGGCCTGGTGCCGTCCAGTGCTTCCCAGCCGCCTTTGCAGGAGCTGGCCATGATTGCGGCCGGGCCCCTCACCAATCTCTACATGGGGCTTCTTGCCGGAGGGTTGGCCATTGCCTGCACGAGCGATCCGACGGCCTACCTGGGATATATGTATCCGCTGGCGCTGTTCGCCATCATCAACCTTGTCGATTGCTTCACCAACCTGATTCCGCTGCGCACCGCCACGGGCTACTCCGATGGCGCGCAGATATACCAGATTCTGGGCGGCGGTTCCTGGGCGGCCTATCATCGCGCCATGGGCGTGGTTTCATCGAGCCTGGTGACACCGCTGCGCCCCCGGGACTACGACATGAATGTTCTGGAACTCGCCGCGCAGGGAATCTCGGAAGGGGTCATCGGGTTGCGGCTTCGCCTGTTCAGGTATCAGCACCTGCTCGATTGCGGAAATCTGGCCGGGGCGGGCGAGGCGCTGAAAGAGGCGGATGCAATGCATGAAGCGTCTCCGCCGAAGGAGATTGGTGCGTTGCATACCGTGTTCGTCTTTGGCTACGCATATGTGCTCCACGATGCCGCCGCCGCGCGCAGATGGTGGGATCGCATGGCGGCGAGCAAGCGGAAGCTTTTGAACGTGGACTACTGGCGGAGCGCAAGCGCGCTGCACTGGATCGAGGGCGACCTGGCGCAGGCAAATGAAGACTGGACAAAAGCCAACGCGAAGGCGGAAAAACTGCCCTTCGCGGGAGCCTACGAATTTGACCGCAGCTGCTGCAAGCTGCTGCGCCGTGTTCTGGACGGAGATATGACTCCGCCGGAGATCGTGGAACCGGCGAGGAAGGAGTTCCCGGTGACCCCGGTGATTTACCCCGCGGCGACGGCGCCCGCGCCGAGGGTGGCGGCGGAAGAGGAGTATGAGTACTCGTTCATGCGTGGCCTGCCCCGTGACCCCGCTGGAAATAGCGAACAATCTACCTGAGCATGAGCGGGGGGAGCAATCAACCTGGATTTAAATCACCTCAAGGCCGTGAAGCGGGCCCGTCCTGGCGCAAACTTGTAGCTGGGCCGAGAATGCAGAGAGTCGAGATCCAGGACGTCGCAAATGAACGAAATCGAAAGTGCCGTGGTGAATTCCCCGGAATCCAAGACAGTCCATAATTTCGCCGAATTGCGCGAGCGCGCGCGGGCGGTCGGACCCCGGCGCGTGGCAGTCGTTGTGGCGGACGACGAAGTCGCGCTGACTGCTTCCTATGGGGCCATGAAACTGGGCATTGCGATTCCACTCCTGGTCGGTGACCAAGCCCGTATTCGCGCCAAGATTACCCAACTCGGATTGGATGCTTCGCTCGAAACGGCGCAGGTTGTCGCCGCCGAAGATCCGGCCGCGACAGCCGTCAAACTGGCCCGCGAAGGCGCCGTCGACGTCCTCCTCAAGGGCCATCTGCGCACCGACGAGTTGCTCAAGGCCGTCCTTGATAAGGAGACCGGCCTGCGAACCGGAAGATTGCTCAGCGACGTCCTCCTCTATGAAGACACGCTCGACGGCCGGCGAAGGCTGGTCGCGATCACCGATGGCGGATTGAATGTTGCGCCCAATCTCGAACAGAAAAAGCAAATCATTCTGAATGCGATCGAGGTCCTGCGCAGTATCGGCATCGAGCGCCCTAACATCGCCATCATGAGCGCGACGGAAGCTGTTTCGAGTGCGTTCCCATCTACCGTCGACGCCGACGCGCTGACGAAAATGGGCATCGCCGGCGAGTTCGGCGACGCCCACGTGTACGGCCCCGTGGCGCTCGACTGCGCATTGCTGCGATCGGCCGCCCACGCAAAGGGAGTCACGCACGAGGGCGCAGGTTTTGCCGATTGCATGGTGGCGCCAAACATCGAGGCCGGCAACCTGCTGGGAAAAGCAACCAAGTATCTTGGCGGATCTCAGAATGCTCACGTGGTCGTAGGCGCCAAGGCGCCCGTTCTGATTCCATCCCGGGTCGAAAGCGTGGACGACAAGATCAATGCCATCGCTCTCGGAGTGATCTATGCAACCCGTTGACGGAAGCGTGCTGGTCATCAATCCCGGCGCCACCTCCACCAAGATCGGCATCTACAGCCCAGGGAAATCCGAGTTCGTCCACACCATCCGCCATCCGGACGAAGAGCTCAAACCCTTTGAAGGACAATCGGTACAGGTTCAGCTCGACTATCGAACCGCCCAGATCAAAGCTGCGCTCAACGGATGTGGTTGGGGCAGCGAGAAGTTTGTCGCCGTTGCAGGCCGGGGCGGACTGCTTCCTCCCATGGCCAGTGGCACTTATCTGGTAGATGACGCCTTGTTAGAAGAGCTTCGCCTGGCCCGCCGCGGAGATCATGCCTCCAATCTCGGGGGTGTGCTGGCCTCTGTCTTCGCCGCCGAGGCCGGAGTCAATGCCTATATCGTCGATCCGGTCAGCGTCGACGAATGGGACGATATTGCCCGGCTTTCCGGCTCACCGCTCCTGCCGCGCACCTGCCTGTGTCACACCCTCAATACCAAGGCCATCGCGAGGCGCTACGCCCGCGATCTCCAGCGCAGTTACGAGTCACTGCGGCTGATCGTGATTCACCTCGGCAGCGGCAACTCGGTTTCAGCGCATCGCGACGGACGAATGGTCGACAACAATTCGGGCGATGAGGGCCCCTTCGGCGTCGACCGTTGCGGCAGCGTTCCGGTGCAAGCGCTCATCAGGCTCTGTTTCAGCGGCCAATACACCGAGGCCCAGTTGCTCCGCCAGGCCCAGGGAGAGGGCGGAGTCCTGGCCTATCTCGATACGCGCGACATGACCGAGGTGTTGCGCCGCATCGATAGCGGAGACGCTCGCGCTGCAATCGTCTTCGAGGCCATGATCTATCAGGTTGCCAAGGAAGCCGGAGCGATGGCGGTGGTCCTGGAAGGCAAAGTCGATGCAATTCTGCTCACTGGCGGCATGGCATTCTCCGATCGCATTAACATGCGCCTGGCTCACTATCTTGCATGGATAGCGCCCATCAAAACCTACCCCGGCGAAGATGAGCTGCAAGCCCTCGCCGAAGGCGCCTTCCGAGTCATCGCGGGAGAGGAAAAGCCAAAGACTCTTCGGCCGCCCGCATAGGCAAACGCCATGTCGCCCGGTGGCGTGTTCGAAGTCAGAATCTACGGATTCGTCGATTCGAAGGTTCGAACTTCGAAAGGTTCGAGCTCAATCGTCCTGTCTTGCACTGCGGACCAATGTTCTTCGGGCCGATCTGCTGAGCGAAAAGGCTCACTCACAAGGTAGTTCTCAGGCTGGCCGGATGGCAGTTCCAGCGCTTCCCGTAAGTCGAGCTGATAATTCTGCGGATGGTCCGATGGGTTGCGCAAGGTGATAATCCATCCCGTTTGGCTCCAGGCGGCCCAGCCATAAACCTCCAGCTTGCCTGGATCGCCGCCGATCCAATGATTGTCTTTGAGAACGTCGGCGCGCTGCCGCGACCAGCGAGCGTATTTTGCGAGAATGTCCCAGTCGGCAGCATCAAGAAGAGACGGCGTAACATACATCTCCTGCAGTTGGGTCCCGGTAGCGAAGTACGAATGAACTTCATCCTCAAAGTCGTGCGCCGGATCGGTACTCAGTTTTTCGGCCTGTGCGGCATAAATGATTCCGTGCAACATCAAAGAATTGAGGGGGAAAAGGGGACCGCCCTGGACGATGTGGCGAAATGTCTGTTCGTCGCGATAAGTGATCCATTGCTGGCGCGATGTACCTGCGCCGGCGAAGTTATGATCATCTCCCCCGCGCCAGATGGAGTCGGCGTAGAGAAGCCAGAATGGCGAGGCCCAGGTGCCGGTGGTTAGATTGATGAATATTCCCTTCCTCTCGCCTCGTAGAGTCTGTATCAGGTGGAGTGCAGCATCAAAATCGCTGTCGAAGGCTGAGCCGGGAAAGACACGATCAGCATTGCCGGTGCCATCCAGCTTGAACATATTTACGCCGTATTGCGCGATCATCTCCCGGCACACGCGGTCGAAATTCTGAAAGTACTTGGGGCCGGAGAGGGCATACCCGTCCTTGATGATCTCGTATCCGTGGCTTCTCCCAAATGCAATGCGTCCCAGCTTCTCGTCGCCATAGCCGCCCCAAGGAGAGAGCCACACCGCAATGCCGGCGTTATACCTGGCCGCTGCCCGAGCTGCACTCGTAAAACCGTTGGGAAACCCCTTATTGAATTCCCAAAAGCTGTCGGGATTGTCCCACCCGTCGTCGAACAGGAATGAATCCATGGCCACATGGCGTTTCTGCACAAGTTCGGTTCCAAATGCCCGGATGCGGTCCAACGCAGCCGCGTCATCGTACCGGTTTCCGTAACCGATGTCGTACCAGGAGTTGTAATGGAGGAATGGGCGATAGGGGCGCGGACGCTCGTTTTCGAGATACTCCAGAAAGGAGCGGCGCATTTGTCCGGGAGCCGCCGAGCCAATGACGGCAGAATATTCGGCCGTCTGACCGGCGCGCAAGGGCAGGACGCGAGAGATGCCGGCCATGGCCTCGCCCGCGTCGACACGGCTCCACGACAGCGGATTCTCAAATCCGGCAAACATCTGTTTGTCCACAATGGGCGATCCTGGGACGGTGCCGGCGACCCGGGCCTCTGAATCGTGGAAGTCGAGCAGCCGAACTTCCGTTATGGCCAGATCAGCGGCCTCGGCACGAATCGCAAGTTGAGAGCGCAGGTAGTTGGTGTGCGGGCGAATCATCAGGCACCAGCGGAACTCTGCAAGGTTCTGAGATGCTTTCAAATCTGCGCACAATTGCTTGCCTGGTTGCCCTCCCGGTGACGCGGCCGGAGCCTCCAGCACCAAAGGATTCTGCCACGTCATCTCAGAGGAACGCAGGACCGAGCCATCCTTCAAGGTGACGGAGAACAATTCCGGCAGCACGATCGTTTGGGACGAGCCGAGGTCCTTGATAATGAGGCCACGAAACGTGCTCTCGGATAAGCCCAGGCGGGCTTCAATTCCGTCGCTCACCGCCTTGTAGCCTTGTCCGTCGGAAAGGTGAGAGATCGTCTGCGCGCGCCCGAAAGCGGAGATCAGGATTGGAACGAGGATCGTTCCGGCTACGACTCGGAATCGAACGGCAATAGTTCCCAGCTTCATGGCACTTTCTCCTTGAGTACGAAAAACATCAGATCGAGATCGATCTCTCCGTCAACGGGACGCGGAACACACAAGTTCACTGGAGATACAATGATGCTACGACGCCGGGTGCCCCGCCAGGCAGTTGAGAGGATTCGGTTTCCGATTCGGAAGTAGAATGATGTCCCCCCTGTCACCCGGAGAAGTTCATATCTGGTTTGCACGCAGACTGCCGAACGATACGGCGGCCTCGGATGCGGCACTCAGCGCCGTCGAACGCAATCGCGCCGACCGTCTCCATTTTCCTAAACATCGTCTTGATTATGAATTCGCACATATGGTTTTGCGGGACGTGCTGAGTCGTTATCTTCACTGCTCTCCTGAAGACATCGACTTCGGTGAAAATGCTTTCGGCAAACCGTCGATTGACGGAACCCACCGGGACAGAGGAATCGAGTTCAACCTTTCTCATGCCGGCAGCCTGGTTTTGATTGGTGTGTGCCGTGGGCGTCGCATCGGCGTCGATATCGAAGAGATTCATCCGATAGATGATTTGTTGGCAATTGCCAGGTCGCACTTTACACCCGAAGAATGCGCTTTCGTTTTTGATCAGAAACCTGAGGACCGGCCTCTGATCTTTTTCCGTTGCTGGACAAGAAAAGAAGCATGCGTGAAAGCGATAGGCAGTGGTTTATCGTTTCCACTGAATTCGTTCGACACCGACATATCGCGTCGTGAACCCTCCGGATTTGTGACGGACCCTGGTGATTCAACGGCCGCCCCGTGGCAGATCGCGGAACTTGATGCACCGGACGGCTGCGCGGCATCGATCGCCGTTGAATCAGGTATAGAACGGCTTCTCTACTTCGAATGGCAGACCAGAACCGCAATGAAAGAAGCGCGAAGGACATAAGCAACCTGGCACAATTCCGTTTACGTGTAATCGGTACAACAAAGCGCCAACATCGCCCAGGGTTGCGCACTTATTTCGCCATCACCGGCAGCATGAGCGTTGTAGGGTGCTCGCGATCGTGATACACAGTGTTCGTGGTTTTCAGGAACTCCGCGCCGGAGCCTCCTGCATTTCCAGTGTTTGTGTTCCGGTCAAAACGCGGAAAATTGCTGCTTGAAATCTCCAACCGGATCCGGTGGCCTTTGAGGAAGACGTTGCTTGTAGACCAGAGATTGATCCTGTACTCATATATCCTTCCGGGCACAATCGGAACGGCCGCGCTGGTCGACTCGCGAAAACGAGCCCGCAGTATGCCTTCCGTCAGGTTTTGCGCGAATCCATTGGGCCAGACGTCGACGAGTTTGGCTGTGAAGTCCGTATCGGCCGCCGAAGCCTTGGCGAATAGATCGAGGGCGACAGGACCCGTTACCTCGAGGTCCTCACTCAGCGGCGGCGTCGAATAAACCAGTACATCGGCGCGGCTTTCCACGTCGTGCTGGTCTCTCGGTCCTGCCGCCAGGTGAGTCGCATCGCAGCATAACGGCCCCCCGACAGTCGGGACCGGATTCGCAGGGTCGTAGAGATAGCTGTCGGCAGTCTCTGCCTGCGGCGATTCCTGAGAGAGCGAACCATCGCCTGAAAGTCCATTTGCCTTACCGCTGGAGTGGAGATAATAGCTCTTCGGCTGAGATCTCTTCGGCGGCCAGTCATCCTCGTAGCGCCACTGGTTTGCGCCCATCACGAAGATCTTGACCGGCTTTTCCGTGGCGAATTCGTTCTGAATGCCTTTGAAGAGATAGTCATACCAGGCCAGGGTGACGGCGTTCTCGTCAAATTCCGCGGCTGCGGGGCCAAAATCGACTGCGCCTATGTTTCGCCCGCCCCCGGCGTGGCCCCCGATCGTCACCAACAATCGCTGCCCGGCGCGGGCGGCCTCGTTTCCGGCGTGCGCCTTCATTCCCGCATAGTTTCGAAGCGAGCCGTCCTGAAAGATGTCGTACCACGCTGCGACGGTCAGTGCGGGAACCTTGATCGACCCGAAGTTCTCTTCGATCGACCACTGTTTCCAGTAGCTGTCGTAGGTCGGATGATTGACCCAATCCAGGAAATAAGGCGCCAGGGCGTGGGTCAGATCTGATCCGCCCAGCGGAGTCTTGAGATTGAACACCGGGAACTCGGTTAACGGCAGAGTGCTGCCAACGAGGGCATTTGTGTCCTGCTTGATTTGCCGGTTGAGGGTGTCCTGGGCGAGCCCCGAAGTCCACGATTCGTCAAACCACTGCTCGAACGCGCCGCCCTGGTAGGTCCAGTTTTCGTGGTAATTGCTGGCCGTCACCACCGGGCAAATTCCGGCCAGATGCGGCGGACTCCCGATAGCGGCGAGCATCTGCGTCGCGCCGACGTAAGAGCCGCCAAACATGCCGACCTTGCCGTTCGAATTCGGCAGGCTGGCCGCCCACTCCACGGTATCGTATCCGTCCTGAGTTTCATGCTTGAAGGGGTACCACTCGCCCTCGGAGGTGTACCGTCCGCGAACGTCCTGTATCACTACCAGGTATCCCTGCAGGGCTGCTTTGCGCGCAAAATCGGCTCCCCCCGTCTTGTCGTAAGGCGTCCGTTGGAGCAGGACCGGATACTTTCCATCTCCGGCCGGCCGGTAGATATCGGCCCGAAGAGTCACGCCGTCCCGAGTCTTCATGGCCACCGCATGCTCCACCACCACTTCGACAGGAGGCTGGCAGACCGCAGATATGCCTATCAACAAAAAACAGCCGACGGCAGACAGAGAGATAGCTTTCATCCTCATAGGTTCGCCCCGTGATCAAGACTAAAATGATTTACTTGAGAAATACTGGTTCTGAGCACTGACTTGATTCGCTATCCAGAGTACAGGACGCATTTCGGTCTGGTCCACTGATTCCCCGGGCCAAATCAAAGGCCGGAAAACCAATCCGCGTCCCGCTCCATCGAAAGGCATATGCCTGTGACGAAGCCTCTGCTGAATACGCCCCTGCCGCAGGAGCCCGACATTTTCATCTCCATCGACGGCAAACAACTGCCCGCGGTTGAAGGCGAGTTATTGGTCGAAACGATCAACCGGGTCCTTCCCGAGCGCAAGCTTCCGCAGGTCTGCTATCACCCGCAAATGGGCCCCATTGAAAGTTGCGACACATGCATGGTGGAACTCGACGGCAAACTTGTTCGCGCCTGCGCAACGCCGGTGACTGAGGGGATGAGCGTGGTGACGGAAAGCTCACGCGCTGATGCGGCCCAACGCGAGGCGTTTGACCGAATCCTTCAAAATCACGAACTCTACTGCACGGTCTGCGATAACAACAACGGCAACTGCACGGTTCACAACACCACTGCGAATCTGGATGTGAAGCACCAGGCGCGTCCCTTCCTCGAAAAGCCTTTTGAGCAGGACCATTCCAACCCCTTCTATCGATATGACCCCAACCAGTGCATTCTCTGCGGACGCTGCGTCGAGGCTTGCCAGAACGTGCAGGTGAACGAAACACTCACGATCGATTGGGACTCGAAGCATCCCCGCGTTCTTTGGGATGGCGGCGAGCAAATTGCCGGATCTTCGTGCGTATCCTGCGGCCACTGTGTCACCGTTTGCCCCTGCAACGCGCTGATGGAGAAGTCGATGCTCGGCCATGCAGGCTATCTGACGAGCCTGCCGCCGGACGTGCTCAATACGATGATCAAAACCGTCAAGGATATCGAGCCGGAGACCGGCTATGGCCCGATCCTCGCTCTCTCCTCCGCGGAGTCGGCTATGCGCAAAGCGCGGGTGAAGCGTACCAAGACGGTGTGCGCCTACTGCGGAGTCGGCTGCTCGTTCGACATCTGGACTCGCGACCGCCATATTTTGAAGATCGAGCCGGCCCACGGCCCGGCGAACGGCATTTCAACCTGCATCAAGGGCAAGTTCGCGTGGGGACACATCAACTCGTCCGATCGTCTCTCGACGCCGCTCATTCGCGAGAAGACCGCGCACGGCGAAGAGACCTTTCGCGAGGCCTCCTGGGACGAAGCGCTCACGTTGATCGCCGCCAGGTTCACCGAGTTGAAGAAAAAGCACGGGCCCGATGCGCTTGCCTTCATAGCCTCTTCGAAATGCACGAATGAGGAGAGCTACCTGATGCAGAAACTGGCGCGAGCCGTGGTCGGCACCAACAATATCGACAACTGCTCGCGCTACTGCCAGACGCCGGCGACCATGGGCCTGAACCGCACTGTTGGATACGGTGGCGATGCCGGCTCGATCCAGGATATAGAAAAGGCGGCCCTGGTCGTCATCATCGGGTCCAACACCTGCGAGAGCCATCCGGTGCTCGCCACGCGCATCAAGCGGTCGCACAAGCACCGCGGCCAGCGAGTCATTGTCTCCGACTTGCGCAGGCACGAGATGGCTCAGCGCGCCGACATTTTTATTCGGCCGCAGCCTTCCACAGACGCGGTCTGGATCAATGCCGTGGCCAGGTACATTCTGGATCAAGGCTGGCACAAGGCTGACTTTGTCAGCAAGTGGGTCAATGGATTCGAGGATTACAAGAAGTCACTCGAAGCCTACACGCTCGAGTTTGCCGCGCGCCGTACGGGGATTCCCGTGGAGACCATCAAGCAGGTGGCGCATGAAATCGCGCATGCCGACACAGTGTGCATTCTGTGGGCCATGGGCGTGACTCAGCATTGCGGCGGCTCTGACACTTCCACCTCCATTTCCAACCTGCTGCTGCTGACCGGAAACTACATGCGTCCGGGAACGGGCGCTTATCCGTTGCGCGGCCACAACAACGTGCAAGGCGCCAGCGACTTCGGTTCAATGCCCAATAGTTACTCCGGCTATCAGAAAGTTGCCGATGAGGAGGTACGCAGCAAATTTGAAGCGGCGTGGAAGGTGAAGCTGCCTCCCAAAGATGGTCTCGACAATCACGAGATGATTCGCGCGGTCCATGAAAACAAACTGAAGTCGATGTACATCAAGGGTGAAGACACGATCACCTCCGATGCGAACGCGGGCGACGTGGGCAAGGCGCTCGCAAATCTCGAATTCCTCGTGATTCAGGATGTGAACTTTTCTGAGACGGCGCGTTACGCCGATGTGGTGCTTCCAGCCTGCCCATCGCTCGAGAAAGACGGAACCTTCACGAACACCGAGCGCCGCATTCAGCGTCTCTATAAGGTCTTTGAGCCGCTGGGTCAATCGAAGCCCGATTGGGAGATCATCCAGTTGATTGCCAACCGGCTCGGCGCGGAGTGGCGTTACAAGCATCCTTCCGAGATCATGGACGAGGCGGCATCCCTTACGCCCATTTTTGCCGGCGTCAACTATGAACGATTGGAAGGATACAAATCATTACAGTGGCCCGTTGCGGCGGATGGCGCCGATTCGCCATTCCTGTTCAAAGACAAGTTCCCCTTTCCGGATGGAAAGGCGAAATTTCATCCGATCGAATGGGAAGAACCCTGCGAGCTCTCAAACGACGAATTCCCCTACCACTTGAATAACGGCCGCCTGCTGGAGCACTTCGAGCAGGGTGCCATGACCTATCGCACCGAGGGGATCAAGCGGATTACGCCCACCAATTTCGTGGAAGTCTCGCCTGAACTGGCCCGGGAAAAAGGCCTGGTCGATGGAAGCCTGGTCAGGCTCACAAGCCCCGACGGCGAGGCCGATGTGCCCGTGGTGGTGACGGACCGCGTGGCCGGATCGCAACTCTACATGCCGCTCAATTCCACTCAACAGCCTGTCAACCGGCTCACCAGTTCCAAGGTGGACCGCGCCACGCATACACCCGCTTACAAGGAAGTCTCTGTGCACATTTCGCAACTCCAACAAGGCGGCCCGAATCCGCTGCCACCTGAGAATTTTCGCCACGGCCACCCAACTCCCCAGTCCGGCGTCGAAGTGGACCGCAAATGGAAGCGCTCCGACTACTCTCTGCCAGGAACGACTCAGGGAGATAAACTGGTGCAGATCGAGACGACTACGGTTTAGATTTCTCTTATCGCGGTGAAAAGCAAATGGCAAATCCAATCGCGTTCACGCCCAAAAGTGTAGATCCCAAGCTGGAATTACAGCGGCGGCTGGCAGCCGCGCCCAATGAGCATGCGGAAGCTCTGCTGGTGGCATACGACGTGCTCGACGAGGCCCACCGTCAGGGTATTCTCGATGCGCTGCACGGCGCCATCGGCGCCAGGGACACCATCTTCGCAATACTTGCGCGCTATTCGGCGCAACCCATCAGCGTGAATGCTCTCCGCAACCTGCTCGCTCTTGGCAAGCTGCTCGGAACACTCGATCCGGAATTCATCGCGCGCTTCACGAACGAGACAGCCGTTGCGGCGGAGAGCCACTCTCGCGAAACACAGCCAGCGTCGCTGTGGCAAATCTTCAAGCGCATGCGCTTGCCTGACACCCGGCGAGGCCTATCGTTGCTGACCTCGATGATGGCTGCCCTGGGCCGCGCCGCGAAGTAAGCATCCCACCTTTGTATCCCTGGCCTTCCACTGCATCCTCATCGAGGTTTGTGCCGGACGTCCAGGTCGCCCCGAACCGGCTGAGGCTGGCGTATCCACGGGCATACCGCGGCAATGAGTAGACTTTTACTCATATCAATTCCGCGCCGCAAGCCACTGTCTGCGGCTTTGCCTGCAACTCACAATTCCTGACGAAACCGCTTTACGGATTCGTTGTCGTTTAGTATCCTTGGTGAACCCAAGAAAAGGAAAGCAAATGGAGATAAAAGAAAATGAAGCGATGCGTTCTTCCTATACTCTGCCTGGCCTTTGCTCCCTTCCCCGTATATGCATCGACGCAGGCAGGCGAGAATTCGAAGAACGTCATTCCTTCGGTCACGGTCGCCGAGAGCACACTGGTTATACCCACATATGAGCACATTGGGCGGGAGATGGAGCCCCCGCTGTTTCCGAGTTCAACACTGACCGGTCTTTATCCCTTCACGACTTACCAGGCCCCGTTCAAGGACGGCGATCCCAAGCCAAAGACCTATCGCACCATCGTCGTTGAGAATGAATACCTTAAACTCACTTACATTCCCGAATTCGGCGGACGCTTCTTTTCTGTTTATGACAAGCTCCGCAAACGGGAGGTTTTCTACCGCGACGACGTCATCAAGCCCGCCAACTTCAATCCCCGATTCGACTGGCCGGTGGGTGGGCTGGAACTAACCGGGCCCTATGACGCTCATACGCTGACACAGCATGGCGAGCCCTACTGGTCGCATTCTGTTGTTCGGCAGCCGGATGGCAGCGTGAGCCTGGTACTGGGCGAGATCGACCCCGTTTACCACATGAAGGTCAACCTGACCGCGACCCTGCATCCGGGAATTGCCGCAGTTGAAATCAGCGTCTTCTGCTTCAACCGCAACGATGCCCAGATGCCGCAGATGTTCTGGATCAACTCGGGCTTTCCCGCCACAGAGAAGTTGCGTTTCATCTATCCGATGACTCGCACCGTTGGTCACACCACCGGGGAGGTCTCCGACTGGCCGCTCTACAACGGCATTGACTATAGCTGGGATCGCAACAATAAACATATGCTGGGCGTCTTTGGCATCGATTCCTACGACAACTTTGCCGGCGCTTACCAGTTTGAAAACGATTATGGAGTGTTTCGCTACGCGGACCGGCGCGTGGTGCAGGGCATGAAGCTGTGGACCTTCGGCTACGGTCCGATTGCCGATGAAACGCAACGAGGCTACACCGACCATGCCGGCCCTTACGTCGAAGTGCAAAGCGGGCGTCATGTCTGGGACGGTCACTACGAGTGGGTGGCGCCGCACAAGGCGGAGAACTGGAGCGAATGGTGGATTCCCGTCAGCGGAATTGGCGGCGTCACCACGGTGACTCGCGACGTGGCGCTGAATCTGACCATCACGCCGGATGCCGCGGGAGCGAACTCTTCGGTGACGGTGGCTCTTTCGCCCGCATCCACGCACAAGTCGGCCAAGCTGGTGGTTACAGCACGATGCGGCGAGCTTCTCAACACCCAGGTTGACCTCATTCCTGGAACGCCGGTCCTTAAAAACATCACTGCTATCAAGTCGAATGACGAAGGGCTTCGCAAGCTGACCGTGCGATTGACGGACAAGGACGGCACAGAGATTCTGAACTACGTCAGGCCGGACGAGAATCCCGGGCGCAAGGAATACTCTCCATTCGCGCGCGCGCTTGAAGATCCACCGGTACCCGTAGACCAGATGAGTGTCGAAGAACTTGTTGCAGCCGCGGAATTCAAGCTGAAGGAAGCGGACCCGGCTTCCATGCGGGAGTTGGTAAAGCGTGCGTTGAAAATAGACCCCGGCTATTCGCGCGCCCATCTTCTTCTCGGAATCAACGACTACGTTGAAGGCCGCTACAAAGAGGCAATTGACGAGTTATCGCAGGCAACGCGACGCGATCCCTACTCCGGCGAAGGCTGGTATTACCTGGCGATCAGTCAGCTCGCGGTCGGCGACGCATCAAGCGCGGAGCGCGTCCTCTACTATGTCGGAACCGACAGCTCCTACTTTGGCGGGCGGGAATATCAGCTCGGAAAAATCGCATTGCTTGCCGGCAAGATGAGTGATGCGGAACAACACCTACGCCGCGCAGTGATTGCAAACGGCTACGATCAGAATGCTCGTGCGCTGCTGGCGCTCACGCTTCGCGAAACCGGACAGAAGGAAGAAGCATCGCGTCTGATCGAAGATGCCCTGAAGATCGACCCCGCCGACCGTCTCGGCTTTGCAGAAAAGTACTTGCTGGATGGAAGCGCCGACACCAGGCGCGAACTTCTGCGCCTGTTGGGGAATCAGAGCCAGGAAGCCCTCGACCTTTCGTTCACATATGCCGCTGTCCATCGCTGGAAAGAAGCAGCATCGATTCTGGAGCTCGTCGAAAAAGAGAATCAGGATCCGTGGGGAACGTCGCCGCTCTACTACTACACGCTTGCGTACGATCTGAAGCGGGGCGGAGAGGCGAACGAATCCGCCAGGTATCTCGCAACCGCACAGTCTGCCGCAGGAATTGTCGATCGTTTTCCATACCGCCGCGAAAGCGAGGCGCCGCTTGCGGATGCGGTTGCGACCAATCTCAGGGACGTCGTTGCACGGTATAACCTGGGATGCTTGCTCTATTTCCTTGGCAGACCGCAGGAAGCCATCGCGCAATGGGAGGCTGCCGTTGCCCTGGAGCCGGAGAACTTCAGTCTCCGGCGCGCACTGGGCCTGGCATACGCCGAGCAGGGTAATACCAGCGAAGCCGCGCTGCAGTTGGAAAAGGCGGTGGACCTGAATCCGAAGCACACTCCCACCATCGACGACCTGAGCGGAATCTACGCACGAGCAGGAAAGTTCGATGAGCAGGTTGCTCTCATCTCCAAGGCCCTTGCGCGTTCCCCTGGCGACGACGACCTCGAGATAGCGCTGCTCAATGCCTACCTTATTCAGGGCCGTTATGAGGATGGAGACAAGATTGTAAACACCTACAAATTCTCTCCCCGCCACCGGTCCACAACGCTGCGCGACGAATACCGCAATCTCCGTTATGGAATGGGCGCAGCCGCGTTCAACAAAGGCAATTATCCATTGGCGCTTTCTCTCTTCCAATCTGCCCTGAAGCCGCCGCCCTCCCTTGGAGTTGACGACTTCCAGTTCCAGTCGGCTCCCCGCGCGCACTATTACATCGCGCGCACGCTCGAGGCAATGGGCAGGAAAGAAGAAGCCAAGGCGGAATACCAGGAGAGCAGCCGCGGCGTCGATCTTCTCTCCGGCGACCGCGACAGTTGGAACAGTGACAACTTCTACCTGGTTCTTTCGCTCGAAAAGCTTGGCATGACGGAAAAGGCGCAGAGTCTCATTCCTCATTTCGACGGGTTCGCCCGCACTGAGATGGACGAAGCCAACCGCGTTCATCGCGGCCAGGCCCGACTTCTGCTGGGATTGATTGCCAAACATGATGGACAAAAGGAAAAGGCTCTGCAATTCTTCACTGAGTCGCTCGAAGCATTGCCCGATTCGCTGCCTCCGCGCTACGAGCTGAGAGGGGATGTTCTGGATCCATTAGTCCCCCGCGGAAGCAAGACCTTGAGCGGCAATTAAACTCTCGCGAACCCACCATCGCGCTTTGCCAAGCCGCACGTGCAACGCGCTGTCATCGCTTACATACGATCGGAGATGGAACGTGAA
>Ga0182013_10000517_pt1 | contig 53341 bp, 39 predicted proteins | sample 612S2MmetaG_FD_120487 | JGI IMG/M metagenome (GOLD analysis project Ga0182013, IMG submission 120487) | Permafrost microbial communities from Stordalen Mire, Sweden - 612S2M metaG | ecosystem: Environmental > Terrestrial > Soil > Wetlands > Permafrost | place: Sweden: Stordalen | collected...
ACGAGGTGGACCGAGACCTCCATCATGTGGGCGATCCGCTCAGGGCTGAGTCCGTCCTTCAGCGCCGCATAGACGACGGCCCGGCGGAGCCGATGGCGAGCGTCGAACAGCTCCGTCACGGCATCCTCGGCCGCCCGGCGCTCGGGCAGCGACGGCACCACCTGCAGGGTGTCGACGACGGTCACGCCCCGTTCGATCATCGTCAGACCCTGACGCAGGATCCGCTCGTTCCGCTCGAGCTGCATCCGGAGGCTCCGGTTGGCCGAGATCAACCCTTCGACGGCATCCGTCAGCTCGTCCAGGGCATCGGGACGTGCCGAGCGGGTCCCCACCGGAGCGGAGGACGAACCGCCGATCCGGCCCCTGGGCACCATCTCGTCATCCGTCACCACACACCTCTCCTTCGCCTGCTGCGCGCCGGGCGGAGGTCGATGGAGCACCAGTCATCCCGGGCCACCGACAGCTCCGCACATCCTCAGGTTCCAGGGCACCTATCGACGGGGTGACAACGGACCTTTAGCCGGCGCGGTCAGGCGGGAGGCTCCCACTCCGGGTCGATCTCCAGGAACTGGGCAGCGAGGGCCTCGAGCCCGATCCCGAGGAGCGTCCACTCCTGGAGCTCGCCGTCGGGACCCGTCGGGCGCCCGAACACCTGGGCCTCGTCGCGGCTGGCCTGGCGGAGGGCGTAGCCGGCCGCCATGGCGCCGGTCGACTCGGTCAGCTGGCGAAGCGTGAGCCCCTGTCGCAGGCGCAGGCCGAGCCGGTCCATGATCGCCTCGAACAGCTGGTCCCACGCCTCGCCGGTCTCCTCGAGTCCGTCGGCCAGCGCCTGGCGGAGTTTCGGGTCGGACTTGTTGCCCGGGTTGGTCACCGTCACCACCCAGACGCCGACCCACAGCTCCCAGTTGCGGGTGCCCACCCTGCTCCGGATGGCGACCTCACCGGCCAGGCGGGTGATCTCGACCAGGGCCGCCCATCGGGACCCGGGCGTCGTGAGATCGAAGGTGACGAGCAGTGGGGCCAGGAGGTCGAGCGCGGCACCGAGCTGGCCGACCTCGTTGGTGCCGGCCACGACCCGGGCCATGATCTCGGACTGGAAATCGGCCTGGTCGATCCACACGCGGCGGATGACCGACGCGTTGGTCAGCCGGATCCCGGTGTCGGCCTCGACCCGGGCGAAGACCCGTTTGAAGGTCAGGTCGGCGCCCGTGCGCAGACCCTCCTCGGCCAGGATGGCCATACCCGCGGCGACGACCAGTTCCCGTAGTTCTTCGCGGGCCCGACGGGGCGCACGGGTCGTCGTCACCATGCTCCGAGTAGATCAGCTGGCTACACATGTGGTCAAAGTCCCCGGCGACGACCGGTGCCCCGGCCAGGTGACGACGTCAGGCACGGTTCCGTCGGAAGTGCCGGCGGCCTACGGCGGTGGCGAACGGGCCGGCCCGGCCCCGGGGACCCGGCGCTACCCTCGCATCCATGCGACACCCCGTCCGAACGGTACGCACCACCCCGCTCGTGTCCGCCCGGGTCCTCCTCCTGTCGGTCGTCGTCGCGTTGGGGCCGGTGGCGCTGGCGGTCGACACCGGCAGTGCCGGCGCCAGCGGACACGCCACGTCATCGTCCGTCGCCCCCCGGGACCCGGTGATCCCGCAGGACTCGGTGACGGCATTCGGCTCCGCCGCCTCCGCCGCGCCCGGAACGGCACTGGACGGCCTGGCGGCCGGCATCGTCGGCATCGCCGCCACCTCCGACGGTCGGGGCTACTGGCTGGTGGCGGCCGACGGCGGGGTGTTCGCCTACGGCGACGCCGCCTTCTTCGGCTCGACCGGTGCCCAGACGCTGAACGCGCCCATGGTGGGGATGACCCCCACCTCCGATGGCCGCGGCTACTGGCTGGTGGCGGCCGACGGTGGGGTGTTCGCCTTCGGCGACGCCGCCTTCTACGGCTCGACCGGTGGCGATCGGCTGAACGCACCGGTCGTGGGTATCGCCGCCACCTCCGATGGCCGCGGCTACTGGTTGGTGGCGGCCGACGGCGGGGTGTTCGCCTACGGGGACGCCGCCTTCCGCGGGTCGACGGGGGGCCAGCACCTCAACGCGCCGATGGTGGGCATGGCCGCGGCACCCGGTGATGCCGGGTACTGGCTGGTGGCGGCCGACGGCGGCGTGTTCGCCTTCGGGGCCGCCGCCTTCCGTGGGTCGACGGGGGGCCAGCACCTCAACGCGCCGATGGTGGGCATGGCCGCGGCACCCGGTGGAGCCGGGTACTGGCTGGTGGCGGCCGACGGCGGCGTGTTCGCCTTCGGCGCGGCGCCGTTCGAAGGGTCGACGGGAGGCGCCGTCCGTGACTCGGCGGCCGTCGGGATCGCCGGGCGGGCGGGCGGGTACTGGATCGCCTTCGGGCCGGACCGCAGGTCCCTCATCGTTCCGGCCATCGCCGACTACGTCGCCGGCCGGGCGGACAACGTGACCGTGGCCGTCGAGGACCTCGACACCGGGGAGATCCTGCAGTACCGACCGGGGACCGTCGAGAACACGGCCAGCACCCTCAAGGTGGACATCCTGGCGACGCTGCTCGCCCGCGCCCAGTCCCAGGGCCGGTTCCTCACGCCGGCCGAGCAGTCCCTCGCCGTCCCCATGATCGAGGAGAGCCTGGACAGCGCCGCCGACACCCTGTGGGAGGAGTTGGGTCCCGCCGCCGTCGGGGCGCTGGAGCGCCAGGCCGGGCTCACGGCCACCACCCCCGCCACCGACGGCGTCTGGGGCACGACGACGACCACGGCGCTCGACCGGGTGGACATGGTGAAGCTCCTGGTCCAGCCGAACAGTGTGCTCAGCGACCAGTCACGGGCCTACGTGATCGACCTCATGGAGCACGTCACGCCCACCCAGGACTGGGGCGCCACCGGTGGGGTGCCGCCCGGCGTGACCGTCGCCCTGAAGAACGGCTTCGCCGTGATCGACGGGTGGCAGATCAACACCGAGGGATGGGTGGACGGTGACGGCCGCAACTACCTGATCGGCGTCCTGACCAACGGCAACGTGTCAGAGGCCTACGGCATCGACACCGTCAACGCCATCTCGTCGATCGTCTGGCAGGACATGGGGACCTGACGACGGCGGGCTCCGGCGGCCTCCGGCGCGGGCCGGGAGAGCCGGTGGACCCCGTCAGGGAGCCGGGCAGGTACCGGCCAGGACCCGTCCGGCGGCCGAGCCCGTGACCTGGGCCACGGCAGCCGCACCGAGCGGTGGCCACGAGGCGTCCACGTCGACGGACGTGCCCCCGGGACCCGTGGCCGTGAGGCGGGCGGTCACCGTCGTCGCCCCCACGTGGACCGTCCCGGTGACGGCCACACCCGGCACCAGCTGGTCGGCCACCAGCGTCAGGTGGTCGCCGCTGCTTCCGGGGCGGACCGTGCCGCCGTGGAGGCCGACGTCGCGGACGGCACCGATCCCTTCGGTCCGGGCCACGGCGTCCCCGGCCGTGGCCACCGCGGCCGCGGCCAGCCGGAGGTCGCCGGTGGATGCCCGGTTGCCCGACGAGGGCGACGCCGCCGTGACCCGGGCGAGCGACTCCGGGTAGGTCCCGACGGCCCGGATCGGGGGAACGGCGGCGGCACACGAGGTGTCCAGCGAGTCGATCGCCGTGGGCGCCCGGACGAAGGCCTGGACCAGGGTGGAGCCGCAGGGCTGATCTCCCTCGCCGACGACGTGGGTCGAGTTGGCCAGCTCGACGAACCGCTGGTGCCCCCCCACCTCACCCAGGATCCGGGGCACGTCGACCGGCGGAGTCCAGGAATCGAACTCCCCCCCGAGGACCAGCACCGGCAGGGTCGGCGGCAGGAGGGGCAGCGTTCCGGTGGTGGGCGGGACGGCCTCGGTCGGGGTCGGCCAGCCCGTGCAGGCCGTGTAGGCCTCCGTGTTCTGGTCCTGGGCGAGCCACTCCCCCACGGAGAACGGTGCGAACGTGCCGGGATCGAGCGCGGCCTCGGCCGCCGCCAGATCCGCCGACCGGGTGGCCGGCGCCACCGTCATCGGAAAGAGCTGGGGGTAGTCCAGGCACGACACGGCCAGGTACAGCCCGCCGGAATACCACGAGGTCGGGATCCCCGTGTACTCCTCGTCGACCGCCAGGCGCTGGGCGTAGAGCCGCAACAGGGGCGCCGGGTCCCGGGCGACGAGGAGGGACCGGGCGGCGGCGTCGAGGGCCCGGTAGATCAACGGGTCCCCGGCGGCGTCGTTGATGAGATCGACCAGGCCCACGGGTCCCATCGTCACCGGCGCGAGGTGGCCGGTGGCGTCGGGCACCGTGCCGGAGACCGGGGCCGACTCCAGCAGGTCCGCCACCTCGACGATCCGTCGCCACGGCACCTGGTGCTCGGCGGCGGCACACTGCGGGCTGCGGAGGCAGGCCGCATCGAAGTTCGTCGGCATCGAGTCGAGGCTGCTGCGGTACCAGGGGTCGATGGAGACCGTCGAGTAGGTCGAGTCGAGGACCACCGACCGCACCAGCTGCGGGTACCGGTCGGCGAACACCTGGGCGAACCACGATCCGTACGAGTCGCCGTACAGGTCGACCGGTCCGAGGCCCAGGGCTCGGATCACGTCGGCGACGTCGGCCGCCGCCTGCGCCGAGGTGAAGAGATCGGAGGCGTGGATCCAGTGGCCGCCGCGGTCCCGCCACCGGTGGTCGAGGGCCGTGCCGCAGGCGGCGGCGGCCGCGGCGAAGGTGGGTCCGCTGAGCTGGCCACTGAAGTGCTGGAGGGCCGGACAGTCGATGGCCGCCGATCCTCCGGTGCCGCGCAGGTCGACGGCCAGCATGTTCCAGTTCTGCAGGAGCGGCCCGTACATGACGTCGTATCCGCCGTTGACCGAGCCGATGGACGGGTAGCCCGGGCCTCCCTCCACGGGGACCACCGTGCCCGACGCCACGCCGCCCTGGGGCGCCGTCGCCGGATACCAGCGGTAGGCGATGGGGATGTGCGGTGACCCGGGGTCGGTCCGGTCCAGGGGGACCGAGAGGTGGCCGCAGTAGGCGACCGGTGCGGTCGCACACTGGGTGAGGGTGGCCGTGCCGACGGTCACCGACGCCGGGGTCGCGGCGCCGGCGGCGGTCGGCCAGACGAGGACGGACGCGAGGACGAGGCCGACGAGCCCGGTCCCGATCAGCTGTCGTGCCGGGTGCCCCCGCTGCCGTGATCGGCCCATCCGTCGCTCCCCTGTGTCCGTGGATCCCACCGGGGGACCGCATCCGCCCACCCTACTGAGGCGGAGCGGGCAGTTCCGTGGCCCGGGCGGAGGCCCCGACCCCGCTCGCTACCCTTGCCCGATGCGCCTCGACCACCCCGCACCGTTCGGCCCGACCTGGCGTGGCCGCTGGGTCTGGTTCGAACGTCCGGCCATCGTCGCCACCACGGCCACCCGACCGGAGCTGGTCGATCCCCGGAGCACGGTCGGGCTCTTCCGGCGCACGCTCGAGCTCGGGACCGTGCCCGGACGGGCGCCGTGCCGGCTGTGGGCCGACGGGCGCTACCTGCTCGAGGTGAACGGGGCGGAGGCGGCGCGGGGACCGGTCCGCTCGGACCCGCGCCGGGCCCACTACGACGTGGTGGATCTGGCCCCACTCCTCCGGCCCGGCACGAACGTCGTGGCGATCACCGCCCGCCACTACGGCGAGGCGACGTCGTGGTGGACACCGGTGCCTCCCACCTACTCGCTCGGAGGCGGGTGCCTGGTCCTCGAGGCACTGATCGGCGAGGAATGGCTCGTTACGGACGACCGCTGGCGTGTCGCGCCCGGTGCGGCCTGGTCACCGGTCCCCGTCCCGGGTGACGTGGCCTGCCTGCCCATCGAGTCCTTCGACGCCCGCCTCCATCCGACCGGCTGGCAGCGGGTCGGGTTCGACGACGGGAGGTGGCGTCGCGCCGTCGAACTGACCGCCGTCCACACCGGAGGACGGGGTGATCCGCGTCCGCCCAGCGAGCCGTTCGGCATGCTGCGGCCGCCGGTCCGCAGCTCGTACCCCGGAGGGGAGCTGCACCACGCCGACCCGACCGGTGGGCTCCGCACCGGCCGGGGACCCGACGACGTCGACCCCGTGCGCCAGCTGCTCGCCGACGAGGCCACCGGGGGCGACGACCTCGTCGTCCACGCCTACGACCTCGGCCGCATCGCCGCCGGAACGGTGCGGCTCCGCATCGCGGACGCCCCACCCGGCACGGTCGTCGACGTGGCCGCGGCCGAGCACGTGACCACCGACGGTGCGCTGGCGCCGCTCGGACAGCACGCCGGGTTCCGCTACGTCTGTGGCGGGGGCGCGGTGGAGGAGTTCGAGACGTTCGACGTGATCGGCACCCGTCACCTCCATGCGGCGGTCCGATCGCCCGGACCGGTCCCGACCCGGCTGGATCTGGCCGTGCAGGACCGGCACCGCCCACGCCCGGCGGGCGCGCACTTCGAGTGCTCCGATCCCCGGCTGAACCGGATCTACGCCACGGGCCTGCGCACGGTCGACCTCTCGGCGCTCGATGCCTACGTCGACTGCCCGACACGGGAGCAGCGGGCCTGGACCGGCGACTCGGTCGTCCACCAGATGGTCGATCTCGTCGCCAACCCGGACTGGGCGATGGCGCGCTGGCACCCGCAACTGGCCGCCGAACCGCGGGCCGACGGAATGCTGGCGATGGCACCCGCCTCCGACTTCGCCTCGGACGACCGGACGTTCGTGCCCGACTGGGCCCTGCACTGGGTCCGCTCGGTCCACAACCTGTTCCGCTACACCGGCGACCGGGACGTCGTCGGCGAACTGTTGCCCGTCGTCGCCCGCGTGCTGCGGTGGTTCGAGGCGTACCTCGGCGACGACGGCCTGCTGCACGACGTGAGCGGATGGGTCCTGCTCGACTGGGCGAGTGTCCACTCGGCCGGGACGTCGTCGACCCTCAACGCCCTGTGGGCACGCGCGCTCGAGGACCTCGCCGAGATGGCGACGTGGTCGGGGGACATCGGCACGGCCGGATGGGCGTCGGAGCGTCGGTCCCGGGTCGCCGACGGTTTCGAGGTGTTCTGGGACGAGGGCCGCGGCGTCTACCTCGATCACGTGGTCGACGGGGTGCCCCGACGGGCGGCCGCCCAACACCCGGGGGCGGCCGCACTGGCCGCCGGCATCGTCCCGCCCGGGCGCCGGGACCGGGTGATCGACCGCCTCATGGACCGCTCCCGTCTGATCCGGCACTCCTGGGTGATGGACACCGTGACCGTCGGCGGGGACGCCTCCGGGTTCGTCCACCTCGTCACGGGCTACCCGCCGCCGGACTGGGACGTCGAGCGGCAGATGGTCGAGGCGGAGCCCTTCTTCCGGTACGTGCTCCACGACGGCCTGGCCCGGGCCGGGCGTGCGGACCTCGTCGCCGCGGCGTGCCGCGACTGGCAGGTGTTCCTCGATGCCGGTGAGACCACCTGGCCCGAGTGCTGGACGGGTGGCACGCGGTGCCACGGGTGGTCGTCGACGCCCACCCGGGACCTCATCGTGCACGTACTCGGCATCCAGCCGGGCGCACCCGGCTATGCGTCCGTCCGCGTCACCCCGGCCCTCGGTGGATTGGCCTGGGCCCGGGCCACCGTTCCCACCCCCCATGGATCCGTGACCGTGGAGGCGCACGCCGACGGTCGCCTCGAGGTGGACAGCCCGGTACCCGTCGAGACCTAGTGCGTACGGCCCGACGGAGCCGACCGCACGGGGATGGCCCACGACAACGGGTCGGCGCGGCATGATCGGGTCCGCCGACCCGCGCCCGGCTACGGGCCTGGCTCCCACCCGGAGATCCGAGGCGACGAGACGATGGAGACACCGACGGTTCCGGTGGCGACGACGAGCGACGGAACGTCACCGGACGGCGCCGGGCTGGTGCTGGCCACCCTGATCCTCGTGGCCGTCGTGGCCAACCTCAACCTGGCCGTCGCCAACGTGGCGCTCCCGGACATCGGGGCGGCCTTCCGGGCGTCCCAGACCGCCCTCGACCTCGTCTCGGTCGGCTTCTCGGTCGGCCTGGCCGGCACCGTCCTCTACTTCGGTGCCCTCGGTGACCGCTACGGCCGCAAGACGATGCTCCTCCTCGGTACGTTCCTCGCCATCCCGACGTCGCTCCTGGCGGCGTACGCGCCGGACATCGGGGTCCTCATCGCGGCACGGGTTCTCGGCGGGGTGGCCGCCGGGATGGCCTTCCCCACGACCCTGGCGTTGATCACGGCGCTGTGGACGGGTCAACGCCGGACGCACGCGATCGCCCTGTGGTCGGCCGTCGGCGGGTCGGTGGCGGCACTCGGGCCCTTCCTGGCGGGCCTCGCCCTGCACTGGTTCTGGTGGGGCTCGTGCTTCCTGCTCACGCTGCCCCTCGCCGTCGTGGCCTTCGTGCTCGCCTGGAAGCTCGTCCCCGCCCACGTCCATGAGACGACCGACCCGGTCGACCACCTGGGGGGCGTCCTGTCGATCATCGGCATCGTCGCCCTGATCGTGGCCATCAACTTCGCCCCGACACCCGGTGCCGGAGGACCGGCCCTCGTCACCGGCGTGGTCGCCCTGGTCGCCCTGGGCGGGTTCTTCGTCCGCCAGCGCACGGCGCCCCACCCCCTCTTCGACCTCACCATCGCCGGGCGGAGGATCTTCTGGGTGGCGGCCGTGGGCGGCCTCATCGTCTTCGGCTCACTCATGGGAGCGATCTTCATCGGGCTGCAGTTCCTGCAGAACGTCATGGGCTACTCGACGCTGCGATCCGGTGCCGCGGTGATCCCCGCCGCGGTGTGCATGATGCTGGTCGCTCCCCAGTCGGCCAAACTCATCACCCGCCTGGGCTCGCGTCGTACCCTTCTGATCGGCTACTCGTTCTGCCTGGCCGGCTTCGTGGTGATGCTCGCGACCTGGACCGAGCATTCTCCGCTGGCCGTCGTGATCCTCGCGTTCGCGCTGGCCGGCGTCGGGGTCGGACTGGCCGGGACCCCCGCCTCGCACTCGCTCACGGGCTCGGTCCCGGTCCGGCGGGTCGGCATGGCTTCGGCGACCTCCGATCTCCAACGGGACCTCGGTGGTTCGATCATGCAGTCGCTGCTCGGGGCCATCCTCACCGCGAGCTACGCGTCCGACCTGGCCCGGACGGCCCGGGTCACCCCGAACCTGTCCAACACCGTCGCCGCCACCATCGAGCGTTCCTACGCCAGCGCGGCGGCGGTCGCCCAGCAGTATCCCGCCCACGCCCCCCAGATCATCGGTGCCGCCCGCGCGTCGTTCATGACCGGATCGAACTGGGCGTACCTCGCCGGGTGCGTGGCCATCGTCGTCGGCGCCGTGGTGGTCGGCGTCTACTTCCCCGGGAAGGACGACGAATCCCGCCTCCTCGAGGTGTACGCGGCGGCGGACGCCGTACCGGCTGCGTAGTCGGGCCACCGACCGGGCGGGGCCGGCCCGACGGAGCGGACCGGCGGGACGCGGTTGACCTCCCTCCCGACAGGGGGGAGGATCATGGGATGGCCGATGTGATCGACCGGGCGGCGGTGCTCACCGAGGTGGAGCGGTTCCACGGGCACTTCATGTACCTGAACGAGGAATTGAACCTCATCCGCGAGCTCCTGGCCGTCGAGGGAGCCAGCCGGAAGCGGATCCCGGAAATGTGCAGCGGAGTGAAGGCCGACCTCCGGAAGAAGACCGAGGACCTGGACAGCTTCTGCGCGAGGTGCCACACCGGCCCCCCGAGGTTCGAGGGCGATGCACTGGTGCTCGCCGAGACCTGCGCCCCGCTGATCGCCATGGAGATCGCTGCGCTCGACCTCTTCGTGGAGGCGCTGACCGTCGCGGAGCAGGTCGGTGGCGAGGACCTCGGATTCGTGGACGAGGTCCTCGGGACCGCCCGGTCCGTCTACAACGCCCACGTCTCCTTCGTCCACTCGGCCCTGATCTTCCAGGATCAGGAGCTCGTCGCGTTCGCCGCGTCCTACGACACGGATCCCGGCATCGCCGCGTCGCGTGAGGCCTTCGACACGCTCACCAACACGGAGTTCCCCCAGTGCCGAGCGGCGGTCCGGGAGCGGTCGGCCGGGTGAGCACCACGGCCGGGCACCCGGCTACGAGTACTCCAACGCACTTCCGACGGCATTGAGTTCGCCGCACCGGACACAGCGAAGTACCGGACTGGTGGGGGTCAGGCGGACGCCCATGACCTCGGTGGCCCGCGTGACCCGCTCATTGGTGAAGGCCTGGCCTCCGCACCGCACGCAGTGCTGATTGCCGTCCTTGTCGAGTCCCACGAAGAGCACCGGTGACCTCCTGCTGCGTGCCCACCACCACGGCGGACCCCTGCCCCTCTCGTCGGCAGGTTCGACGGAGGACTTGACCGGCGGAGGACCGCGCCGACCGGGCTATCCGGGCAACAGCAGGAGGTCCTCGATCCGGTAGCGGTCACCCCAGGAGGCCAGGAGGTCCGCCGGGGAGTCGACGGCGGCCAGCGCCCCCGTGTCCCGGTCGATGACCGAGATCGTGTAGCCGTAGTCGACGAAGCCCTCGAGATAGGCCTCGGGATCGCAGTCGGACACCCGCGTGAGCATGTCACAGCTGAATTCCGTCGTGACGACGGGCCGGCTCGTGGAGAGCACCTCCCGGGCGCCGGCGACGACCAGGGCCTCCGCGCCCTCGACATCGAGTTTCAGGAAGTCCACCTTGCCGCGGACCAGGGTGTCCAGGGGGAAGACCGGAACGACGGTTCCGGGTCGGTGCACCAGATCGTCATCGGGGATGAAGCCCCCGTTCGACCCGAAGTGGCTGGAGAAGTAGGCCCAGCCGATCTCCCTGCTGCACGCCACGGGGAGGAGGTCGACGTTCTTCGCCTCGGCCTCTGCCAACGAGGTGAGGAGGAGCCGGCAGTTCTCGGAGTTGGGCTCGATGGCGATGACCCGACCCGACGGCCCCACCAGGCGTGACGCGAGCAGTGAGTAGTAGCCGATGTTGGCCCCCACGTCGACCACGGTCATGCCCGGGCGACAGTACCGCTCGAACACGGCGGTGAGGTGGGGCTCGTAGGCCCCCGATTCCTCCATCTGCCGGGCCACCGACGCGTCGGCGGCGTCGAGCGCCAGGCGGATCCCGTGCACGTCCACGAACGACACGTCCCCCGGTCCGAACCGGATCGTGAACGCCGTCGGGGACAGCTGCTGCTCGACCGCACCGATCATCCTCCGGATGGTGGCCGGATCCGACAGGTCACCGGTCCCGGCCCCATCGATCTCCCCGCGGATGCGCGGCTCATGGATGTGGGGGAAGAGCAGGTGCACCAGTTCGTCGTAGGTCAGACCTCTGGTCGGCACCACACCGCCGAGGTGGTGGATGGCCGAGACGCGCCAGCGATCCAGGACACGGCTCACCTCCGTGCGGAGCGGGGTCCGGGGGTGGGTCACGGGCGTCACACTAGTGAAGCGCTCCGGCGATCGGGTACTCCACGCGGCGCCCGTGCCCGCCCGTCAGTCCGTCCGTCCGTCCGTCCGTCCGGAGCGGATCACGTGCGGCATCGACCACCGGCCGACGCCGCGGCCGGGGCATCTCCCGTAGAGTTTCGTCAAGACACCGTCAGACGAGCGACCGGGGAGCGGCGTGGCCAAGCTGATCTACGTGGCGAACGTGTCCCTCGACGGCTGCATCGAGGACGCACACGGCAGGTTCGACTGGACCGAGCCCGCCGACGAGGTCTTCCGCTTCATCACCGACCTGGTGCGCCCCGTCGGTACCCACCTCTACGGACGGCGTCTGTACGAGACGATGGCCGTGTGGGAGACCGACCCGGCCCTCGCCTCCCAGTCGGCGCCCGGCGCCGACTTCGCGCACGTCTGGTGCGCCGCCGACAAGGTCGTCTACTCCACGACCCTGCACGACGTCCCGACCGCGAGGACACGGCTCGAGCGCCGCTTCGACCCGGAGGTCGTCCGCGGACTGAAGGCGTCCACCGTGGGCGAGCTGACCATCGGGGGGGCGGCCCTCGCCGCACATGCGTTCGATGCCGGGCTGGTGGACGAGTGCCGGCTCCTGATCTACCCGGTGCTCGTCGGTCGAGGAACGCCCGCGTTCGCCGGACGTGGGCCCGTGCGGTTGGACCTGCTGGAGCAGCAGCGGTTCAGCAACGGCGTCGTGTATCTCCGGTACCGCGTCCCGGGCTGATCCTCGCGTCGGGGCGCGTCCGTTACGGGACGGTCGGGCGGGTTCCCACGACACCGTGCCCGGTCGTGAAGTGCCAGACTCGATCATGGCCTCGCACAGTGTCCTGGCTTGGCACGACTTCTTCATCGGCACCATCGGAGCGGCCGCCGCGCTGACCGGGCTGCTCTTCGTCGCGATCTCGATCAACCTCGACCAGGTGCTGAAGTACCCCGGGCTACCGGGCCGGGCGGCCGGCACCTTGGGGATGTTGGTGAGTGCCCTGATCGCGTCGGGCTGCGCGCTCGCCCCGGGGCAGAGTGACCGGGCCCTCGGCATCGAGATCGCCGCCGTCGGCACCGTCGTCGCCGTGCAGGCCGCCTGGGTGTCCCGTGGAAGCCGGGCACCGGGTGACCCGGTGTCCTGGCGGATCGAGCACCTGGTGACGCTGCTGCTGCCGAGCGTCGGCCTGATCGTCGGTGGGGTCACCGTGGCCGTCGCCGGAAGCGGAGGCCTCTACTGGGTCTTCGGTGCCATCCTCCTCGCCTTCGTCTCGGCATCGATCAACGCCTGGGTCCTGCTCGTCGAGATCAAGCGGTAGGCGACGCTGACGGGTGTCCGCCGAGAGTCGTGAAGCGTCCGGCCCGTCACGGGACGGTGCCGAGGGCGAGCGTGCCGCTCCTTCTCCGGGCACCCTTCGAATGGGTCTCATTCGAGCGGAAGGCTTGCGGACGTACACACACATATTGGGACGCTTCAGGATCGCACCCATTTACTGGTCGTGCGCCCCCACTTGTCGGCCCGGTCGAGAGTGACAACCCGCTGACCTGGGACGCCGCCATCCGTGACCGTGGCGATCGCCGACGGGACCGAACATGCCATCCCGTGTTCTGCCGTGCTTGTGAGGCCATTCACATGGCGGAGCATGCCATGGAGAACATGGCTACCATCTGCTCGGGGGCAGTCGGGTGGATCGACCGCTCGGCAATGATCCGGCCATTGTGCGAAAGCACGCCGGCAAGGGGGATTCAAATGAAGAAGACATTAGGGCTGTTGGGGTTGGTCGTCATGTTGCCGTTCGGACTCCTGGCGCTCGCGGGTTCGGGGGTCGCTGCCGCCGGGGGCAGTACGACTTTCGACGGGAACATCAGCTGCAATCTCCAGGGAACGGTCAAGGTCAGTCCGGCGATCACGCCGACCAGCGTCGGGCCCTACAAGGCCACGGTCAAGATGACCAACAACGACTGCATCGGACTCGACGGCACGTCGACCACGCAGAACGGTGAGACGATCATCTCCAGCACGGAGAGCGTGAAGTTCACCGTCCCGTCGACCGGCGCCGCAGGGTGTTCCACGTTGCTCTCGGGTGGCACGATCGCGATCCCTGCGATCACCGTGAAGTGGAAGGGAACCAGCAAGATCACGACGACCGTTTTGGGTGCCTCGAGTGCCGTGATCGGGGTCGGCTCACCGAACTCCACACTCTCGGTGACTGGAGCCGTCACCTCCGGCTGGAGTTCACCAGCCACCTACCAGATCAGCCTCGGCATCGACACCGCCACTCTCGCGGCGGCGTGCACCAGCAAGAAGGGCGTCAAGAGTTTCGCCGTGAATGATCTGAGTGGCGACAACCTCGAGATCGGACCTGCCTTCTGAAGTAGCAAGGTTCCGAATCCGACGTGCGTGAGGGCGGGGCTCCGGCTCCGCCCTCACCCATGTCACGATGGCCACGCGGCCGGCATTCCTGCCAGAGTGGGATCGCCCGATGCGACACGAGGGGTCTGAAGTGGGCGGACAGCAGCGGTGCAGTGGAGGGGGCGGCCCACCGGATCGTGCCGTCCCTTCCCGTCGGCCGGTGGTCGAGATCCCCGGCCTCCCGCTCCTGCTGCTCGCCATCGTGGTCGTGTTGTCCGGATGCGGGTCGTCGACGGTGGCGGGTGGCCGGACGACGATCCCGTCGCTCCTCCCCGCCGGTGACACGTGCGGGGGATCCGCCGCCCAGGTTCCGTCGCCGGACCGCGTCGACCTGGAAGTGCAGCACCTCGACGGAGCCATTCGGGTCCTCGTCGCCGTCTGTGTCGACGGCCGCGGCCCCTTCCCGTTCGTCCTGGACACCGGTGCATCGACGACCCTCTTCGACACGCACCTCCTGGACTACGTCCGACTCGGAGCGGATGCACCACCGGAGATCCTCCACCAGCCGGGATGCGCAACGGTGCAGCTCCATGTCGCGGTGCCGCGGTGGTCGTTGGGCTCCACTCCTCTGACCGCCCAGTCGGTGCCGGTCATCAGACTGCCCGGCTTCGGCCTGGCCGGACAGCCCATGGGTCTGCTCGGGTCCGACGTCCTGGGTCGTTTCGGCGCCATCCGGGTCGACTACGTGGCGCGCATTCTCACCTTGGACGGCCCCGAAGGGCCCGCGCTGCCGCCGGGCATGTCCGTGGCGGGTAACACCGCTGACCCGGGCCCCTCGGACCTCGTCGGCGTCGGGTCGGGCAGCCCGATCCCCGTCGACGTCCGTACGTCCGCCTCCGGCACCTCCGTCGTCGCCCAAGTGTCGTTCGGAGTCCGCGGCCCCTACCCGTTCGACGTCGCCTCGGGGGCCCTGATGTCGGAGACCACCGCCACGCTGGCGGCCGGCCTCGGCCTCACGGGAACGGGACCCGTCCGGTCCGTGACCTCGTTCGGTTGTACCACCAGCGCTCCGATGGCCTCCAGCGGTCATTGGTCGATCGGCTCGATCCCCCTGGCTCCCGGTCCGATCGTCACCGCCCTGGCCGCCACCTCCTCCCCCGGCGCCGAGGGCCTGATCGGCTCTGACACCTTGAGCAGCCTGGGATCGTTCGTCCTCGACTACCGATCCGGCACTCTCTACCTCGGATCCGGAGCGTAGGGAGGCATGGCGGTGGTACGGATCGTGGCGGATGCCGTGGGGCGACGTCGCCGGGCGCTCCTCCCTCGTGTGGTCGCGGTGGCGGTGATCGCGGCGGCATCCGCCCTGTCGGCTGCGCCCACCACGACCTCCGGCGCCGCGGATCGGGCCTCCTCGGGAGACGTGCGGGTCCCGGTGCCCACCTCGGCGGGCACGGGGGATGCCTCCGGGGTCGGAGGGCACTGGGTCCGGAGCCCGTCGTATCCCGTTGTACCCAGCAGCACGGCGATCGCCTGCACCTCCACCCGGAGGTGCTTCGCCACGGGGGACAACGGTGCGAGTGCCGCGGACATCGTCGGCACCGGGGACTCGGGAAGAGCCTGGACCGCCTGGGCCGTGCCGGCGGGGACCGGGGGCCTCAACGCGATGGCGTGCCCATCGGCTACCCACTGTTTCGCCGTCGGCTACATCAGCCCGACGCAGGGCACCGTCGTGGCGACAGTCGATCGAGGCACCACGTGGATCGCCCAGTCACTCCCGGCCGGAACCGCGGATCTCTACGGCATCGCCTGCCCGTCGACCACGACCTGCTTCGCCGCGGGTTTCGACCGTCAGGGCTTCGGCACCATCGTCGCCACCACGGACTCCGGCGCCGACTGGACCACCCAGCCGGTCCCCAACACGAGCTTCTTTCCGGCCGCTGTGGCCTGCCCGTCCACGACGGAATGCTTCGTCGTCGGGACCACCGGCCCGTACCACGGCGAGATCGTCGCCACCACCGACGCCGGGGTCAGCTGGCGCCGCCAGAAGATCCCCCCTGGGATCCTGAGCTTCGCCGGGATCGCCTGCACGTCGGCGACAAACTGCTTCGCGCCTGGCACGACCGCTTCCCTGACCGGGATCATCCTGACGACGACGACCGGCGGCAAGCCCTGGTTGAGCCACGCCACGCCGTCCGGGAGTGCCTTTCCCACGGCTGTCGCCTGCCCGTCGTCGTCGACCTGCTTCGTCGTGGGTGAGACCAGCAGCTATCAGGGTGACATCCTGGCCACGGACGATGCCGGGGCGGACTGGATCGATGAACCCGTGCCCTCCGGGGTCGGCTTTCTCCAGGGTGTGGCGTGCCCTTCGCCCACGAGGTGCTACGCGGTCGGCATCGTGCCGTCCGGAGTGGGTGGACTCGTCCTCGTGGGGCCGGCACCGATCACGACCGGGTCCTCATAGCCGGACCAGCCGACGGGTGCCGTCGGCCACCCAGACCGACGTGCCCTGCAGGGCGATTCCGACCGGCTCGCCGTTGGGCAGCGTGACGGTACGGAGCGTGCGGCCCGTGGCCGCATCCAGTTCGGTGACGGTGTCGGCGCCACCGTTGGCCACCCAGGCGTGGCCTCCCCCGACGGCGACGCCGAAGGGATTGAACCCGACGGGATACGTCCCGATGACGGTCCCGTCCGACGCGGCCAGTCGTGTGACACTGTCGCTCCCGACGTCGGCATTGGTCACCCACACGTCGGATCCGTCGAAGGTGACGCCGTAGGGAGAGCGTCCGACCCGGTACTCCCCCACCACCGCGCCCGTGGACGCCGCCACCCTGATGACGTCGTCCGTGGCGGGGTTGGTGACCCAGAGGTTCGTGCCGTCGGAGGCCAGGTTCTCCGGGTCGGTTCCGACCCGGTAGGTCCCGAGGAGCCGCCCGTCTGATTCGCCCAATCGGGTCAGCGTTCCCGCTCCCTGATCAGCGATCCACACATCGGATCCGGCGACGGCGATGCCCACCGGATACGTCCCGACCGGGAACGTGCCCAGGACGTGCCCGGTCGACACGGCCAGTTCGGTGACGGTGTCGCCCCCGTTGTCGACCACCCACATCCCGCCCCCACCGAACGCGATCCCTTCCGGATGGTGGCCGACCCGGTAGCTGCCCACGATCCGACCGGAGGGCGTGACCTTGGTCACGGTGTCACTCCCCGAGTTCGTCACCCAGACGTCGGTGCCGTCGGAGGCCACCCCCCAGGGATACCGCCCGACACGGATGCTCGTAACGGGCCGGCCCACCTCCTTCGCGCGGGAGAGGACGGTCTGCAGCAGGTTCGGAAACGGGTCCCCGATCTCCTGGTCGGTCAACGACACGGTGTGACCCCCGACCGAGCTCGTGGCCACTCCGTGACCGGGTGCCTGTCCCCCGGCGGTGACCGGTGTGGTGAGCCGTTGAGGGACGGGGACGCCGGTGCTGGTCGCCGACGCCGCCGGTGCTGCGCAGATGCAGAGGACGAGGGCGCAGATCGTTGCTGCACCCACGAGCTGTGCACGACACCGGTGACGCCGCGCGTCACACGTGTCCGGGCGCAGAACGGACCGGAGGCGCCCCGGGCCACCGCCTCCGACCGGAGGCGGAGTCGAGGCCGTCCCCACGGCTGCGCCCCGGTGGCTCCCCATATGCCCTGCAATTCCGCGCGCTCGTCGCCTGGTCCTTCGGGTGGTCCATCCGCCCGGGCCCACGGTACCAATGTTCGATCTCGGGCACGCTCCGGCGCGGACGGACGCATCGGTGGCCTCCACCGCTGGCCGATCAGCCGGAGCGGTGTCCGACGACGACCTGGGTGACCGACGCCGAGCTGGGGAGGAAGCCGTTCGTACTGGAGAACGCGGCGCCGACCGTGTCCGTCCCGACGGGGAGGGACGTCACCGTCGTGGTCGCATGCCTCACCGTCAACGGTTCGGGCGGGCCCCAGGGGGTCCCGTCGACGGAGAACTGCACGGTCCCTTGCGGCCTCCCGTCGGGAGCACTGACGGTCGCCCGGAAGTTGGCCGGATGCCCGACCGCTACCGATCGCAGGCGTGAGCTGACGAGGTGCAGCGTCGTCGACGGACCGACGATCCCCGCGGCGGCGATCGCGTACCCACCGTCGAACGGGGCGGCGATCGCACGGACGGGCCCCGGTAGCGGAACCAGCACCGGTTCGGGACTGCAGGCGAAGGAGTAGGGGGGCTCGTCGACGGCACACGTCTGCGGGCCGGCGACGAAACCGACAGCGAGCTGTCCCGTGCTGTTCGAGCCCCATGCGTACAGTTCGCCGCCCGATCCGATGGCGAAGCCGTCCCCGTACCCTCCGGCGGCGACGCCGGTCGGGTCCGTTCCCGGGGGCAGCGACACCGGAACCGGGGCGAGGACCGGGTCGGAGCCGGAAGTTCCGTCTCCGACCTGCCCGGCCCCGTTGTCACCCCATGCATAGATGGTGGCGTCCGAGCCCAGGACGTACGCCGAACCGGCGCCGGCGGCGACGGACCTCGGCGAGACCCCGGCCGGGAGCACCACCCTCACCGGGACGGTCGAACACGGGACGCCACTGCAACTGTCGGGCCCGGCCGCCGCCCCGATTCCGAGCTCGCCCCAGTAGTTGTCGCCCCAGGCGTAGAGATTCCCGTCCGAACCCACGGCGTAGGCCGCGGCCTGACCGGCGGCCACGGCGACCGGGGTCACCCCGGAGGGGAACGGGACCGGCGTAGGGGTCGCATCCTTCGACGATGTCGCACCGTTGCCCACCTCGCCCTGGGCATCGTCGCCCCATGCGTAGAGTCGCCCGTCCGAGCCCAGGGCGTACGCCGTGGCGTTGCTGGCCGCAATCGCCACCGGTGTCGCCCCGCCGGGCAGGGTGATGACCGCGGGGGTCAGGCTCGATCGCTCCGAGCCGGACGCGAGCTGACCGGCCCAGTTGGAGCCCCAGCCGTAGAGCCTTCCGTCGTTGCCGATCGCGTAGCCGGAGTTCACTCCACCGGCGATGGCGGTCGGGCCGACTCCGGAGGGCAGCAGTACCCGGACGGGGTGGGTGCGGTTCACCGCCGTCCCGTCACCCACCGGACGTTCACCCCATCCGTACAGGTTCCCGTCCGATCCGATGGCGTAGCCCGAGTTGCCGCCCCCGGCGACCGCCACCGGCGTCACGCCCGCGGGCAACGAGACCTCGACAGGCGACGGACTACACGTGGCACCGTCAGCACAGGTTGCCGGCCCGGAGAAGGTGTGGTTGCCGAGTTGACCGTCGAAGCTGATGCCCCAGGAATAGAGAGCGCCGGCAACGGGCGGTGCTCCGGCGGCCGCGCCCTCGACCGGTGGCGAACCTACGCCGAGCTCGAGCGTGGCGGAGACAACCACTGCAGCGACCAGAAGCGCCCCGGTCCTGCCCATTCGTCCCATGCTCGACCGCCTCTCCCCGGTCAGAGCCTACGGGAATCGGTGGGATGGGAGCACTCCGAATTCACGGCTGCACCAGTCGATGCGGTCCCCACGGGCGGGAACGGGGGCGACCGTGCGTACACGGTGTGGCGGCGTGGGCCGGACCGCCCCGGTACATTTCAGGGGCTGGGTGAATCCCGGACCGGTGAACCACTCGAAGACTCAAGTTGCCTGTGGGGTGAGCCGACCAGGAGGTGGCGGACATTCGCCTCAGACTTGGACAGGGCGATTGACGCAGGAAGACCTAGTGGAATCGAAGTCCCACGTCCCATCTTGCGTATCGAATCGGAGGCGGAATGCGGGCAGAACAGACGGACCTCACAGCGTTGGTCGACTCGGAAACCCATCGGTTCGGACGGCGTCGGCTCCTGGAGCTTCTTGGCGGGGGCGGAATCCTGATCGTGGGCGCGGCCGCGTGTGGATCGTCGGCCGGTTCTTCGGCTACCACGGCCGGTCAGTCCCCCAGCGGCCCAGCCCGCGGAAGTGCCATCCCCATTCCACCGCTCAGCGGGAACGGTCAGATCGAGTGGGAGGAGGGAGGATCGAACTCCTTCTCCGGAACGCTCGGAGGCCAGGCGCTCTCCGGAGTCCTGTCGATAGACCAGGCGGCCTACCAGAACGACCTCACCGTAGGAACAGTCACGGGAACCCTCGGATCCGCCGCCTTCTCGCTCCACTACAGCAACGAGCAAGACCACAGCGGTCCGCTCACTGTCACGGGGACGCTCGGTGGATTCCCGGTGGCTGGTCAGTACGCTCTCGACGGGGGAAGGTCCTTCTCCGGTGACATCGGCGGAAAGGCGACGGGCGGGACGGTCATGCTTTCGGGCGACGGATCGACCGAGACCGCCACAGTCACCTACGCGAAAGGGTGAGAGCTTCGCTCGACCGGCGATCATGATTCATGGGAGCCGATGGGCGAGCGATGGCGGCCATCGTCCGCGGGGCGTACGCCACGTCGAGCTGATGCAGCTTTCTCCAGACCGGCGGATGGGCCGCGGCGGCGTCACGAGGACAGAGCCGCCTTCCCTGGCGGCATCGGGGGCGGCTCACACATTGAGAGCCACGCGGCGTTCTACGTCGTCGTGCCGACAGTCGAAGCCGCCTGACAGGGGCCGAAAGACTCGGAGGAAGCCGTGTCATGGGCCCAGCCACGTCACCGGAGGGACTTGTCACCGGCCACTTCCGGGATCCCCAGCGGACGCTCACTGGAGTCACCGGAGCCGCATGGAACCCGGTTGCTGCTCAGGGGATGCTCCGGCAGCTTGCGGCCCGTCTCCAGCGGAACCCGAGTCCGAGTCCCCCGGGGCGACGGCGTTTGATCATCGACCCGTTCCCGGCGAATGGGGATGCATTCGCCGACGGCACGAACGATCAGTGGCGGTGCCCCGGAGGTGGCGCCGCACCCTCGTCAGCCGCTCCCAGATCGTCCGGGTACCCGGCTGCGAACCGGGGCCATTGCGAGGTGGGACGACCACCCGGCCACTCCCACAGGGGCGGCCACTCGGGAGCCCCGCCCAGGGTCCGTGTCGCGTGCCCGCGCCGCGGCCAGCCCACAGGCGAGTCCTCCCAGTCCTCCTGCCTGCCAAACACGGTCAGGTCCATCAGCGCGTAGCTGTAGTCCAGCGCCTCGGCACCACGGCGTTTGGTCCAGTACGTCTCGAAGACCCGGTTGCCATCGCGCAGATAGCACACCAGGTGGAACAGACCGTGCTCGCGGCCGACCAGGAGCGTGTCAAGTGAGGGTTGGGCCGAGTACCACGGCATGTCCCAGCCCATGAAGGTGCGGTAGCGAAGGCTCTCGTCGTACGACGTCTGCGCATCGCCGGGGCCGTAGGCGGTGTTCCGCCCCTGGCAGAGAACGGCGAAGGTGATGTCGCGGGAGTGCAGGTAGGCAAGCTCGCCCAGTTGGCTCATCACCCACGTACAACCTTCGCACTGCTCGGCCGCGGCTCGGCCTGGCCACCACATGAAATAGTAGGCAATGAGCTGACGTCGGCCTTCGAACGAGTCGAGCAAGGTGACAGGGCCGTTCGGCCCGAGCAACGGGCTGTCCGCAGCGACCTCGACGATCGGCAGCCGGCGGCGGGCGGCGGCGATTGCGTCCCCTTCCCGGGTATGTGCCTTCTCCCTCGACCGCAGCGCCTCCAGTTGCTCGTCAAATGTCGAGCGGTCCACCACCGTGGGGAGATGTCTGCTCTCATCCTGGGACATCGGCACCACGCCTGATCGACTCCTCGCGGCAACGGGTTGGTACCCGCCACGGTAGCGACGAACGGCGTCGCATGAGCAGAGTCTCGTCGGTCCAGACCACGATCCTCGAGTGTTGGTCGTGAGGCAAGCAATAGTCGTGCATCGATCCGATTGCCTCCAATCGCCGATGACTGCCCGAGCGCTTCGGTCAGGCAGTGACAGAGGCCGCCTTCACCATGCCTGTTGACTGGACGACCTACCGGCTGAGGCGTTTCATCTCCGTTGCCGATCGCGTGGTTGAGGATTCGTGTCGCGATCGCACGGATCCGGCTCACATCAATCGTCTGACCTGCAGGTTTCTCCAGTGTCGGAGGACCGACGTCACCAGTTCCCGACTGGCGGATTCAGCTGTGGCCGGGGGCCTGACCGGTGATCGGGGGCACATCATTCCCCAGTCGACAAGGACGAGGTTGCCGGAGCCCTCGGGTCGTTGACGGCTCTTGGCGGTCCTCAGTAGTAGATGGCCGGTTCGGGCGCTCCTGATCGACCCCGGAGCACCTCGAAATCGCAGCCTTCGTTCGCTTGCATGATGTTCTGCTCGAAGAGGGCACCCCAGCCACGCTCGAATCGGGGTGGAGGCTCCGTCCAGGCCTGGCGCCGGGCCGACAGTTCGTCCGGACCGACCACCAGCTCCAGGCGTCGACCGGGGATGTCCAGCTCGATGATGTCCCCGTCCCGCACCAAGGCGAGCGGTCCGCCGATGAAGGACTCCGGCGCCACATGGAGCACCGTCGTTCCATGACTCGTGCCGCTCATCCGGGCGTCACTGATCCGGACCATGTCGCGCACGCCGAGCTGGATGAGCTTGAACGGCAAGGGGATCATTCCCCACTCGGGCATACCCGGCCCGCCTCGGGGCCCGGCATTCTGGAGGACGAGCACGGAGTCCGCGGTGACGTCGAGTCCGGGGTCGTTCAGCCGACGGTCCAGGTCGGCCCGGTCGGCGAACACCACGGCCGGGCCCCGGTGCCGGCAAAGGTCCGGACTGGCGGCACTGACCTTGATGACGGCTCCATCAGGTGCCAGGTTGCCGCGAAGGACCGCCAGGGCCAGCGGTTGCACCGGATCGTCGACCAGCCTGATCACCTCTGGCCTGGACACCGTCGCATCGGCGACGTTGTCCCCCAGCGATCGTCCGTTCACCGTCGGACAGGAGGTGTCGAGATGGTGTCGGATCTGCTGCAACAGGGCCCGCAGGCCGCCCGCCTCGAAGAAGTCCTCCATCAGGAAGTCCCCGGACGGCTCGACGTCGGCCAGTACGGGGACGTCCCGGGCGATCTCGTCGAAGAGCGAGAGGGGAAGGTCGATCCCGGCCCGACCGGCGATGGCCGGAAGGTGGATGGCGGCGTTGGTCGAACCGCCGAGCGCCATCATGGCCACGATGGCGTTCCGGAAGGATGCTGGGCCGAGGATCGCCGAAGGCCGAAGCCCGTCGAGCGCGATGGCCACCGAACGCCGGCCGGCATCCGCAGCCAGACGTCGCTGGTGGGAGTTGCCGGCAGGTACCGAGGAGGCACCCGGCATGGTCATCCCGAGGACTTCGGCGAGCGCCGTCATGGTCGACGCCGTCCCCATGACGTTGCACGTGCCCGGTGAGCAGGCGTAGCCGTCCTCGATCTCGTACCAGTCGTCCATCGAGATGTTGCCGGCCACCAACTCCTCGGAGTACTTCCAGGCGGTGACGGCCGCGCCAAGCCGTTCGCCCTTCCAGTTGCCGTGCATCATGAATCCGGCCGGCACGTAGATCGACGGGATGTCCGCGCTCACCGCCCCCATCAACAGGGCCGGGGTCGTCTTGTCGCAGCCCCCCAGGAGCACCGCCGCATCGAGGGGATGGCAGCGCAGCACCTCCTCGGTCTCCATCGACGCCAGGTTCCGGTAGAGCATCGTGGTCGGCTTCATCAAGGTCTCGCCCAGGGACATCACCGGGATCTCCAAGGGGAACCCGCCGGCCGACCAGACCCCCCGCTTCACGGCGTCGGCGACATCGCGGAGGTGGGCATGGCAGGGGTTCGCCTCAGACCACGTCGTGACGATGCCGACGACCGGCTTTCCATCGAAGTCCTCGGGGGAGAAGCCGGACTGCATCATCCGACCCCGGTGCTCGAACGAGAAGGGGCCCTGTCCGTACCAGCGCCTGCTGCGCAGCTCCACCGGCACGGGTGCGGGATCACCCACCCGGTCGTTGTCGTCGGTGCTCATGTCAATCGCCAGTCTTCTTCTCCGTGGAGGATCTACCGGACGGTACCTCACATCGAACGACGACCGTTGTGCTGACCGTCAATGCCCCGGAACGGAGTCTTGGGCTCTTGTTGCATCCTTGACGTGCCGGCCGAGGACGGCTGCTACGAACCACACGAATCTCAACCCGAGATTGCCACTCCCAATGGGGGACCGTGGAATAAGTACCGGTCACGAGCGAGTAGCCCTGGCAAGCAGACCCTTCTGAATGGCGCCGCCGAACCGGCACTGTTAGGGGGAAGGAGGTCCGTATCTTCGGGCCGCTAATGGTTGAGGACTCCACACGCGTCGGGACCACGTTTCTGGTGCCGTCCAAACCTGCAGCCTCGTTCAGTGAATCCAATTCGAAGAGAGTTCGGTGGTCGCCGATCCGGCAGCGATCTGGGTCAGGATGGGAGAGAATGGCCTGGTGCGGAAGCAGTACAACTTCAGGCCCAGTGCGAACGGCTTGGATGCATGGGACGTCGACAACCTCATCGTTGCCAGCTCCGACCTCCCCGTCATGGAGGTAGCGCTCGATTCCATCGCCGACATTGACTCTGACTTCTGGTTCAAGTTCGGGCCGACTCCCACAGTCCGACGAATCATCGACCAGTTTCGGCTCATCCAGGATGTGGATCTCACCTATCCGATCATCCTGGGATCGGACGGACGGGTAATGGATGGGATGCACCGCATCGCCCGGGCGATTCTCGAAGGCCACTCGGCAATCAAGGCGGTGCAGTTCGTTGACGAGCCGGAGCCCGACTTCCGAGACTGCTCGCCCGAAGACTTGCCCTACTGACGCTAAGCCGCTCCCGGCAATAGGGGGCGGCCAGCAGTCCTCGGCCTTTCGTTGAGGGGAGTCCACCCAAGGCTCGACTACTCGGTAGGGTCGAGTCCCAGCCCGCGGTTGGTGAGGGAGGCCGCCCGTTCGAGCCGGGCCGGTCCCGGGACGACCTCGTGCTGCGGGCACGGTGGGAGTTCGCTCACCCACTCGACTCTGCCTGATGCCGGATAGGCGACGGTGACACTCTTCCGGCGTGTAGGGATTGCCGCGCCCGGCGAGGTCAGACGAGGAAGAGCGAGGCATTCTCCGGTGGGGGCTGGTCCCGAAACTCGGACGGCTGACGCCCCTGGCGCAGAGTCTGGATCATGCGACCGACACCTGCGTGGGAAACGAGCAGCCCGGCGCCCTCACGCAGGGAGAGATCGTCGAGAAGGGAGCGCCCGCTGACCAGAGTGCAGTGCTCGCCCTCATCCGTGCGATCGCTTCCGGGGAGGAACGTACGGCGACATCGCCGCGGATCCCGATCTGGCCGTCGCCGGCGCGGTCCCCCCCGGCGCTCCCGGTTGGTACCGTGGCCCGATGTCCATCGGAGGCGGCGGCATTGAGGAGATGGCGTGGGTTGGCCGTGCACTCGGTGGACGCGTTCTCGCTGCCGAGCGTCAGAGCGACCGACCGCATGGTGGGCGGCCGGCGTGGTTCGTCGACGTCGAGCGGGACGACGATCCGGTGCGTGTCTATGCTCGGCTCCAGCGACCGGAATTGCGGGACGGTGGGGCCGCCTTGAAGCGTGAGGGCGCCGTGCTGAACGCGCTCGCGGCTGGTGGAATCCTCGTACCCCAGGTGCTCGCCGTGCATTCGGACCCTCCCGGTCTGCTCCTCGAATGTCTGTCCGGGACCGGTGACTACGCCGAACTCGCCGAGGACGCCCGCTGGGACGTCGACCGCAGGTTCCTCGCGGAGCTGGTGAAGCTCCACACCATCGACACGGCGCCGTTCCGGGCCGTAGGGCTCGTCGAACCTCGGGACGCCCCGGCGTTCCTGCTCGACGACCTCGATCGGTGGGAGACCGTGTACCGGGCCATGACGACGCGGTCCGTCCCGCTCATCGAATTCCTCTGCCGCTGGCTCCGGCGACACGTACCACCAGCGCCGGCTCGGGCCTCCGTCCTCCAGGGGGACACCGGCCCGGGCCAGTTCATGTTCGACGGACCCGCCCTGACGGGCATCGTCGACTGGGAGTTCGCCCAACTCGGCGACCCACACCTGGACCTGGCCCTCATCCGCGGACGCGACTTCTACAATCCCGGTGCCGACCTCGGCCGGTGGTTCCAGACCTACCAGGAATTATCGGGCACGGCTATCGACTGGGACGCACTCGCCGTCTATTCGGTCAAGGCGTTGGCGCTCACCCCGATGTCCCTGGCCGGACTGTGCCAGTCCATGCCCTCGGCGACCGAATACGCCGAGTGGTGGACGATGAACGCCACGTATTCGCGGGCGACGGCACAAGCGTTGGCGGAGGCGACGGGGGTCGTGACCACCACCGCCGACGACGTCGTCCTCCCCGAGCCGGTGGAAGGGGCCATCGACGGGTTCCTCGACGTGCTGGACGCGGTCGTGGACCTCGAATTCCGGCCCGCCGACCCCTTCGGAAGCTCACGAGCGGACCAGGCGATGCGCTTGTCCCGCATGATCCGCAATGCCGCAGGCTACGAGCGGGAGCTCACGGCACTCGAGCTCGACGACCTGGGCACAGTGCTGGGACACCGTCCGCGCGATCCGGTATCCGGCGACGCCGAGCTCGTCGGGAGGATCGCTGAGGACGATCCTTCCCGGGACACCGTCCTCGCCGCCTATCTGTGGCGTCGCACCATCCGTCACGAGGCTCTGTTCGTCGGTGCGCTCGGTGCGGGCGAGGGTGCCGTGCTGCAACCGATCGCGGACCTGCGCTGTCCGGCGGCACCATGACCGCTACCGGACACCCCATGCACCCTGAGCATCAATGGTTGCGGCGCGCATTCCTCTCCCGGCCATCGGAAGCAGGCGCTCGGACGCCCTGACTGGCCTCTCGAGACCTCTGTCGGCTCACGTAGACAGATGCGATGCCGAAAGCTACGGCGAAGCCAAAGGGAACCCAGCTGGTCCGATGGCGGGCACTCGCCGCTACCGCCACAACTAGCCATCCGACGGCGACAATCCCGAGCACGACGCCGAACCAGGGCCAGATTCTGGCATTCGGTGTGGACTCAGAACCGTCGGACATGCCGAACGATCTACCCCGAAGCGCCGGAACGTATGTCCCACCCATCCGGCGTTTGGTGAGAGGTCAGATTCAGTTCTCCACATCCACGTTGACGGTGTCGCCCGCCCAGAACGGCGAATCGTCGAGGCGCACCGGCATCGCCTCAAGGAGGTCGCCGGAGACGACGCTGTCGATCAGGTGCTGCGAGCCGCCGACCTAGGAGCACGCGTGGTCAATCTCCGTCGCCACAACCCGTGCCCGGTCGTCAGGCCACCGCAGATTCGGGGACCGATCGTTCCACGGCACATCGAGTGGAGCCATCGCGAGGTCGATGGAGCCCGAGTGCAGTCCATAGTTGCGGGCCGGTAACTGGACGACCGGCCACAGGACTTCAATGTGCCCGTAACCCTTCCAGATGCAGAACCAGTACAGCTCGGGAGTCTCTGTCTCTGGTCGGAGCAGTTCGAGGAGCACCTCGCGCTCACGGAGCGGAGGAGATTCTTCCGAGGAACCAACGTCACTCAGGAGTTCGGCGACCGGGCTTCCCTTGAGCCGCTTGATCCTGTGGAACTGCATGTTCGGATAGGCGACGCGCCCGTTGCTCCGTGCAATCTCGGCCCAGGAACGAAACGATCCGTCGGGGAAGACGGGACCTTCTGGATGGAATACTCGGCAGTACGCCTCGAAACCATCTGGAACTCCAGATCCCGTGTCCTGGCCAAACTCATGCAGCCGAAGTTTGATCCATCCCGCCGCAGACATTTCCCTCGCCCAGTGAATCCGCTCATCCACCGCGATGGCGCCCATCATGGCTGATTCCGGCGCCGTCCCACCGACCCGGTGGTCGGGGACGGTCCCTGGCACCGGAATGATCGAGGTGTAAGGCTCACATCTCGTCGGTAGAGCGTGCCACCTACCGGTAGCGGGTCAGTTTGAGTGTGGGCTCCGATTCGAAGCGGACAACTTCCAATCGTTCCTTCGCAGTGAGATCACCAGATTGATGCCCAAACCAATCATCAGCGGCACGAACGTGGCCGCCAAGCGGGCAAGACTGTTCTCGGGACGGAGGAAGCTCCAGATGAAGGCGATCAGCGCCCAGCCCAATGCGACGAAGCCGATGGCCCAGAGTCCCCAGTAGCCCTTGGGCAGATCTCGCATCGAATGCATAACCGATATTCAAGCATGCACTTCCGGAACAGCCCCCACCGACCCGGTGATCGGGGGCACCCTCAGTCCGTCGGCGCCAACGAAGATGCACCGCCAAGCCCAGCCACGCTGCCGTCCGGCTGTGCCGGTCTCAGGCGCAAGTGCATGAAGAACGGCCCTGTCGTGAGTTCTTGGAAGGCGCTCGGGTCTCGCTTCTCCAGCTCCGGATTCGGCTGAGCCTCGACCAGGCGGTCGATGAGGAATCCTGCCTCGCCGATGGCTTCGGTCACGGCAGTAAGCGGGCGACGCCAGAAGGTCACCGAATGTGGCTCGACCCACACTTCTGACACCTGGATGAAGGCGAAGTAATCCTCGGGGCAATGGTTCCCCCAGTCCCATGCCGGGTGATGAATCGACATCACCACCGAGCCGGTGGGCCGGAGCACCCGGTGAAGTTCACGGAGCGGAGCGATCCAATCGCGCAAGTAGTGGAATACCAGCGATGCCACTACGAGGTCCACGCTCGCATCTTCCAAGAACATCAGCGGCTCAGCAAGGTCGTGGTGATGAAGTTCCGCCCCGTCGCCGACCCGTGAGCGGGCGATTTCAAGCATGGCCGCGCTTACATCGAATGCCACGACCTCTGCTCCGTGGTCAACGAGCCACTCAGTCACCGGCCCAGAACCGCAGCCGACCTCGAGAACCTGCTGACCGTGGACGTCACCGAGCAGAGCGATTGTCGCTGGGCGTTCGTAGTAGCTGTTGGCGGCACCGCTAGCATTGTGCCGGTCGTACTCGACCGCCATGGCGTCATACTCCGACGCAGTACGAATTGAGTCCCGGTGCTCCACACCGGAAACGGTACCAACCATTCCTGACGGCTCGGTAAGCCGTGTTCCTCCGCTCCGGCGATCGGGGGCAGGGGACATCAACGCCACGTTCCGCTGCTTTCAACCCGAGGAACGAGTCCGACGACCGACCCGGGCATAGGCACCGGTTGTGGCACCGCGCTTCGTTGTGAGCATCGTGATCATCGCGCTCGGATTCGGGTCGACGGCGTGCGGCAGCGGAGCCAGTGCCAGCGGGCATGCCACCGGTGCTTATTCGGGCTGCGTAGCCGAACATGCTCGGGCCAATGGACCGCCACGCTTCACTACCGTGGCTCCGAAATTGATGGCCAGGATGGCCTCGTTGATTGCTCGGGCGTGCACACCCCTGGGACCATCCCGCCGCCCGTGTTTCGACCGACCTTGGATCGACCAATGTCTCGGAGATTCCGGGGCTGCTGACCAATGCCTGTGAGGTGAGACGAAGTGGTCAAGCTCCAGATGCAGCCTCCTCGCGGGACGTGATCCTGGCTCCCTGGGCCAACCGCCTGGCTGGTGACTGGCGAAGCGCCCGATGAATGCGGGACGCCGTAGTCGCCTCACCTGCAGGTTCTTCAGTGTCGGAGGGGCGTTCGCTACGATTACTACACGGACGGATCATGCGTGGTGGGAAACACACTGGGCGGCCTGATCTCGCGCCGGTGCTGCAATCCCGTCATGAAGGCGCCACGTTGTCAGGCTGCCTCTGATCCGCACGAGTGGGACACTCCATTAGCAACACGCGAAGGAGCCAGGAGCGGAACCGGGATTCTCACAAGTTGACGGACGGCGCTCGTCTCAGGGGGGTCCGGGAGTGAGATCATTGGCACAGGTCATATCCACATCGCTTTGGCTAAATGTGCCGTCAGGACAAGTTGTAAGGGACCACTGAGCACCGGCCAGGTTGGCGCCGGACAAATCGGCGGCGTAGAAGCTGGTGTAAGTCAGGATTGTGTCGGTCAGGTCGGCGCCACTCAGATTGGAGTCGTAAAAGTCGGCGCTACTCAAGTTGGCGCCGCTCAAGTTGGCGCCGCTCAGGTTGGTTTGAGGGATTGGGAGGTATGGAGAACTGGACAGGTTGGCGCCGCTCAGGTTGACGCCGCTCAGGTTGAGATCGCTCAGGTTGGTGCCCTCAAAGTTGGCGCCGCTCAGGTTGGCGCCCGGCCCAACCAGATAGAAGCCGCTTTGGTAACTGTCGTCGAGAGTCCAGTGTGTCGGCAACGCTGCCGGTGTACCGCCGATCCAGCCGGAACTCACGTTGTCGAGACCGGCACCGGTCAGAATCGTTCCGTTCAGATCGGTTTGGATCAAGGCAGTGCCGCTCAATACTGCGTTTGTCAGAATGGCATCGGTAAGGTCCGCTCCTGCCAGATCGGAACTTCGCAATTGCGCCCCGGTGAGATTTGCACCAATGAGGCTCGAGCCGCTGAGGTTCGCGCTCTGGAACTGAGCGTTGGTCAGGTCAGCTCCAGGACCGACCAGGTAGCCGTTGATAAAGGACCACGACGACGGGAGTGCGAACGGCACTCCCGTCGCGGAGCCAGACGAGATCCCGGCGAGCACGGCGGCCATCAGATTCGCTCCGCCCAGATCGGCGCCGGTCACGATGGCATTGGTCAGATTGGCACCGGTGAGATCGGCACCCTCGAGATCGAGACCGGTGAGGTTGTCGCCGTTCAGGTTTGCCCCAGCGAGGCTGACATCAGGAGCGAAGAGATACCCATCGGCGACTACCGCCGTCGATTCCGAGGATGGACCGAGCGTCCCGGTCAGACCTCCACTCGACGTACCCGAAGTTGAGGTGTAGTCGAGCACCATGTTCTGGACATCGCTCCCAGTGAGACTTGCGCCGTCCACCACTGCTCCGCTGAGGTTGGTGTCCGAAAGATCGGCGTTGCTGAAGTTCGCGCCGATCGCGCTGGCGTAACTCAGATTCGCCGCAAAGAGCGAAGAGTGGCTGAAGTTGGCGCCCGCCAGGTTCGCACCGACGAGATCAGCACCGGTCAGGTCGAATCCCGAGAGATTCAGGTTGGACATATTGCAGTTCGCCAAGTCCGCACCTGGCCCGACGACGCTGCAACGAGCGGGGGGCGGGCTAACGCCGACGGCTACTCCGAGAGAAGCCTTCGCCTTCTTGACTGACGAAGCAGTGAGGGTGACCTTGTAGGTCAGTGCCTTCTTTCCGGCGTTCGCAGGAACGGTCACATCAGCGACCGCGGTGCCACCCGAGCACGCGACGGTCACCGGTAGTCCGGTCAGGGCCTTGTTGGAGGTGAAGGTGCATATCGTTGCGTTGGTCACCTGAGCCGAGAGGTAGATCGCACCACCGGTGTTGTAGAGCAAGGACGGCGCCGAGGTAAGGGCGGAGATCGTCGGAGTCGGTGTGACAACTCTCACTCTGGAGCTGGCGGCGGCCCACCCTGGCGCAGCCCCCACCGCACCTACTGCCGCCGTCAGAACGCCAACGGCCAGCAAGGCCACCTGCTTTGGTACGCGCATCCCGCCCCCCCTCGATTGGCCGACTCGCTTGCCGGTTAGGGGAAGCTTTGCACGGTTCTCCGAGAAATGGGCGTGGTCGGAGATGGGTGTCCTCGAACGCCGAATAGGAGCCGACCCTGAGTCCGAACGACATTGCGCATGGCCCGGTAAGAGTACGTCCATGGACCGACCGGGCTGGTGGTCATGCCTCGGCTGCCTGACGGGCCGACGAAGCGTTGGAGAAGCTCGCCGGATCCTGGGACCTACACGTCCCTGACCTGGTAGTCCTTTGGTGTCGGAGGGGGGACTTGAACCCCCACGTCCTTTCGGACACTAGCCCCTCAAGCTAGCGCGTCTGCCTATTCCGCCACTCCGACGAAGTGGCTCCGATGGTGCCATCGGGGCGAAGGGCATGGTAGCGCGCCCACGGGGGTGTCCCGTGCCGACGCCCTCAGGAATGGCTGGTGGTCGACGCCGGTTTCAGCCGGGCCCAGAGGGCGACATTCCACAGGATCCCGTCCACCGACGGGTTGTACGTCGCGTTGGCCACCTGCACACCGTTGGCGGCCAGGCCCGGCTCACCGAACAGCGGGAGCGCCACCATCTGGTCCCACAGCTGGTCGTCGATCTGGGTGTAGGCCGCCCCACCGGTCACCGGGTTGAGCTCCTGCGCGGCCTGGAGGAACAGCTGGTCGACCTGCGGGTCGTCGAACCGGCTCCAGTTCTGCTGGTCGTCCACCCCCGCCTTCCCCTGCCCGTCCGAGTACCACCCGGCGGTGGCCGACTGGTACGGGCCCGAGGTCCGGGTCACCAGGGCCAGGTCGTAGGCATCGGCGGCGGCGGCGGCGGCCAGGCCCGCCCGGCCCTGCACGGGAACCGGCACCACGGCGATCCCGGCGGCCCGCAACTGCGCCTCGACGCCGGTCGCCGCCTCGTCGATCCACGGGTCGCCCTGCTCCACCGCCATCCGCACGACGAAGGGTCGGCCGGCGGCATCCAGGTAGCCGGCGCCCGGGTCCCGGGTGTAGCCCAGCGACCGTAGCAACGAGTCGGTGGTGTCGAGATCGGGTGCCGAGTACTCCCCCGCGGCCGTCGAGGGCGCATACGACGTCTGCCAGGCCACGGCCAGATGGTCCTGGTTGATCGCCAGTGACGGATCGATGGTCCCGAACAGCCGGTTCAGCAACGCCGTCCGGTCGATGGCGTGGGCGATGGCCTGGCGGGCGGCCACGTGGGAGCCGACCGACGACTTCACGTCGAACTCGAGCGACAGGAAGTTGAGCGACGGGTGTACGGAGCTCTGCGCGTTCGGGAGCGAACTCACCGAGTCCAGTGCCGACAGGGTGAACTGCCCCGGCTCCGACACCGCACCGTTGGTGGTCGCCAGCGGGCCGATCCAGCTGGTGTCGGTCTGCCCGGAGGACACCAGCACCGACGTCAGCACCGACCTGGTTCCCCACCAGGACGGGTTCCGGACCAGCAGGGCGGTGTCGCCCCCGACCACCGACTTGACCAGCAGCGGGCCGGCCGACAGGTCCACCGCCGGATCGAAGGTGCTGAACCCGGTGTTCCAGCCCACCTTCCGGGCGATGTGGGCCGGCACCATGTGGTCGAAGAGGACCCGCCAGTCGGCGAAGGGCCTGGCGAACACCACGGTCACCGTCCGGCCGCCGTTGCTGCCGGTCACCGAGGCCACGTCGCGGTAGCCGAGCGTGGACGCCACCTGGTCCGGTTGGCCGTCGACGTCGGTCCCGTCACCCCGCTGCGACTGCCAGGCGTAGACGAAGTCGTCGGCGCTGACGGGGACACCGTCGGACCAGACCGCCTTGGGGTTGATCACGTACTGGATGGTCAGCGGCGTGGTCGACGTCGCCTCCACGCTCTCCAGCAGGTCGGTGTTGACCTGGGGCACCAGCTTCGGGTTGACCGTGTACGCGCTGGGCAGGACGGCGTCGAGCAGCCCGGGGGTCGTCGAGGAGGCGCCGGCCGGTGTGTTGGGGTTGTAGCCGGACCACGGCCCCGGGAGGTGCACGATCGACGTCCCCCCGGTCGTCGCCACGGGTGGAGGGATCACCGGTTGGTCGACCTGGCTGATCTGCCGGCTGCTCAGGTGGTCGACGATCGCCACCACGGCGATGATCACGATGATCACGAGTGGCAGTGTCCACCGGGCCCGCCGCTCGCGCCACAGTGCCGACATCCGGGGCCGGCGCTCGGCGGGACCGGCGCCCGGCTCGCTCACTGCAGGCGGAGGAGGAGGATGATGTTGGTGAAGGCGAAGACCACGGCCACGGTGACGGTGATCCGGTCCAGGTTCTTCTCCACCACCGTCGACCCGGCTGCGGCCGAGCCCACCGAGCCGCCGAACATGTCGGACAGGCCCCCGCCCTTGCCGGAGTGCATGAGGATGAGGAAGATGAGCGCGAGGCAGCAGAGGATCTGGAGCACGACGATGACTGCGGTCAGCACTGGAAACCTCTCCTCGGGGTAGGGACCATCGCAGACGCTACCAAATTCAGCGCCCGGCCCGTGCTGCGGCCCGGACGATCTCGACGAATTCGGCGGCGTCGAGGCTGGCCCCGCCGACCAGCAGCCCGTCCACGTCGGGACAGGCCATGAGCTCCTCGGTGTTGCCCGCCTTGACGGATCCCCCGTACTGGATCCGGACCTGGGTGGCCTCCTCCTCCCCCACCTGGGCGGCCACCACCCCCCGGATCCACGCACAGGCGTCCTGGGCGTCCCCGGGGGTCGCCGCCTGTCCCGTCCCGATGGCCCAGATGGGCTCGTAGGCGATCACCAGGCCCGGCACCGCCTCGGCCGGTACCGCCGACAGCGCGGCCCCGACCTGGGACGACAGGCGCTCCTGAGTGAGCCCGATGTCGCGTTCGTCGATCGTCTCCCCCACGCAGCACACCGGTGTCATGCCGTTGCGGAGGACGGCCTTGAGCTTGGACGCCACGACGGCGTCCGTCTCGCCGAAGAGGGCCCGGCGCTCGGAATGGCCCACGATGACGTACTCGACGTGCAGCTTGGCCAGCATCACCGGGCTGACCTCCCCCGTGAAGGCGCCGGCGTCCTCGACGGCGCAGTTCTGGGCACCGAGGGCGACCGGGATCCCCTCCCCCTCCAGCACCGACTGGACCGAGCGCAGGTCGGTGAAGGGGGGGTGCACCGAGACGTCGACCGGGCCCACATCGGCCGGTTGCAGGCGCAGCCCGAGGTCGCGGGAGGCGTGGATGGCCTCGAGGTGGTCGAGGTGCATCTTCCAATTGCCGCTGATCAGCGGCCGACGCCCCGGAGTGGCGGCGCTCACCGTGCGGTGTGCCCGGGGGCGTTGGGCGCCCCCCGCAGTGCCGCGAGGCCCGGCAGGTCGCCGAACTCGAGGAGCTCGAGCGACGCACCGCCACCGGTGGAGATGAAGCCGATCCGATCGGCCAGGCCGAGCTCGTCGACGGCGGCGGCGCTGTCGCCCCCGCCGACCACCGTGTAGCCGGGGCAGGCGGCCACCGCGGCGGCCACGCCGGCCGTCCCGGCGCAGAACCGCTGGTCCTCGAACACGCCCATGGGGCCGTTCCACAGCACGGTGCCCGCGCCGGCGATGGTCTCGGCGTAGGCCGCCACCGTCTCGGGCCCGATATCGAGGCCCTGCCATCCGTCGGGCACGTCGGCGCCCACCGTGCGCACCTCGCCCTGGTTGCAGTCGCAGCCGAAGTCGGCGTCGGGCTCGAGGGCCACGATGTCGGTGGGCAGGTGGATCGGCGTGCCCGAGGCGAGCAGCTCCGCACACTCGCCGATCCGGTCGCGGTCGACCAGGGAGCCGCCGATGTCGTGCCCCTGGGCGGCGAGGAACGTGAAGGCCATCCCCCCGCCGACCACCAGGGCGTCCACGTGGTGCAGCAGGGCCTTGAGCACCCCGAGCTTGTCGGCCACCTTGGCGCCGCCCACCACGGCCACGAACGGCCGCTCGGGACTGCCGAGGAGCTTGCCCAGCGACTCGATCTCCTTCTGCAGCAGCAGGCCGGCGGCGCTCGGGAGGAACGTCGGCGGGCCGACCACCGACGCATGTCGGCGGTGGGAGACGCCGAAGGCGTCGTTGACGTAGGCGTCGTGCGAGTTGACCAGCTTCTCCACGAACGTGGGGTCGTTGGCCGTCTCGCCCGGGTCGAAGCGCAGGTTCTCGAGCAGTTCCACCTGCGGTGCCAGGCGGGCCAGCTCCTCGCGGACCGGACCGAGCTCCCACCGGGTGTCGGGCGCACCCTTGGGCCGCCCCAGGTGGGTGCAGGCCGTCACCCGCGCGCCCCGGGCGCCCAGGTACTCGATGGTGGGCAGGGCGGCCCGGATGCGGAAGTCGTCGGTCACCACGGCGGGGGCGTCCGCACAGGGGCGGAGCGGGACGTTGAAGTCGACGCGCACCAGGACGCTGGCCCCGTCGAGGTCGGGCAGGTCCTCCAGCAGGGGCAGGCCCCGCAGCAGCGGGTTGGTGCCGGATCCACTCATGTCATCGTCTCCCCTCGATGCGCTTCCACTCGTCCGCCGCAGGCCCTCAGGCCCCGGCGCCCACGACGAGGGACAGGTCGACCAGCCGGTTGGCGTAGCCCCACTCGTTGTCGTACCAGCCGCTGACCTTGACCAGCGTGATCCCCGAGGCCGACGGCATCACCATGGTGAGGCCGGCGTCGAAGGTGCACGAGGCGGGGCTGCCTACGATGTCGCTCGAGACGATCGGGTCCTCGGTGTAGACGAGGACGGGCGCGAGCGGCCCGGACGATGCGGCGGCCCGGTAGGCCTCGTTGACCTGCTCGACGGTCACCTCGCCGGGGACCACCGCGGTGAAGTCGGTGATCGACCCGTCCGGCACCGGCACCCGGAGGGCGGCGCCGTCGAGGCGGCCCTTCATGGACTCGAGGACCAGGCTGGTGGCCCGGGCCGCCCCCGAGGACGCCGGGACGATGTTGACGGCCGCGGCCCGGGCCCGTCGGAGGTCCTTGTGCGGCAGGTCGAGGAGGTTCTGGTCGTTGGTGTAGGCGTGCACGGTGGTCATGAGCCCGGACTCCACCCCGAAGGCGTCATCGAGCACTTTGACCATGGGGACGAAGCAGTTGGTGGTGCACGAGGCGTTGGACACCACGAAGTCCGTGGCCGGGTCGAACAGGTCGTCGTTGACCCCGACCACGAACGTGGCGTCGACGCCCGTGCCCGGGGCCGAGATGATGACCCGCGAGGCGCCGGCGTCGAGGTGGGCACCGGCCGTCTCCTTGGAGGTGAAGTGCCCGGTCGACTCGATGACCACGTCCACGCCGAGGTCCTTCCAGGGCAGCGCCTTGGGGTCCCGCTCGGCCAGCACGGCGACCGGGCCGCTGTCCAGCACCAGGTCGGAGCCATCGACGGTCACGTCACTGCCGAAGCGGCCGTGGGTCGAGTCGTACTTGAGGAGGTGCGCCAGGGTCTCCGGCGAGGTCAGGTCGTTGACGGCCACGACCTCGACGTCCGCCCCGAGGAGGCGGGCCGCCCGGAGATAGTTCCGGCCGATTCGCCCGAAGCCGTTGATGCCGATCTTTACGGTCATGTCGCTGGTGCCTCACCCTTCATCGCACGGTCTCCCATTGCCTGGTCTCCTCGGTCCGCGGTCCTCCGACGTCCCGATGGACCGTCCGTTCGTCCCTCGACGAGCGGGGCACGTCCACGCTAGGGCATCCGGGCGGTCCGGGGCCTCATCCGAGCAGATCGGCCAGGGTGTGCGCCAGTCTGGCCGGGTCGTGGGCGAGGCCGTTGGCCTTGGCCAGGGGGACGTCGAGCACCGGCACCCGGGTGGCGCCGACGGCGATCCCGGTCGAGTCGCAGACCACCTGGTCGACCACCACCCCGTGGGCCAGGAGGGCGTCCACGTGCCGGGAGACGTCGTATCCGGCCGTCTCGGTGTCCTGGGGGCGCAGGTTGCAGAGGTAGACGCGGCGGGCCGGCGACGCGTTCACGGCCTCGAGGATCTGGGGCACCGCCACCGCCGCCAGCACGCTGGTGAACAACGATCCGGGGCCGAGGACGATCTGGTCCGCATCGGCCAGCGCGGCGATCGCCGCCCCGGGCGCGGGAGGATCGGCGGGCACCAGCGACACCCGCAGGATGTGATCGGTGCCGTTGACCGCCACCTGTCCCGTCACCTCGCCACAGGCGGCGTCCGCCTTCAGCACCACCGGCTCGGTGGAGGACGGCAGGACCCGGCCCCGCACGCCCAGCAGACGGCAGGCCTCGTCGAGCCCGGACACCGGGTCGCCCTTGGCGTCCATGAGCCCGGCCAGGACCAGGTTGCCGAGCGCGTGCCCGGCGAGCTCCTCCTGGTCGAACCGGTACTCGAAGGCGGTCGCCAGCGGGCTCCCCGGCTCGGCCAGGGCGATCAGACACTTGCGGAGGTCGCCCGGCGGGATGATGTGCAGCAGCTCGCGCAGCCGTCCCGACGAGCCCCCGTCGTCGGCGACCGACACGATGGCCGTCACCCGGTCGGTGTACGTGCGTACGGCACGCAGGGTCGCCGCCAGGCCGTGCCCACCGCCGATGGCCACCACCCGGGGGCCGGCACCGTGGTCGACGTCCGATGCCCCCGTCACCGTGTTCACCGGTCCACGTCGCGGTGGAACACGGTCGTGGGCAGCTCGTGGGCGTCGAGCCGGCGGGACAGCTCCTCGGCCAGCACCACCGACCGGTGCCGTCCCCCCGTGCAGCCCATGGCCACCGTCAGGTACGACTTCCCCTCCTTCTGGTAGGCGGGGATGAGCATGGCCAGGAGGTCCTCGAGCTTGTCGAGGAAGGCCGTCGTCTCCGGCCGGTCGAGGACGTAGGCGCGGACCTCGGGCTCCAGGCCGCTGTGGGACCGCAGGCGCTCGTCCCAGTAGGGATTGGGCAGGAAGCGGCAGTCGAACATGAGGTCGACGTCGAGAGGGACCCCGTGCTTGAAACCGAACGACACCACCGAGGTCTGCATGCTGCTGCCCTGGTCCTCGGAGCCGAACACCTCGATGAGGCGCGACCGGAGCTGGTTGGTGTTGAGCTCGCCGGTGTCGATCACCAGGTCGGCGCGGTCCCGGATCGGCAGCAGCAGCGCCCGCTCGTCGGCGATGGAGTCGACGACCCCCCGGGCGGCCTGGGGATGGCGACGGCGCGTCCCCTCGAAGCGCCGGATGAGGACGTCGTCGGCGGCGTCGAGGAACAGGATCCGGACCCGGTTGCGGGCGGCGATCAGCGAGTCGACGGCCGGCAGGACGTCGTCGAGGTCACCGCCGCCGCGGCCGACCACGAAGGCCACCCGCTCCATCTCCGAGCCCGTGCCGTCGACCAGCTCGGACACCTTGGCGATCAGGGCGGACGGCATGTTGTCGATCACGAACCAGCCCAGGTCCTCGAGGGTGGCGGCGGCGGTCGACCGCCCCGCCCCGGACATGCCGGTCACCACCAGGTACTCGCTCATCGGTCCACTCTCACCCGTCGGTCATCGTTCCGGCGACAACGGCGTGTGCAGGCGCTCGAACACGGCGGCACCCACGTCGGCCGGTAACCACGATAGGCCCATCAGCTCGTCCCGGGTCGCCTTCCGCAGTTCGCCCAGGCCGCCGAACTGCTCGACCAGGCGGGACCGCCGCTTGGGGCCGAGCCCCTTGACGCCGTCGAGGGCGCCGACCGTCATCCGCTTGCCCCGCAGGGTCCGGTGGTAGGAGATGGCGAAACGGTGGGCCTCGTCGCGCAGCCGTTGCAGGAGGTAGAGGGCCTCGGACGTGCGGGGCAGGCGGACCGGCACCGAGGAGTCCGGGAGGTAGACCTCCTCGAAGCTCTTGGCCAGCGACGCCACCGGGATCCGGTCCGTGAGCCCCAGCTGCGCGAGCACCCGGGTGGCCACGTGGAGCTGGCCGAGGCCCCCGTCGATCAGCAGCAGCTGCGGCGGGTAGGCGAAGCGACGGCGCGTGGCCGTGGCCACCGACGCACCGGCGGTGGCGGTCGGATCCGTACCCTCGCCGGACGCCACCCCGGCCCGCTCGTGGGCCTGGGCCTCCTCGTCGAGGAGGGCGGTGAGGCGACGCGTGAGGACCTCCTCCATCGCCGCGTAGTCGTCGTTGCCGGCCACCGTCGCCACCTTGAAGTGCCGGTAATCACTCTTCTTCGGCAGTCCGTCCTCGAAGACCACCATCGACCCGACGTAATCCGTCCCCTGGAGGTGGCTCATGTCGTAGCACTCGATGCGCAGGGGGGCGAGGGGCAGGCGCAGCTCGCGCTGGAGTGCCTCGAGGGCCCGGGCCCGGCTGTTGTGGTCGGACGTGCGCTGCAGGCGGTGGCGCACGAAGGCGTCGCCGGCATTGCGGTGCACGGTCTCGAGGAGGGCGGCCTTCGAGCCCCGGAAGGGCACCTTGACGGCCACCGGACCGCCCCGCCGCTCGGCCAGGTAGGCCGACACGGCCTCGAGGTCCGCCGGCATGGTCGGGACCAGGATCTGACGGGGCACTCCGGAGGCGGCTTCGGCGTAGATGTCGACCAGCAGGCGGGCCACCAGCTCCTGGGGGCTCAGGTCCTCGACCTTGTCGACGAAGAGGGCCGAGCGTCCCACCACGCGGCCGGCCCGCACGTGGAACACCTGGACGGCGGCCTCGAGCTCGTCCTCGGCCAGGCCCAACACGTCGAGGTCCTCGGGTCGGTCGAGCTCCATCTGGCGGACGGCGTCCGCCGTGCGGACGGCTTCGAGCTTGTCCCGCAGGACCCCGGCGCGCTCGAAGTCGAGGGCGGCCGAGGCCTCGCGCATCCCCGACTCCAGCTGGCGCTCGAGCGGTGTGGTGTCCCCGGAGAGGAACGTGGCCAGGTCGGCCACCAGGCGGTCGTACTCCTCCTTCGACACGGCTCCCACGCACGGACCGGAGCACCGCTCGATGTGGAACAGCAGGCACGGCCGCCCGAGCCGCTCGTGGTTGCGGAACTTGGCGTCGGAGCAGGTCCGCACCGGAAACGACCGCAGCAGCAGGTCGAGCGTGCCGCGGATGGCCCCGACGTTCGGATAGGGGCCGAAGTAGCGGACACCGCTGCGCTTGCGGCCGCGCACCACGGCCGGCTTCGGCCACTCGTCGCCCACCGTGAGGGCCAGCCACGGGTAGCTCTTGTCGTCCTTCAGTCGGACGTTGAAGCGGGGCTGGAACTGCTGGATGAGGTTGTGCTCGAGCAGCAGCGCCTCGGCCTCGGTGCCGACCACCATCCACTCGACGTGGTCGGCGGAGGCCACCATCTGGGCCGTCCGGGGCGCCAGGTTGGCCGGGTCCTGGAAGTAGGAGTTGACCCGGGACCGCAACGACTTGGCCTTGCCCACGTAGAGGACCCGGCCGTCGGCATCGATGAACTGGTAGGAGCCGGGCTCGTCGGGGATCGATCCGGAGGGGGGACGGGTGACCACTGCACCAGTGTGCCGTGCCGCCGGGGCCCACCGGGTCGACCCGGCCACCGTCATGAGCGCGGTCCCAGGTCACAGGCAATACACTGGAGGGACGCCGGCCTGGTTCCCGGCGAACATCTACCGCTCCGGGGCCGACATCCCCGCGGATGGGCGACCAGGCTGTCCCCGCCGGCCACTACCGGAGCGCCTCCCCGAGGAGGTCACATCCCCATGCTCCGCCTACAGAACGCACTGCCGGACACCTACACGGCGGCCGGTCCGGACGAACTGGCCGAACGGATCCGGGTCGCCAAGGAGGCGCTCGGGTCCCGGGTCTTCATCCTGGGCCACCACTACCAGCGGGACGAGGTGATGGCCTGGGCCGACGCCCGCGGCGACTCCTTCGGGCTCTCCCGGATCGCCGCCGGACAGACCGAGGCCGAGTTCGTGGTCTTCTGCGGGGTCCACTTCATGGCCGAGTCGGCCGACATCCTGACCGGCGCGCACCAACAGGTCCTGCTGCCCGATCTCAACGCCGGTTGCTCGATGGCGGACATGGCGGACATCGACGCCGTCGAGGAGGCCTGGGAGACGCTGGCCGCCGTCACCGACATCGAGCGGGTCGTGCCGGTCACCTACATGAACTCCTCGGCGGCCCTGAAGGCCTTCGTCGGTCGCAACGGCGGGGTCGTGTGCACCTCCTCCAACGCCCGAGCCGTCCTCACCTGGGCCCTGGGTGCCGACGGCCACGGGCACGCGCGTGGGGACCAGGTGCTGTTCTTCCCCGACCAGCACCTCGGCCGGAACACCGGCTTCCAGATGGGCTACGGGGCCGACGACATGGCGGTGTGGAACCCCCGCCAGACCGCCGGCGGACTCGACGAGGGCACGCTGAAGACGTCCACGCTGCTGCTCTGGAAGGGCCACTGCTCGGTCCACCAGCGCTTTCGCCCGGCCCACGTCGACGCCTTCCGGGCCGAGCACCCCGACGGCATCGTCGTCGTCCACCCGGAGTGCGCGCACGACGTCGTGGAGGCCGCCGACCAGGTGGGTTCCACCGACTACATCATCCGGGCCGTGGCCGAGGCCCCGTCGGGCGCCGTCCTCGGCGTCGGCACCGAGATCCACCTGGTCAAGCGCCTCGACGACGAGACCCCGGACAAGACGGTGGTCTCCCTCGACCCCCTGGTGTGCCCCTGCTCGACGATGTTCCGGATCGACGCCGCCCATCTGGCCTGGATTCTCGAGGGACTCGTGGACGGCGAGGTGCGCAACCGCATCGTGGTCGACCAGGACACCGCCACCTGGGCCCGCGTCGCCCTGGAGCGGATGCTCGCCACCGTCTGATCCGTCTGAACCGTCTGATCCGTCTGATCCGTCTGACCGGCCGGAGGGCCCCGTCAGCGGGCTGCTGCGGCCTTCCGCCCTGACGCCTTCTTGGCGGTGACCTTGGAGACGGTGGCCCTCTTGGCGGTGACCTTGGTGTCGGTGGCCTTCTTGGCGGTGGACTTGGTGGTCGCCGTCTTGTGGGCCGTGGCCCTGGTGGCCGCTACCTTGGTGGCCGCGGCCTTCCCGGCCGGCGCGGCCACCGCCTTCCGGGCCGGTGCCCGCTTCCGGGCGGCCTTGGTGGGTGCCGTGCCGTTCGTCGTCGGTGCCGTCGCCGCGGTGATGCCCGGCAGGACCCCGAGCATGGGCGCCAGCACCTGCCCGGTGTAGCTGGCGGACACCGCCGCCACCTGCTCGGGTGGACCCTCGGCCACCACCGTGCCCCCACGGTCGCCGCCCTCCGGGCCCATGTCGATGATCCAGTCGGCGCTCTTGATGACGTCGAGGTTGTGCTCGATCACGATGACGGTGTTGCCCTGGTCGACCAGGCGGTTGAGCACGTCGAGCAGCTTGCGCACGTCGTCGAAGTGCAGTCCGGTGGTGGGCTCGTCGAGCACGTAGAGGGTCGTCCCGGTGGACCGACGGCTGAGCTCGGCGGCCAGCTTGACCCGCTGGGCCTCGCCCCCCGAGAGGGTCGGGGCCGACTGGCCGAGCCGGATGTAGCCGAGGCCGACGTCGACCAGCGTCTGCAGGTGCCGGGCGATGGGCGGTTGGGCGGCGAAGAACCCCAGGGCCTCCTCGCACGACAGGTCGAGCACGTCGGCGATGGTCTTGCCCCGGAAGGTGACCTCCAACGTGTCCCGGTTGTACCGCGCGCCGTGGCACACCTCGCAGGGGACGTAGATGTCGGGCAGGAAGTGCATCTCGATGCGGAGGGTCCCGTCGCCCGAGCAGGACTCGCACCGCCCGCCCTTCACGTTGAACGAGAACCGCCCCGGCAGGTAGCCGCGCACCTTGGCCTCATTGGTCTGGCTGAAGAGCTTGCGGATGTGGTCGAACACCCCGGTGTACGTGGCCGGGTTCGACCGGGGGGTCCGGCCGATGGGGGCCTGGTCGACGTCCACCACCTTGTCGACCAGCTCCACCCCGGTGATGGTGCGGTGGAGGCCCGGCAGGCTCTTGGCCCGATGGACCTGCTTGGCCAGCGACCGCAGCAGGATGTCGTTCACCAGGGTCGACTTTCCCGACCCGGACACGCCGGTGACGGCCACGAACTGGCCCAGCGGGAACTCGACCGACACGTCCTGGAGGTTGTGCTCGCGGGCGCCGTGGACCACGAGGTGCTGCCCGGTGCCCGGGCGCCGGAACTGCGGCACCGGGATCGACTTCACCCCCGAGAGGTACTGGCCGGTGATCGAGTCGGGGTTGGACAGGATCCCGTCGGGCCCGTCGACCGGTCCGGAGTGGACGATCCGGCCGCCGTGCTCGCCCGCGCCCGGGCCCACGTCGACCACGTGGTCGGACACCTTGATGGTCTCCTCGTCGTGCTCGACCACGATGACCGTGTTTCCCAGGTCACGGAGCCGCTCGAGCGTGCCGATCAGCCGCTGGTTGTCGCGCTGGTGGAGCCCGATGGACGGCTCGTCGAGCACGTACAGCACGCCCACCAGGCCGCTGCCGATCTGGCTGGCCAGCCGGATGCGCTGGGCCTCGCCGCCCGACAGGGTGGCGGCCGAGCGGGCCAGCGTCAGGTAGTCGAGGCCCACGTCGAGCAGGAACTGCATCCGCTCCAGGACCTCCCGGAAGACCCGGTCGGCGATCATGTGGTCGCGGTCGGACAGCTCGAGCGAGCCCACGGTCTCGACGGCCCGCCCGATGGGCAGCGAGCACAGGGCGTGGATGTTGAGGCCCCCGACGGTCACGGCCAGCGACTCCGGCTTCAGCCGGCTGCCCCCGCACTCCGGGCAGGGCACCTCCCGCAGGTAGCCCTCCAGGTTGTCGCGGAGGAAGTCCGAGTCCGCCTCGGTGTGACGCCGCTCGAGCCAGTTGACGATGCCCTCGTAGGTCGAGTGGAACGAGCGCTGGCGCCCGTAGCGGTTGCGGTACTTGAGATGGACCTGCTCGTCCCCGGTCCCGTACAGGACGAGGTCCTGGTCGGCCTTCGACAGGTCCTCCCACGGGGTGTCCACCGAGAAGCCGCCGAGATCGGCCACGGCCCACTGCATGCGGTCGAAGTACTGGCTGCGCGCCCCCGACCAGGGCGCCAGCGCCCCCTCCGAGAGCGACTTGGACGGGTCGGGAACGACCAGCTCGGGGTCGACCTCGTACTTGGTGCCGAGGCCGGTGCAGGCCGGGCAGGCCCCGTACGGCGAGTTGAACGAGAAGTTGCGGGGCGACGGGTCCTCGAAGCTGATGCCGCAGTGCGTGCAGGCGAGGTGCTGACTGAAGGTGATGGCCTCCTGTTCGGTGCCGTCGGCGTCGACGACCACGATCTCGGCCACGCCCTCGGCCAGGCCCAGGGCCGTCTCGAGGGACTCCGTCAGGCGTCGGCGGATGTCGTCCCGGCGGATCAGCCGGTCGACGACCACCTCGATGGTGTGGTTCTCGTAGCGGGCGAGGTCCAGCTGCGCCCGGTCGGACAGTTCGAGGGTGGTCCCGTCGACCCGGACGCGCGCGAAGCCCTGCTTGGCCAGGTCGTCGAGCAGTCCGCTGTACTCACCCTTGCGGCCCCGGACCACGGGGGCGAGCACCAGGAACCGGGTGCCGTCCTCCATGGCCAGGATCCGGTCCACGATCTGCTGCGGGCTCTGGCGGGCCACCGGCCGTCCGCAGACGGGGCAGTGCGGCTTGCCGATCCGGGCGTAGAGGAGCCGCAGGTAGTCGTAGACCTCGGTGACCGTGCCGACCGTGGAGCGCGGGTTGCGCGACGCCGACTTCTGGTCGATGGAGATGGCCGGTGACAGGCCTTCGATGAAGTCCACGTCCGGCTTGTCCATCTGGCCCAGGAACTGGCGGGCATAAGCACTCAGGGACTCGACGTAGCGCCGCTGGCCCTCGGCGTAGATGGTGTCGAACGCCAGGGACGACTTACCCGACCCGGACAGGCCGGTGAAGACGATCAGCTGGTCACGGGGCAGGTCGAGGGACACGTCCTGGAGGTTGTGCTCGCGCGCGCCACGCACCACAAGTCGATCGGCCATGGCGTGAGGATACCGGTGCGGGGGTCGGGGCTGGCCGGGGTCAGGCCGGGGCCGGGGCCTCGACGTCGGCGGTGGACCCCGGCAGCACCGGGCTGCCGTCGACCGGGTCCCGGGCGAGGAGCGCCCGCAGCTCGGCCACCTCGTCCCGGATCAGGGCGGCCTCCTCGAAGCGGAGCCCCTCGGCGGCCTTGACCATCTCGGCGTCGAGCCGGTGGATGAGGCTGGACAGCTCGTCGGCGTCCGGGCCCAGGGCGTGGGCCATCTCGGCGGCCACGGCCCGGGGGTCGACGCCGGTCCGCTCGCCCCGGGCACCCTTCTGACGGCGGGGTCCGGCCACCGGCGTGAGGCCGGCCAGGCTCCCCTCCGGGGTGAAGGCGTCGCCCCGGACCCGTTCCAGGATGTCGGTGACCGACTTGGTGATGCTCTTCGGGTCGATGCCGTGGGCGTCGTTGTAGGCGATCTGCCGGGCCCGGCGCCGCTGGGTCTCCCCGATGGCGGCGGTCATCGAGTCGGTGACGCGGTCGGCGTACATCACCACCCGGCCGTTGACGTTGCGGGCGGCCCGGCCCATGGTCTGGATGAGCGACGAGGCCGACCGGAGGAAGCCCTCCTTGTCGGCGTCCAAGATGGCCACCAGGGCCACCTCGGGCAGGTCCAGGCCCTCGCGCAGCAGGTTGATGCCGACCAGGACGTCGAAGACCCCGAGGCGCAGCTCGCGCAGGAGCTCGATGCGGGCCATGGTGTCGACGTCGGAGTGGAGGTACTGCACCCGGATGCCCTGCTCGGCCAGGTAGTCGGTGAGGTCCTCGGCCATCTTCTTGGTGAGCGTGGTGACCAGCACCCGGTAGCCCGCGGCGACGGTGGCCTCGATCCGCTCCCGCAGGTCGTCGATCTGCCCGGTGGTGGGCACGATGTCCACCTCGGGGTCGACGAGGCCGGTCGGTCGGATGACCTGCTCGACGATGTTGCTGCTGTGCTCGAGCTCCCACGGCCCCGGGGTGGCCGACAGCAGCACGACCTGTCCCACCCGTTCGATGAACTCCTCGAAGCGCAGTGGCCGGTTGTCCATGGCCGAGGGGAGACGGAACCCGTGGTCGACGAGGGTCTCCTTGCGTGACCGGTCCCCGGCGTACTGGCCGCGCAGCTGGGGCACCGCCACGTGGCTCTCGTCCAGCACGACCAGGAAGTCCTTCGGGAAGAAGTCGAGCAGGGTGAAGGGCGCCTCGCCCGGGGCCCGCCCGTCGAGGTGGCGGCTGTAGTTCTCCACGCCGGCGCACACCCCCGTCTCGGCCAGCATCTCGAGGTCGTACTCGGTGCGCATCCGCAGGCGCTGCGCCTCGAGCAGCTTGCCGGCGCCCTCCAGCTCGCCCAGGCGCCCCCGGAGCTCGTCCTCGATGCTGAGCACGGCCCGGCGCATGCGCTCGTCGCCGGTGCCGTAGTGGGTGTTGGCGAAGACGACCAGGTCGTCGAGGTCGTCGCCGATCTCGCCCGTCACCACGTCGAAGGCCCGGATCCGCTCCACGGTGTCGCCGAAGAACTCGACCCGCACGGCCCGCTGCTCGTAGGCGGGGTGGATCTCGACCGTGTCGCCGTGGACCCGGAACTGGCCCCGGGTGAGGGCGACGTCGTTGCGCGAGTACTGCAGCTCGACGAGGCGACGCAGCAGGGCCCGCTGCTCGTAGTCCTCCCCCCGGTTCAGCGCCACGATCCGGTCGCGGTACTCGTCGGGCGAGCCCAGGCCGTAGATGCAGGACACGGAGGCCACCACGATGGTGTCGGGCCGCAGCAGCAGCGACGAGGTCGAGGCGTGCCGGAGTCGGTCGATCTCGTCGTTGATCGACGAGTCCTTCTCGATGTAGGTGTCCGACGACGGGACGTAGGCCTCGGGCTGGTAGTAGTCGTAGTAGGAGACGAAGTACTCGACCCGGTTCCGGGGGAAGAACTCCTTCAGCTCGGCGGCCAGCTGGGCGGCCAGCGACTTGTTCGGCTCGATGATCAGCGTGGGCCGCTGGACGGCCTCGATCGTCCAGGCGATGGTGGCCGTCTTGCCGGACCCGGTGATGCCGAGGAGGGTCTGGTAGCGGTCGCCGCGCTCCAGGCCCTCGACCAGTCCGGCGATGGCCTGCGGCTGGTCCCCGGCGGGACGGAAGGGGGAGATGACCTCGAAGGGGGGCACGTCGTCAAGGGTACCGGGAGGGTGCGACACCCACGCCGGGTGACCACCGGTCCGGGACGCCGGCGACCGCCCCCGGGGGACGACCCCGCCCGCCTCCCGGGCCTCAGGTCGCCGGTTCGGCGCCGTCCGTGACCGGGTCCGGTTGGGGCAGGGCCACGAGTTCGTCCCACACCCGGTCGACCTCCCGGGCCAGGTGACCGGTGTCGCCCGAGTTGTCGATCACGTAGTCGGCGCCCTCGAGGCGCTCCTCGCGGCTCGGCTGGGCGGCCATGCGGGCCCGCACGTCGTCCTCGGACATGCCCCGCTGCCCGACCAGCCGTTCCATCCGCACCTCGGGGGACACGTCGACCACGATGATGGCGTCGAGGGCCAGGAGGTCCCGGTGGAAGGCCTTCAGCAGGGGGATGTCCATGACGACGATGTCGTCGGTCCCCTTCCAGGCGTCCTTCCCCTCGATCATGGCCACCCCGATCGCCGGGTGGACGATGGCGTTGAGGTCGGCCACGGTGGCCGGGTCGGCGAACGCCACCTCGGCGAGCCGGGGCCGATCGATGCGCCCCTCGGCATCGAGGATCCCGGTCCCGAACCGGTCGACGAGGGCCTGGTGGGCGGGCGCCCCGGGCTCGACCACCTCCCGGGCCACCTTGTCGGCGTCCACCAGGTGGGCGCCGTGGGCCACGAGGAGCTCGGCCACGGTCGACTTGCCGGCGCCGATGTTGCCGGTGAGTCCGACGGTCAGCACGGCGCGATCCCCCGGTCGCTCACGCCGGGCGGCGCGGTCGCGACGCCGTGGCGAACAGCACCATCGTCGTCCGGTCGAGGTCGTCGGTGACGAAGAAGTCGTCGGCCGAGATGCCGGTCACGCCGCCCGAGTCGCCCCGGGCGATGACCTTGTAGGCGAGGGGCAGGATCCGGGTGTAGATCCCGACGTACCAGGACCTCGGGATCTTGTGCCGGAGGTCGAGGAAGTCGAGGCGGAGCACCTTCTCGGCCTTGACCCGCCGGGCGGTGAAGTCGGCCTTGGCGTGGGGCACGGCGTCGAGACCCTGGATCGTGACGTCGTGGAAGTGCCGGGAGAGCAGGGCGCGCAGCTCGGGCGGCTCGAACAGGTGGATGTGGAACGGGTTCTCGAAGTCCGCCGGCTCGTTCGGCGTCAGGAAGAAGACCGTGCCGTCGTCCCCGAGCACGCGGGCCAGCTCCGCCACGTGCCCCTCCGGCTCGTCGAAGTGCTCGATGAGGTGGGACGAGCAGGCCCAGTCGAACCCGCCCTCGGCGAACCCGAGGGCGAGGGCGTTCATCTGGGCCGTGACCAGGCCGCCGGGACCGTAGTTCCGCTTCGCCTCCTCCACCGCCTCGGCGCTGTAGTCGACGCCGACGACCCGGCGTCCGGGGGCCAGGAACCGGGCCGACTCGAAGCCCTGGCCGCACCCGACGTCCAGGACGGTGCCCGACCCGAGCCGCTCGATGATGGTGCGGTAGCCGGCGGCGTGGAGCGCCAGCAGCGAGTCAGGGGTGACCCCCTGCTGGGGGCGCTCACCCGTGAGCTGGCGGCCCTTGCGGTCCGCGGTGGCCGCCGACCCGGCGGGTACGTGTGCGGTGCTCATCGGCCCGACCGACGCCGACGCCGACCCTGCCACTGCTCCCACTGGTCCATCTGACTCCCCGTCCTCGTGCCGGCGCCCGCGGCTGCCGTGACGGCGCCGCGGTCGTGTACCTTACCGACCGCCCGGGCCACCGAACGGACCCTTCCCCGCCGGGACCACGGCCCGACCGACCGGGGAGCCGGGCACCCCGTTCGGCGGCCTCAGACCGTGCGCGACAGGGCCTCGGTGCCCAGCGCGGCCAGTGTGCCCCGGGCGGTGGCGTCCCAGGTCAGGCGGCCGGCGTGCTCGAGAGCCCCGACACCCAGCCGGCGCCGGAGCACCTCGTCCCGCAGCACGGCGTCGAGCGCGGCCACCATGTCGTCGGTGGTGTCGACCAGGAGGCCGGACGTCCCGTCGACGACCGCGTCCTCGTGCCCGCCGATGCGGGTGGCCACCGACGGCGTCCCGCAGGCCCCGGCCTCGGTGACCGTCATCCCCCAGCCCTCGCGCAGCGACGACGACGCCACCACCCAGGCCGACCGGTAGAGGTCGAGGAGGGCGTCGTCGTCCACGAATCCCGGCAGCTCGATCCAGCCCTCCGCCCCGTGGCTCCGGATCAGGGCCTCGAGGGCGGGGCGCTCGTAGCCCTCTCCGGCCAGGACGGCACGCAGGTCGGGGTGCTGGGGCTTGAGGCGCACCAGGGCCTCCACGAGCAGGTGGAACCGCTTGACCGGCACCAGGCGCCCGACGGCCACCACCAGCGGCACGGCCGAACGCTCACCGCCGGGGGTGAACCGTGGCTCGACACCCGGTGGGACGACGGTGATGTGCTCGGCCGGCAGGCGGAGCCGATCCACGATCTCGGCCTTCGAGGAGTGCGACAGCGTGACGATGCGCCCGTGCCGGTAGAAGGGCGGGGCGATCCGGTGCTCGACCACGTGACCGGCGTCGGCGAGGCCGCGCGGCAGCACCAGCTTCCACATCTCGTCGTGCACGTGGTGCAGGAAGGTGATCTGGGGACTGCGCGACCAGACGGGGCTGAAGAACGGCATGCCGTTCCAGATCTCCACGACCCCGTCGCCCGTACCGATGCGGCCCACGGCGCCCGACAGGATCGAGCGGGGGAACACGGAGTACCTCCCGGCCCGGCGGATGACGCGGTAGCCGTCCCGCCGCACCACCCGGCGGCCGCCGGGCACCGAGGAGGTCGTCATGGACACGTCGAGACCCGCCTGGGACCAGGCGGTCATGACCCGGTGGGCGTGCAGTTCGCTCCCACCCGCCTCCGGATCGTCGTAGTCACGCCACGCCAGGACGTCGATACGCCGCAGTCCGGACCGCCCGGCGATCTCCTCGATGGACATGCCGCTGAACAGCGACACGGGGCCGGGGGCGCGGGCCGCACGGGCGGACGGGTGGTCGGAGGCGACGGCCTGGGCCGTTCCCTCCGCAGACGCGTCGCGTCCCGATCCGATCCGGGTGACGGAGGCGTCGGCCGGGCGACCGAGGGCGGCCCGTGCGTCCCGTGAGGAGGGCGTCACCGGCACCGGTTCCACTGTGCTTGCCCGGGGTTCCGCATCGACGCAGTGTACCGGAGACGGGTCGGGACCCCCCGGATCATCGCCCGCGTCCGGACACCGGGGTGGGACGGGATCAGGCCTGGTGGCCCGCCCGTTGCCAGCCCCACCGGCGGGTCCAGTGCTGGCCGCGGTGGCGGACGTGGATGCCGATGAAGGCGATGCCCATGCCCAGGGCCAGGAGGGCCTGCACGATGAGGTCGGCCCAGGCCGTCGCCGTCGGGTGACCGTCGGCGCGGGTGACCAGGATGGCGGCCAGTCCCGATCCGGCGGCCAGGAGGTACACGATCCATCGCGAGCCGGTGCCGAAGAGGTAATTGGTCACCAGCACGGTGAAGGACAGGCAGACCATGGCCAGCACCAGCGGGGCGAAGGCGGCGGAGGCGGTGCTGAGCTTGGCCGAGAACACCAGGGTCAGGAACTGCTTCGGCACCACGACGGCGATGCCCAGCAGCACGACGGCGGGGACGGCGAGGAACAGCAGGGTCACACCGAGCTGCCGGATGGCGTGCCCCCCCTCGTTCCAGCGGATGGTCGCCTCCGGCAGCAGGTAGGCCCCGAGGGCCAGGGCGCCGAACACCAGCGCCTTGGACGCCACGGAGATGGCCGCGTACGGGCCGACGTTGGCGTGGTCCAGGCGGCCCAGCAGGATCACGTCGATGTTCTGCAGGAGGCCCAGCAGGGCGAGCCCCACGAAGGCGGCGGACACGTCGGCCAGGAGCTTGCGCCGGGCCAGGATCTCCTCGGGCGCCGTGGTGGCGACGACCACTCCGTCACGCACCACGGGAGCGGTGGCCGGGTTCGTCCACGCCTTGTGGGCCAGCCAGTGGGCGTGGGCGGTCGCCACCACCTCGCTCAGGAACAGTCCGAGGGCGTAGCCCACCACCCCGAAGCCGCCGACCACCAGGACGAGGACGGCGGCCGTCCGCACGCCGCCCTCGACCAGCAGGTTTCCGGCCAGCGGACGGTAGCTCCGGTGGGCCTGGAGCAGCCCGCGGTCGACGCTGAGCAGGATCCAGATCCCCGCGGCCATGAGGATGAGGACCACCCCACGACCGTCGGGCAGTCGGAGCTGGTGGGCGATCCACCCCTGGAGGGCCAGCACCAGGACCAGTTCGACGGCCATGCCGGCCAGGCAGATCCGATGGGCCCGGGCGATCCACTTGCGCACCAGGTGGCTCTGTCCCGTCGTCTGGAGACCGGTGACCCGGCGCACCACACCGACCAGCACGGCGGACCCGGGCATGGACAGGATGAAGAACAGGCCGAGCAGCTGGGCGATCTCGCCGTAGGACTGGGACGACACCAGGCGGGCGACGGCCACCACCACGAGGGCGGCGGCGCCGTTCACCAGCATGCCGGCGATCGCCACCGGTCCGGCCTGGAGCAGGCCGCCCTTCACCGTGTTGTCGGAGCCGACCAGGCTGGGCGCCGACTCGTCGGGGGGCAGCGGGATCATCGGACCGCCGGCCACGGCGATCCCCACCGCCGGGCCCAGGGCCGCCGACTCCCCGATGGGGTCGGTGACCGTCTCGACCTCCTCCAGGATCAGGTCGAGGCCCGGCTCCGTGTCGTCGGGGCCGGTCGGTGCGTCCGACTCGTCGTGCCCCACGGACCCGTCGCCCCCGCTCAGCCCACGCGCCGGGGCAGGACCGGCGCGTCCCGCCCGGTCGACGTGGACGGGCCGCCACCCGAGCGGCCGTCGGCCGTCTCGTGGTACTCCTCCTCGACGTTCACCGACCAGATGTCGTGGGTGGCGCCGTGGATGTTCTCGACCGTCAGCATGGCGGTGTACATCGAGTGGTCCTGGTTGTTGTACTTGTGCATGCCGTTGCGGCCCACGGGGTGGACGTTGGGGGCGTGCTCCTCGAACCAGCGCCGGATCACCTCGACGTTGTCCCGGTAGGTGTCGTCGTACACGGGGTAGGCCTTCGGCATCCGGACCACGTAGCCCGCCTCGACGTCGGAGGCGTCGACCAGGCCGATGGCGGCCAACTCCTTGGTGGCCAGCGCCACCAGGTCGTCGTCACCCATCGTCCACATGTCGTCGCCCTCGAACACGAAGTACTCCAGACCCAGGCACGTCCGGCCGTCCTTGACGAGGAACGGCGACCACGAGCCGAAGTTCTGGATACGGCCGACCTTGACATCGGGCGAGTGGATGTAGATCCAGTTGTCGGGGAACCCACGGTCGGCCGGCACGACCAGGGCCACGGTCAGGAAGTCGCGGTAGTGGAGGTCGGTGGCGGCCCGGAGGACCTCGGCGGGCGCCGGCGGATCGACCGCCCGGGCCAGCGCGGTGAAGGGCATCGACGAGATCACGTGCTCGGCCGGGACCCGTTCGGTGGTGCCGCCCTGGTCGACCGACACGGCCACGGCGCGGCCGCCCTCCAGGTGCACGGTGGTGGCCGACGCCCCCAGCCGGACCTCGCCGCCGAGTCCGACCAGCCGCTCGGCGCACCGCTCCCACATCATGCCGGGACCGTACTTCGGGTACTGGAACTCCTCGATCAGACTCGTCACCTGCCGGGACCGGTCGCGCCGGCGTCCGAACGACGAGCGGATCGGCTCCCACACGGCGTTCCACAGCGACATGCCCTTGATGCGCTGCGCACCCCAGTCCGCGGACAGCTCCGAGGCGGACACGCCCCACACCTTCTCGTTGTAGGTCTTGAAGAAGTGCTGATACAGACGCCAGCCGTAGTTGGAGACGATGTAGCCCTCGAGGGTCGACAGGTCCTTCGGTGGACGCACCCGCACCCACAGGAAGGAGAGCCCGCAGCGGACGGCCTCCACGACACCGAGGTTCGACAGG